>Ga0187843_10001270_pt1 | contig 16216 bp, 16 predicted proteins | sample SpaLakP09_SKY_43_FD_134516 | JGI IMG/M metagenome (GOLD analysis project Ga0187843, IMG submission 134516) | Oligotrophic lake water microbial communities from Sparkling Lake, Wisconsin, USA - SP09_SKY_43 | ecosystem: Environmental > Aquatic > Freshwater > Lake | place: USA: Sparkling Lake...
CAGCTGGGGTTGAGGCTGAGTAAACGACAGTTATTTTTCAATCTTTATCCATAGCAGCGATTTTAAAAAACGGTAGATTCAAGTTTAAAATGCAATGCGCTTGATTAATTTATGCCCTCTGCAAGCGTTTTTTATCTTAGTCTCTTCAAGTCAGATAGTTGACCACCAGCCGAAGAGCTACAAACCGACTATAAAAGACATGACACAATTTTCAATTTCGAACAAAACCTGATCGTCAAGATTCTTGACGCCCTGAGGTATTGAAAACAGCGCAAGCGTGCAAAGACCGCTACTTTCATCTCACCCACTGACGTCGGACAACCCTAACAAAAAAAGAGTGACTTTGGATTACAAACAGTTTAAGAGTGAACAAATACATAGGATAGGAATCGCCGCACAAAGTATCTCATTCCAACAAAAGAAGCTGAATCTTACTTTGCAAAAATGTCCAAAGCAATCACGAATGCTGTTAATTGTTAGCTTGGTATTTTCCAAACTTCAAGCCGTAAGAAACGGTTTTCGTTTCCTAGATTTCTAGATATCTTGAGTTCGACTAACGATCAAAGTTTCTTACTTGCAACCCCTGTACTTTAAATTGACAGCCACATGGACACTGAATTTAATCCTCGAAATGCACAGTCAATGAGGCTTGAGGTAAGCTAAAACTGATGCTCCACGATTCTCCAGACTTAACCGAATAAGCATCTGTCCAAGTTCCAGTGGTCACTACATCACCAGGCTTTATATCTGTTGATCCAGGGCAACTTCTCAGCTCCTTAAGAAAATGTGCAAGTGCATTGAGAGGACTATCCAAAACATTGGTCCCTACTCCCACTTCAATTTGATGCTTATCGCAATACAAAGTCGCTGTTGCTTCTGCCAGTAATTCATGAAGTTCACTAGCTGATTTTGAAATAGAAGAAACAGAGCTTTTTTCACCAACGATGAGTCGTCCATGAAGACCTCCATCAGCTATGGTGTCAGTCGCCTCAAACTTCCAATCTGGCATATGCGATTGGACTATCTCAAACCCAGGGGCAATCCATCCCAAAGATTTGTAGATATCTTCAAGGGTTGCATCTGACTTTGGGGTTTCCTTGAATCCGAAAACGATCTCTGGCTCAATCCTGGGTTGGCAGATGGCATTTAGAGACAAATTCTGGGACCCAGAACAGAAAGTGAGTGTGGTGTTCCAAACTGTCCCCCATATAGGTCCAAACACGTTGTAACGAGTCCAGATTGTTCGGTTGGTAAATCCAATTTTGTAACCACGGGGTATTTCCCCCCTAGCAATTCTTAAATCACGAACATTTAGTGCGTCCCTGTAAGCGGCGTTGGTGTCGTAGCCTTGAGTAGCACTGATAGGCTGGGACCAATATTGGCCGTTGTCGTAATGGGCGAGCAGTTGTTGAGAGTTCATTGTTCGAGCTTACCAACTAACTGCTTTTCATAAAGTGGTTCGACTTAAAAAGCCTACTCGTTACAAACAAATCGCACGGAATATGACACGGTTTTCAATTCTCAGGCTGTTCAATATGTCGAGTTCAGTGTCGGTGTTCAGAGTAGAACTTTCGCCATAATTCAGCAATGAAATACGCTATTGGTTCTTTTAAGTTAGGCTTACCAAAATTCGCGAAAGAAATGTTTTATGCATATTGACCCGACATTAAGAACAGTTTGGTTATTTGGACCTGGCGCAGATTCAGAGGCACATCAAGCCATGCAAGACTCTGGTGCCCAAGTTCTAATTCAGGATCTTGAAGACTTTACTCCACCGAATCTAAGACCTAGGGCAAGGGCGTTAGCGGAAAAGCTTTTTCAGAAATGGAGAGGCGCAAATTCTCTAGTTTGTGTTCGAATAAATTCTATTAATGGTGAAGGGCTAGAAGATTTAAGAATGGTCATGCCTTTTAGACCTGACATCATCGCCTACCCCAAAGCAGAAACAGCGCAGTCAATTAAACAGTTAGATCGAGTCATTGGGGAACACGAGCATTTAAATGGCATAACAGTTGGACAGACTGAAATACTGCCAGTATGCGAAACAGCACTTGGCGTAGTTGAAGTCAGAGCCTTAGCGGCAGCCAGCCCAAGAGTTCGCCATGCATTACTTGGCGCAGAGGACTTGGCGGCAGATTTGCAAGCCGAAAGAGGCGCAGATGCAGTGGAACTAGATTACGCTCGACGCAGATTTTTACTCGAATGTCGAGCAGCCAAAATCGAGCCAGTCGATGCACCCTACACTTTCTCTGACATAGAAGGATGTGTCAAAGAAACTCTCTACGCAAAACGCTTGGGCTATCAATGCAAGAGCTTAGTTAATCCTGCTATGGTGCGCTCTGTTCTTAAAGTATTACGCCCAAGTGATTTGGATATTTCCCTTGCCAAATCAATAGTTACTGAATTTGAAGCAGCCCGTGAAAAAGGGCTTGATAGAGTTTTAGTAGCTGGCCAATGGATTGAGGTACCGACTTATCTAAATGCACAACGATTATTAAAAAAATCGGCCAACTTTTAGCTCAAATGAATTTTTATTTCCCCCAGGCTTTAAGGGCTTGTATCTGGGCGTAAAGGAAGGCAAATGTCTACAAATCCCTATGAAACCGACTTGGATAGAAATCCAGCGAATTTTGCCGCTCTGACCCCCTTGTCCTTTCTTGAACGCGCTGCCAGCGTATATCCGGACCGCGTGGCGATTGTCCATGGGCCACAGCGACAGACCTGGGGTGCCACCTATGCCCGCTGTCGCAGACTGGCCTCGGCTCTAGCGGCGCGCGGCCTGGGTGTTGGTGATACGGTTGCAGTAATGTTGCCAAACATTCCGGCGATGTACGAGGTGCATTTTGGAGTGCCAATGTGCGGCGCAGTGCTAAACACTTTAAATACACGACTCGACGCAGACACGATCGCCTTCATGCTCAAACATGGCGGCGCAAAAGTGCTGATTACTGACCGCGAATACTCCGCAACAATGCACAAAGCCCTTGTGCAAATGGACTCGCCCCCGCTGGTCATCGATGTCGACGACTCGCTTTACGAGGGGGGCATACCGCTGGGCAAGCTCAGCTATGAAGATTTGCTCGCCGAAGGTGACCCGGATTGGGCCTGGCCCTGGCCAGCCGATGAGTGGCAGGCGATCGCGCTCAACTACACCTCAGGGACCACGGGAGATCCGAAGGGGGTGGTCTACCACCATCGCGGTGCCTACCTTAATGCGATTGGCAACATCCTAGTCTGGAGCATGCCGCAACACTCAGTCTACCTCTGGACGTTGCCGATGTTCCACGGCAACGGTTGGTGTTTTGTCTGGAGCATGGCGATGAATGCCGGAACCAGCGTATGCCTGCGCCGGGTTGAAGCAGCACAGATCTTCGAGGCCGTCCGAACCCATAAAGTGACCCACTACTGCGGTGCGCCGGTTGTTCATCAAATGCTGATCAACGCGCCCGCGGAACTGCGCCGCGGCATTTCCCATAAGGTCCAGGGGATGGTGGCTGGCGCAGCTCCACCGGCGGCGATTCTCGAGGGGATGGCGCAGATGGGCTTTGCAATCACTCATGTGTATGGCCTGACCGAGACCTACGGTCCTGCCACCGTGTGCGCCAAACAGGCAGACTGGAGCGACAGAACGCTCTCCGATCAAGCCATACTTAACGCAAGGCAGGGCGTGCGCTATCCGGTACAAGAGGGAGTTGAGGTGATGAACCCTGAAACGATGGAGCTGGTGCCTCGGGATGGCAAGACCATGGGCGAGATCATGTTTCGAGGCAACATCACGATGAAGGGCTATTTGAAGAACCCAAAGGCAAGCGCCGAAGCGTTCGCCGGTGGTTGGTTCCATACCGGTGACCTAGCGGTAATCTATCCTGACGGCTACATCAAAATCCGTGATCGTAGCAAGGACATCATCATTTCGGGTGGCGAGAACATTTCGTCGATAGAGGTAGAGGACGCGCTCTATCGCCATCCAGCCGTGATGGCCTGCGGCGTTGTTGCCGCGCCAGATCCAAAATGGGGAGAAACACCTTGCGCCTTTATCGAACTGAGGACTGGAGAAAGTGCTACCGAAGCGGACATCATCGCGCACTGCCGGGCGCACCTAGCGCCCTTCAAAATTCCGCGCAAGGTGGTGTTTGGTGAGGTGCCAAAGACTTCCACTGGCAAGATACAGAAGTTTGCACTGCGAGAGCGTGCCAAGTCTGCGTCGGCGATTGAATGATTAGGTGAATGTTTTGGAGAATCAAGTATGAACGATATAAACGGTAATGATCTGGGTCTGTTGCCAACTCAGGGCGTAGGCTCTTATGCCTCGCCAGGTTGGCTGAGTTCAGCCAAGCGCGCGTTCAAGACTGGCGAGGCTGGGCCCGCCGATCTTGAGGAAGCCATTCAGGACGCTGTTCGAATCGCAGTTACTGATCAGGAAGAGGCCGGTCTTGATATCCTGACCGACGGCGAGATCGGTAGACAACGCTTCCTTTGGAACGTTGTGGAGCGTTTTGAGGGGTTGAAATTAATCCCGCCGGCGCGTAAGCTTGGCATGATCAGCTACGACAGTGCGCCGCATTTTGAAACCCTGACAAAGGTCAGCGCGCCTAGCGGGCTTGGGCTAATTGACGAGTATCGTTTCGTGCGTACGCTGTCTGCCAGACCCCTTAAGATTTGTTGTCCGGGCCCCTTAACGCTTGCATTGCCAATCACAATTCGCGACGCCTATCCGCGTAATGACATCCTGCCCCTACTTTATGACCTGGCCGACCTGGTCAATGCTGAATTACGGCAATTGGTGGCCGAAGGAGCAACCTTCATACAAATCGATGAACCTTCAGCTACCGGCGGAACCCGCGATGTACCTGTCAACGAGGTTGTCAAGATTTTCAATCGCACTGTCGAGGGCGTTGAGGCGAAGATTGCTTTGCACATTTGCTTTGGCAATAACCAAGGGCGGCCCGGAATGAAACGCAGCTATCGTCCTTTGTTCCCGGCAATGCTGGATGCCAAAGCTGATCAGTTCTCCCTGGAATTTGCTAATCGAGAAATGTCTGAGATCGGACTCTGGCAGGAACTGGCAACCGAGCGGGAGTTGGCGGTAGGCGTCATTGACGTGAAATCGATGTACCTCGAAACAGCGCAAGACGTGGCCGAACGCTTGCGCTTGGCACTAAAACATGTCGCGCCCAACCGGCTCTGGCCGACCTGCGATTGCGGCTTCTCTGCCACGCCTCGCTCACTAGCGCGAGCCAAACTTCAGGCGCTTGTCGAGGGTACGGGTATCGTGCGAAGAGAACTAGCGGGGGGATAGATTTATGAGCAGAATGAAGATTCTGGTGCCAAGCGCAGTTTGTAATATTTCTAGGGGTTAATAGGGTCTTGCGCGAAATCTTTCAGGTCGATAAGATGAATTGAAGATGATTTTTATCAAAATAGGTTCCGTGTTAATCGGTCCGGCCTGCTTAGGAAAATAAGTGTCTCGACCATCCGGTGCGGGTCACAAACAAAAAAGGAGAGAGACATGAATCAAATTAAATGGTTGAGAGCCTTTGTACTTGGGCTGATGGCTATCTGGTCACTTACGTCTGCCTTGGCTCAGGAGGTCGTAAAGATTGGACAAATTGAGGCACTGACTGGGCCATTGGCCACCTATGGGTGGATGGGTAACCAAGGTGCCAAGATGGCGGTCGAAGAAATCAACAAGGCTGGTGGCTTCAAAGTTGGTGCCAAGACCTACAAGCTTGAATTGCTAGCCCAAGATACCCGAGCGAACCCTCAAGAAGCCCTGATCCAGACGAAACAATTGGTGGAGCAGGACAAAGTCAAATACATCTTTGGTCCATTTTTGACAAATGTATTTAATGGCATTGAGCCCTACCTGACCCAGAATAACGGCAAGATTCTTGTCATGGGCGGCGCCACTGCTGCGCATGCTCAGCTTGGCACGCCGAATCGCGACTACTTAATGCGTACCTGGAACTGGGATGCTGGCGACGCAGGGTTTGGTCAGTTGATGGTTGATTATCTGAAAAAACAGGGTGCTAAAAAGACCGCGATGCTGTTCCAAAATGACGCATTTGGCAAGGTTGCTGTCGATATCTACACTCCCATCTTCAAGGCTGCCGGCATAGAGTTGCAAGTCGAATTGTTCGAGCCAGGCACAAAAGACTTCTCCGCACCGTTGGCCAAGCTGGCGGCTGGTAAGCCCGACTATCTGTTCCCAGGTTATGTTGATTCCGTTCTTTACGATATTGTTCGTCAAGCTACAGAGAGTGGACTGTTCAAGAAATTCTTCACGGTACGTGGCTCGATGGGACCAGCGCTAAAGAACAAGGACATGATCGAAGACTACATCGCTTATCTGCCGAAATATTTCGAGGAAGCGGAAAAGACCGAACCTAAAACCAAGGCCTTCGTTGCGGCCTACAAGACCTTCTACAAGCGTGATTTTCCCTACGACCAGGCACCACTTTGTTCATCATCTTGCTACGACCATGTTTTCATGCTTGTCGAGGCGATGAAGAAAGCTGGTACTGTGGACGATGTTGGAAAAGTTAAGGCAGCGTTGATGTCCTTTACTTATAACGGCATTTGGAATATCCGCTACGACAAAACCGGTGAGGCAGTTTTCGACTTTGACGTGCTTCATATGAAAAAGGGTGGCAAGATCACTTCGACGCATATCGAACCCAAGTAAATGGGCCAACTGATCCTTGGACAATTGCTCAACGGAGCAATTCTCGGGACCCTCTACGGCATTATTGCTCTAGGGGTCACGCTCACCTTTGGTATTACAGGCATTGTAAATTTTGCGCTCGGTGCATTCATGATGCTGGGTTGCTATATGGCCTGGTACTTTACCGATGGCCTTGGCATGCACTACGCTGTCGCAGTGCTATGTGCAGTGTTAGTGACGGCCTTTGCAGGTCTCATCGCTGACCAGACGCTGTTTAGATTCACTCGCAACAACCTCGTCAATGGGTTGCTGGTTTCGATCGGTTTGATCTCGGTGATGGAAGGTGTAGCTCTCCTGATCTGGACTTCGACACCAAAAAACATGGAATATGTGCTGCCGGGGGTTTTTACTTTCTTTGGTCTCGTGGTGCCGAAGATGAAGGCAGTAGTTTTCCTAGTTTTGCTGGGCGTCATCCTCGCTACTTATGCGGCCCTCACTCGAACTTGGATTGGGCGTGCAGCCTATGCCTACGCCCAGAACCCGGAAGCAGCTGAACTCATGGGTGTTCGTACCAAAATTTTGCAGTCTGGTGTGGTGGTCTACTCCACCGGGCTAGCTGGTCTTGGCGGCGCACTTTACGCAAGTCTCTATTCAATTGACCCGACCCTCGGTGCGGTCTACATTTTGAAAGCAGTTGAGGCTGCAATCCTGGCCGGTATTGGTAGCGTGATCGGCTCTCTCTTCGGCGGTATTCTGCTTGGCATCACTGAGGGTGTTGGCTCGATTTATTTGCCGATTGCTTTCCGTGACGCCTACGGCCTTATTTTCCTCATCGCCATTCTGCTGTTTAAGCCAGCTGGCCTCTTTGCGGGGCGCAAATGACTTCCGGCCTGAGACTGATGTTCGCCTTGCTGGCTTTAGCCTTTCTCCCGTTACTCATCAAGAGTGATTTCGCACTGACGATCTTGGTGTTCTCCTTTCTGCTCGGCATGCTGGCAGTAAGCTTTAACCTCATCTTTGGTTACACGGGACAGTTGTCGATGTTCCATGCGGCAGCGTTCGGCATCTCGGCTTATGCGACACATCTGTCAATGAGCCTTTTAGGAACTTCGTTTTGGATCGGCTTGGTGCTGGGCGCCCTGCTTGTGTTTTTTCTATCGGTCATCGTTGGCACCATCTGCTTTCGCTTTCGCCTGAAGGAGTTTTACTTCGCAGTAGTGACACTCGCTTTTTCCGAGATGGCGCGACTTGTTATTCTTAATTGGAACAGCGTCACCAATGGCACGCTCGGCATTATTCTTCAGGAAAAGCCAAGCATATGGTTGCCAGGCCAAGGCATCGTCAAGCTGGAGGGTACGCTGATGTGGTACTACGTAAGTTTGATTGGCTTGGCGCTGACACTTTTAGTCTGCTGGCGGCTTGTGCACTCGTGGATGGGGCGCAGTTTCGCCGCTATAAGGCTCAACGATGAACTTGGCGATACCCTCGGCATCAACGTCTTCCGCTACAAATTAGCTGCATTTTCAGTGGGCAACATAATCGCTGCAATTGCTGGCGGGCTCTACTCCTTCTTCCTTGGGTCTATTGAGCCAGGCTTCCTGTCCATCGATCAATCATTGGCGATCGTCGCGATGGTACTGCTCGGCGGTCGCGGCGCGGTGGCGGCGCCCTTTATCGGCGCACTGGTCTTGACCACCTTGCCACATGTGATACACCTCGGTGCCGAGTTGCGCACGATCGTATACGGCTCGATTTTGATTTTTACCATTCTTGTAATGCCTCAAGGCATCTACGGTAGCATCGCGGCGCTAACACGTCGACCTCCTCATGCTATTTGAAATTAACGGCCTGACTAAGCGTTTCGACGGGCTGACCGCCGTTTCCGATGTGTCCTTCTCGATTGCACAGGGTGATATCGTCGGCATCTTTGGACCGAACGGATCGGGTAAGACAACACTGCTGAGTCTTATCGCTGGCATGCTGACCCCCACAACCGGTCGTATTGTCTGGAAGGGTACTGAAATTCAGGGACACAAGCCACACGACATAGCCGCAGCGGGCGTGGTGAAAACCTTCCAGAATCCGCAACTCTTCAGTGAACTAACTGTTTTCGAGCATCTCATGATCGCCGGGCATTTGATGCTCAAGCGCAGACTCGGCTGGCGCAGGATCGCTACCTTGTTTAACCCCGACACCGGTCATGCAGGTGGCGATCTTGAAGCCCGTGCGCGCGAGGTTCTACGACTTTGTCGACTCGAAAGCGCACGTGATCAGACTGCAGGTGTACTCTCATATGGCGAGGAGAAGATGCTCGGGGTTGCTATGGCACTCATGTGCGAGCCGCAGTTGCTGCTGCTCGATGAGCCAGCTTCTGGTCTCGGACAGAGCGAGATTGATAGCCTCGAAATTGTGTTGCGCGACCTGCGTGCCCATGGTATGACCCTGTGCATCATCGATCACAAGGTTGGCTTCCTTGGAAAGCTAGCTGATCGCGCAATCAGTCTTCACCATGGTGCAAAGATTGCGGAGGGAACGCCCGCCGAGGTGCTAAGCAATGCCCAGGTCATTGCGGCCTACTTAGGGCGATAGTGACTATTTAATATGATTGAATGCAACAGGCAATAAGATGATTGAGTTCGACCACGTTAATGTTCACTACGGAAAGAACCACGTGCTGCACGACCTTTCCGCCAAGATCGAGGCCGGTGAGGTTGTCGCCCTGATAGGCGCAAATGCTGCCGGTAAGACTACTGCCCTTCGTACGGCACTAGGGCTGAAAAATTTGAGCTCGGGCAGTTTGCGTTTTGCTGGTGAAGATGTTTCCTCTTTATCTACCCATGAGCGCGTGGAGCGCGGGTTGATACTAGTGCCAGAGGGCCGGCAAGTTTTCGTGAAGTTTACGGTGACTGAAAATCTGTTGATGGGGGCCTATCACCGCAAAGACCGTAACAAGGTACAAGTTGAACTTGACTATGTTTACGATCTATTTCCCCGCTTGCTTGAGCGCAAATCGCAGAAGGCCGGATCCATGTCTGGTGGCGAACAACAGATGCTGGCGATCGGTCGCGGACTCATGGCAAAACCGAAATGCCTGTTACTTGACGAACCGACAATGGGGTTGGCACCAATCATCGTGCAAGAAATTTTGACCATTTTAGGCAAGCTGGCCGCCAACGGCATGACGATCCTCTTGGCTGAGCAAAATGCCTCTATGGCCCTTGATTGCGCAAGTCGTGCCTATGTGATCGAGTCGGGACATATCTCGCTTGAGGGTACGTCGGAGTCGCTTCGCGAATCTGCCACCATCAAAAGCTTGTACCTAGGTCATTAATCCGCGGCCAATTCTTGCCGTGCATTGCTTTATGGCTATGGCAAGTCGATAGCCAGCTTAGAAGACTCAGGCGCGAAACTCGGTTTTGTCGGTGCCTTGATAGAGTGCCTTGATTTGCCTGGACATAGAGTCGGCATGGGCCCCTAGCGCAGCGCTGTCAAGGTCGGCCTTGGGGCGAGGCTCATAATCAAAATTTTTGTATTTATCTTGACCGCGTACCAGCATTGCAGCGTCGCGTACTTTTGTTTGACGTACATGAGTCGGGATGTATCGAATTGCCAACCCGATTCTTCGGTCGTTGCTGCGATTGGCGTCTGAACCGTGCACAGTCTTAATGTGATGCAAGGAAATTTCTCCAGCACTCAGTGCGATGCCAACTGCCTTTGATTTATCGACATCTACAGCGATCTCCTGGCCGCGTGACAACAGATTGTCTTTATGAAAGGTGTCCAAGTGCGGCAACTGATCGATCTTATGACTGCCTGGAATCATTTGCATACACCCGTTCTCTGGTGTCACCTCAGTAAGTGCAATCCAAGCGGTGATGACGTCGTCGGGATCAAGTCCCCAGTAGGTAGAGTCCTGATGCCAGGAGACAAAGCCCGGACTATTGGCCTCCTTGATGAAGAAATTAGTGGTCCAGCACAAAATGTCTGGACCGATCACATCTTCGATTGCATCGAGAATTTTGGGGTGATGTACCAGTGCGTCAGCCCAGGTGAAGAGCAGATGGGTCTTGTGTCGCCAGTTGCCTTGCAGTGGTTCGCCGGCCCGGGCTTCATACGCTTCGAGGGCTGCACGGTACTGATGCGCATCCGCGGCTGACATCACTCTCACGGGTGAGTAGAAACCATCGTGATGAAAGGCATCAACCGCAAAAGGCGAAAGAAGTTTGTTCATAGCGTATCCCCTCGGCGAAGCGCGCCGTATGTGTTGCATTGCATAAAAAAGTATCCATGATTAATTAATCCCATGGCATTCGGTTTCGTTATAGAAGGTCAGACAAAGCTCTTGAAAGTGCGGACTTAGCTCTTTTTATCAACCTTGTTCAAAAACGCCTCGATCACACCCGGCGGCGCATTCACCACATGCTGTGCCGCTGGAAAGCCACCCGAGCGCACATCTTCAATGAACTCCCTGAACCCGGCGATACGCTCAGCCTGCATAGCCTGCTTCATCAGGTGCAGATTGCGGTATTGCTTAGAGTGGCGTGGATAAGGTGGCCCGTTGTTTCCGAGAATATCGTCGGCAAACAGAAACTGAATGTCACCGCCACCACCTGCGCCGATCGAAGAGGTCAGGAGGCTGGTTCGTTTACTAATCTCGGCTAGTAATTGAGCGGGAATGACTTCAACCTCAACCGCCCAAGCTCCAGCGGCCTCAAACTTTTTGATCTCCTCGTAGATCCAAAGGGCCTCTTCGATAGTCTTACCAACGGGACGCAGGCCACCAGTCCAGGTACTCCTGCGCGGTACCAACCCGGCGTGAGCTTCCACCGGAATGCCGGCTTCGGTTGCTGCAGCAATAAAGCTAGGAGACCATTGGCACATGATGCCATCTGCTCCCAGATCCATCGCCTGGTAGCCAATCCGAACTGCCTCAGCGGCAGTCGCGGCAGCAGTCAGCGGCACAGAAAATGACATGAAGGTATGCGGTGCTGCCTTGCGAATCTCGGCAGGTAGCTCGGGACGCTTCGGGTCGAAACGCACCTTCATGGTATCGATACCTGCTTCTTCTGCGGCGGCCGCTTCTTCAACGCTAAACGGGACAGTCTCAGTGAGAACCCGCTTGCCCTTAAGGTCGCGTAAATCCTTGACTGTGTAATTCCGAGTGCCGTAGGCACCGCCGAGGGACATGACTCGCTTGAGGCCGCGTTGGGCCGCATCGCGCGGTGGAATACTGCCGTCACCAGTTGCGTGAGATGCCATTGATATATTCCTTTGCTTAAAAGCTAAAGTCGCTGGGAAAGCGGCCCCAGCAAATCCGCATTAGCCAAATGTAATCTAGCTTGCCCCATAAATCCACCCCATATTTCAGAAGGCCTGTTGAAGGTGAGGCCCGCATGATGTAAAGCAGGCAACTGCAAAATTGACAGAATCATGGCCGGGGCCTATTATGTTGGAACTGAGTGACGTAGCAATATGTTTTGAAGCTGGAGTTTTCTATGCAAATGAGTGAGCGGCAGCGTAATTTTCGCGAACAATATAAGGCCCAAATTAACCCTGGCTACAGCGGGTTGGTTCACATTGGTGTGATCTATTTGGTTGGGTTATCAGTCATTGGCTTCTGCCTGTCACGCACAGTGAATGCCAGTTGGGAGTGGCTGCTGATAGTGCCCGTTTTCGTTATAGCAAATCTGTTCGAGTGGTGGATCCATAAATATGTGATGCACCGCCTGGTTGATGTTTGGGCCTTGCGAGCCATTTATGACCGACACACGCGACAACACCATCAATACTTCTCAGATACTGTGATGACCGTGGATTCAACTCGGGAGTTTCGGATCATTTTTTTCCCTTGGCGAGCCTTGTTTACATTCATAGCACTGGGTACACCATTTGCGTTCTTACTCGGCTGGCTGGTCAACCCTAACCTTGGGTTCATTCTTATCATCACGATGGTTGCTCAGTACCTGATTTATGAGTCGTTTCACTATTGCTGCCACACCCATGAGAACTGGTTCGTTCGTAATATGCCCTTCGTAAACACAATTCGGCGTCACCATACCGCCCATCACAACTTTGGCATCATGATGGGCTACAACATGAACCTGACCTTCCCAATTGCTGACTGGCTGATGAACACCAGCGATGTTAAGCGCAGCTTGCTGGGCACCATTTTTAATGGTTACAGCTCTGAGCACATCCCTCCTGAACTGGTAGCTGTGACAGCGCGATGGCGCAAGGAAGCGCCGGAAGACATGGCGATGATGGAGAAGCAGATTGCCTAGCGGACACAATTACGTAAAAGAGATTGAGACGACTCAAACTTAGCGGATCAACAAGCCGCCTAAGAAAAAAGAAAAGGCCAATTAATGACTCCTGATCAAATCTTGTCTGTCCCTCCTAGAGTACTCACTCAGAAACAACGCGAGCAATACTTTGGCGAAGGCTATCTTCTGCTAGAGCGGGTCATCAGCGAAGAATGGCTCACTCGACTACGTGGCGCAACAGACGAATTGATTGAGCGAAGCCGCAACATTACCAAAAGCGACAAGGTTTTCGATCTCGAGCCCGGTCACCGTGCGGATAATCCGCGACTGCGCCGAGTATCCAACCCTGTTGAGCAACACCCCGCATATTGGGAATTTATCAACCAGTCCGTGGTACCGGATATCGTTGCAGACTTGGTGGGTAACGACGTCAAGTTCCACCACTCGAAATTAAACTTTAAATGGGCTTCTGGCGGCGAGGAGGTCAAGTGGCACTATGACATCGGTTTTTGGCCACATACCAACTACTCGCCGTTGACAATTGGCACCTACCTTTATGACTGTGGCTTGGAGCAAGGCCCCCTGGGTGTGATGCCCGGCAGCCACCTGATGGAACCACTGCCTTCACAGTATGACGAGAACGGAAAGTGGACGGGTTCGCTCTCGGACGCAGACGTAGCCAAACTCGACCTACCTCGGGCGCGCTATTTGGCCGGACCTGCCGGTTCCATAACACTGCATAACTGCCGCATGATGCATAGCTCAAAGCGCAACGAGTCTGATCTGGGGCGGCCGTTGCTTTTGTACACCTTATCTTCGGCGGATGCATTTCCCTACACTATGAATCCGATTCGCTCAAAGTACGATCAGGCCATCTTGCGCGGCAAGATAGCGGAATTTGCGCAGCATGATCCACGCCCCTGCCGGATGCCGCCCGATTGGTCGGGTGGCTATAGTTCGATCTTTGCTTTGCAGCAGCGTGAGGTTGATCAAGTAGTGTCAATGTAAGTGCTCCGCTATACGGTAAAACTAACCGTCCGACATCTTGTTGGCACTGCCCATTTTTAAATAGTTTGAGTCTAATGCTGGTAGCTAGCCCAGCCACTTATATGTAATGCTTGGTAATGCGTGTCTACGCACTGGGTTTCTTCCTAAAACATTCATTCCAGTAAAAAGACTTTTAAGCGTTGGAATATTGAAGTTCTTAATAATAAAAAGTATCACAATGACAATTAAAGCCCTGAACTACTACGTACCCGATAGCCAGATTGCTGATTTGAGGGCTAGATTGTCGATGACTCGTTGGCCTGACCAAGCACCGGATGCGCCATGGTCCTATGGGACAGATGTCAGTTATTTGCGCGAGCTAACTAATTACTGGTTGAATGACTTTGACTGGAGAAGCCAGGAAGCCAATCTCAACGAATTTCCACAATTCATGGTTCCTGTTGCGGGTATCAATCTTCACACTCTGCATGTTCCAGGCAAAGGGCCCAACCCTAAGCCACTGCTACTTCTTCATGGCTGGCCAGGTTCTGTATTTGAATTTATTGACATCATTAAACGTTTAACAAATCCAGCAGCTTTCGGCGGTGATCCTGCTGATGCTTTTACCGTGGTAGCCCCATCTCTGCCTGGCTATGGACTGTCCTTCCAACCCGGCCAGAAACGATTCGGAGTGCGACAAATTGCGGATGCTGCAGTTGAGTTGATGTCAGCCTTTGGCTATTCTCGTTTCGGTGTCCAAGGGGGGGATTGGGGCTCATTGATCTCGACATGCTTAGGGTTGCATCATCCTAATTGCATTACTGGCATTCATCTTAATTTCTTGGCTGCGATCCGTCGTGACCCAGCACTTTATAAGGATGCCGATCCTGAAACACAAGATTTCTTAAGTCAACTGAAACATTTTGCGGCTGAAGAATCTGGTTACCAGGCTATTCAAGGAACTAAACCGCAGACGCTTGCATTTGCACTGACAGATTCTCCGGTCGGACTCGCAGCCTGGTTTGTCGAAAAATTCCGAACATGGACTGATTGCAACGGTAACCCAGAGTTAGCCCTCAGTCGTGATCAGATGCTGGCCGATATCAGTTTCTATTGGTTCACCAGTAGCATCGGCTCTTCATTTTGGCCCTATTACGAAAGACTTCATCGCCCTTGGTTGGTTCCTGAGGGAGTAACAATTGATTTACCCCTGGGATATGCCCAGTTCCCATGTGAAATACTTCGCCCTCCTCGTTCAGTTGCCGAGAAAGTATTCAGCAACATACAACGTTGGAGTGTTATGCCTAAAGGCGGCCACTTTGCAGCAATGGAACAACCTGTAGCACTGGCTTCAGAAGTTACTGAGTTCTTTCGTGATGTTAGGTAATCAAAGTCGAAGAAGTTACAGGGCACTCAGTTTTGATTGATTCGACTACAGAATCTGACTATCAACAATGCATCACTTTGAACTATTTTTAACTTCAAATCGGTTAATTCCTAATTTGACAATACCTGTATTTGTCTATCCAATCGAACAAAGGAGATCTTATGAAAACCTTTGAACAATTTAAAGCAGCCACTAGGCCGAGGGATTTGACGAAGTTTTAACCCGTGAATGGGAAGCTAATCACGAGACCCCTGTCCACGAGCACCCGTTTGAAGCTTTTGGATTCATTGTCAAAGGAGAGTTTTGGCTCACCGTGGATGGGAACGCGACCCATCTGCACCAAGGTGACACCTTTAGAGTCGCCAGATATATGCCTCATCAAGAAAAATATGGCCCAGATGGCACCTCCCTATGGATTGCCAGGATGAACCAATAAAAATAACGCACAAATTACTGCATGGATATATTTTTAAGACTTAATGGCTGAATTAAGTTCTGACATTGTTAAATGTCTTCTGACTTTAGAGGCGGGATACCGAACAAACGTTCTGCAGAAGGTTGATCTACGAGCCTACGAACTGCAAACAGATCGCACGAGGTATTCCAAGGTTTTCAATTCCGAGCAAGTCCTGATCGTCCAGATTCTTGACGCCCCAAAGCGTCCAGAGTGATCGTACCGTCCAGAGTGCCCCAAGCGTCCAGAATCTGGACGCCCCAGGGGTGTCCAGAGTAGCCTGACCGTCCAGAGTAAACAAGCGTCCAGACCACGTCAAGCGTCCAGAGTAAAAATTGCCTCAATTACACAGTTTGTTACACATCGATAAAAACCACGCTAAAAGCCGCACGAAACATGAGTTTCGTATATCGACTGTTTTCTGTTAAATCTTGGAATATTGAAATTGTTATCTAATTGAA
>Ga0187843_10001272_pt1 | contig 16210 bp, 14 predicted proteins | sample SpaLakP09_SKY_43_FD_134516 | JGI IMG/M metagenome (GOLD analysis project Ga0187843, IMG submission 134516) | Oligotrophic lake water microbial communities from Sparkling Lake, Wisconsin, USA - SP09_SKY_43 | ecosystem: Environmental > Aquatic > Freshwater > Lake | place: USA: Sparkling Lake...
CTACGGCACGCGCTCAGGCCTTGAACGAGATCCTGGCCCTGGACGGCGGCGTGAAGTTGATCCAGGCCGCCAACCAGGTGAGGCGCGATGCGCTCAGCCTCGGCACGCTGCTGCGCAGCAGCGGCTCCGGCACGGTCAACACCGTCTTCCCCGGCACCGACCTCGGCCGCCAGTTGCAGCAGGTCGCACGCGTCATCGCGCTACGCGGCAGCGTCGGCGTGCGGCGCCAGGTGTTCTTCGTGCAGCTTGGCGGCTTTGACACGCACAGCAGCCAGAGCTGGCAGCAATGGGACCTGCTGCGCCAACTCGGCGACGCAATGGGCGCCTTCTACAACGCGACCGTGGAACTCGGCGTGTCGCAACTCGTCACGAGCTTCACGCAGAGCGAGTTCGGCCGCTCGCTGCAGCCCAGTGGCTCAGGGACCGACCACGGCTGGGGCAACCATCACCTCATCCTTGGCGGCACGGTCAAGGGCGGCCAGGTCTATGGCCGCTTCCCCTACCCCGCGCTGGGCGGCGCCGACGACTCCGGCAGCCGCGGCGCCCTGATCCCGAGCACGTCGCTGGAGCAATTCGGCGCGACGCTGGCCCGCTGGTTCGGCGTGGATGCAGCAGGCCTCAACACCGCCTTCCCGACCCTGGGCGCCTTCGCACCGCAGGACCTGGGCTTCATGGCCTGATGGGGAGTCAGGCCTTGACGCAGTCCACGTAGTAGTGGCCGCGGCCGGTCTCTTCGTCGATCTCGTGCACGAGGCCGTGCACATCGGTCGCAAAGCCCGGGAACTTTGAATTGAAGCTGCGCGTGAACTTCAGGTAGTCGACGATCTTCTTGTTGAAGCCTTCACCAGGCACCAACAGCGGGATGCCCGGCGGATACGGCGTCAGAAGCGAGGTCGTGATGCGCCCCTCGAGGTCATCGATGCCGACACGCTCGGTCTTGCGCTGAGCAATGTGGGCGTAGGCGTCCGTCGGCGTCATCAACGGCTGAAGGTTGGACAAATACATGTCCGTCGTCAGACGAGCGATGTCACCTTCGGCATAGGCTTGGTGGATGCTCTGGCAGAGGTCACGCAGGCCCATGCGCTCGTACTTGGGGAACTTGGCGCAGAACTCCGGCAGGATGCGCCACAGCGGCGCGTTCTTGTCGTAGTCGTCCTTGAACTGCTGCAGCGCCGTCAGCAGCGTGTTCCAGCGGCCCTTGGTGATGCCGATGGTGAACATGATGAAGAACGAGTACAGCCCCGTCTTCTCGACGACGACGCCGTGCTCGACGAGGAACTTGGTGACGACGGACGCCGGGATACCCGTCGTCGCGAAGCGACCTTCCATGTCCAGCCCGGGCGTGATGATGGTGGACTTGATCGGGTCCAGCATGTTGAAGCCTTCGGCCAGGCCGCCGAAGCCATGCCAGTCCTCGTCCGCATGCAGCATCCAGTCGGCCGACACGGGCTGGCTGCCGTTGTCGTCCTGGGCACGCAGGAAGTCAGGCCCCCAGACCTTGAACCACCAGTCGTCACCGTAGTCACCCTCGACCTTGCGCATCGCGCGGCGGAAGTCCAGCGACTCCTTGATGCTTTCCTCCACCAGCGCTGTGCCGCCGGGTGGCTCCATCATGGCGGCGGCCACGTCGCAGCTCGCAATGATCGAGTACTGCGGGCTGGTGCTGGTGTGCATCAAGTAGGCCTCGTTGAAGAGGTGCTTGTCGAGCTTGACGCTTTGCGAGTCCTGCACGAGCACCTGCGAGGCCTGCGAGATACCGGCCAGCAGCTTGTGCGTGGACTGGGTCGCGTAGACCATGGCCTCCTTGGGGCGCGGGCGGTTCTTGCCCATCGCGTGGAACTGGCCGTAGAAGTCGTGGAAGGCCGCGTGCGGCAGCCAGGCTTCGTCGAAGTGCAGCGTCGGGATGTACCCGTCGAGCTTCTTCTTGATGGTTTCGGTGTTGTAGAGCACACCGTCGTAGGTGCTCTGCGTCAGCGTGACGATCGCCGGCCGGACCGTGGCGGGGTCGACGTGCGCCAGCAGCGGGTTGGCGGCGATCTTGGCGCGGATGGTCTCCGGGCTGAACTCGCTCTCGGGGATGGGGCCGATGATGCCGTAGTGGTTGCGCGTCGGCGTCATGAAGACGGGGATGGCGCCGCACATGATGATGGCGTGCAGGTTGCTCTTGTGGCAGTTGCGGTCGATCACGACCACATCGCCCGGCGCCACCGTGTGGTGCCACACCATCTTGTTGGACGTGCTGGTGCCGTTGGTGACGAAGAAGCAATGGTCGGCATTGAAGATGCGCGCCGCGTTCTTCTCGCTCTGCGCGATGGGGCCGGTGTGGTCCAGCAACTGGCCGAGTTCCTCGACGGCATTGCAGACGTCGGCGCGCAGCATGTTCTCGCCGAAGAACTGGTGGAACATCTGGCCGACCGGGCTCTTCAGGAAGGCAACGCCGCCCGAATGACCGGGGCAGTGCCAGGAGTAGGAACCGTCCTGGGCGTATTCCATCAGCGCCTTGAAGAACGGCGGCGCCAGGCCGTCGAGGTAGCTCTTGGCCTCGCGGATGATGTGGCGGGCCACGAACTCCGGCGTGTCCTCGAACATGTGGATGAAGCCGTGCAGTTCACGCAGCACGTCGTTAGGCAGATGCTGGCTGGTGCGCGTCTCGCCGTAGACGTAGATCGGGATGTCCGGGTTGCGGTTGCGGATCTCCTGGATGAACTTGCGCAGGTTCAGCACGACCGGGTCCATCTCGGGGCCGGGCGTGAACTCCTCGTCGTCGATGGACAGGATGAAGGCCGAGGCGCGGCTTTGCTGCTGGGCGAACTGCGACAGGTCGCCATAGCTCGTCACGCCCAGCACCTCCATGCCCTCCTTCTGGATGGCCTCGGCCAGCGCGCGGATGCCCAGGCCCGAGGTGTTCTCGGAGCGGTAGTCCTCGTCGATGATGACGACGGGAAAGTGAAAACGGATCATGGGCGGCCTCCAGCGGGCGGGCGTCAAAAAACGAAGCCGCGAAGTGTAGGGCCGCACTGTGTTCAGTCCGTGTCAGCCCAGTCTATAAACTGGGCCGACAACGCACACCTCGGGAGACAAGATGGACTGGAACTCGGCCACCGTTTGGTGGATTGCGGCTGGCGTGCTGGTCGCCGTCGAATTGGCCAGCGGCACTTTCTACCTGCTGATGCTGGCCGTGGGCGCTGCCGCTGGTGCGCTGGCGGCTCATCTGGGCTTGGGGCAAACCGGCCAGTTCCTGGCAGCCGCCGTCGTGGGGGGCGCTGCAGTCGTGGGCTGGCACCTGAGGCGCAGCCGCATGCCCGCAGCTGCGCCGGCCGGCAGCAATCCTGACGTCAACCTCGACATCGGCCAGTCCGTCCAGGTCGACCTGTGGACGGCGGACGGCCTGGCCAAGGTGCAATACCGGGGAGCAGCCTGGCAAGCGCGCTTCATCGGCAGCATGCCGACGCAACGCGGCCGGCATGTCATTCGCGCGGTCGAAGGCAGCTGTCTGCTGCTCGACCGCTGAGCCTTCATCCCACACTACACCGGAGGCCTCATGGGGTTCCAGATCGCATTCGTCATCCTCGTCATCGCAGCCATCTTCGTGGTGCGCTCAATCAAGGTCGTACCGCAGCAGAACGCCTGGGTCGTGGAGCGCCTTGGCAAGTACCACGGCACGCTCACACCGGGCCTGAACTTCCTTGTGCCCTTTGTCGACAGGCTCGCCTACAAGCACTCGCTGAAGGAGATCGCCCTCGACGTACCCAGTCAGGTCTGCATCACCAAGGACAACACCCAGCTGACCGTCGACGGCATCCTCTATTTCCAGGTCACCGACCCGATGCGAGCCAGCTACGGCGCGAGCAACTACGTCGTCGCCATTACGCAGCTGGCCCAGACGACGCTGCGCTCCGTCATCGGCCGCATGGAGCTGGACCGGACTTTCGAGGAACGCGCCGTCATCAACACCTCGGTCGTCGAGGCGCTGGATGAGGCCGCGCTGAACTGGGGGGTCAAGGTGCTGCGCTACGAGATCAAGGACCTGACGCCGCCGCCGGCCATCCTGCACTCCATGCAAGCCCAGATCACCGCCGAACGCGAGAAACGTGCGCTGATTGCGGCGTCGGAAGGCCGGCGCCAGGAGCAGATCAACATCGCCACCGGAGAGCGCGAAGCGGCGATTGCCCGCTCAGAGGGCGAAAAGCAGGCCGAGATCAACAGCGCTCAAGGCGAGGCAGCGGCCATCACGGCGGTGGCAGATGCGACGTCGGACGCCATCCGAAAAATCGCTGCAGCCATCCAGCAGCCGGGCGGCGACCAGGCCGTGCAGCTCAAGGTAGCCGAGAAGGCGGTGGAGGCCTTCGCCCAACTCGCACAGAAGAACAACACGATGATCGTTCCCGGCAATATGAGCGAGGTGGCAGGTCTCATCGGCACCGCCATGAGCCTGCTCAAAACCGGCGGCAAGACGTGACACAAATTGACCCATGAGAGGCAGTCGCCGCCTAGCACGTCCGGGCGGCGGAACGAAAGGGATCGAGGAGACGCCCTTCTTGAAACCTGAGGTCTCGAGGGGATCTGCCGCCCCTTGGGCAGCGAGCGCAACGCGGCAACGAAACGCCCGCGCAACCTGCGCCACTGGTTCCTTTGCTCAATGTCGATGACGAGCGGGCCTGCGAACTGGCCACGGACGGCATAGACAAGATTGAACTGGGGACCCCACGGACTGCGGCATCTGGACAGCCGTGCGCGCAAGGACGAGACACACAGCCCGCGTCGCGCCGAGCAGGCCCAGCGCCATGTGGTCGCGCTGTTCGACCCAATGAACATGCCCTGCATTGGGCAAGGCAAAGCCCTTGCGCGGCTCCATCGCATGGGGCGTTTGAAGATATTCGTCCAACAGTTCGACTTGCGTCGCGCCTTCGAGCCGTCGCGCTTGTCCTTACGGCGGCGCCGATAGGTTATGATTGCGGGCTTGCAGGAGAGGTGGATGAGCGGTTTAAGTCGCACGCCTGGAAAGCGTGTGTGGGTTTATCCCCACCGCGGGTTCGAATCCCGCCCTCTCCGCCAAGTAGCAGCATCGGGCCCTCTGGGGCCCGTTTTGCTTTCTGGGGCGGACATCTGGCATGCGCACCATCTGCAGTTCATCCCCGGGAAAACGCAATTCGTCGCTCAACCCTGGTTTGCTGGACGCGCTTGTTGAACACTCTCAGTCATGCCTTGCAGGATGCAATGCGGGAGTTGGAAATGCGACGAATCAAGGGATGGATGAGCCTGGGCCTGGTTCTTGGCCTGTTGGCCGGAGGACTGCCCGCACAGGCCAGCGAAGTGGTCAAGCTGGCGCGTCTCGTCGTTAGTGGCAAACGAGTGCCCAGCGAGCCCACTCGTGCCACGCCGCCGGAACCCCGCCCGGCTGCCGCTGCCCAGACGCAGGGCGCAGGGGGCGGCGGCGACGACACCGGAAACGCGCCAGCGCCAGCACGCGGCGTCTCCTGACGCAGTCGAGAATCACCAGAAAGCAAAATGCGCCCAAACCTCTCAGGGGTTTGGGCGCATCGCTAACTGGCGGAGTGGACGGGGCTCGAACCCGCGACCCCCGGCGTGACAGGCCGGTATTCTAACCAACTGAACTACCACTCCATGTGGAATGCATTTCCGAGCATTTCTCAATACTCGCAAGCCGCATCAAACTTGGCGTCCCCTAGGGGATTCGAACCCCTGTAATCACCGTGAAAGGGTGGTGTCCTAGGCCTCTAGACGAAGGGGACAGATTTGCAAATGAAACTCAAAAAACAAACGGCCAACGAATTGGCCGTTATTTATCGGGCGGACCCGATGGAATCCTTGGCGGAGTGGACGGGGCTCGAACCCGCGACCCCCGGCGTGACAGGCCGGTATTCTAACCAACTGAACTACCACTCCGCGTGGGATGAATTCGGTGCTGTCTTTCAACAATACCCAAGTCCATCAAACTTGCCCGTCTTGCGACAGGATTTTCAACTACTGTCTTTCGACAATATTTGGCGTCCCCTAGGGGATTCGAACCCCTGTAATCACCGTGAAAGGGTGGTGTCCTAGGCCTCTAGACGAAGGGGACTAAACCTTCGTCGCTTGAACTGCGCGCCGCCAATAAACCCGTTGGTTTAAATGGTGGAGGTAAGCGGGATCGAACCGCTGACCTCTTGCATGCCATGCAAGCGCTCTCCCAGCTGAGCTATACCCCCAATTTGATTCTTAACTCAACCGTCACCGGTCTTGTTGCAAATCGCTTTGTTTGCAGCGCTGTTCAAGCGAGACCAAGAGTATATGACGAATTTCAGACTGATTGCAAGCGGTCGAGAACTTTTTTCTTGTCGAAGTGCTCGAGCACTGCATCCAGCGACGGCGTCTGCGCACGGCCGCACACCAGAACCCGCACCGGCACGGCGAGTTGCGGCATCTTGAGTCCCGTTGCTGCGAGAGTTTCTTTCAGCGCCTGCTGGATGCCGGCCTTGCTCCAGTCCGCCAGCACCGCTAGCCGGTCCGCAAGAGCCACCAGCGCAGGGCGAACGGTGTCGGGAACATGAGCTGCCAGGTCATCAGCCGTCGGTTCAACGGGCGCGAAATACATCTTGAGCCAATCAGCCAGTGCGGCAACCGTGGCGCAGCGGTCCTTGAACAGGCCGACCTTGGGCTGGATCTGCTCGACCGTCACCGCAAGTCCCTTGGCCGCGAGTTGCTCGGAGACGAGCGCGGCAAGGCGGGCCTCGTCGACCTGCTTTACGTAATGGCCGTTCACCCAGTCCAGCTTGGCCGGGTCCCACTGTGCTGGGCTTTTGGACAAGTGCGAGCCGTCGAACCAGCTGACCATCTGTTCGGCTGAGAACAACTCATCGTCCCCATGACTCCAGCCCAAGCGGGCGAGGTAGTTCAGCATGCCTTCGGGCAAGTAGCCGTTGGCGGCATAGTCCATCACGCTGACGGCACCACGGCGCTTGGAAAGCTTGAGTCCGTCGTCGCCCAGGATGATGGGCAAATGGCCGAAGGACGGCAGCGGCGCGCCGAGCGCGTTGAAGATGTTGATCTGCCAGGGCGTGTTGTTGACGTGCTCGTCGCCGCGGAAGACATGGCTGATGCGCATGTCCCAGTCGTCGACGACGACGGCGAAGTTGTAGGTGGGCACGCCGTCCGTCCTGGCAATGATGAGGTCATCGATCTCGCGGTTGTTGATCGTGATGGCGCCCTTGACGAGGTCGTCCCAGGTCACATCGCCTTCGATGGGGTTGGCAAAGCGCACGACGGGCTTCACGCCTGCAGGCGGAGCGGGCAGCGTCTTGCCAGGCTCGGGGCGCCAGCGACGGTCGTAGAGGGTCTTCTCGCCACGCGCCTTCTGGGCCTCACGCATTTCGGTCAACTCTTCAGGCGTCGCGTAGCAGCGGTAGGCCTTGCCTGCGGCGATCAGCTGCTCGATGACGGCCGTGTAGCGCTCCAGGCGCTGCATCTGGTAGATCGGACCTTCGTCGTAGCTCAGACCCAGCCAGTTCATTGCGGCAATGATCTGCTCGACCGAGTCCTGCGTGGAGCGAGCGACGTCGGTGTCCTCGATGCGCAGCACGAACTCGCCGCCGTGGTGGCGGGCATAAGCCCACGAGTAGAGCGCCGTGCGTGCGGTGCCCAGGTGCAGAAAGCCGGTGGGCGACGGCGCGATGCGGGTGCGGATCTTGTCGAAGGAGCTCATCGGGTGTTCAAGGTAGAGAGGCCACGCTGCAGGTCGTCGGTGATGTCGTCGACATGCTCGAGGCCGACAGCCAGGCGGATCAGGCCTTGGCCGATGCCCGCGGCCTGGCGCTGGGCCTCGGTGAGACGGCCGTGAGAGGTCGTCGCGGGGTGCGTGATGATGGTCTTGGTATCACCGAGGTTGGTGGCGATGGAGACGACGCGCGTGCTGTCGATGACATGGAAGGCGGCGGCACGCGCGGCTTCAGGTGAGTCAGCCTTGACGTCAAACGACAACACAGCGCCGCCCTGCCCGCTCTGCTGGCGCATGGCCAGGTCGTGCTGCGGGTGGGAGGCCAGGCCGGGGTAGTAGACGTTGGCAACCTCGGGTTGTGCTTCAAGCCAGCGAGCGACGGCCAGCGCCTGTTCGCTCTGCGCCTTCATGCGCAGGGAAAGCGTCTCCAGGCCTTTGAGCACGACCCAGGCATTGAACGGGGCCAGCGTCATGCCGACGGTGCGAAGCACGGGGCCGAAGACGTCACGGATGAGCTTGTTCGGGCCGCACAGCGCGCCGGCCATCACGCGGCCCTGGCCATCCATGTACTTGGTGGCCGAGTGCATGACGACGTCGGCGCCCATCTCGGCGGGGCGCTGCAAGGCCGGTGACGAATAGGTGTTGTCGACGGCCAGCAGCGCGCCCACGCCGTGCGCCAGCTCGGCCAGCGCACGGATGTCGCAGATCTCGGTGAGCGGGTTGGTGGGCGTCTCGGCGAAGAAAAGCCTGGTCGTCGGCTTGATGGCCGCGCGCCATTCAGCGAGGTCGGTCTGCGAGACGAAGCTGGTCTCGACCCCGTACTTGCCGAACTCCTTGGCGAACAAGTTGATCGTCGAGCCGAAGACGGAGCGCGAGCAGATGACGTGATCGCCAGCCTTCAGCAGTCCCATGCACAGCAGCAGGATGGCGCTCATGCCGGTGGAAGTGGCAATGGCCGCTTCGGTGCCTTCCAGCGCCGCCATGCGGGCTTCCAGGCTGCGCACTGTGGGATTGCTGGTGCGCGAGTAGGTGAAGTCCTCGGAATTGGCAAACTTGCGCGCCGAGGTTTCGGCGTCGGCCTGCACGTAGGCCGTGGTCAGGAACAGCGCTTCGGAATGCTCACCGTGCTGGCTGCGCGGCAGGCCGGTGCGGATGGCCAGCGTTTCGGGGCGCAGGCCTTCGGGCAGCGTGCGGCGGATGTCGTCACTCATTGATCTCAGCCCTCGCTGTCACCTTGCAGCGCCAGACGGCCGCGGCTGTCAGACTCCTCCTCGCCGGGCTGGCTGGCGCGCTGCGCGCGCAGCGTGGCGAAGTCTTCCAGGCTGACATCTCCGGTCACATAGCGGCCGTCGAAGCAGCTCGCCTCGAAACCGGCGAGGCCCGGGCGCAGCGCGGCGACAACGCGCTTCATCGCGTCCACGTCCTGGTAGATCAACGCATCGGCGCCGATGTACTCACGGATCTCCTCGATGGAGCGGTTGTGCGCGATCAGCTCCTCGGCCGTCGGCATGTCGATGCCGTAGACATTGGGGTAGCGCACCGGCGGCGCGGCGGAAGCGAGGTAGACCTTGCGCGCACCGGCCTCGCGGGCCATCTGCACGATCTCCTTGGACGTCGTGCCGCGCACGATGGAGTCGTCCACCAGCAGCACGTTGCGGTCCTTGAACTCGACACCGATCGCGTTGAGCTTCTGGCGCACGCTCTTCTTGCGCGCGCCCTGCCCCGGCATGATGAACGTGCGGCCGACGTAGCGGTTCTTCACGAAACCCTCGCGGTAGGGCTTGCCGATGCGGTGGGCCAGTTGCATGGCCGAGGGGCGGCTGCTTTCGGGAATGGGAATGACGACGTCGATCTCGTTGGGCGGCATCGTGGAGATGACGCGCTGGGCCAGCGTCTCGCCCATGTTCAGGCGGGCCTGGTAGACGGAGATGCCATCCATGACCGAGTCCGGTCGCGCGAGGTAGACGAACTCGAACATGCAGGGATTCAGCGACGGGTTGTCGTTGCACTGCTCGGTGTGCAGCTTGCCGGCGTTGTCGATGAACAAGGCCTCGCCAGGCGCCAGGTCGCGCTCCAGCTGGTGGCCCGTGCCTTCGAGGGCGACGCTCTCGCTGGCGACCATGAACTCACCGTTGGACGAGCGGCCAAAGCACAGCGGGCGGATGCCGAAGGGGTCGCGGAAGGCCAGCAGGCCTTGACCGGCGATCAGCGCGATGACGGCGTAGCTGCCCTTGATGCGCTTTTGTACGGCGCGCACGGCGGAGAAGATCTCCTTGGGCGTCAGTGGCAGGTCGCGTGCGGCCAGCTCCAGCTCGTGCGCCAGCACGTTGATCAGCACCTCGGTGTCGCTCTCGGTGTTGATGTGACGGCGGTCGATGTCAAACAACTCGTCCTTCAGCGCGTGGGCATTGGTCAGGTTGCCGTTGTGCACCAGCACGATGCCGAAGGGTGCATTCACGTAGAAGGGCTGGGCCTCTTCCTCGCTGTAGGCGTTGCCAGCCGTCGGGTAGCGCACCTGGCCCAGGCCGATGTTGCCCGGCAGGCCGCGCATGTTGCTGGTGCGAAAGACATCGCGCACCATGCCGCGCGCCTTGTGCATGAAGCACTTGGAGCCCTGCATCGTGACGATGCCGGCGGCGTCCTGGCCGCGATGCTGCAGCAGCAGCAGTGCGTCATAGAGCAACTGGTTGACGGGGGAGGCAGCGAGGGTGCCGACGATGCCGCACATGGCGAGAGTCCTTAATCTATCGATTCCGCCTCAGATGGGGTCATCGAGCGCGAAACAAAACGGGCAATGGGTTCGGGCAGCAGCGGCGCGGCGTCGCGCAGCACGCCGGCCAGCCGGGGCGCGGCAAGCGAGGCGCGCCAGGTATCAGATTCGGCCAGCGGCGACGCGCCAATGACGAGCACCAACAGCAAGGCGATAAAGACGCCGCGCAGCGCGCCGAAGCCGGCGCCGCCAAGGCGGTCCACGACGGACAGCGGTGTCGCGTGGATCAAGGCCTTGACGAGTCGCGTGGCCAGGCTCCAGACGATGAGGACAACGAAGAAGGCGATCGCGATGGACATCACATGCAGCACGCTGGGGCTGAACTTGGCGGCCATCGAGTTGGGCAGCATGTCCAGCACGACCGGCGCCAGCGGCGAGGCGGCGAAATAGGCAATCACCCAGCCGGCCAGCGACATCACCTCGAAGACGAGGCCCCGCCACAGGCCAATGGCGATCGACAGCAGCAGCAATGCCGCCAGTGCGAGATCGACCCAGCTGAGTGCGATGTCCATGGTGGTATCAGAGGGTCAGGATGGCGCCGGGCAGGCCGGCGCCCTTGAGCTTGGTCGCAGCGCGCTCGGCCTCATCCCGGCTGGCGAAAGGCCCCAGGCGCACACGGATGCGGCGGCCGCCTGCGGTGTCGACGGCCTGCGCATAGGTTTTGAGGCCCAGCTTCTCGACCTTGCCGCGCACGTCCTGCGCGGTCTTGTCCTCGCCATAGGCGCCCACCTGCACGATGTAGCGGGGGGCAGCCGTAGGCGTGGGCTCCTTGCCCTCCAGCAAGGCCTGGGCGCGGGCCCCATCGTTGGCGGCCTTGGGCTTGTCGACGGGCTTGTCCGCAGGCTTCTCGGCGAGCTTGACGGGTGGCTTCTCGGCAGGTTTGTCGAGCGGCTTCTCAGCCGGCTTTTCAACCGGCTTTTCGGCCACTTTGGGCTCGATCGGCAGCTCCGCGCTGGCAGCAGGCGTCGGCTGGGGCGCCGGCTCGGCCTGGCTCAGCGGCTCGCGGGTGGGCACGGTCAGCGGCGGTGCGGTCTCCTTGCGCGGGATCTCGATGGGCAGGTCGACGGGAATCGGCCGCGGCTGGGTCTCGAAGATCAGCGGGAAGCCCACAACGCCGGCTGCCACCAGCACGGCCGCGCCGATGAGGCGGCGGCGGGCGCGCACGCGCAGCACCATCACATCGTCGGCCGCAGCCGCCTTGGCGCCAGACTTCGCCGGCTTCTTGGGCGCCGCCGCAGCGGTGGTGTCATCGCGCTTGAGGAAGGAAAACAGGCCCATCGGCGGCGTCTGGCTCAGTGGAGGGTGGGAGGCTGGGGCGCTGCGACGCCGGCGGTCACGCGCGGTAGGCCCTGCTGCAGCACGCCCCCCACGGTGTAGAAGGAACCGAAGACCACGATTCTATCGGCCGTGGTCGCCCCGGCCGCTGCGGCGTGGAGCGCTTCAAGCGGGTTGGCGTGGGTATGCGTCGTCACCTCGGCTGGCGTCTTCAGGCCGGCGGCGAGGAAGGCCGCCTTCAACTGCTCGGCGGTCGCCGCGCGCGGGAGGGGCAGATCGGTGAAGTGCCAGACGTCCACGAGAGGCGCAATGCGCGCCAGGATGCCGCCGAGGTCCTTGTCTGCCATCGCGCCGAAGACGGCGTGGGTGCGCGGGAAGAAGCCCATCTGGTCGAGGTTCTGCGCCAGCGCGGCGACGGCGTGCGGGTTGTGGGCGACGTCCAGCACGACGGCCGGCTGGCCGGCCAGCACCTGGAAGCGGCCGGGCAGTTCCACCATCGCCAGGCCCGTGCGCACAGCCTGGGCGCTGATGGGCAGACGGTCGGCCAGCGCCTCGAAAGCGGCCAGCACGCCTGCTGCGTTAAGCAACTGGTTGACGCCGCGCAGTGCCGGGTAGGCCATGCCGGAGAAGCGCTTGTTGCGGCCGGCCCATTGCCACTGCGTGCGGTCGCCGCTGAAGGTGAAGTCGCGGCCGAGCTGGCGCAGGTCGGCGCCCAGTTCTGCGGCACGCGCAGCCAATGAGGCCGGCGGCATCGGATCGCTGACGATGACCGGTCGGCCGGCGCGCATGATGCCGGCCTTCTCGCGGCCGACGCTCTCGCGGTCGGTGCCGAGGAACTCGGTGTGGTCGAGATCGATGCTGGTGATGACGGCGCAGTCGGCATCGATGACGTTGACCGCGTCCAGCCGGCCGCCGAGGCCGACTTCCAGGATGACCAGGTCCAGCGGCTCATGCTGCAGGCGCCGCATGATGGCCAGCGTCGTGAACTCGAAGTAGGTCAGCGTGATGTCGCCACGCGCGGCCTCGACGGCCTCGAAGTGCGGCTCCAGCGACTCGGCTTGGACCGGTGCACCGCCGACGCGGCAGCGCTCCTGAAAGTGGACAAGATGGGGCTTGATGTAGAGCCCCACGCGGTAGCCGGCATCCAGCGCGATGGACTCCAGCATTGCGCAGGTCGAGCCTTTGCCGTTGGTGCCGGCGACGACGACGGTGGGGCAGTCGAAGGCGATGCCCAGCCGCTCGCGCACCGCCGCGACGCGGTCCAGCGTCATGTCGATGGTCTTGGGATGCAGGCGCTCGCAGTGGGCGAGCCATTCATCAAGCGTCATGGCACATCACCAATCAGGCTGTTCGCGCGGTTCACGCGCGAACAGCCGACAAAAACAAAAGCCAGGCGAGCAGCCTGGCTTGGAACTATCGCGGCGACGTTCAGGCGACGGCGTCCGTGCTCTGGCGCTGCAGCATGGCGAGTTGCCGGGCGATGGTTTCGCGAAGCTGGCGGCGGTCCACAATCATGTCGACGGCGCCCTTTTCCATCAGGAACTCGGCGCGCTGGAAACCCGGGGGCAGCTTCTCGCGCACGGTGTTCTCGATGACTCGCGGGCCGGCAAAACCGATCAGCGCCTTGGGCTCGGCGATGACAACATCACCCACAAAGGCAAAGCTGGCAGACACGCCGCCCATCGTCGGGTCGGTCAGCACGCTGATGTAGGGCAGCTTGGCCTTGGCCAGGCGCGTCAGCGACGCGTTGGTCTTGGCCATCTGCATCAGGCTCAGCAGGCCTTCCTGCATGCGCGCGCCACCGGTGGCGGTGAAGCAGATGAAGGGCGTCTTCTGCTCGATGGCCGTTTCAACGCCGCGCACGAAGCGCTCGCCGACGACCGAGCCCATGGAGCCACCCATGAAGTCGAACTCGAAGCAGGCCGCAACGACCGGCACGCTCATGACCGCGCCACCCAGCACGACCAGCGCATCGGTCTCGCCGGTGTTCTCAAGCGCTTCCTTCAGGCGGTCGGGGTACTTCTTGCTGTCCTTGAACTTCAGCGCGTCGACCGGGATGACTTCCTGGCCGATCTCGTAGCGGCCTTCCGCGTCGAGGAAGGCGTCCAGCCGGGCACGGGCGCCGATGCGGTGATGGTGCGAGCACTTGGGGCAGACGTTGATGTTCTGCTCCAGGTCGGTCTTGTAGAGCACCGTCTCGCAGCTCGGGCACTTGATCCACAGGCCTTCAGGGACCGTGCGGCGGTCGGCCGGGTCACCTTGCTGGATCTTGGGCGGGAGCAGTTTGTCGAGCCAACTCATGCGTCAGTCCTTCTTGTCGAGTGCGGCGCGGATCTCGCGGATGAACGCGGCGCCAGTGAGGGCGACATTATCGGCTGGCTGGCGCTCCAGCAGTTCAACCAGCTTGGAGCCGATGACGACCGCGTCCGACACGTCGGCCACGGCCCGCGCCGTCGCCCCGTCGCGGATGCCAAAGCCCACGCCCACGGGGGTACTGACATGCCGGCGGATGCGCGGCACGGCCTCGGCGACAGCGGCGGTGTTGAGGTGGCCGGCCCCGGTCACGCCCTTCAGCGACACGTAGTAGACGTAGCCGCTGGCGAGCTTGCCCACCTGGGCCATGCGGGCCTCGGTGGACGTGGGCGCAAGCAGGAAGATCGCGTCCATGCCATTCGCGCGCAGCGCGCTGGCGAAGTCGGCGCATTCCTCGGGCGGGTAGTCAACGATGAGCACGCCGTCCACGCCGGCCGCCTTCGCATCCGCCACGAAGGCGTCCATGCCGTAGCGCTCTACCGGGTTGGCGTAGCCCATCAGCACGACGGGCGTCGTGTTGTTCGACGCGCGGAAGGCGCGCACGAATCCGAGCACGTCGCGCAGCGAGATGCCCTTGGCCAGCGCCCTTTCGCCGGCGCGCTGGATCACCGGGCCGTCCGCCATCGGGTCGGAAAAGGGTACGCCGAGTTCAATGACGTCGGCACCGGCCTCGGCCATGGCCAGCATCAGGTCCACGGTGGCTGCCGGGTGCGGGTCACCCGCGGTGACGAAGGGGATGAGGGCCTTGCGGCCGGCGGCCTTCAGGCCGTCGAAGGTGGCGGCGATGCGGCTCATGCCTTGGCTCCGGAGACGCTGATGACGGCCTCGCCGCCCTTGACGGACTGGCCGCGGCAGGAGGGCCGGCAGTAGAAGTCCGCGTTGGACAGGTCGGCGACGGTGCCGATGTCCTTGTCGCCCCGGCCGGACAGGTTGACGAGCAGGACCTGATCCGTGGCCATGGTCGGTGCGATCTTCATCGCGTGCGCCACGGCGTGGCTGGATTCCAGCGCGGGGATGATGCCTTCGGTGCGGCACAGGTGATGAAAGGCCGCGAGCGCCTCGGCATCGGTCACGCCGACGTACTCGGCCCGGCCGATGTCCTTCAGGTGGGCATGCTCGGGGCCAACGCCGGGATAGTCCAGTCCTGCGGAAATCGAGTGCGTCTCGGTGATCTGGCCGTTGGCGTCCTGCAGCAGGTAGGTCCGGTTGCCGTGCAGCACGCCGGGCCTGCCGGCAGTCAGCGTGGCGGCATGCTTGCCGCTGTCCAGCCCCTCGCCGGCCGCCTCCACACCGATCAGGCGCGTGGCTTCATGCGGGATGTAGGGGTAGAAGATGCCGATGGCGTTGCTGCCGCCGCCCACGCAGGCGATGACGGCATCTGGTTGTTTACCGACCATGTCAGGCATCTGCACCAGGCACTCGTCGCCGATGACGCGCTGGAAGTCGCGCACCATCATCGGATAGGGGTGCGGGCCGGCCACGGTGCCGATGATGTAGAAGGTGTTCTCGACGTTGGTCACCCAGTCGCGCATCGCCTCGTTGAGCGCGTCTTTAAGCGTCTTGCTGCCGCTGTCCACCGGCACGACCGTCGCGCCCAGCAGCTTCATGCGGTAAACATTGGGCGACTGGCGCTTCACGTCTTCGCTGCCCATATAGACGACGCACTCCAGGCCGTAGCGCGCGCAGATCGTCGCCGTGGCCACGCCGTGCTGGCCGGCCCCGGTCTCGGCAATGACGCGGGGCTTGCCCATGCGCTTGGCCAGCAGCGCCTGGCCGATGACGTTGTTGATCTTGTGCGCGCCGGTGTGGTTCAGATCCTCACGCTTGAGGTAGATCTGAGCGCCGCCCAGTTCGCGGCTCAGGCGCTCGGCGTGATAGATCGGGCTGGGCCGGCCGACGAAATGCGCCAACTCCTTCTTGTACTCGGCGACGAACTCGGGGTCGTTGCGGTAGTGGGCGTAGGCGTCCTTGAGCTCATCGAGCGCGTGGACGAGGGTTTCGGAGACAAAGCTGCCGCCAAAGGTCGAGGTGCCCGCATGGCGGAAATGCCCGGTCGCATCAGGCTGGTCGTACTGGAACATGGTCTTCCTCTATCAGGACAGTTCTGCGTCTGCGCGGCGGACCGCGTGGCAGAACTC
>Ga0187843_10001273_pt1 | contig 16208 bp, 16 predicted proteins | sample SpaLakP09_SKY_43_FD_134516 | JGI IMG/M metagenome (GOLD analysis project Ga0187843, IMG submission 134516) | Oligotrophic lake water microbial communities from Sparkling Lake, Wisconsin, USA - SP09_SKY_43 | ecosystem: Environmental > Aquatic > Freshwater > Lake | place: USA: Sparkling Lake...
AAAAATTTATCTTTGATATTAGAAAATTTGCCTCAAGTAAAAATTTTTCATTTATATTAAAAAATTACTGTTTCTTATAAATTTGTATTTTTTTATATTCTTTCTCAACTAAATTCCAAATATAATCAATTATTTTAAAATAGTTAATATATTTAGGTCTAACTTAGAATAGTTAATTTTTATTTAGATTTCTTTGTTTTAAGATAAATTTTTTGAAAAATCCTATTAATTAAATTTTTTTTCCCAGGATAAAAAAAATTTTTCTTATAGCTTTTATAGGAAAAAAAAGAAAATTTAAAAACATAGTAGATTGCACCTTGTAAGCAATATCATTTCTGACCATTACTTTCTCATTATAATTTTTAGCGTTTACATATTTTGTTCTTTCATCAATATTGTAATATGCAAATATAGCTTTGCAGGCATTTAAATATCTATTTATTTTAGAGGGAAAATCAGAAAAATCATTTTTAATTGCTCTTTTAATAACTGTTAAAATCTTATTGTGATCATATAAAGTTAAAGAACACCTAAATTTTTCATAGATATTAGGTCCTATATTTAAAACTGGTATTTGAAAGTAAGATGCTTCAAGTCCAGCAAATGACATAAATGTTATTACAAGGCTAGATTGTTTTATAAGAGAATATGTGCTTACTTCAGAATTGTAATCAATAAGAGTAATATTTTTTTTATTACTAATTAATTCAAGTAATTTTGTTTTATTATATTTTCTTTCTTTGTTAGATCCAGACCAAGGATGCATTCTTATAATAAATTGAACATGATTATAATTTAAAAAAAAATTAGTTATTTTATTGATTGCATCTACTTGATTATTATAAGGAATTAAACTTTCAATTTCTTTAATTCCGATAAACTCAAAATCGCTCGAAAGTAAAAAACTAATAATAAATTTTTTAGAAAAAAAATTTGTAAACATTTTTTTTGGTTTTTTCGTCCAAGGTATAAATTGATTATATGAATATTTTTCTCGTTGGCTTATAATTTTTTTTGCTATTTTTTTTTCATATAATTTATTAATGGTATTTTTTTTAATTATTTTATATTTATTATGTAAATGAGAGGCTATATTTTTTTGGTCATGAGGAAAATTTTTTTTGACTAATAAATAATTTTTATGTCCATTATATGGATATTCATATACATAAATATTATTTTTATTAATTAATAGCTGTCCAGTCCTTAAAAAGGCACCGTACTTTGTTTCTCTCCCATTAAATGTGTAAATCTCATCTGGCTTCCAATTCGCGATATGGTTCAGGGAGGAAAAATATGATGAACAAGTTTTTAAAAGAAGCTTTTTGTACAATTCATAATTTTTCACATAATCTAATTGAGTACTAATAGTTTCGGTTATAAAGCTCGTTTTTACTATCTCTAAAATATTTATTTTATAAGCACTTACAAATTTAGAAACTTTCTTAAGGGCGTTAACATAATTATTTTTTTCTAATATATTATTTATTTTATTTATCTGTAATCTTTGATTTATATTTAGAGTATCAAATTCATCTATAATTAAATTTTCATTATTTTTTAGCCATTTTATTCCACTTCTGAATCTAGATTTACAAATACTACAAACTAATGATATTTTTTTATTTTTTAAAAAATAATAATTATTTGCAGCACAAAAATTTGTATTTGATTTGCAAACTAGAATTTTAACTTTAAAACCCTCATCAAGTTTTCTTTGTATTATATCAAGCTCATATTCTAACATCGGCCAAACACTCGGTGAAAGATTAATTAGAATTCTTTTTTGCATCTAGATTCCTTTGTTTAAGCTTAAGATTTGATGTTGTTTTATAACTGTGTTTTAAATACTATAGTTTAATTTTTTTATTTTTAAATAAAAAATTATTGTAAATTATCTGTATAAAAAATTATATTTAGAAATTTTTTAGAGACACATTAAATATTTAAAAAATAAAATAATAAAAATTAAAAACAATAATGAATGAAAGTTTATAACAATTTTTTTTTATATAATGATTAATTATAAAGATTGTACTTAGAAAAATTTATAGAGGATATGTTTGTAAAAAAAATAATAGTTCCAATAATTTCTAAAATTCGAACAGTATTTTTTTTTTTTGTTCCAACCAGAGTGGCAGATAAAACAGTATTTGGAGAAGGTTTAAATGTTTTAAATTATCCTGAGTTTGTTACTATTACTAAAATTCCTAATTTAATAGGTAATTATTATGAGTGTTTTGATGCAGTTATTTGTCCAAAAACAGGTCTAGCATTTGGTAGAAATGGATTTTATGTATTGGATAAGGCTCCATATTCCCACCATTCTAATAAATTTAGACCTAGTAGTTTAAAATTTAAAGTTAGAATAGCAAAAGCGATATCTTATCTCGGGCCTTTTATGAATAACTACTATCATTTTCTTCAACATATTATTTTTACCGCTCCTTTAATTAATCTTAAATATAAAAATTATGTATTATTAATCCCAGAAGAGATCGAAAAAAAAAAAGAATATATAGTAGCTTTAAATACTTATTTTCCTTTAAATAAAATAATTTTTTGTAAAAACGCTTTATTAGTTGATCATTTAATTAAATTAGATATTACTGTAACAGAAGAAAGTTTAAAACTTTTTAAAAAATTTACAAAAACACTTAATCTACCATTAAATAAATCATATCCTGATAAAATTTTTGTAGTTCGTAATAACGCAAAAAGAAGAATATTAAAAAATCAAAGCGAAATAGATATACTTGCAAATAGTTTTGGTTATAAGTTAGTTGACTGTTCCAATTTATCTTTTATTGATCAGATTGGCTATTTTATCTACGCAAAGGAAATTATCGGAGTTCATGGGGCTGCATTAGGTAATATTTTTTTTTCAGAAAATTTAAAAACGATAATTGAAATTCTGTCACCAAGAGATTATGCGCCAATATACGAAGGTATTGCTAAAATAACGAATGTAAATTATTTTTCAGTAACCGGAGTTGAAATTAATAAGCAAGAATTTGCTGTTGATATTGAAGAAGTAAAAAAAATATTATTAATATATAAGCAAGTCTCCTAAAAAAACACTTTAATGATTTTTTTAGATTGCCCTTGAGTATGCTAATAATCTATTTTAATTAAATTTACAGATTGTTGAAAATTTTATTATATATATATAAACAAAAACAAAAAAATTATTTTTGTAATTTTTATTATTAATATTTTTAAAGAATAATTTTAAAATACCTTAAGAATTTTCTAAAAATATAGATCATATTTACTTTAGATTTAAGAATGAAGTTAGAATCAATCGACTTATAGATTTTGTTTTTATGCATTAAGGCAGTCGTAAAATTTTTTTTTTCAACATACTTAGTTTTATAAATAAATGCTTCTAGAGCGTATAAAGCTTCCAAGGCTTTTTCTTGATCTACAAATTTTACATTTTTTTTTTCATTACTTATATAATCTTTAATTTTTTCTTTAATAATTTTTTTGACAAAGAATATTGAGGCGCCATTAAAGTGTTGATATAAAGTGGGTCCTACAATAATTGTTTGTTTTCCCATTGCAATAAATTCTAACCCAATGGTGCTATTAATGACTATATTGAAGTCGGAATTTAGTCCTATATCATAACTATTTATTTTGGAGTTAGATCTTATTACTACAACGTTATTATAATCTTTAAGATTATCGAAATACTGTTTATTTTCATTTTTTTGATTAGGATGTAGACGTAAATAAAACTGGATATCTTTTATATTTATAAATTCATCTAAAATTTCCTTTATAAGTTCTAATTGATTTTTAAAACTTAATAAATTTTCATTTTTCGGTATGTAGCGAATTTCATATTCACTTGCTGTAAATATTGATATGTTTTTTTTTATTATCAAATTTTTCTGGTAATTTTTTTTTTTGATTTGGCCTCCACGGAACAAAACTATCAAATTTTTGCGTGTATCGATCTTGAAGCATATTCTTTGCTCTGCTAAAAATAATACTTTTATCCAAATTTACCTTTATAGTTTGATATTTTTCATGAGCTTGCATTGATGTTTTTTCAATATCGTGAGAATAAGTCCCTTTTGTAATTTTCAAGCCTTCAAATCCGCCAAAATCTGGAAATTCATATATGAATATTTTGTCTTTGTTCATAAGGTTTTGAGCCGCCCTCATTGCCGGCTGAAAATAACAATCTCTTCCGTTAAAAATATATATTTCATCTGGTTTATGCTTGTTAATTTGGTTGATCGCCGAATAGTATGAACCCAAACAATTAATAATAATTGGTTTTAATTCTTTGTAATGATGATTGAGATCAATATTTAATTTTTGATATTTGACTGCCAATGTAGTTTTGCAAATATTTATAATATCAAGATTATCTTTAATTAGTATTTTCTTAATTGATTCATCAAAAGATCCCTGAAAATTTAAAATATTTTCAATATTCTTAATTTCTTTTTTTTGTTCTTCATTAATCATGAAATAGTTTTCATAATTTAATTTTTTTTCTTTCCCTATCCATTGAAGGCCATTGTGATAACGGTCCTTACAATAAGTGCATAGAGTCTTGATTTTTTTATAATTTATAGATTTAAAATTATTTGCTGAGCAATATGTTTGATCGCTATTACAATGGAGCAGAGTAACTTTATTATTGCTATCTATTTTTTCTTGAATTAGTGATAACTCGAGCTCAAATATTGGCCATATACTATAAGATAGAACAAATAATATGTTATTCATTTGTATAATAAAAATTTACAATAAAATTGAATTTAAAATTTTTTTACTATAACAAAATATTTATAAAGTTATATGAAAAATATTAAAAATAGCATTCTAATTATAGGTCACTCTGGATATGTGGGGTCGGTTTTAGTTGAGTACTTAAATAGAAAAAAAAATCTAAATTACAAAATTTTTGGTCTCGATACAAATTGGTATTTGTTTAATAATTATTTGTATAAATATAATAAAAAATTACCCTATATTTCATTTTATTACGATTGTAGAAATTTTCGATTAGAATCTATTAATTTTATACCAGAAACAATTGTTTATCTTGCTGCAGTTTCAAACGATCCTATGGGAAAAGAGTTTCAGAAAGCCACTTATGAAATAAACCTAGAAGCGTGTTTAAGAATTGCTAAGCAGTCTAAGCTAATGGGGGTAAAAAAATTTATTTTTGCATCTAGTTGTAGTATTTATGGTTCTTCAGGAGATTCTTTTAAAAAAGAAAATGATTGTTTGCAACCTATATCTGATTATGCAATTAGCAAGGTTAGAGCTGAAGAGGCCCTAGAAAAATTAGCAGATAGCAAATTTAAAATTATAGCTTTGAGGTTCGCGACTGCTGCAGGCATGAGTCCAAATTTAAGATTAGATTTAGTATTTAATGATTTTGTAGCAAATGCTGTTAAATTTAATAGGATCGAACTTTTAAGTAGAGGTGATTCTTGGAGACCATTAATTCATGTGGATGATATGGCAAAAGCAATATACTGGGCTCATCAACATTATTCTAATAAAAATTTTCTTCCTGTCAATGTAGGCTCCAAGGAATGGACTTTTACGATTATTGATCTAGCAAAAAGGATTTCAAACATTATAAATAATTCAAAAATTATTATAAAAAATAAAAAAGTAGTAGATAAAAGATCTTATACAGTAGATTTTTCTTTATATAAAAAGTTAGCACCGGTTTATTTCCCCAGAACTAATATAGATAAATCAGTTATAGAGTTAAAAAATTTTTTATTATTAAATAAACATTTACTTTTAAATTTTAGAGAATCTAAGATATGGTCTAGACTGTCTTGTTTAAGATATTTAATTAAAAGTAATCAACTAAACAAAAAATTATTTTGGAAATAAAATGATTGATGGGGTTATAATTACAAAATTAAGAAAAATTCCAGATGAAAGAGGTGCCATTTATCACATGTTAAGAAATGATGATAAGCATTTTCAAAAATTTGGTGAGATATATTTTTCTATCGCTTATCCAGGAGTAATTAAAGGATGGCATGAACATACAAAACAAATTCAAAATTATTGCGTAGTAGATGGGATGATCAAGTTGGTTATTTATGATAATAGAAAAGAATCCTCGACTTATAAAAAACTGCAAGAATTATTTATAGGAGATGATAATTATTGTTTAGTTACAATACCAACCGGAATTATTATGGGTTATAAATGTATTGGTAATAAAAAATCTATTTTAGCTAACTGCTCCACACTCCCACATGATCCGGCTGAGATGATTAGTTATGAGCCATTAGGAAACCAAGTTCCTTATAACTGGGAAATTAAATTTAAGTGAAAAAAATTTGTATACTCGGGTCTAGTGGGTATATCGGAAGTTTTTTATGCCAGTATTTAAAAAAAGACTTTGATATCATTAGCCATTCTAAAAAAAAAATTATTGATTTAAATTTTTGCAAAAATATCAAAAACTTTATTCATGGAGATATAGTTAATTATAAAACTATAGATAATATTATTAAATTAAGACCAGATAAGATTATTTATACTATCTCACTAAATCATTTTGATAGCGAAACTTGTCTCACAAATTCTATCAGAATTAATGTTCTGCCATTTTTGTATTTAATAGAAAAAATAATAGAAAAAAAATTAAATATAGAAATTATATATTTTTCAACTATGCAAGTTTATGGCCGAGACTATCAAGTTAAAATAATTAATGAAACGTATCCTAAAAATTTAAATAATATTTATGCTTTAACTCATAGCATTTGTGAAGATGCGTTATTAAGCCAAAAACAAAGAATTAATTTTTCTATTTTAAGATTATCCAATGCATTCGGCATGCCAGTTTTTCCAAATAAAAATGTATGGTGGCCTGTTTTGAATGATATCTGTAAAATGGCAAAGAATAATAGGTATATTGAATTACAATCTGATGGATCGCCATTAAGAGATTTTATATCTCTAAATTTAATTGGTTCATTCGTAAAAAAATTGATTAAAACTGAAAATAAAAAAAATGAAATTATTAATTTATGCTCTGGGAAAACACTTTCTATTCTAGAAATTGCCAAACAAGTAGCAACTAACCCATTTTTTAAAGAATCAATACCGTTAACAAAAAAAAAATCTTTAAAAAAAAAAAATATTACTTTTAAATACGATAACTTTAAAATGAAAAAATATTTAAAAAATATTAATATAAATTATAAAAAAGATATCTGTGATTTTTTATCTAAAATTTAAAATAATAACGTAAATATTACAGTAATCATTAAATTTTATATGCTTTATATTTTCTATTATTTTTAGTAATTTGTTTAATGAAAAATTACACTAATATTAATATTGGCTGTGGCGATAGACTTACTAAAGGTTACTTAAACTTTGATTCTTCTTTATCAGTAAGATTATCTAAATTACCTTACTTTATTATAGAACTTATCTATCTTTTAAAGATAATAGCTGTTCAGCATTATAATTATATAAAGTTCTTAAAAAAAAACCTCGTTTTATATTGTGACGCCAGAGTTAAAATACCACTTTCAAATGAAAGTGTTGATAATATTTATTGTAGCCACACATTTGAGCATTTTAACTTTGAAGAAGCTGATCTTGTTTTAAAAGAATTTATGAGAGTTTTAAAACCCGGTGGTGGAGTTAGAATAGTAGTGCCAAACTTGCGTTTGAAAATTGAAGATTATATTAAAAATAAAGATGCAGATGATTTTTTTTTGAACTTAGGTTTTTTACACTTTCAGCATATAAATTTTGGAAAAATTAGAATTTTTTTAAGAGAAGTCCTGACACACGGACATGGTCACAAACATATGTACGATGAAAATTCGTTAAAAAAAAAAATTTTAAATAATTTTTTTAAAGATTGTATAATTTTAAAACCCGGTGAAACAACCTTAAAAAACTTGGGTGATTTAGACTTAAAAGAAAGGAGTGAACCAGAAAATATGTCTTTATATATTGAGGCAAAAAAAATATCACATGAAAATTTATTAAAATAAAGACAAAAAGTAAAATTTGAATATAGTAAATATAATATAAAAAATTTAATTAAGATTATAACAAAAACTTTAATTTTGTTTATCTAATATATAAATTTTATATTATAAAATCAGCATCCCAAGGAATAGAAATTCTCCAATCATCTGTTTGTTGATTAACTACAGAATGATTTAAATAAGAGTTAAAAATAATTAAATTATTGTATTCTGGTTTGATAAGTATAATTTTTTTATCTTTTTTAAAATTATGCAAGTTGCTATTGATAATTATATTCCCCTGTGGATTTTCAATTATTAAATACCCTGGATTCTTACCAATAGGGATTTTGTAGTAAAGAATACCAGATATTACACCCTCTGGATGATTGTGTGATGCAAGATTTATCCCTTTGCTTGATTTAACAAACCACATTTTATTAATTACAAATTTTCCAATAATGTCTTTATTAAAATAAAAATTTTTTAAGTTATTATTAAGATAACTTTCAATAAAGTTTTTGATAGAATAAAAATCTTTATTATAGTGAAGATTATGCTCTGATTGGTAATATTTATAAATTTTTATTTGTTTTATATCAGATAAAGAATTAGTTGGTTTATCATTAATAATTTTAGATATTGCGTTATCCAAATTAAAGTTCTCACTAATCAAAGTGTTATTTATTTGTGGTGGAAAAAAATTCAAAATATTTTCACTAATTTTTCTATTATTAATAAAAAAATTGCTAAAATTTTTTTTTGGACAATTTAAAGAATTATTAAATAATGAGCATCCCAAATAAAATTGTGCTTTTCTATAAAAGTTACTATTTGTACCAAATTTTTCAAGGATTTCCCTTCCTTGATTAAATGTAATTTTATTTTTAGAAAAAAAGACTCCTAATTTATAAACTTCTTCTTCGTTTATATTATTTTTAAAATAATTATACTTTATAAGAAAAAATATAATTTGATAAAAGTTGTAGATATATTTGCAGATTTTTATAATATTTCTAATTAATGCAATTAATATTTGATCAATTTTCATGCGTTTATTTAAATAATTGAGCTATAAAGTTTACTAATTATAATGAATTTTAACATACCAATATTATTTTTAACATACAAAAGATACAAAACAGCCATCAGAGTATTTAATGCAATTAGAAAAATAAAACCTAAAAAATTGTATTTTGCCAGCAATGCTCCCAAAGATAATGAAGAAATCTATGAAGTTAAAAAAGTAAGAAATATTATTAATCAAGTTGATTGGAACTGTAAACTAATAACTATTTTTCATAAAAATCACTTGTTAGTTAAAGACTCCATACCTACTTCTATTAATTTTTTTTTTTCTAAGGAAAAACTCGGAATAATTTTAGAAGATGATTGTCTACCTTCAAAAAATTTTTTTGTTTTCTGTAAAAAAATGCTTTTATTTTATGAATACGATAAATATATCAATTCTATTTGTGGAAGCAGATTTATAAAAAATAAAAATAAATCAGATATTTACTTATCGAAATATAATCATGTTTGGGGATGGGCGACTTGGAGATCAAGATGGAAAAAATTTGACCCCAAAATTAAATTTTGGCCAGAATATAAAAAATCAAAAAGTTTTGAGGTGTTAAATCCAGATAAAGAAGAATTCAATTATTGGAAAAGAGTCTTTAATAAGACTTATGAAAAAAAAATAAATACTTGGGATTATGCCTGGACTGCATGCTCTTGGTATAATAAACAATTATCTGTTATACCCCCAGTTTCCTTGATCCAAAATATAGGATTTGGATCTGATGCTACTTGGACAGTTGCAAAGAATGAATTTGTTAAAAAAAAAAAAGGAAAATAAAATATATTTCAATATTTTAAAGCCCATCGAAAGGAATATTGAAAATGATCGACATGTTTTTTTACAACTTTTTAAAGGAGAGTTTTTAGGTTTTAAATTAAGATTAATTTATCTGATAAAATTATTTTATAAAGAACCAATCACTTTTTTTTATAAATTAAAAAGAAAAATAAATGCTTAAATTTTTTTATTATAATATATATCAAATATTTTTTAGTCGTTTTTTAATTATCAATCTTATATTTGGCAAAATTTTTATTTTTGATAAAAAAAAATGTAATTTTTTTTTTCAGAATATTCGTCATTTATTTGACTTAAATACCTATAGGCAAATATTTATAAAAGAAGATTATAATTTAGAAACAACCTCAATTGGATTATTTGTAAAAAGAAACTATAAAAAAAAATTACTCATATTAGATTGTGGTTCTAACATAGGAGCAAGTACTAATTATTTTTCATTACAATTTCCCAGCTGTAAAATTATCGGTATTGAACCTGATATAGATAATTATAAATTATCCATAAAAAATACTATTTCAAGTAATATTTTAATATATAACTCGGCAATAAGTTGTAAAAAAAAAATTTTTAAAGTTATTAAATCTACAAAGAGTGATCCTAGAGGAGTAAGAATTAAAGAAGATAAGAAAAGTTTAAAAAAAACATTAACAATAAAAGAAATACTTGATAATAAATTTCTAAAAATGTTTAAGCCTTTTATTATAAAAATAGATATAGAAGGTAGTGAAAAAGATTTATTCCAATCTAATACAAACTGGATAAATAATTTTCCTATCATAATTATTGAACTTCATGACTGGATGATTAAAAAAGAAAATATATCATCTAATTTTATAAAGAAGATTTCTAAGATTAAAAATAAAGATATTTTTATTAAAAATGAAAACTTAGTGGTTGTTAATTATAATTTGATAAAATAATTTATGAATATTTTATTAACAGGGGGGCTTGGATATCTAGGTTCTCACCTTGCTATAGAATTATTATTGGCCGGTCACAAAGTTTTAATTATAGATAACTTATCCAATTCTAACATTGGAATATTATCTAAAATAAAAAAAATAACAAAAAAAAATATTTTTTTTAAAAAAATAGATTTGTTAGATAAAAAAAAACTAATAAATTTTTTTAGAAATAAAAAAATAAATTTAGTTATACACCTAGCGGGATCCAAATCTGTTGAAGAATCAGAAAATAATTTAATAAAATATTATAATAATAATATTGTTAGCTCACTCAATTTGCTGGATGTCATGAATAAAAACAATGTTAAAAATATTATTTTTAGTTCTAGTGCAACAGTTTACGGTTATCCTGAAAAAGTTCCTATAAAAGAAAGTCATATTAAAAAACCAAATAACACTTATGGATTTACCAAAAGTATAATTGAAGACTTAATTTTTCATATGGGAAAAAAAAAATTATTGAATTATGTGGTTTTAAGATACTTTAATCCTGCAGGATTTCACAATTCTGGTCTGATTAGTGATAAATCTAAAGGCATTCCTAACAATCTATTTCCTTACATTTTTCAACTAATCAAAGGGAAATTTAATTTGTTAAAGATTTATGGTAATAATTACAACACCCGAGATGGAACTGCTGCTCGAGACTATATTCACATAGAAGATTTAGTAAATGCACATATAGTCTCAATGAATCTGTTTAAAGCAAGACAAAAAATTTCGTTTGTTTTTAATATTGGCACTGGTAGCTCAACTACTGTTCTTGAAGTTGTTAATGCTATTAAGAAATACTCTAATATTCATATCAAATATAAATTTTTTCCCAGAAGACAAGGGGATGTACCAGAAATATACAACGATATATCGTTTGCAGGTAAAAAATTAAAATGGAAATCAAAAAAAACAATAAAAGATATATGCTTATCATTAACCAATTTATTAAAGAAAAAGAAAGATATTAAATGAAAAATCAGTTTTCACTCTTGCAAATAATATTATTTTATTATTCACAAATAAATGAAAAAAAAAAACTATTTTTTTTTATCTTTTTAATCCTTTTGTTTGCAATAACCGAAAGCATTACCATAGGAGCTGTTTTGCCACTTATAAGTTTTTTTGTAAATCCAGAATTAATTTATTCTTTAAGAATATTTCAAACTATTTTAAATTTCTTTGATATTACTGACATTAAAAATTATAGATTTGAAGTTTTATTATTTTTTATTCTTATTGTTTCTATTTCTTTTGTTGTTAAATTTATAACTTTAAGGTTTGCTATTTATTTTTCTAAATCGGTAACATCAAATATAGCTGGAAATATTTTTAAAAGTTCTTTTTGTAAAGATTATTCAGAAATTATCAATAATTCAGCTAATCAAATTGTTTCTGGCATTACTGAAAAAGTTGAAAAATTTACATATTTATTATTTAATTTTTTACAATTCTTATCTGGTTTTTTTCTTTCAATTTCAATTATTATTACTTTATTATTTTTATTAAATCCAATTTTTATAGTTTTAGGTTCAGTTTTTATTTTTTTTTTATATTTGATAATCGCTTTCAGTGTAAGACGATTTCTAATTAAAAATAGTTTAATTGCCTCTAATTTAGCTAATTTAAGAATTAAAACACTTGAAACATGTTTTGGTAATATTAAAAATATTTTACTAGAGGGATCTGAAGAAAAATATGCAAAATTTTTTTTAAAATCAGATACTAAGTATAGAAAATCCCAAGCAAGAGTAGAATTAATCTCTAATTTACCTAAAATACTACTAGAATCATTTGTGACTATAGCATTAACCGTTGTTGCTTATAACTTGTTATTAAGATCCCATAACACTGGCAATCTTGTAGTGTATTTTGGCGTCATTATTTTTGCCTTTCAGAGGCTGCTTCCGTTATTTCAAGGAATGTATTCAAGTTGGTCGCTATTGAAAGGAAATCAATTTTTTTTATTTGATTTAATGAATCTTATTTTAGCAAGAAAACAAAAACATATAGCTAAATTGAAAGATGTTAATTTTGAAAATCAAATAGAGTTTTGCAATGTAAATTTTAGTTATAACAATGATTCAAATTACGTCATTAAAAATTTTAACTTTGTCATAAAAAAAGGAGATAAAATTGGAATTAAAGGAATCACAGGTGGCGGAAAAACTACTTTAATTAATTTATTGACCACACTACTTCATCCTTTGTCAGGAAAAATCGTTGTAGATAAAGAATTAGAGTTGAATGAATCAACTTATAAAAACTGGAAAAAAAAAATATCATATGTTCCGCAGGAATATCTAATTTTAGACGATTCTATTAAAAATAACGTAATTTTTTCTATAGATGATGAATCAGTTAACAATGAGCGTTTAGAGCTTGCATTAAAAGTTTCTGAACTAGATCAGTACGTTAATAAACTACAAAATAAAGTCGATACTATGATTGGAGAAAGAGGTATAAATTTGTCTGGAGGACAGAGGCAAAGAATTGCAATTGCTAGAGCGATATACAAATATAAAGAAATATTAATATTTGATGAAGCCACAAGCTCACTAGATTATCAAACAGAAAATAAAATAATTGAAAATATAAAAAAATATTTGCCAAATATAACTTTTTTTATGATAACTCATAGAGAGCAGACATTAAGCCATGTAGATAAAGTAATTGATTTAAACAACTACAATACCAAATAGTTTAATGCGCATCACAATTGTAGTTTGTGGACGCTTTCATGCTTTTGATTTAGCACAAGAATTAAGTAAAAAAAATTTTTTACAAGCTTTAATAACTTCTTATCCAAAATTTAAATTAAAAAATTACATCATACGATCAAATAAAATTCATAGTATTTATTTCAAAGAAATTATTGAAAGAGTAATGCTAAAATTAAATTTAATTAGAATTTTTAAAAATTCTTATTACTATATTAATTTTTTTTTTGATTTTTTTGCGTCTAGAAAAGTTGAATATAAAAAAAGCGATATAATTATTGGTTGGGCAGGTGCGTCTAAAATAACATTTTTAAAATCAAAGAAGTTTGGTCGCTCAATTAAAGTTTTAGAAAGAGGATCCTCTCATATTCAATTCCAAAATGATATTTTATTAGAGGAATATAATTTATTAGGATTAAAAACTTATGGTATTTCAAATAAATTAATTCAAAGAGAATTAGAAGAATATAGTTTAGCAGATTATATTTCTGTACCCAGTACATTCGCAAAAAATAGTTTTATTAAATTGGGCATTGATAAAAAAAAATTAATTCAAATTCCATATGGGGTAAACTTAGATGAATTTAAACCTGGAAAAAAAAATGATAACGTTTTTAGAATTATTAGTGTAGGTAGTGTTTCTGTAAGAAAAGGTAATATTTATTTATTAAAAGCTTTTAGTGATTTAAATCTTAAAAATAGTGAATTAATTTTTGTTGGTCCAATTGACTACGAGATGAATAAAATTATTAAACCTTATTTAAATAATCTTAAAATTAAATTTTTAGGAAGAAAACCACAACAAAGTTTAAGAAAATTTTATACAAATTCAAGTATATTTGTAATTAATTCAATCGAAGAAGGATTAGCAATGGTTCAAGCGCAGGCAATGGCTTGTGGTTTGCCTATTATTGCCACAACAAATTCTGGCGGAGAGGACATTATTGACAATAATAAAAACGGTTTCATTTGCAATATAAGAGATGTTGAGCAATTAAAACAAAGAATAGTATTTTTTTACGAAAATAAAAAAGAACATGCTAAATTTTGCATATCTGCAGAAAATAAAAGTAAATCTTTTTTGTCGTGGGAAAATTATGGAAGAAAAATTATAAAAAAATATAAATTAATTAGTGAGATGCGTAGATAAAATTTTTGCTTGATGTAATATGGATCTATTTTTAATTATATAATTATATACTTCTGAAAATTCTTTTTTATATTTTTTTTTATTAAAATAAATCTGTTCAATTTTTTTCTTTATACTTTCTGAGTTATTTTTTTGAAAGATAAAATTATTATTAAATATTATTTCAGTAATTGCCCCAGTATTAGATCCAATAACCAATGAACCACAAGCAGCTGCTTCTTGCAGAACTCGACCATATTGTTCATTAAATTCTGAAGGTACAACAGTAAGATCAGTTTTCCTCATTGCAGTTGAGATATTTTCATAATTAGGTTTAATAAGTTTTAATTGTTTTTTTTTAAGCAAAAGCTTTAAATCTTTTTTTATACTTTTAAAAAAAATTAAATTGTTGAGGTGGTAAATATCTAAGAAAAAAATAAAGTTTTTTATATTAATTTTATTTAAAGCTACCAATAAATTATGAATGCCTTTTTCAGGTTCAATTCTTCCAAAATATGAAATAGTAAATATTTTTGATGATTTTTTATGTTTTTTAAAAAAAATTTTATTATTATAACCAAGTGGGCATATTATTAAATTATTTTTATTATACCCAAGTTTTTTTAAATTATCTTTAATTTGATTAGTATAGCAAAAAATTTTAAAAATTTTTTTTTTAAGTAAGTTACTTACTGTTTTAACAAATAAAATTTTTATTTTATGTTTTATACTTTTATTATTTTCTAGAATTGTATTTTCATTTGAAAAGTATGAAATTTTGAACTTAAAAAGAAAGGAATAAATTATTAATATTATAGATTGCAAAGATACTGGATCAAGATCTAATATTATATGTGAAAAATTTTTTTTTCTCAAAATAAAAAAAAGTTTTTTATAGTACATTAGTCTTAGATGAGAAAATTTTGTTTCTAGGAAAAAGGTTCTATTAATATAGGGCAGATGCGCATAATCAGGATAAATAAAATTCTTTATCTTTATTTTTTTTGGACAAACAAGAGTAACATTAAAATTATATTTAGAAGATAATATTTGACAAAAGGATGTATTGATTTTTTTTATATAAGCATGGCTTATCATTAAAATTTCTTTCTTTTGTTTCATAAAAAAGTTATTACAAATTTGTATAGTATGTTCAAAATAAAAAATAATACCGTTGTAATTTTAGCTGGTGGTTTTGGAACACGACTTTCAGAAGAAACTGTTTTAAAACCAAAGCCTATGGTAGAAATAGGCTCTAAGCCTATTTTGTGGCATATTATTAAACATTACCAATATTATGGGTTTATTAATTTTATTATTTGTTTAGGGTATAAAGGAAATTATATAAAACAATATTTCAATAAAAATTCTAACCTTTTTTTACATTTAAATATTAAGCTTGTTAACACAGGGCTTAACAGTTTAACAGCCAGAAGACTTCTCAGAGTTAAAAATTATTTATCAGATACTTTTTTATTAACTTATGGGGACGCAGTATCAAATATCAATTTAGACTCACTTATGAAG
>Ga0187843_10001275_pt1 | contig 16199 bp, 13 predicted proteins | sample SpaLakP09_SKY_43_FD_134516 | JGI IMG/M metagenome (GOLD analysis project Ga0187843, IMG submission 134516) | Oligotrophic lake water microbial communities from Sparkling Lake, Wisconsin, USA - SP09_SKY_43 | ecosystem: Environmental > Aquatic > Freshwater > Lake | place: USA: Sparkling Lake...
GTAATGATATCGAAGCTGTTGTCAGCAAATGGCAGCGCCTCGGCATTGGCTTGGACGTAACTGATGTTATTGACCAGACCTAAATCGCGTAATTTATCTTTGCCAACATTAAGCATTGATTCGTTGATATCAGCGAGGACCACTTGACCCGCAGGGCCAACCCGGCGTGAGAATAAGGCGGTTAAATCGCCTGTGCCACCCGCTAAATCCAACACCTTTTGTCCTGGTCGGACGCCGCTGCAATCAATGGTAAAGCGTTTCCAGACACGATGGATGCCGAGCGACATCAGGTCGTTCATCACATCATATTTTGCCGCAACGGAGTGGAACACATTGGCAACCAATGACACTTTTTCGCTTGCTGCGACGGTTTTGAAACCAAAATGGGTACTGTCTGTGGTATTTGCTGAAGTGTTCGCCGCTGCGTCATGCTCTGTCATGGGAAGGCCTTTGCCGTTTTCATAGTTGGCGATAGTGTAAAAGATCCGCGGGCAACAGCCAACCTCAGTTCTGTACAATCGCAGTGCTTTCATTGCGTTTGGACAAAACAAAGTCTCGGCTGCACATAATTTGACCATTTAGAATCAAATGCAGTTTGTGTAAACCAGCATAATGTTTGCGAGTTGTCAGATCGGTGAATGTGTAACTACGGCTTGCTTGCCATTCTGGATCGGCAAAACTACGTTCAACCCATTGAAACACTTTATGCCGCAGTTGGCCTTTGGCAGAGGCAAAATCGATAGCATACTCGACGCGAATTTTTCCACTACCCGTTGGAATTTTTAACTGGATAGCAAACCCAAGCGTTTCGCCATACTCCAGTTGGTTTTTGGCTAAGTGGAGCTCGGCTTCGATAGCGAGTGGTCGATATCCAAACAACGCCAAAGCCCGCGGGTGGCGCTTTTTTAGCAATCCGCGCATGGCATGCTTGATGATCCAATCGGTTTGGGCACTTTTGCCGGCCCAAGTTTCGGCTAAATCCAACGCGAGCTCTGGGTGGTCTTTACTGATATCGTTCAGATTATTAGCCACGCTACGCCTGACATAATCTGCGCTGTCGGCATTAAGCTTGGCTAGGATTGGTAAAATCGCACTCGGGTCGCGTTTAAACGCTGGCAGCGCTTTGCCCCAAGGTAACCGTGGCCGACAGCCTTCGCTGGCGAGACGGCGCAAATGGACGTTTTCAGAGTCAGCCCACTGCGCAAGCTGCGCTAAGGTTCTGCTTGGGTAAGTGATTAAGAACGGCCGAATGGCAAATTCGCTGGTAGAAAACTGGGTAAAGTGGCCAAGTGCAGCCAGTGAAGTCTCAAGATGATTGATGCCAAACTGCCGAACGAAATCAGGAAAGATAAAACCCACGAGCCCGCTAAACTCTGCGCTCACTGGGTACAAAATGGCGCACGCAGTGTCAAACTCGCTAGGCAGATATTTCGCAAGAACTGAAGCTACCTTTTGTAGCCGTTCGGTCAGTGCTAAGGCGGGGAACTCAGCTGTTAACACCTCATCGGCAAAGGCTTTACTAGCAAAGGGCTGATAATGTTGGTGGCAGCACTGTGCAATACGTTGCACTACCGCCGGACTAATATGATCTTTGAGTAGTTCAGCGGCCAAAAGCAGATCCCTTATAACATGTTTTCAGCGGCAACTTGGTTGCGTCCGCGCTTTTTCGCGATGCCTAAAACCGCCGCGGAACGCGCTAAGAATTGATGCCAATTTTCATGCGCTTGGTATAACGAAACGCCCAAGGAAATAGTGACTTTAGGCAAGGCTTTTTTGCTGCGCGATGAGACAAAACGCAACTTTTCAACACCACGGCGAATTTGTTCGGCAATTTCACTGGCTGTGCGTAAGTCGACATCGGGTAATAAAATTAAGAACTCTTCGCCACCTGCGCGCACCGGTAAGCCACTTTCTTGGACATACGCACTAATTTTTTTCGCGACTTTAGACAGGATGACATCGCCAATGCTGGAACCATAATCTTGGTTAAATTGGCGGAAATGATCTAAATCGACAGAGATTGCCGCGATTTGCCGCTTTGGATTATCGGTGAGCCACATATCCACATGTTCTTGCATCGCCAGTCGATTATACAAGCCTGTGAGTGGGTCGACCTGTCGGCTCTGTTTGAGCGCTGCAAGTTCGGTGCGCAATAAATGACTTTGCTCGGTAGAGTGATGTAATTCGTCTTGCAATTTTTTCTGATTGGTTCGCAGGTCGTAAGTTGCATCCAACACTTTATGAAGGGTTTCGCGCGCTTGTGTTGGGTTGTCATGCCGCAAAGAAATAAGACTTAAATCCAGCACTTCAATGTAATCATCAAGCGCAATCGATGCAGACTCAGAGGTTTGCGCAAGCTGGCTGACCATCTTGTGCATCGACTGCACCAAACGTTCATTTTCTTTGCTCGCTGGCACAATGAAATTGCTATACAACTCGGCCATGATAAAGTCATCAAAGCCAATTTTGCTCAATAATTTTTGTTCAATGGCATTGCACAATTCAGCGTTAACTCCGCTGATATAGTCATAACTCACGGTATAATTTACCGGGTGTGCAGCCAAACGATGACGTTGCAAAAAAGCGATAGTTAATGCCGCTTTTTCGCTCGCTTGATCGATTGAATCCTGATACATCATGCCAAGTAAAACTCCAATGGATACTGCATAAACTCAGCGCAAATGAAGGACCTTATGTTACGGAAAAGTCGAACTAACGCAAGGTCTGACTGCGATTTGTGCCTCTACCGCTGATAAAATAACGACAGCGGTGCAGAAGGCCAAGCTATTTTTCAATTGTTTTCGGATATTTTCTATAAGTCATCAGAGATTTGCGACAGTTTCATCAGTTGTTAACGAAATTCCATGACATTGATCCGGTCAATCGGCAAAAAACCAAGGTAGGACGATTAGCCGCGTCGTAGAGTTTTATATACAATCGAGTTTATTTGCACGGCAGCACAGGATATTTATGAAACATACAATGGTGGCGATGGTTGTCATGTTCGCTTTAAGCGCATGCGCTTCGAAGACTGAACCTGCCGATCTTGGTTTTAGTGCGACGGCAGATCGCGTCTGGGCGGCGGCAGAGAAAATCCAGCAACAAGGGAATGATGAGTTACCCGATATGTCGGAAGCCGCGTTGGCCAAAGCTCAGCAGCAGCGATTGGATTTGCTACAGCAATTGCAAAAAGTCGATGCAACAGCCTTAACCGGACAAGATCAAATCAACCATGCGGTGTTGGTGTATCGCCTTCAAAATGATGTCGATGAGTATCGCTTCGGTGCGCATTATTTGCCGCTTAATGCCGAATCTGGGTTTCACAGCGACGTGCTATTTATGCTAAATGGTCAGTCGGTTAAGAATGAAGCGAGTGCCAAAAGTTATCTTAAAAAGTTAAGCGGTGTTTCGCGGTTTATCGATCAACAAATGCATTGGATGCAACTGGGCTTAGCCAAAGGCTATACGCAACCCAAAGCGGTACTGATCGGATATCAAGATGGTATTAAATCCTTCATCAGTACCAACGCGGCTGATAATCCATTCTATCGACCGTTTTTAGTTCGACCTGACGGCATCGAAGATAAAGTGTGGCAGCAATTGCAGCAAGAAGCTGCGCAATTGATCAGCGTGCAAGTGACCCCTGCCTATCAGCGTTATTATGATTTCTTCGTCAACGACTATTTAGTTGGTGCCCGTGACTCGATAGCGGCCACTGATTTACCCGACGGTGCGGCTTATTACCAAAATCGCTTGGAATACTACACCACACTGAAAATGACACCGCAGCAAGTGCATGAAATCGGCTTAACTGAAGTGGCACGCATTCGAAAAGAAATGCAGCAAGTTATTGATCAAACTGGATTTAAAGGTGACTTTGCGCAATTTGTACATTTTTTGCGGACCGATAAACAGTTCTATGTCGACACTCCAGAGCAACTGCTGAAAGAAGCTGCCTACCTGTCGAAAAAAATTGACGCGCAATTACCGAAATTATTTAAAACTTTACCGCGCACCCCGTATGGGGTTGAGCCAGTACCAGCGCAAATTGCCCCTAAATACACCACGGGTCGATATGCCGGCGGCGGTGGCAACGGTGAACCTGGTTTTTATTGGGTCAACACTTATGCTTTAGACCGTCGTCCATTATATGAGCTGGAAGCACTGACTCTGCATGAAGCGGTACCAGGCCACCATTTGCAAATTTCATTGGCGAATGAGCAAACCTCTTTACCGGATTACCGCCGGAGTTTTTATACCTCGGCTTTTGGGGAAGGTTGGGGCTTATATGCTGAGTACTTGGGGCTCGAAGTTGGTTTTTACCAAGATCCATACAGTAACTTCGGTCGCCTAACTTATGAAATGTGGCGCGCATGCCGGTTGGTTGTAGATACAGGCATGCATACCATGGGGTGGAGTCGACAGCAGGCAATCGATTATTTAGCCGGAAACACCGCTTTATCGATGCATAATGTCACCACTGAAGTGGACCGTTATATCAGCTGGCCTGCCCAAGCGTTGTCTTACAAGCTAGGTGAAATCACGATTAAACGACTGCGGAAACAAGCAGAGCAGCAACTTGGTGAGAAGTTCGATGTCAGAGCCTTTCACGATGCGGTGTTAGAGAACGGATCGTTACCGTTGTCAGCTTTGGAACAGCAAGTGAATTTATTCATTAAAAAACAACAATCAAAGTGATATGCTGCGGCGCTCGTGATGTCTGAACGGACATCACGAGTCCCGTTGCGTTGCAGTTTTGTTTAGGCATCGTCCATTCGTTGAATGTTTGTGTTGGTTGTGGGCGTTTTGAGTTATGTGGGTATTTTTGGTGTTTTTTGCACTGCTTGCAGTGATCATCGTGTTGATGATGAAAATCGACACTTTAGCGCGTGAGCATAAGCGATTTATCGTGCAATGTCGGCTGATGGAATCCGAGTCTAGCCATGTTCAACACATCACTTTTGACATGGCTGAAGAGTTTTCGGTGAATTTACAGCAGCAATTACAATTGGCGCGTCGGGCTTCGCGCGTTAATGAAGCGGAAATTTTATTATTTGAATTTTGTATTCAAAATATTCCTGCCCTGTGCAAAGAGTTAAGTCGTCGCCAGCAAAGTTTGACGCAAGCAATGGCTCGTGTAGTGCAAGTCAATGGCATCATCGATATGCAGCAGTTGGAGACTTGCATTAATCGCCATGGTCGGTTGATTTCAGCTTGGCAACGGAATAATTTTGCAGGCTATTTGCAGTTATGTCAGCAGATGGTTGCATTAACTAAAGATAATTCGGCTAAAGAAATACGCAGCACAGCACTCACTGAACCAGCTTAATAAAGCTGGCTCGTAAAGTGTTTGCCATCGCAAAAATCAATGGCGGAAAACGATCTTTGGTTCAGTATCGATTTGACCGTCTTGGTCGACCGCAGCAAAACGGTTTCCCGCTTTTAGCACTGCTAAGCTAAAACTCGGGCTTTTGCGAACAAATTCCAAGTCATAACCAAATCTCTGCAATTCAGCGACCGAAAATTTCTGAGCCATATTAAGCTGTTGCCAAAAATAGTCAGCGTCTTTAGGAAAAGCGCGTCGGTCTTGTGCTACGGCTGCCATGTTATTACTCCATTGAGTGATAGCTTCAGATGAGATCAGAGCCTGATTCACTTTATGCTTTGTTTAAAAAAAGTACAAGTTCAAGTTCGGTTTTAGTTACCGGCATCACCGATAAACGGTTGCCTTTCTGCAATAGCAGCATTTCTGCTAACTGGTCATGCTGGCGTAACTCAGCCAGCGACAACACCTTTTGGAATTTCTCGACAAAAGCAACATTGACTGCAAACCATGGCCAATGGGTTGGCGTCGATTTGGCAAAAAAATACGGACTCGCTGGATCAAACTGACTTGGATCGGCGTAGGCCAATTTTACCACTTTGCCAATGCCAACAAGGCCAACCTCTGCGCAACTGGAATGATGGATCAGTACCAAGTCATCAAGCTGCACTGCATCGCGAAGGAAGTTGCGGGCTTGATAGTTGCGCACGCCCTCCCAAATCACCCCAGCAGGTCCGGCATTCGCAATATCATCGATACTGCATTCACTTGGTTCAGTTTTAAAAATCCAGCTCAATCTATGTCCCGCCTTGTTGAGGTTGCCATGGTAGCTAAAACGCAAAGTAGCGACTATAAGGAATTCTCCTGATTGGCTGCTTTGCTTTATCCCCTTGTTCCTTGAAGCTTCGGGGTTGTTGCCTCGGTTCTTTCGCCTTAGGAGCGTATTAAACTAGCAGCTGGGGATGACTTGCCCATCACGCTCAGAGGCCATCACGATAAAGGGCAGCGAACTCCGCATGATGCGCTTTTTTTGATACCAAAACCGCTACAAAGTAGCTTAAATTGGCACAAATTGCCAAACATGGCTGACTGCCAGAGCTTTGATTGCGCGAAGCTCCAGCAATATGTCGGAAATCTGGCCGATTGCTTCCTATTTCCTAACAAGGTAGTTACTTTACTTGGCACTTATCTGAGCATGTAGCACAATAACAATTCATGAGATCGGTGAGGGGGCGTGGATGAGTCAAATACTGTCAGATTTATTGTCGTTATTAAAACTGGAAACTATTGAGACTGGTTTGTACCGTGGGCAAAGTCAGGATTTGGGGTTTAAAGCAGTGTTTGGTGGCCAGGTTATGGGCCAAGCGTTATCTGCGGCGAAAGAAACCATTCCGGAAGATCGTAAAGTACATTCATTTCACTCCTATTTCTTAAGGCCGGGCGATGCGTCAAGGCCGATTGTCTACGAAGTGGAAAATATTCGGGATGGTAAAAGCTTTAGTACTCGACGAGTCAGTGCTATCCAGTATGGCAAACCGATTTTCTACATGACCGCGTCCTTCCAAGCCGATGAGCTTGGTTTTGAGCACCAAGACTTAATGCCGCAGGTACCACCGCCTGAAGAGCTTATTTCGGATTTAGAATTTTACCGGCAACACGCCGATTTAATTCCGGAATCGTTGCGTAGCAAATTCATTTGCGAAAAACCAATTGAGATGCGCTCAGTCGCGTTTCATAACCCGTTTCGGCCGCAGGTGAGCAATGCTAAGCGTTACGTTTGGTTTAAGGCCAATGGCGCGATGCCTGACGATTTGCGCGTGCATAAATATATGCTGGCGTACGCCTCGGATTTTAACTTCCTGCCAACGGCCTTACAGCCACATGGTAAATCTTTTATGGCGCCGAATATGCAGGTTGCCACTATCGATCATGCGATGTGGTTTCACCACGATTTTCGCTTCGATGATTGGCTACTATATGCGGTCGATAGCCCAAGCGCTTCCGGCGCGCGTGGTTTGGTGCGCGGTCAGTTTTTCAATAGAGCTGGCATTTTAGTGGCGTCGACCATGCAAGAAGGGGTGATCCGCGCTTACGACAAAGCCAAAGGCGAGTAACCGCAATTAAAAACGCAAAACCAGCGCGCATTAAGCGCGCTGGATGCGGATCTGCTGGATACTGACGAGCACTTCTGGTGCTAATAGTTGATTCACGCATTGCTGCAAACTAGCGAATGTCGACGTCGGCACTAAGGCGTGTGCAACATCAACTCCAACATAGCCTGCATCTTTTAGCGCATTAATTAAAGTGCTAAATAACTGTTTATCATGATATTCCGGTGAATCAATACCATGTAAGGTCATCAAACGTTTAGCCAATTGATGGCAATGTTGTTCTAGCTCTTCGCGCTCAATAGGTGTTTCTTGGCTCAGTAAATTCAGCACCATGGCATAACGATGTAGCACACCGTCCGCACTATGTGCCAGCAGTTGCAGTTGTGATTTGCCTGTTAAAGTGGCTTGCCAAGTGCCGGTTTCAGTTTGTTGGATTAACCGCGTGCTATGCATAAACTGCAAATTTTGACTGACGTATGTGGTGAGATCGGCATGTTGTACAAACAACTCGTGCTCAAGGAACGGCTGAAGCTGAGTGATCAGTGCCAGAAGCTCAGCCTCAGACTTTTCTTGCTGCAGTAATAATGCGGTGGCTAGTAATGCCGGAATTACCAGTAAGTGGCTAATATTATTGCGATAATAGGTCATTAAGACTTTATCCCGCTCTGGAAAGCGCACCAAGACGCCAAAATCATCTGGCAGCATTTCAACTTTGTGCAATTGATGTGCGTGGCGCAATAAATTGACTGCATCTTCGTCGGGCAGCGTCACTAAGCGATGATATGGCGCAGCGCGCATCAGCTGTAAATAAAACTCCATTTGGATGAGCAATTGCTGTTCAGCCATCACGTGTTTATCGGCAACCAACAAACAGGTGGCTAGCAAATTAATACTGTTAACTGCCGCACTTTGATTGATCCGAATCATGACTTGATGCGACAAATTAGCAACCAAGGGGTTTAGCCATTGCGGTTTTTGTGGTTCAACAGGGTTGATGCTTTGGCGCCACTCTGGCACTTCTTGCTGTAAATACTGGTTTAATTGGATAGGCTCACCAAAATTGACATAACCAAAACCGTAATCACGTAAATTGCGGATTGCTTTGATAATGCCTAGAGCCGATTCTTTGGTTTTGGCCGAGCCTTGCAGTTCACGCAGGTAAGTACTGACCTCCATCACGTGTTCATATCCTAGATAAACTGGCACAAGGGTGACCGGCCGATCAATGCCACGCAACAGCGCTTGTACTGTCATCGCTAACATTCCAGTTTTCGGCTGCAACAACCGACCAGTGCGGCTGCGGCCACCTTCGCTGTAGTATTTAACGGCATAACCTTTGCGGAACAGTTGCGATAAATACTCGCGGAACACCGCCGAATACAGTTTATTGCCGCTGAAACTGCGACGAATGAAGAAAGCACCACCGCGGCGGAAGAATTTGCCAATGGGCCAAAAATCAAGGTTGATGCCTGCAGCAATATGCGGTGCAGCTAAACCTTGCTGGTAAATGGTATGGCTTAATAATAAATAATCCATATGGCTGCGATGGCAAGGCAGATACACGATCTCGTGACCACGTTGCGCCAATTCGCGGATCTGCGCATTATTATGGACTTTAATGCCAGTATATAACTTTCGCCATAACCAGCTGAGAAAGCGATCGCCAACGCGTACCGTTGATTCGCGATAATCGGCCGCAATTTCTTCTAAAAGCTTCCGCGCTTCGACTCGAGCTTCGTAATTACTGATTTGTTTATGACTGGCTTCATCCTCGACTGCTTTTTTTAAGGCTGCAGAGCCTAACAGTGCGTTAAATAAAGCGCTGCGGTCGGGTTGACGTGGGCCTGTTGCCGCCAATTGCTGTCGATAAAAGTGAAAGCGAGCGACACGTGCGAGTTTATGGGCTGTGGATTGGTCGGCGCCAAATTGATCCGCCATGGCGCGTAAATCAACGGGTGGTGAAAATTGCACTAAAGTGTGACGACCAGAAATGAAAACAATCATTAACTTGCTCAGCCAACTGGGTGCTGGTTTTTCGCCAACAACGGCTTTTACCGAGTTTTCTTTGCCTGGTGCGCGGCCCCAGCACACTGAAACTGGGATAAGTTGCGCTTGTAAGTCGGGATTATCGACATGAGTTTGTAGCAGTTTTTGGCCATCGATCAGTGCTGAGCCATCGCGACGTTCGCCCCAGAGGACATTCGGTTGTTCCAGAAATAGGGTGCGCGGTAGACGTATACCACCCAGCTGAACTTCATCAGTCGGATCTGGCAGTTGCGCTTGTGCACAGACTCGGCGCAAAGTGGCAAGATCACTCGCAGACGCGATTTTGGTGATATAAAACAATGGTTTTTCTGTAGGTAAGGCTAATGCTTCCGTCGGTGAAGACGGTACTACCTTATACTTAACCAACGCTTTTAACGGCCATTTTAAGCACTTGGCGAACAGTGATAAACGATCAAACATAAAATACCTGCACCCGAAAACAGCCCGATAGAATAGCATGGAATGATTTTCCAGCCAAATTCGCCGATTTTCTGCGATTTTTAACAGATCAGACTTGGCACTACTGATTGCACTGTATATACTCCCAGTAACCACTGTATAGGCATTCAGCATCATGCGACCACTAACACCAAGACAAGCCGAAATATTACAACTACTTAAAGACTATCAGGCGGCATCAGGCATGCCTCCAACACGGGCTGAAATTGCCTTACAATTGGGCTTTAAATCGGCAAATGCGGCAGAAGAACATTTAAAAGCCCTTGCTAAAAAAGGCTTTATTGAGATGTTGCCTGGCACTTCGCGGGGCATTCGTTTAATTGAAGATCCGGATGATGCCGCCGCCAATGAGCCAGAAATTCAAGGGTTGCCATTAATTGGTCGCGTCGCTGCTGGCGTGCCTATATTGGCCACGCAGCATGTCGAACAATATTTCCAACTAGATGCGAATTTGTTTCACCCAGCCGCAGACTTTTTGTTGAAAGTCTCGGGGATGAGTATGAAAGATATTGGCATTATGGATGGCGACTTATTGGCCGTACATAAAACAACGGAAGCTCGGCAGGGCGAAGTGATTGTTGCGCGCGTGGATGAAGAGGTCACCGTCAAACGTTTCCGACGTGATGGTCAATTTGTCTATTTGCATCCAGAAAATGGCGATTTTCAAGTGATTAAAGTCGATCTCACTCAGCAGTTTTTTGCGATTGAAGGGTTAGCTGTGGGTGTGATCCGAAATCAAACTTGGTAAACACTGAATAGGTTGCCTTGTTACGCTGTGCTAGGTTTGCTTGAGAAGTTCGGCATCCCCTAAGAATCATCGTTGTCGGTTACAGGTCGCGATGATTTTTTTATTGCTGTAAGCCTACTTGTTGGTAAGATAACCAGCATTGCGACTGCCATTTAGCGCTGTTGCTTCGAAATTCACTGCTCATCGCTCTTACTTAGGCGCTGGCCTGCAACATCCTGGTCGTGATAAGGATTGAATCATGCAAAAAATTTGGGCACTCGCTTTTGTCGTATTAACCGCAATTTCGGGTTATCTGGGCTATCAGTACCTTACTTCTCAGTCTGAATTCTCCTCTGCGTTGGTATATCCCGCGCCACGGAATTTGAGTGAATTTAATTTGGTCGACCACCGTGGTAATACCGTGGGCCGTGAACAGTTATTAGGGCAGTGGACTTTAGCATTTGTGGGTTACACCTATTGCCCAGATATTTGCCCAATGACAATGGCAACGTTATCCGGTGCTGTGCCACAACTGCAACAATCTCTGCCAAAGGGTCAACAACTCGGCATTTGGTTTATTTCGGTTGACCCAAAACGTGACACGCAAAAGCAAATGCAAACCTATGTGGGCTATTTTGAACAACGAGCCTTAACGGGCGTTACTGCCAGTCATGATCAATTGTTTCCATTTGTTCGAGAATTAGGCTTATCTTACGCAATTAGTAGCAGTGCAGAACCAGAGTATCGAGTTGACCACAGCGCATCAATTGTATTGCTCAATCCGCTGGGGCAGTTAGTTGCAGTGTTTAAGCCTGAAATTAATAGCGAAGCGGTGCCGGTGGTAAGTAAAACACAATTGCTGCGAGATTTTCCGCGGGTAGTCGCGCAGTTAAATTAAAGGCTAAATCGCCAATTCTGCATATTACGCATATTCCGCTAATTCCGCATTGCGGAATTAGCGTTCTAACACTCCGTCACCAACCCTACTTAACAAATACCCAAGGCTGCGAAAACCAATAGAAATAACCAGGCTTGCTGCGACTAGGCGCTGTGCAATTGTAGCGATTGTGCGATAGTTTCAAAGGTTTGCTGGCTTTAGTGGTGAAAGTGTTCGTGTCTAGCCAAATCATCGGCATAGCTTCACCGTTAAAAAAGCAATTGAGCGCTTTGGGCTTAAAATCTTTGGTATCCACTGATAGTTTCAATATGGGTGGGTTTTCTCGGCTGACAGGGTCGGCACCGGAATAATCAGTCACAGGTAATGCCAAAGTTTTTAGTTTGGGTGCAAAGTGCTTAATGGCTGCGTATTGGCTTGACGACGGATAACGCGGGATCCGCGTTAAAGCAACGCCTGCACCGACAGCGCCTGATTGCTGACCAATGCCAATAAACCCAAGTTCAGTGACTAACTGTTCCAATTCGGCACTGAAATCACCGTATGGATAAGCCACCCAATTACGGCGTACCCCGAGTTTCTGCTCGAGCTGTTGTTCTGCGAGCAAAATATCTGTTTTTACCCGTTCACGCCATTGCGCTTTAGTTTCGCCGGCATTTGGCACGGCCAACCGATGATGATAAGAGCTATGGTTAGCGATAATTGCGCCTTCATTATGCATAGTTTTTATCTGTTCCCAACTAAGCACAGGCCCTTCACGGCGGTCGATTAACGCAGGTCCTAAGAACATCGTATAGGGATAACCAAATTCTTGCAGAATGGGTCTTGCGTTGGTAAACACATTGGCATAACCATCATCAAAAGTAATGGCGACTTCATTATCGGCGAGTGTTTCGCCAGCTTTGAGCTGATTAAGCAAACGCTCTAGGCTCACCACTTTATAGCCATTGTCTTTGAGGTATTGCAATTGCGTGCGGAATTCTTGTGGTGTCACGCTAGTCGAACTTGGGGTGTCAGTGGCGACATGATGGTATTGCAAAATCACCGCCGCATTGGCAGAGCAGATAATTTGCGTCGCAAACAACGTGGCAACAAAGATCCGTTGTATTAAACCCATGAACACCTCAGCAGCAAAAAGGTAAGCCAGAAATTAACCTGTTATAAAAATAATACAGCGGCCATGAAAGCCGCTGTGAAAATATCCAAGCAGAATACTGCTTAGTAGTAAGAGTGTTCGCCACGTTGGTGGTCAGTCACATCGCGCACACCGTTTAATTCGCCTTGGAAACGGTTTAACAACTCTTTTTCGATGCCTTCTTTCAGCGTCAAATCAACTTGCGAACAACCATTACAGCCACCCCCAAATTGCAAAATGGCGACGCCATCGTCGGTTAATTCGACAACAGACACACGACCACCATGGTTTGCCAGCTGTGGATTGATTTCGGCATCAATCACATATTGCACGCGTTCTTTTAACGGCGCGTTGTCATTCACCTTGCGAACTTTGGCTTTTGGCGCTTTTAAAGTGAGCTGAGAACCCATTTGATCGGTGACAAAATCAATTTCAGCATCAACTAAAAATGGTTTGCTATCTGCGTCAATGACGGCATCAAAACCGTTACATGTCACGCGCAGATCGGTCGCTTCAACCGCATCTACTGGGCAGTATGAAACGCCACATTCCGCGGAGGCCGTGCCAGGATTGACGACGAACACCCGAATATTGGTGCCGGCAGCCTGTTTTTCTAACAACTTAACAAAGTGCGCTTGGGCGGCTTCAGAAATATGAATCATCGATAGTACCTGACTAAATTACTAGGTTAATGGCTATGATACCCCTGCACCGGCAGCTTGCCAAGCCCGCTTGAGTCCTAGTCCTCTTTATTGTTATGGTAAAGTCCTAAAAATAGGGAGAAACCATGTCAACATTGCCAGCGCGAAAGTCCAGAACTTTACCAAGAACACTGCTCGGTGCGCTTTTGTATAGCCTGTTGTGTTGGGGGAGTCAATTGGCTGCTGCTGAGACAACACCACCAACACCTGCAGAAATCCTTGGTTTTGAATCAGGGCAATGGCATGTTCGTCACGATCAAATCGACACTTATTTCCGCGTTTTAGCAGAAAATGCACCGACCACAACCCGCTTAGAAATCATAGGGCGCACGCATGAGCAGCGGCCTTTATTGCAACTGGTGATTGCAAGCGAAAAAAACTTGGCCAAACTCGAACAAATTCGCCAACAACATTTGGCGGTAGCGCGGGGTGAGGCGGCATTTGATCCAAATTTGCCATTGGTGATTTGGCTAGGCTACGGTGTGCATGGTAATGAATCGAGTGGGCCCAATGCCGCACTGGAGGTCGCTTATCAGTTGGTCGCAGCGCAAAGCGATGAAGCAAAGCAAACGCTGGAAAATGCCATTATCTTGTTACAACCAAGCCTCAATCCCGACGGGATGGACCGTTTTGCGCTATGGGCCAATATGCACCAAGGCACTTCGCCAGTCGCTGATCCGCAGCACCGAGAGCATGTCGAGCCTTGGCCAAATGGACGGCCGAATCATTATTGGTTTGATCTCAATCGTGACTGGTTACCTCTGCAGCATCCAGAAAGTCGCGCACGAATTGCTCAATTTCAACGTTGGTTGCCTCACGTTTTAGCCGATTTTCACGAAATGGGCACAGATGGCACTTATTTCTTTCAACCGGGTATTCCGAGCCGTAACAATCCACAAACGCCGGCAAAAACATTTGAGTTAACGGCGAAGATTGCCAATTTCCATGCTGCCGCGATGGATAAGCAGCAGACGTTGTATTTTACCGAAGAGGCCTTTGATGATTTTTATGTCGGCAAAGGCTCTACTTATCCGGACGTCCAAGGTTCAGTGGGAATTTTATTTGAACAAGCCAGTAGTCGTGGGCATCTGCAAGACAGCATCAACGGTCCACTCAGTTTTAAAACCACCATCGATCAGCAAGTCCTGATGTCGCACTCGACAATGCGCGGGGCTGTTGCGCTCAAAACCGAATTGCAACAAAGCCAGGCCGAGTTTTATCGGGACGCACAAGCCGCCGCGAAGGTCGATCCTGTTCAAGGTTTTATGGTCGGGGACGACGGTGATTCGACTCGCTTAAACGCCTTCTTGGCATTGTTAGCGCAACACGAAATTAAAGCCTACGCGCTTAAGGACGATATGCAATTGCAAGGTCAGCAGTTTCATCAAGGCCGCAGTTATTATATTCCGCTGAAACAGCGGCAATACCGGCTGATAAAAGCCGCGTTTAGCGCGGAAACAAATTTCCGAGACAATACCTTTTACGACGTTTCTGCGTGGACTTTACCCTACGGTTTTAATCTAAATTTTGCGCAAAGCCGCACTACACCTAATGGTATTGCAGACCAAGCCTGGCAGCCTAAGGTGGCAAAAGTGCCTGCAGCGAACGCCGGCGCGTTTGCCTACGCACTTCGCTGGACTGATCAGCAAGCCCCTGTCATGTTAGCTGAGTTACTAAAAAAAGGCCTGATTGTGCGCTCAAGCCTGCAAGCATTTAGTGCAGCAACTAACAATGGATTGGAGCAGTTTGCTGCGGGCACTATGCTGATCCCCGCTGGCTTACAAAGTGAAGGCTGGTTTGAAACGTTGCTTGCTGTGCAGCAGCAATTTGCACTGCCACTGAGTGAGATCACAACTGGGCTGACCCCTGTTGGCAGCGATCTGGGCAGTCGGCTGATGGTACCTGTGACTTTGCCAAAAGTGCTATTGGTGGCAGGTCCAGGCATTAATTCAGCTGAAGCGGGTGAGCTTTGGTTTAGCCTTGAGCGTTTGGCGGGCATTTCCCCTAGTTTGGTCGAGCCGCAACGCTTTAGTAAAATTGATTTGCAGCGCTACAGCCACATTTTATTACCCGATGGCAATTACAGTAGTTGGCAAGAAAAAGAACAGCAGTTATTGAAAAGCTGGGTCGCGGCAGGCGGGATCCTATGGGGGCAAAAAGGCGGAGCTCAGTGGCTCGCTGAAAAAAGCATTTTGCAGGCAAAAGTACTGCAAGCCGCGGAATTAGCCAAACTCATTTCATCGAGCGCAGCCAATTACAGCGATAAAGAGCAACAGGCTGGGAAAAAACGCATTGCGGGTGCCATTTTCGCTGCGACATTAGACTTAAGTCACCCCTTGGCTTTTGGTCTACCGCGAGCCATATTGCCTGTGTTTAAAAATGACCCAATGCTGTTACTTCCAGCTAGCGATGCTTATGTCACGGTTGGACGTTATACCGATAAACCACAATTGGCAGGTTTTACTTCGCCGGAATATGTCGCACAGATCCGTCAAGCGGCGTCACTGCTCGCCCATAATCTAGGTCGTGGACGCGTCATCGCGATGACCGATAATCCAGTATTTCGCGGCTATTTTGTCGGCTCTGGGCGGATTTTAGTGAATTCACTGTTTTTAGCCAAAGCCTTTGATAGTCAAGAAACGGGCGATGATGGTGAAGAGGAGTGAGTTGGTTGTTCTTGGTATATACCCGTGATCATTGAAGATGCTTGATTTTCTTTAAAATGAGGATCAGGCTAGCAGCCATGAAACTGATTCTTACTCCCGACCAAAAACAAGCACTCGAAACCCTGCATGATCAAAC
>Ga0187843_10001276_pt1 | contig 16185 bp, 19 predicted proteins | sample SpaLakP09_SKY_43_FD_134516 | JGI IMG/M metagenome (GOLD analysis project Ga0187843, IMG submission 134516) | Oligotrophic lake water microbial communities from Sparkling Lake, Wisconsin, USA - SP09_SKY_43 | ecosystem: Environmental > Aquatic > Freshwater > Lake | place: USA: Sparkling Lake...
GGGTATGGTAAGAATATTTGCATGGTGCAAATATATGAAATAATTCCGTATAAACAAAAGCCCCACTTTATGGGTGGGGTTTATTTCTTTATCTCTTTAACGCTATCTAATCTATTTTTAGACATGTTAACATATTCTTCATGAATTTCAAAACCAATACCATTTCTACCATATTTTTTACATGAAACTAATGTTGTTCCAGAACCCAAAAATGGGTCTAAAACTAAATCACCATAAAATGAATAATATTTAATTATACTATCCGAAAGTTTTTCAGGATAAGGTGCTAAGTGTTTAGATTTTGTTTCAGGATTTATTAACCAAACATTACTTCTTTCATATTCCTCAAGTACTAACGATTTTTTCAATACTTCATCTTTGTAAGACCTAACAATTTTATCTATCAAAAAATTTGCAGGTTTTTGAAAAACTAAAATTGTTTCTGAAACTAAGTTAGGTTTATATGCAACTGGTTTTCTATGTTGAAAAAATCCCCCATTTCTATTTATCGCCGCACCTTCAGGTTTCACCCATACAATATCATCAATATATTTCCAACCTATATTTTCCATTATAGAAAAAAAATGAAATGGAATTGCCAATCTTTTACTTTCGTGTGCCCTTGATTCTCGTTGGACAATAACGGGCGATAAATTAACCACACACATTCTGCCGTCTTTTGTTATTCTATATATTTCAGAAAAAACATTTTTTAAAAAATCAAGATAGTCTTGATAGGTTTTCCACTCACTATAAGACTTAGCGTTATAATATGGTGGTGAGGTCCATGTCAAATCAACACAGACTTCATTTATATTTTTTAACCCAATAAGACAATCTTTATTTATAATTTCTAAACTCATTAATGATTAAATTTTCTAGCGGAATCTTTTTTATTAGAGCAATCACCGCTTTCAATACTCTTTTTATTATGACATAACTTACAATAAGTTCTCACATTGTCAGGTGTATTATTATCATGATTACCGTTAATCTTTTGTTGTCAAGAGATTGAAGGGACTTCCTCATGTCGGGGTATGGTAAGAATATTTGCATATTATTTAATTTTAAAAACAAACTCGTTGAGTGATTTAAATGAAGTATCGGATAATAAGTTTATTTTTTTTAATAATTTATGTGAATCTGAATTTTTTGATATGTTTGTTCTCAATTCAATATTAGAGTTGTTATGATTTGATTCTGCAGTGCCGTTCATTGCACCTAAATTAAATTTATTTATACTTATTTTATCAATAACGTAAAAATTTGGATTAAAATTATCTTCACAATCAATCAAACAAAAAATATAATAGTTAAATTTTTGCCACGGTCTTAAATGCGTAAGTGACCAACAATTATTTACATTAGATAAATAAGAAACTTTTTGTTCGTAGAAAATATTATTCCATGATATATCACCTCTTCCATCTCTCTGATTAACAGAATAAACATCAAGCATCAATCTAATTTTTTCAGCAACTCTATTACCGTAAGAACAAGGATTTAGTTTAACATAACATTCACAAATGAACTCTTTAAGAGTTAATCCCCAATGTATTTCTTTAGTTTGAAAAAACTTAGTTTCGGCTAAATCAATGTAATTTATACTCATTTTTTTACTTTAGTTGTGAATAACAAAGATATGAAATCTAATTTGAACCGTAAAAAAAATCTCACATTTTATTGTGAGACTTTTGAAATATTTTCTGTCTTTGTTATTCGGACCACATTGTCCGCCCAGTTATTAACCAAAGGATTATGAGTTATAACAAATATCTTCTCAAAGTAATCCCTCATCTTTGTAAAGAACTCACCAACCATCTCCAAGTTTTCATTACTTACCTTACCAAAAACTTCGTCCCATACTATTATATTTGGTTTTGGTAGAGAACATACCTTACTTAATACCGCTCTCAAAGCCATGGACGCAATGGTCTTTTCATAACCACTACCACTTGTCATCAACTTCTCAATACCGGTAGAGTTATCAATCATCATGAACTCAACTTCATTCTTTTCATTAATTCTAATCTCAAGATTAAAATAACAAGAATCCATTAACAACCTTTGAAGTTCCTGATTAATAATTGGCATCATTGTCTTCATAATGATTTTACTGATACCATTCTTTCCAAAGACATCAAGATAAATTTTATAAATTTTTTCTCTTTCAAACTCTTCAGCAATCTTGGTTATGTTTTCATTGTTCTTAGTAATTCTTTCTTGGTAATTTTTAATACTAACCTGATTAGAAGTAACTATTCTTTCATATCCCCTCTTCTCATTAATAAGTTCATCAATCCTCATGGTTGCCTTCATCAACTGACCATCAATTTCTTTGTTCTTCTTAATCTTATCCTGAACTTCTTCGTATCTTTTCTTCTTATCATTGAGTTGATTAAACCTAAGATTTGCAGATTCTAGTGTCGCCTCATGTTTTTCTTTGATTAGCTTATTTCTTTCGTATTCATCAAAATCTTTCTTGAGTTGAGTGTAAGATTTTTCCTTACTATCAAGGTCTTTCCATTTCTTATTTAATTTATCAACTTTCTTTTCCCAATCAGATAGTTCGTCTATCTTCTTTTTTGTTAGAGCCGCTTCCATCAATTTGATACCACAATGCTCACATTGTATTCCATCACCAAACTTTCTAACTAACTCCTCAATCTCTTTAACTTTATTTTGAGCAAGAACCAATTCACCATTAACGAATTTCATCTCATCCCTGATTGCATCATGTTTGTCTTCATGATAAAACTCTGTTGGTTCAACAATCTTTACCTCATCTATTTTTTTCTTGATGTCAGTAATTTTGTTTGAAACATCAAGAATATCATTATCTAATGATACAGGATTGAGAATAACCAACTCTTTATCTAAATCATTAAACTTTGTCTTTAATAGATTTTCTTTATATTCCTGACCTTTTTGAAGTCTTTCATCAACATCAAAAACTCCTTTATTTGCTGTTTCTATTTGTGAATTAAGTTTAATAATCTCTTCACCAAGTGATGTTATTTCTTGTTTCAAAGATTCCGTATTATAAACATTTGACAACATTCCTTTAGAAAATTGAGAATAAATTTCTTTGCCATATTCCTCTTTTTTCTTTAGGAACTCCAATCCAAGAAACCTTGATAGGACTTGACCTCTTGCCGTTGGCTTGGCCTCCAAAAGTTCTTCCAAATTAGATGCGGTAGTTAAAATCGTCATCAAGAAATCATCCATAGTTCCAATAGACTTTTTGATAAACTCTTCTGTTTCTCTCCTTTGTTCTCCTGTAAAGTTTTGTAATTGTCCGTCCGAAAGTCTTTTGAAGAAGTCTAATTCAGTTTTAACATTCCAATCGCCAGATTTTGATTTTTTTCTTTCTAACTGACGAACAATAATATATTCTTCACCATCAATAAGAATCTCACCTTTAACATTTACCTTATTTTTATCAGTAAACCTGTTAAATATTTCCTCGGCCTTGTTTGTTTTGGTTGTCGTGTTGAAAAACAAGAACATTAATAGGTCAACAGTTAATACCGTCTTACCTCCAAAGTTTGGTGGATTGGACTCAACAACTGTAATTCCACTACATTTATCAAAATCCAAAACCTGACTCTCACCATAAGATAAGAAGTTAGAAAACTCAATCTTCTTGATGTACCAACGTTTGAATGGACTAACATCGTCATCTTCAGAAACCATCTTATTTTCAACCGCAATATCAATATTCATAATATCATCAAAATGAGTATCAAGTCCTTTAGATTCCAACAAAGATTTGATAAGTTCCTTTTGATAATTTTTATCCATAATGTTAACTGCAACATCTATGGTTTGCTGAACTTCATCAGATGTCTTTACCTTAGTAATAACATTTACGTTTGATGAAACATACTTCTTCATGAAGTATTGTTTAACGGACTTAATCCTTTCTTGTGTAAAGTTTTCAGGAGTATCTTCCCAAATAACTTGAACATATGGATTTTCTAAAGACTCTATATCTAGTTTCTTTGACATGTAATTATAATTAAAATTAGGTATTGGATTGAATAAATCCCATTTCATTATTGTTCTGTGTTTTCTGTAGAATTACCATCATGTACGGTTTCATGTGCGGTTTCTTTTTCAATCTTAGCCTTCATAGCCTCTATTTCTTTGTTCATTGACTCTTTAAATAATTTCTCCATCGCACTTTGTGTGGATTTTAATTTTTGATTTCTCATTTCTACTTTTGCTTTGTGGGCTTTTTTTCCACCCCTAACTTTTGATTTTGCCATAATTAATGATTTTGTTGTGGTCTGTTTTGTTCAAACCATTCTATTATTGAATTTATTGCCCATGTTCCCCCCGATGCCAACATACCATCAAAAAACCAAGATGCGTATTCAGTAAACCCAAGTATCTCATGTACAGGTGAATATAAGAAAATTCCAAAGAAAAATCCAACGTGAGTTGGTGCACACATCATACATTTTAACATGTCACTTAAGAATACCCAAAATCCGTGAAATGTTGTGAGTTCATTTGCCGCCCATTTGTTAATTGTATTTCTAGGCCCATTAAAAATACTACCGTAAACCAGTATGTTGCTCATCCCGTAAGCTAACAATACCCATAAAAATAATTGTGTCATAGTTTTTTATTTATATAATGTTTCATCTAAATTAGTTCCCCTAAGATAAACTGCCCCTGTTTTTTGTTCGTATTTTTTACAATCAGAGACAATCTCTTCTAGTTCCTTAATTTTTTTATCTTTATTAAAGTTCTCCATCCTCAATGTTTGTAGTGTTTGTTCCAACATTTTTTGTTTTGTTTCATCACCCACCACTTTTTCAAATATTTCAGGTTTCCTTTCTTCCAACTGTTGTATTTTTAACAACAGTTCATTTTTTTCATTATGGAAAATATTTTCCATTTTAGACGTTTTAGTGGAAAAAATTTCTAGTTGACTGTTCAATTCTTCTACTTTAGTGGAAAAAAATTCATTTTCTTTCTTCAGTTGTTCGGTTTTTCCGACCAACTCACTCATCTGAGATTCGTCCCAAATATCTACTATTTTTGGGACAGGAACCTCAACAATTATCTCCTTAATAACCTCTCTATCAACATATTCTATAACTTTAACTTCCTTTATCACCTCAACTTCTTTTGGTGATTCACCCAACAAACCGTATCTATCAATGTTAAATCCAGTTGTAAAGGATTTCTTAACAACTGAACTTATTAATAAGTCATTGAGATTACAATAGTTAGTTAAATCCTTGTATTCTGTATTAGATAAAGAAAGTTTAATGTCCATTATTAATAGTTAACAAGTTTTTCTTTTCCTTCACTTAACATATCAAACGAGTTGATATAAAAAGATAAGAATGGTTTAGGATTTGGTAAGTCCACAAAATCATATTCATCTTTTTCAACATCGTATACACCATAACCATGTTTCCTAATCGTCTCACCAAAGTTTTGTTGAATGGTGGAACCGACCATATAAGCTTTCTTTCCTCCTGGTATATCAAAAACTTGTCTCTTATGTATGTCCCCACACATAACTAAGTCACATCCTTTGAACTTGCTTGTATCAAACCCTTCTTCAAACTTATAACCTATATCAGTTGTTAGTCCTTGGACTGGTCCATGAAAAAGACCTATGTTAGTATGTCCATTTTTAACAATATCCGGCGGTATGTTATGTTCCACCAAAGAAAATACACACCAATTAATATTACTATCTTCATAAACCCCTCGGTTTTTGAAAAATACAATATTAGGATTTTTTATGGAATCTATTATTGGTGAAAGAGCGTCCAATCTTTCATTATTGTTCTCCAAGAAATCGTGATTTCCAATTATTAAAATGGTTTTGGTGATACTTGCACACTCTGTCAATATCCATGCAACAAATTCAACCAATTCAGGTGTCATTTGGTTTTTGGAGTGAACTAAATCACCTGTAAACACTATTCGGTCAGGTTGTAATGACCTCCATTCATTTAAAGCCTGAATCATAATCTTGCGATATAACTCATGTTCTTTAAATAAACGAATGTGTAGGTCTGAAAAATGTACGATTCGTTTAATCATGTGATTTTATTTATTCGTTGATAACTGACTTTGTTTCTTCATCAAAAGGATTAAATCCCTTATTTATATGACCACAGTTGTCACATTTATAAATTGGAAAAGGCACTGTGGTATCTTCAGGTGAACCTGTCATTAGTGCTGGAACGCGTTTAAGATAAATGACTTCCCTAAAGTAATGTCCTTCACATTTTTCACAGTTGATTGTAGGACATTCTCTTATGTTAATTTTCGGTTGTAAATCCATATATTATTTTATAAAAATATAGTAATATATTTTACATTGTTCAAGTACCTAAAGAAAAATACTTAACTATCTATTCCCAAACTCCTTCAGATATAATTGATGGATTATTATTCCTATCAATCATAATCCATTCCGCTTTAATCAATCCCCAAGGTTTGAAACATTCCATAACTTGTTCTAATGTAAAACATTTACAGCTATAGATATCAAATTGTAACATAGGTACTTCAAGACTATCCCATATATGTATGGAAGCATGTGAAGTTGCTAATGTAACAGTACCTGTTAAACCCTCATTTCCAGGGTCAGAAACATAAACACTTGTTGGACCGGCAACCACTTTCATACCTACTTTCTCAACTAAATTAATAAACCAATTGTTTAATACTTCTTCTTTTTTTGGTGGATTTTTTGCCCAACATTTTAACAATAAATGTTGGTGATAAGGAACAAATTTTTCTTGCATTTATGAATAATTATTTTACATAATTATTACGATATATACATTTTTATGTTCATATTCATTACAGTATCAATAATTTCTTTAGGGACTCTATACTCATCGTAATTTGAGTCATCTTTCAAATGCGATATGATACATCCATACAACTTTAAACCCTCGTATTTAGACCCCTGTAACATTTTAATTAGAAGTCTACCATATAGAGGTAACTGAACATAATAGTGACCTAAAGCAGTATTTGGATACTTCTGAAAAGGTTCATACATTCTTTTTGTGTAATTGGTTTCTTTAAAGTTTTTAGGTTTATTAGTTTTATAATCTGTTATAAGTAATCCAAAATCTGTTTTTGTTTTATTATGAATCAACCATACTTTATCGGGAGCACCAGTATACCCCAATTCAGGGTCACCCAAAACCATTTCGGTATCTAAAAGAACGGCTCCTCTCTCCTCCATTAGTTTAAGATATTTATTACCCGCACTAATCATCTTATCACTCTTCATCAACTGTTCCAAATCACAGTCAAATATCGGTTGCCTAACTTCTTTGTATCCACCATTCATTTCAATAACTGATTTCTCAAGAATATAATGAACCCTACTACCTAAATTAGTTGAATATATTCCAGCTGCTTCCCACTCTTTAATAAGTTCTTGTTGCCTATACGGGTCTCCTCCGGATTTATTATACGCAGCCTGTTCTGTTGGAAACTCTTCGTAGAATTTTTTCAAGACTTTAGAAACGGATGGATAATCTGTCCTACCGTTCATTGTATATATATGGTTTTCTTCTTCAAATGTAAGACTTAACTCTTTCTGTCTGTTTGATATAATCTCTCTAATCTCTTTAACAACTTCATTTAATTTCATAATATTTTATTTCCTTTTTTGTAGTTTTCCTCACACCATAGAGGTTGTAAATTGGAATAATGTGATAATCGGTAAACATCCTCTTCTGTTTTTGCCGAGGATAAAGGAATTATATGGTCAATGTGCCAACCATAATATCCATAATTTTCCCAAGACATACCAATCTTAAATTGTTTTTCAATATGTTCTTTTAATTCTTTAGGATTACATCCAACAATTTCAAAAGTAGTATTTTTTTTAGTAATTTGTTTAGATTTCAAAAATAGTTTTATTCTATTCTTAATGTTTGTTCTTAACCTAAAAATTTCATTTTCAACATATTGTTTTTTAATTCTTTCATTTATTTTTACTTTATTTTTTTTACGATATTCTTTTTCTTTTTCTGAATTTTTTTTATGTTTTTCCGTGATTCTTTTTAATTCTTTTTCATGATTATTCCAATAATATTCTTTTTGTTTTTTTCTTTTTCTTTCTAAGTTTATTATTTTATTATTATATTCGTTAAAATAAATTCTTCTACAGACTTTACATTTATTTGAATATCCGTCTTTTGATACATTTCTTTTATCAAATTCACAAATTTCTTTTTCAAGATTACATCTATTACAAATTTTTATTTTCATTTTCTTTATATTTCTCCAATAAATTGTTTATTAAAGAAGATAGATTAATATGTAATTTTCTATAATACTCCAATAATTCTGGTTTTATTGCAATAGATATACTTTGTTTTTTGTCTTCATTTTTTTTCTTCAATCTTCCCATAATAATAAATATCTCAAATGTAATAAAAATTGTTAAAAATAACAATTTTATTTTATTTCATAATGATAATCAATAATTTGTCCTTTTAAATCACAGCAATCTTTATCTTTTGGTAACTTATATAATTTTATTCTATTATATAAAACACCACCGTTTAACTCGTGGTAGAGTTTTATTGCATCAGAAATTGCATCACCATCAAGAACAATATGAATATAACTTTTTGACTTCAAGTACAGTGTTTCAAATAACAAAGCACTTATTTTTTTACCCAACATAGGTATTGAATTATCCAAGAAAAATCCATCAAATACCCCCTCAACCAAATAAATGTCTTTATCCCAATCAATGATACTCTCGTTAAAGATAATCTTATCTTTTTCTGCGGTTGGGTTTTTATATTTCATCTTTTTAGGTACCCATGAACGTGCTATGAAATAGTTAAGTTGTCCTTCAGAATCAAATGATGGAACTATAATCCTATAAGCAAACTCACCAGTAACGGTATAACCAATCTTATATTTACTAATAATCTCATCAGTAATACCACGAGAGTTAAGATATCTCATGGATTCTATATGTGGTATGAATCTTGCGTTTGAATCCTCAAAGGTTGTATAACCTTCAGGAAACCTTAATCTATTTGCCTTTTTTAATTCAACCTTTTGTTCATCAGGTTTAATTAAGTTATAAACCTTTTTCTGTTTCTTTGTTCCAAACCTATCAAATAACTTACCCAACGGTCCTTGTGTTCCATCTGTGTCTGAACAAGCCCAACATTTATAAACATGAATATAATAATTAATCTCAAGGTTACCCTTACCATCACCATTATCTAAACCCTTCTCACGAGCACAGACAGGACAGTTAAAGGATATCTGACCCTTTGACTCATAGTGCTGTTTTTCGTCTCCTAATACGTCTCGTAGGAGCTCAACCAACACCTCAACCTCTTCTGTTAATTTTATTCTACCCACTTTAATTTTGTTATGCTTTCACCTTTATCTACTTTAATATCAAATAGTGAAAGTTTTGTGCGTAATTCTGGCATAATTTTTTTTCTAATTAGCTTATAAACTTTGATTTTGTAATAAGTGGGTAAAAATCTATGTTCAAGTTTTCCAGCACCACCCTCGTACCAACCTCTACCCCAAACACATCCTTTAAACTCAATATCAACTTCATATCTGTAGTTTCCGAGGAAGTATGTACCTGGATATTTACGTATAGATTTAATAATCACTTCACCTTCAATATTTTCAGGTTCATTGATTTTAATCACAGAATGTTTTCTCTTAATATAATTGAAATATTCCTTTGTTTCTTTATCTCTTATACAATCCATATTGCAAATATAAGAGATATTATTTAACTCACCAAAGATTTTTGGACTTCATATATCCCATAACACAAGTATAAGCATCACTCATGTCAAAATTTTCTTTCTTCATAGTATTGTTTCTGGTGTATTGCCAAGTTATTTGTGGCTCTCTTTTTGCAACTTGTTCCCAAACAATAACTTTTTTATCAACATCTTTATTGAATCCTCCAAAAAGAACGAATTTACCCTTATCGTTTTTCTCAACAAGGTGAGGAAACGCAAATTTTCTTGAATTGTACGTTGTAATAAATTCAGGTATTAAACCTAATACGTCAAATACTTCTTTACAGATTAATGTATTGAATCTTATTAAAGTTCCAACAGTATAAACATTATTTGAATTTAATAATGGTTCTTCAATAATAACATTTTGTATTCCTAATCCCGCATAAGTTTCTAACTTTTCTCTAAAGATTCCACTTTTTAGTAAAAGTTCTTTTATCTTATTATCACTTTCTTCAACTTTAGGTTTTGGAGATACGTGCGTAAGTTCTAAAAGTTGCTTACTTTCAATATCAAATAACGCAATACCAATTGTTTTTGTTGAGATGTCCAATCCCAAAATTTTGGGTGAATCTTTTGAAATATTTTTCTTCATAAATTAAAAGTCTAACTTAACTACAAATTGTTGTATTCCCTGTCTTTTTTGTGGAGATTGTAGTTTAGATATAACTATAAGGTCTAAGTTACTATCGTAAAGTCCAATTTCAGAAACATATGAAGTAGTACCTGAAGTCCACGTTGGATTTGATGTATTTGTAAACTGATTTCTGCCTAAGTTCACAAGATAATTCATCTCGTATATTGTTGCAGAAATGTCAGTATCAAAATTACCATAAAAATAATACTCGTCACCAAAATTCATAATTTGTGGACTACCGTTTGGCACCAATGAAATATAATCCGATAAGTCATATGATGTTGCTGAAGCAAAATTATCATCATCAATAACAAATGTTGTGCCCGTAATACTATTTTGTGTTATTGGATTAGTTAAATCACCTGTAACATCTATTTCTAACCATTGAGTTGGATTTGGTCTTGTGTCTCCTGAAACCTTTTGAACTAAAATTTTCATTGAATTAGGCTTAAACCCTATAAGATTACCACTATTAAAGGTAGATTTTAGAAATGGAAACTCTGCACCAAATCTTACAGCAACATTTTGAGAAGTGTCTGTACATCCTGTTGATGGTCCTTGTATGACAGAATAATAATTACAATGCATCCCGTTTGTGAACCCTGTAGTATTTTCAAATAAATAAGTCACCCAAAGTCTTTCTACGTCATTATCCAATAATCCTAAAGAAGTTACACTACTTGTACCACAAGTATTAGGTGTAACTAAAGATAATTGTGGAGCCGGTAATGTCCAGTTTCTATTTGATTTATATGAAAGAGCCGCAACAATTTCTTCATCATCAATAATGATAACCTGTTGGTCAGGAAATACTTTACCCACCCTATTAAGATTATTATTTGCATCAGGGTTTGTATCCCATAAATGATAATATCTAATACCAGGGTCATTCATGTCTGTACTAACCGCAGATTTAATATAATAAGGTTTACATAAATCATAATTTGTTGGGTCAATCATAAATGTTTGACCTATTGTTGTTCCTGTAGTTTTATGCCACATTAATGTTGGTAAAGTAAGTTTCATATGTCTTGCTAATCCTGTTTCATCAGATGGATTTTGTGGGTCAAAAGGAACTGTTGAAAACTTTTCTCCATAAACAAAATCAATATCTTGGTTTGTATAATGTATGATTGCAATTGCTTTTTGGTCTTGTGGTCTAACTTGTATCTTTGTATCAAATGAATTATAATAATAAGTCTCACTCGTATCTGTTTGTCCACTTGATTCTTGATATCCCAAATATTCTTTAGTCCCTATATATGATACAGAGCCAAATTTTGTATAATCTTCCCAAGAACTACTGAATAACCCCGCAGGACTTTCAGACCATGGAATATTCATATTCCAAATCAATGTGTTTTCTCTATTAATAACATCACATGGAGATTCAAAATTAAGAGTATCTGTTTGCCAATATGGTGCAGGAGTTACCGTATCATATAATTCCGTCATACCTGATGGATATATTAAAACTCTAGCATATTGACCTCCTGCCGCAATTGCCGAATAAATAGGTGTTGGTCTATCCAAAGTTACTGAAGGTAATGATATTCCTTGTATTTTATAAGTTAAAATAGGAACAGTATTTACATTTTGACATCCTCCAATTCCATCCAAATATATTGTAAGAAAATCTCCAATAGCCGGTACTCCTGTTGTTGGAGAACAAACATCGGACTCAAGTGTAATTGTATTAGTACCAACTAAACCATCCATTTCAACCCAATAATTAGATGTAATTGTATATGCAGAACTAGTTTGTACTAACCATGTCCCTGTACTTGCAGTAAAAAATCCTTTAGGTCCTGCAGAATTGTACACAGGTTGAACCTGTGAATCCTCAAATGGTATACCATAAGTACCACCATTACCTCCTGTCACATAATACGGATATTTTATATTTTGCTTATTTGATTGTGGAGAACCAGTATCATTTTGGGCATTAAAAGCCGGGTCTAAAATATAATTATTAGTTTGATTATAGTTAGGTACTGCAGTATAACTAACTTCACTATCCCCAATTTGGAAATAAGAAATATTAAAATTACCTTGAGATAGTTTTCTTCTTCCTACATCAGTAAGCCTTGTGTTGATTAGTCCTGCAGTATCTTTTATAATATATCCCATTCTTATAAATATTCTTTGTTATTTTTTATCACGTTAAATTCACACTATTTCCAGCGTTCCCAACAAAAGTTCCAGTGACCGTTACATCATAAACACCTGTAGTATTTAAAAGACTTGTAGTACTAAATAAAATACTTGTCTGTGATGTTATATTTTGGCCAGCATTTGCTACCAATGTTTGAAGAACCGCTCCATTCTTTTTTATTACAATGGTGCCGGTAGTACTTGAACCAGGAGACCCTCCTCCAAACGCAATTAAATTTAAAGTAACAGGTAACTGATTAATTTGGATTATTCCTCCAGCAATACCAGTACCGGCGTTAGCTCTTATTGGTAATGGATACACATTAATCGCAAATGGTGATGTACTTCCCACTTGTCCTAAAGATAATGTATGATTTGTAATACCTCCAGTTGCTATTGAGTCACTTAAAACTGTGCAACAGTTACATCCATTAATTATTGGTTGTGATGTAAATACTGATATTGTTTGATTTAAAGTTGTTACACATCCGTTACTACTTGTTGATGCGGATGTAACTGCTAATTGCGAACCACTTGTTCCACTTACACCATATCCATATCCAAGTGTTACATTATATGTAGAATTTTCATAAGTTGTTGTTGAAATCTCAGGTGAGCAGTTTGGTCTTGTATCAACAATACTATTAGTTGTACTATTTGAAGGTGTTATGAAAGTATCACCACTAAAAACAAGAATATTATTTAAAGTTGTTCCACTACCAGGTCCATTATTAACTTGTGTTGTATTAATATTCAACACTAATGGTATTGTTACGCCTACAGGTATTGGAGGATTAACTTTAACACTCCAATTTGACAGTTCATATCCTGGATTAGGTGTAATAACACTATCATTACTTACCGTAATTGTATAACTGACAGCGCTCTCTGATGATGCAATTGTAATTGTTTGTGTAATAACATTTCCAATTGTATCTTTTGCTATTACCGCATAATCAGCTGGCGGTAATGAATTAAAGACATTAGAAGTTGTAAAGGTATTACCTCCATCAATAGAATAGTAATAAGGATTTTGCCCACCTGTTGTGGTAATCATAATACTTCCATCGTTTGCACAACTTGAATCACTCTTAGTTACTAACGCATTAAATGGTGCATAATTTTGACAAATTCCCTCATTTACATTTATTGTTGGTGAGGATGTTCCTCCAAGTAATACCCAATTTGATGTTGGTATGTTTGATGTTGTTGTACTCTGTAATGAACCTCCAAACAATGTATAATTTGAAATAGTCCATTTTTGATTTAAATTACTCCAAGACATTACATAACTTCCGTTAATCCAACTTGGTTTACCATTAATTATACCATTGTAATAATATTGTGCCGGTAATATTGTTGTAACATTTGACAATATTGTCAAACATAAATTAGGATATGTTGAAGTAGGTGTTGGGGTTGGTGTAGTTGTTGTGGTAGGTGTTGGAGTTGATGTTGGTGCAAATAACGAACAAATAGTTGTTGAACTATAATCACCATAATAATCAACAACTTGAGCGGTATAGTTTCCTGAACCTAATCCAGCAATTGTTTTTGTTTTTTGTCCATTATTCCAAGAAATTGTATAAGGGCTAGTTCCTCCTGTAATATTTAAACTTAAAATACCATCTCCACTATTTGGAGAACTAGGACTTAATAATGTAACACACTCTACACCCATTGGAAATAATGTGAAAACATCGCAATTATTTGCAAGTCTATAAACAGGGGTTGGTTGTGGTGTTGGAGTTGGAGTACTTGTTGAAGCCGGTGTCTTTGTTATGGTTGGTGTTACTGTTGGTGTTGTTGTTTTTGTTGGTGTTATTGTTTGTGTTGGTGTTGGAGAAGGACTGGCACATATTACGCTTGCAGATTGATTTAATTTAGTAACTCCGTTTGAAGGTTTTGTATAATCAAAAACAACTGATAATCCTACTTGAGTTCCAGTAATAAAAACACCACAACAATTTGTGTAATAATAAGAACCTGTTGTTGTGCCTGACCCACAATTTATTTGTGTTGGAGTTGGAGTTTGGGTCTTTGTTGGTGTTTGTGTTGGAGTTTTTGTTGGAGTTGGTGTTTGTGTTGGAGTTTTTGTTGGAGTTGGTGTTTGTGTTGGAGTTTTTGTTGGAGTTGGTGTTGGGGTTTTTGTTGGAGTTGGTGTTGGGGTTGGTGAAGGACAACAATCTGTTACTGTAATATTGGCCTGAGAATTTATACTCCCTCCAGATAAAATAGCATCGTTTTTATAGTAGTATGGAGTTACCGACGTACCTCCACTAACACAAATATCATTATTATAAGTTCCAGCAACAGTATAAGACTTATTAATGGAAACTCCATCGCAATCCACATACAATACATAGACAGTATTACTAGGATAAGAAGTATTAGGGCTAGCATCCGATAAATCTGCTGAAGATATGACTACATTATAATATTTGCAATTACACGCCAATTAAAGTAAGTTTAATAATAAATAATCATAACTTATGTTTTATAATAAATAAATGAATTATTATGGTTTAGTAGGTGTAACGGTTGGAGTTTTTGTTGGAGTTGGTGAAGTTTGTGCCCCACATGGTGGTAATGGTGTTATTGGAGGAGTTCTTGTTGGAGTAGGAATAGGTTGTTTTGTTGGAGTATTGGTTGGTGTACGAGTTACGGTTACTGTGGGAGTATTTGTTGTGGTTGGAGTAGGTGTCAATCCTCTTGTAGGTGTCACAGTTGGTGTAGGAGTTGGTATCACATACACCAAATTACCAACCTGACAGTTTTCAGAATCAACTATTTTTACAATAAAATTACTGTCCGCTTGAGGTGAAGGTACCACAAACGAATAAGGAAAAGTTGAAACACTTGAAACAAATTGGCAATTTGCACTCATCGCATCACAATAATATATATCTACCGGTGTTTCAGCTGTTATTGATGATATTGTTACTAATCGTCCCATTATACTGTTTTTGTTCCGCTCATAACACAATTATTATTATCAATAACCTTCAACATATACTGAGTTGCAGTATTATACGGAGCAGGTATATCAAATTCAAACGGTAATTGTGAATATGTTATGGTGTTAATATAAAAACATGAAGTACCATCAACTTGACAAATGTACAAGTCGTATGGTGTTGCACCTGTTATATCTGATATTGTTACTTTTATTGCCATTTTATTAATTATTTGGAGTTGGTGTTACACCACATTCTGTTATTTTTGACGGTAGTATTTGAATAATTCCATTTAAAGTTCTATTCACAGGGCTACAGTTATCATTATATGGACAAAGTGCAACATCATAAGTATTATATTCAAAAGTCTTACTTGATTCTCCTGCGAATATTGTAACATCAAATGTTTCGGTTGAATTTATTATACAATCTGAATAACTAAACTCTACTCTTACAACTATATCAGTATTTGTAACAAGTGAATTTAAGTTAGAATCAAAATAGGAAACTTTGTAATACGTTTTTATTGCATTGTATCCACCACATGAGTCTGCAATTCCCGCAGTAATACCTTCATTTGTAATTTTAATACAAGTACCTTCAGGTATTAAAGTATTTGAATTACATAGTTCACAAC
>Ga0187843_10001279_pt1 | contig 16174 bp, 15 predicted proteins | sample SpaLakP09_SKY_43_FD_134516 | JGI IMG/M metagenome (GOLD analysis project Ga0187843, IMG submission 134516) | Oligotrophic lake water microbial communities from Sparkling Lake, Wisconsin, USA - SP09_SKY_43 | ecosystem: Environmental > Aquatic > Freshwater > Lake | place: USA: Sparkling Lake...
GCGCGTCGTGGAGCTGGACTGGTGGCAGTCGCACACGCTGGCCGGCGTCGAGATCGCCCTCGTGCCGGCCCAGCACTGGTCGGCACGCGGCATCAACGACCGCATGAAGACGCTGTGGGGCGGCTTTGCCGTGTTCGCGCCAGACTGCCAGCTCTTCTTTGCGGGCGATACGGGTTACTCGCGCGACTTCGCCGACATCCGCGAGCGCTTTGCCGAGCGGCAACGTGACGGCGGCTTTGACATCGCGCTGATCCCCATCGGCGCCTACGAGCCACGCTGGTTCATGGCGGCCCAGCACATCAACGTGGAAGAGGCGCTGAAGATCCACGCCGACCTCGGCGCCAAGGCGTCGCTGGGCGTGCACTGGGGCACCTTCGAACTGACGGATGAGGCGCTGGACGAGCCGCCGCGCCAGCTCGAACGCCAGCGCGCCGAACTGGGCCTGGCGGAGGAGGCCTTCTTCACGCTGGCCATTGGCGAGACCCGCCGCCTGCCGCCGCGCAACAGTTCTTGACCCGGGCGACAAGCCCAGCGACACCTAGCGTCACGGCGCAGCCTTAGGCTCGCCCCATGCTCAAGCGCCTGCGCCTCTATCTGCGACAACTCGGCCCCGGCCTCATCACCGGCGCTGCGGATGACGACCCCAGCGGCATCGCCACCTACTCGCAGGCCGGCGCACAGTTCGGCTACTCGATGCTGTGGAGCCTGGTGCTCACGCTGCCGCTGATGGCCGCCATCCAGATCGTCAGCGCGCGCATCGGCTATGTCACGGGCCAGGGCCTGGCTGCCAACTTCAAGCGCGCCTTTCCGAGACCGGTACTGCTGGCGCTTGTGGGCCTGCTGCTGGCGGCCAACACGCTGAACATCGCCGCCGACATCGCCGCCATGGCCGAGGCGCTGCGCCTGCTGGTGGGCGGCTCGGCCCATGTCTACGCCCTCACCTTCGGCCTGGCCTGCGCGGTCATGCAGGTCTTCCTGCCCTATCACAGCTATGTGCGCTGGCTCAAGTGGCTGACGCTGGCGCTGCTGGCCTATGTCGGCGTCATCCTCGTCATCGGACTGGACTGGGGCGAGGTGCTGGCCCGCACCCTGCGCCCCGACATCCGCTGGAACCGCGACACGCTGCTGATGCTGGTGGCGGTGTTCGGCACGACGATCAGCCCCTACCTGTTCTTCTGGCAGGCCAGCCAGGAGGTGGAAGATGGCGCCGCTGGCGCGGGCAAGCCGCACACGCCGCTGGAAGTGAAGCGGCACCTGCGCCGCATCAAGATCGACACCAACATCGGCATGGGGTTCTCCAACCTCATTGCCTTCTTCATCATGCTGTCCACGGCCGCCACGCTGCATGCGGCGGGCATCACCGACATCCAGACCTCAGCCCAGGCCGTGGAGGCGCTGCGCCCGCTCGCTGGCGAGCATGCCGCGCTGCTGTTCGCGCTGGGCATCATCGGCACGGGGCTGCTGGCGGTGCCGGTGCTGGCGGGGTCGGCGGCCTATGCAGTGGCCGAGATGGCGGGCTGGCGCGGCTCGCTCAGTCTCAAGCTGGAGCGCGGCGAGGGGCGCGGCTTCTACGGCGTCATCGCTGCGGCCACGCTGGGCGGCGTGGCGCTGTGCTTCACGCCGATCGACCCGGTCAAGGAACTGTTCTGGTCGGCCGTGTTCAACGGGGTCACGGCCGTGCCCATCATGGTGGCGATGATGGTGCTCGCCTCGCGCCCGGCCGTCATGGGCAGCCACGTCATCGGCAAGCGCCTGCGCGTGATGGGCTGGCTGGCCACGGCCGTCATGACCTTCACGGTGCTGGCGCTGGCCTTGAGCTAAGCCCGGCTGAGTTCCGCGCGGGCCTGGCGCAGCACCTCGCGCGACGAATGCAGGGCCAGGCTGGCCATCGCCACGGCGACGAGCAGGTCGGGCCAGGCCTGGCCGGTCAACGCCACCGCACCGGCCGCACCCAGCACAGCGATGTTGCCCAAGGCATCGTTGCGGCTGCACAGCCAGACGGCGCGCATGTTGGCATCACCCTCGCGCCAGGCGTAGAGCATGACGGCCACGCCGACATTGGCCAGCAGCGCCAGCGTGCCGATGACGCCCATCGTCTCGGCCTGCGGCGGCGCGCCGTTCAACGCGGCCCAGGCCGCACGCGCCAGCACGGCGACACCGAAGACGGCCATTGCCCAGCCCTTCACCCAGGCCAGCCGCGCCCGCCACAGCAGGCCGGCCGACAGCACTGCCAGCGAGGCGCCGTAGTTGGCAGCGTCGCCGATGAAGTCCAGCGCGTCAGCCCACAGCGACAGCGAGCCGGCGCGCCAGCCCCAGGTGATCTCGACCACGGCCATGGCTGCATTGATGAGCAGCGCGGCCCACAGCACGCGGCGGTAGGCGGGCGAGTTGCCAGGGCTGGGTTCGTGGTGGTGGCAGGCGTGACTCATGGACAAAGACCTTGGTTGAAAACTGCCGCCATTGCAAACCCTGGAGCCACACCAGAGTCAAGCCCACAATGGCCGGATGCGCATTGGTGAACTCGCCCGCCTGACGGCCACCCCGGTCGACACCATCCGCCACTACGAGCGCGAGGGCCTGCTGCCGCTCCCGCCGCGCACCGATGCCGGCTACCGCGTCTACCGCCCGGCAGACGCCGACCGCCTGCACTTCATCCGCCGTTGTCGCTCGCTGGACATGAACCTGGCCGAAGTACGCGCACTGCTGGCCCTGCAGGGCGGCGAGCATGGCCGCGAGGCGCATGCGCTGCTGGACGAACACATCGGCCACGTCAGCGCGCGCATCGCGGCGCTACAGCAGCTGGAGAAGGAGTTGCTGGCCTTGCGGGCGCGCTGCCAGGGCGACGAGCCTGCCTGCGCCATCCTCGAAAGCCTGGCCGAGCCTGGCGCCGAACTGCCGCCCAGAAGCCACGTCGGCCACAGCCACCCATGAAAAAGCCGGCACGCGGCCGGCTTCATGGAGAGTGCCCGAGGCGGGAGGTCAACCCACCCGGCAGACCTTCAGCATGTTGGTGCCGCCCGGGTAGCCCATCGGCTCGCCGCAGGTGATGGCGTAGGTATCGCCGGGGCGCAGCACGCCGCGCTCGACCAGGATCTTCTCGGCGGCGGCCAGGGCCTGGTCGCGGTCCTCGAACTGAGGCATCAGCAGCGGCGTGACGTTGCGGTACAGCCCCATGCGGCGCTGGCTGACGAGCTGGCTGGTCAGACCGAAGATGGGCACGTTGATGCGGTGGCGGCTCATCCACAGCGCGGTGGAGCCGGATTCGGTCAGCGCCAGGATGGCCTTGCAGCCGAGATGGTGCGCCGTGAACAGCGCGCCCATGGCGATGGACTGGTCGATGCGACCGAACTGGCGGCCGGCGAAGTCGGTGTCCAGCGTCACCTCTTCGGCGCGCTCGGCCTCCAGCGCGATGTTGGCCATCTGCTCGATGGTCTCGATGGGGTACTTGCCGGCGGCCGTCTCGGCGGACAGCATGACGGCGTCGGTGCCGTCCAGCACGGCGTTGGCCACGTCGCTCACCTCGGCGCGCGTGGGCACCGGGTTGACGATCATGGACTCCATCATCTGCGTGGCGGTGATGGACACCTTGTCCAGCGCCCGGGCCATCTTGATCATGCGCTTTTGCAGCGCCGGCACGGCCGCGTTGCCGACTTCAACGGCCAGGTCGCCGCGAGCCACCATGATGCCGTCGCTGGCCTTGAGGATGGCTTCGAGGTGGGGGATGGCCTCGTAGCGCTCGATCTTGGCGATCATGGCCGGCTTGTGGCGATAGGGCTCGCCGGCCACGTTGGCCAGCTGGCGCGCCATCTCCATGTCGGTGGCGTTCTTCGGGAAGCTCACCGCCAGATATTCGCACTGGAAGGACATCGCGGTCTTGATGTCCTCCATGTCCTTGCCCGTCAGCGCCGGCGCCGTGAGGCCGCCGCCCTGCTTGTTGATGCCCTTGTTGTTGGACAGCTCACCGCCGAGCTTGACGGTGGTGTGCACCTGGGCGCCGCGCACGTGGTCGACGATCAGCACCAGCAGGCCGTCGTTGAGCAGCAGCGTGTCGCCGGGCTTCACGTCACGCGGCAGTTCCTTGTAGTCCAGGCTGGCGATGTCCTGGTTGCCCAGCTCGGTGCGGTCGGCGTCGAGGATGAACTTGTTGCCGGGGATCAGCTCGATCTTGCCGCCTTCGAACTTGCCGACGCGGATCTTGGGGCCTTGCAGGTCGGCCATGATGGCCACCGACTTGCCGACGCGCTCGGCCGCCGCGCGGACCATGGTTGCGCGATCAATATGGTCCTGGGCCTTGCCGTGCGAGAAGTTCAACCGCACCACGTCGACACCGGCGCGGATCATCTTCTCCAGCACCTCCGGCGTGTTGGAAGCAGGGCCGAGGGTGGCGACGATCTTGGTAGCGCGGGTCATGGCTTGTCTCAACTCATCTAAGGCGCGGAATTATGGTCCGCGATGGCCCCAAGAAGTTTCGTCGCGTTTCAGTGCGCGGCGGGCGACAAGACTTTCTCGAAGAAAACACTCAGCGGGTCGATTGCGTAGCCGCCGAAGGGCCCGCGCTCGACATAGCCCAGGCGCTTGTACAAGCCCAGCGCCTCGGGTTGATAGATGCCCGTCTCCAGCCGCGCGAGGTACACGCCACGCGCGGTCAGCTCGGCTTCGAGCTGGTTCATGATCTGCTTGGCCGCACCCCGGCCGCGCGCGCTGTCGAGCACGAAAACGCGCTTGATCTCCCCGTAGACGGGCTCACCCTCGGGCGCGTGGTGTTTGACGCCGCCGCAGGCCACCAGCGTCTCACCCAGCCACAGCCCCCAGAACGCGCCGTTAGGCGGGCGCAGGCCTTCGGCGGGCTCGAAGTGGTTGCTTTCGCTCGGGTACAGGGCGCTCATCAAGGCCTCGGAGCGGGCCATCAACGCCTGGGCGTCAGGGTGCCCAGGGTCCAGCGGGGCAAGGCGGGTGGGCAGGTCGGCGGTCATGGTGGTCTGCTACCAGTTACAGCGCAGGCACTGTCATCGCGAGCAGATAGCGCGCGGGCTCGGTGCCGGGGTTGGCGAAAACGCTGCGGCCAAGGCAGCGGAAGCTGATCGAGTCGCCGGCGGTCAGCTCGAAGGCCTGGGATTGCAAGGTCAGGCACAGCTGGCCGTCGAGCAGGCACAGGTGATGCTCCAGCCGCGCGACGGTGGGTTCGTCGTAGGCCAGCTCAGCGCCGGGGGCCAGGCGCGCCTCGATGACCTCGGTCGCAAAACCGGCCAGCGGCGGGCACCGCATCAGCCGCTCGAAGCCGCTCTGCTGGTCGTGCCAGCGGGGTTGGTCCGCAGCACGCAGCAGGCGCACGGGCAGCACCTCGGCGTCGGCCAGCAGGCGGCTCAGCGGCAGGCCGTGGGCACGAGCCAGGCGGGACAGCAGCGTGGCGGTCGGGCTGGTCTCGGCGCGCTCCAGCCGGGAGAGCGTCGCGCGGCTGACGCCGCTGCGCGTGGCCAGTTCGTCCAGCGACCAGCCGGCCGCCAGCCGCAGCGCGGCCAGGCGCTCGGCCAGCTGGCGCTCGAACCAGCCCTCTTCGTCCACATCAGAGAATTCTTCTCTCATATGGGAATATGCTACTCGACATGAGGGATCGTCACACCGCTCCGTTGCTGGCCGCACTCGCCGTCGTGCTGACCTGGGGCATGAACTTCCCGCTGCAGAAGGCGCTGTTCGGCGAGGTCGGGCCGGTGGGCTTTCTGGGCCTGCGCTACCTGCTGGTGCCGTTCTGCGCGGTGGCGCTGCTGTGCTGGCGTTTCGGCCGGCGCTGGCCGCGGCTGGAGCGCGGCGAGGTGGGGCCGCTGGTGCGGCTGACGCTGGTGGGCCAGGGCCTGCACCTGCTGCTGTCGGCGCTGGGCATGCAGGGCTCGACCGCCTTCAGCGCCAGCGTGCTGCTGGCCTGCGGGCCGGTGTTCACGCTGCTGATCCTGCGCTTCAGCGGTGTGGAGAGGCTGTCGCGCGGCCAGGTTGCCGGCGTCGCGACGGCCGCCACCGGCGCACTGCTGTTCACGTCGGACAAGCTGCTCGCCGCCGACTGGCACGCGGGTCTCGGTGATTTGACGCTGCTGGCCGCCGCTGCGTTGTTCAGTTATTACACCGTCGCGAGCAAGCCGCTGATCCAGCACCACGGCGGCGTGACGGTGCTGGGCTATGGCAGCCTGATCTGCACGCTGCCGATGCTGCTGTGGTGTGCGCCGACGCTGGCGCGGCTGGACTGGGCAGCCCAGCCCGCGTGGGTCTGGGCCGGCACGGTCTGGCAGGTGGTGGGCGGCGGCTTCATCGGCTGGCTGGCCTGGGGCTGGGCCAACGAGCGGCGCGGCGTGGCGCGCACCGCGCCACTCATCTACCTGATGCCGCTGGTGGCCGGCCTCACCGCCTGGGCGTGGGGCGGCGAGCAGTTCACCGCCCACAAGCTGCTGGGCGCTGGCGTCATCCTGGCCGGTGTCGCGCTCGCGCAGTTCAGCCCGCCGCTGCCGGCACGCACGCCGGGCCTCAGGAAGGCCGTGCCAGGCGCGTGACCAGCCGGTACTGGAACTCGGCCGCCTCGAACAGCGACCGCACGCGCAGCCGCTCGTTGAGCCCGTGCGCGTTGGAGCCGCCCGGCGGATGGAACAGGCCCGTCACACCGTAGGTCCAGATACCGCCCTGGTTGAGGAAGCGGCCGTCGGTCGCGCCGGCCGTCAGGCTCAGCACCACCGGCACGCCGGGCCAGAGCTCCTCGTTGACGGCCTTGATGGCCTCCAGCAGCGACTCCTTCATGGGCGGCATCGGCGCCTCGGTCGCCTGGCCGATGGGCGTGACCTTGATGCGAGCGTCGGCCACCACGCGCTCCAGCGTGGCCTGCACCTCGTCCACGCGTTCGCCCGGCAGGATGCGGCAGTTCACGTTGGCCTTGGCGCGCTGCGGCAGCGCGTTGATCGCGTGGCCGGCGTCCACCTGGGTGGCGACGCAGGTGGTGCGCACGCTGGCGTTGTAGCCCGCGCTGAACTGCCACAGCCGTGCCTGGGCCTCGGGGTCTGGCGGATCGCGCAGGATGGCGCGGATGTCGGCGGCCACCTCGGGTCTCTCGGTCTTGGACAGGTGCTCGAAGTAGGCCCGCGTCACCGGCGAGAGCTTGAACGGGAAGCTGAAGCGCGCCAGCCGGGCCAGCCCGTCGGCCAGGCGGTAGATGGCGTTGTCGGGCTCGGGCACCGAGCTGTGGCCACCCTTGTGGACGACCTCCAGCTGGAAGCTCTGGAACACCTTCTCGCCCGCCTGCACGCGATGGAACAGCGGTCGGCCCTCGGCGGTGAGCGCGCCACCGCCGCCCTCGTTGAGCGCCAGCTCGGCGTCGATGAGTCCGCGGTGATGCTTCAGCAGGTACTCGACGCCGTTGAACGGGCCGGGGACCGTCTCCTCGCCGCAGGTGAGCGCGAGGATGAGATCGCGCGCAGGCTTGAAACCTTCCTTGCGGAAGCGAATCATGTTGGCGACGTAGATCGCAGCCATGGACTTGTCGTCCGAGCTGCCGCGGGCGTAGAAGTAGCCGTCCTGCTCGACGAGCTTGAACGGGTCGCGCACCCAGTCCTCGCGCCGCGCCTCGACCACGTCGACATGAGCCAGCTGCAGCAGCGGCCGCAGCGCGCCGGTGCCCTTGAGCCGGGCCACCAGGTTGCCGTGCTTCTCGCCACCCGGCGGCACGACGATCTGCAGCTCGTCGTCGCGAAAGCCCCCGGCTTTGAGCCGCGCGGCCATGGCCTTGACCGCCACGGTGCAGTCGCCCACCGAGGGCGTGGTGTTGATCTCGACCAGTTCCTGGTAGACGCTGCGCAGCAGGGGCTCGTCGGTCTGGGCCGAGGCCGCGAGGCCGAGCGCTGACGTCAGCGCAAGGACGAATCTTTTCATCGTGGGCACTCCCTGGGGTCTGTCACGCCCCAGGCCTCATCGTGGCGCCGCCGCGCGTCACGCACCAGCAGGGCAACTACCCCCGCGCCTCGCGCACGTCCGCCACCGCCAGCGCCGTCATGTTGACGATGCGGCGCACGGTTGCCGACGGGGTCAGGATGTGCACCGGGGCGGCGGCGCCCAGCAGGATGGGCCCGATGGTCACGCCCTGGCTGGCGCTGATCTTCAGCACGTTGAAGAGGATGTTGGCCGCGTCCAGCGTCGGCAGCACCAGCAGGTTGGCCGCGCCGGTGAGCTTGCTGTCGGGCATGAAGGCCTGGCGCACGCTCTCGGACAGCGCCGCGTCGCCATGCATCTCGCCGTCGCACTCGACTTCGGGGCGGGCGGCCGCGAACAACTCGTGCGCGCGGCGCATCTTCAGGGCGGACGGACGCGTGCTGGAGCCGAACATCGAATGGCTCACGAACGCCAGCTTGGGCGGCAGGCCGAAACGGCGCAGTTCGTCGGCGGCCATCGCGGCGATGTCGGCCAGCTCTTCGGCCGTGGGGTCGTCGTTGACGAAGGTGTCGGTGATGAACAGCGTCATCTTGTCCAGCATCAGCGCATTCATCGCCGCGAACTGGCGCACGCCGGCCCGCAGGCCGACGAGTTCGCGCACCTGTTGAAGATGGCGATCGAACTTGCCCACCATGCCGCAGATCATCGCGTCGGCGTCGCCCAGTTCGATGGCCAGCGCACCGATGGCGGTGTTCGAGCGCCGCACGGCCGACTTGGCCATCTCGGGCGTCACGCCGTTGCGCTTCATGCGCTGGTGGTAAGCCTCCCAATACTGGCGGAAACGCGGGTCGTCCTCGGGGTCGATGACGGCCACATCGGCGCCAAGCTTCAGGCGCAAACCGGCACGCTGGATGCGCGCTTCGAGCACGGCCGGGCGCCCGATCAGCGTGGGCTTGGCGATGCCCTCGTCCAGCGCCACCTGCACGGCGCGCAGCACGCGCTCGTCCTCACCCTCGGCATAGATGACGCGGGCGGGCGCGGCCTTGGCGGCCGAGAACACCGGGCGCATGAACATGCCGGTCTGGTAGACGAAACGCTCCAGCGACTGGCGGTAGGCGGCCAGGTCTTCCACCGGGCGCGTGGCCACGCCGTCGGCCGCAGCAGCCGCCGCGACAGCGGGCGCGATGCGCAGGATCAGGCGCGCGTCAAAGGGCTTGGGGATCAGGTATTCCGGGCCGAAGGCCAGCTCCTGGCCGGCGTAGGCGGCGGCCACCTCATCCGACGTTTCGGCCTTGGCCAGTGCGGCGATCTCGCGCACGCAGGCCAGCTTCATGCCCTCGGTGATCTTGGTCGCGCCGCAGTCCAGCGCGCCGCGGAAGATGTAGGGGAAGCACAGGACGTTGTTGACCTGGTTGGGGTAGTCGCTGCGGCCGGTGGCGACGATGCAATCCGGCCGCACGGCCTTGGCCAGCTCGGGGCGGATCTCCGGCTCCGGGTTGGCCAGCGCCAGGATGATGGGCTGCGTCGCCATCGTCTTGACCATCTCGGGGCTCAAGACGCCGGCGGCCGAGCAACCGAGGAAGACGTCTGCGCCGTCGACCACATCGGCCAGCGTGCGCGCCTGGGTCAGTTGGCAGTAACGCTGCTTGGACTCGTCCAGCTTGCCCGCCTTGGCGTCCTCGCGCTCAGACTGGATGACACCGCGCGAATCGCAGACGAACACGTTCTCGCGACGCACGCCCAGGCCCACCATCACGTCCAGGCAGGCAATGGCCGCCGCACCGGCGCCGGACACGGCCACCTTGACCTTGGCAATGTCCTTGCCCACCAGCTCCAGCCCGTTCAGTAGCGCGGCCGACGAGATGATGGCCGTGCCATGCTGGTCGTCGTGGAACACCGGGATGTTCATGCGCTTGGACAGCTCGCGCTCGATGTAGAAGCACTCGGGCGCCTTGATGTCCTCGAGGTTGATGCCGCCCAGCGTCGGCTCCATCGCGGCAATGATGTCGATGAGCTTGTCCGGGTCGCGCTCGGCCAGCTCGATGTCGAACACGTCGATGCCGGCGAACTTCTTGAACAGGCAGCCCTTGCCTTCCATGACCGGCTTGGCCGCCAGCGGGCCGATGTCGCCCAGGCCCAGCACCGCCGTGCCGTTGGTGATGACGCCCACCAGGTTGCCGCGCGACGTGTACTCGGCCGCGAGCGTCGGGTCGCGCTCGATGTCCAGGCAGGGATAGGCCACGCCCGGCGAGTAGGCCAGCGACAGATCGCGCTGGTTGGAAAGCGCCTTGGTCGGCGTGACCGAAATCTTGCCTCGCGTGGGGCTGCGGTGGTAGTCGAGGGCGGCTTCGCGCAGCGCGGCTTCGGCTGGCGACAAGGGAGCGTTGTTCTTTTCCATGACAGCGGGTCTGCAAAGAGGAGCCCGCGAGGTTACGCCGCGTTTCATCGCCTGCCGATGCAGGTTTCTTGGCGATCTATGTCGAAGCCGACATCACCTGGTCGCGGCCGGCGTGCTTGGCGCGGTACATGGCGTGGTCGGCCTCACGCAACGCGGTGTCCACATCGGCAGCCGCCACAGCCTGGGCCACGCCCCAGCTCGCCGTCACCTTCAGGCCGGCCGGCCATTCAGTGCGCGCCAGCACCTGGCGCAGCCGCCCGGCGACGGCCATGGCTTCGTCGGCAGGCGTCTGCGGCATGACGATCACGAACTCCTCGCCACCCCAACGCGCGATCAGGTCGTCGCGCGGCAGGTTGGCGCGCAACGTCTGCGCCAGCAGCACCAGCACCTGGTCGCCCACCTCATGGCCATGCGCGTCGTTGGTGTCCTTGAAATGGTCGACATCGAGAAAGACCACCGACAGCGGGAAGCTCATGTCGCCCTGCACCTGGAGCAGCAATTCGAGCGCGCGGTGCATGCCGTCGCGATTGGCCACACGGGTCAGCGGGTCGCGCAAGGCCATCTGTTCCAGCGCCCGCGAGCGCCGCATCGACAGCCGCAGCCGCCCGCGCACCGTCCAGCCTTCCCAGGCCAGGTAGCCCAGCAGGCTGAACATCCACAGCCCCACCAGGCCGAGGCGGAAGGTCTCGGGCGCAATCCAGTCGCCCACCAGTTCGGCGCGGTCAACGCGGATCACATGCTTGCCCGGCGCCACCTGGCCACTGGTGCTGAAGCTGATGACGCGGATGCGGTCCAGCTCCGGGCCGACCAACGACACCGGCAGCGCATGGGTCTGTGCCCACCATGAGCTGACGACGAACTGCGACAGCCGCAGCTCGACCGGCTGGGGCTGGGAACCCGGCGCAAAGCTGACCTCCTGCGGCTTGAGGTCCTCGGCCTCGCCCTGGCCCGAATAGACCGGGTTGAAGTTGCGCAGGAAGACGCGCACCTGGGCCGCTCCCCCATCCAGCGTCGGCCCTTCTGCGTGCAGCCACAAGCGGATATGGCTGAAGTTGCGCAGGTCGAGGTCGCGCTCCTTCATCTCGATCTGCAACTCGCAGAACGGCCACTCGAAGCCGTGTTGGATTTCGCAGCGCATCGTCAACGGACCGCTGGCGGGCGCCTCCAGCGTCGCTTTGCTTTTGCCGCCACTGCCGGCGTCGTCAACGATTTCCAGGTGCTGCCCGGCCCCGCGCCCGTCGAGCGCAAGTTGGCGCTTCATCCAGTGCGCGTTGGCGTAAAGGCCCAGCAGCGTCGAGCCGACGAGCAGGGCGAGCAGCCAGCGTAGGACCATCGGCCCATTTTGGCGGCCGATGGCCCCGGGCGGCCATAGCGGCCACCCCTGGATGTGAAATCAGGCCGCGGCGCGCTTGGCCAGGATCTCGAACGCCGGCAGCGTCTTGCCTTCCAGCACCTCCAGGAAGGCGCCGCCGCCGGTGGAGATGTAGCCGACATCCTTTTCGATGCCGTACTTGGCGATGGCCGCCAGCGTGTCGCCGCCGCCGGCGATGCTGAAGGCATCACTCGCGGCAATGGCGCGGGCAATGGCCTCGGTGCCGTGCGAGAAGGCCTCGAACTCGAACACGCCCACCGGGCCGTTCCAGACGATGGTGCCGGCGGCCTTGAGCTGCTCGGCGAGGATGGCCGAGGTCTTGGGGCCGATGTCCAGGATCAGGTCGTCGTCGGCGACGTCAGCGGCCGCCTTGACGGTGGCCTCGGCGTCGGCCGAGAAGGTCTTGGCGCAGACCACGTCCACGGGAATGGGCACGGCCGCGCCGCGCGCCTTCATCGCTTCAATGACGGCTGTGGCCTCGCCGACGAGGTCGGGCTCGGCCAGGGACTTGCCGATCTTGAGCCCCGCCGCCAGCATGAAGGTGTTGGCAATGCCGCCGCCGACGATGAGACCGTCGACCTTGGCGGACAGCGCCTTCAGGATGGTCAGCTTGGTCGAGACCTTGGAGCCGGCGACGATGGCCACCAGCGGGCGCTTCGGAGCCGCCAGCGCCTTGGTGATGGCGTCGATCTCGGCGGCCAGCAGCGGGCCGGCGCAGGCGATGGGCGCGAACTGGGCGATGCCGTAGGTCGTGCCCTCGGCGCGGTGGGCGGTGCCGAAGGCGTCGTTGACGAAGATGTCGCACAGCGCCGCCATGTTGCGGGCCAGCTCCTCGTTGTTCTTCTTCTCGCCCTTGTTCAGGCGGCAGTTCTCCAGCATGACGAGCTGGCCGGGTGCGACAGTGACGCCGTCCACCCAGTTCGCGACGACGGGGATCTCACGGCCCATCAGCTCTCCCATGCGCGCGGCCACGGGGGCCAGCGAATCCTCGGGCTTGAACTCACCCTCGGTCGGGCGGCCCAGGTGGGAGGTGACCATGACGGCGGCGCCCGCCTTCAACGCGGCCTCGATGGCCGGGATGGACGCGCGGATGCGGGTGTCCTCGGTGATGTTGCCGGCATCGTCCTGCGGCACGTTGAGGTCGGCGCGGATGAAGACGCGCTGGCCGGCCACCTTGCCGGCGGCGATCAGGTCGGAGAAGCGGATGACGTTCATGGTGGGCGGGCAGTGAGTAGAAAACTGCCGCGATTCTCGCCCCTCCACTTCACCGTACCGCACTGAAACCGCGGACCGGTGCCGGGCCGCCCCAAGCCGGCCCGCAGGCGATGTGCTTGCGGCCCAATGCCGCAAGCATCGCCGTCCGCTCGGGGGACCGATCAGGCTTGACCGCGTGCAGCGCGGCAAGACTGAGCGAGGGGCTCAAGAGTTACCAGCCGAGGCCGAGCTTGAGCGGAAGCATGACGGCCATGCCGACCAGGATGGTGCCAAGGATGTCCTTGCGCCAGAAGTAGTAGAGCGTCGCAGCCACAGCAGCGGGCCAGCGCGCGTCCTGCCAGGTCGTGATGACTTGCCCTTGCGTCATGAAGATCTCGGGCGCCACGACGGCAACGAGAGCCGCCAGCGGTGCCACCTTGAGCAGTTCGCGCAGCCAGCCTGGAATGGGCAGCGGCTTCTCGCCGATCATGAAGAAGCTGCGCGTCAACACGGAAATGCCGGCCAGGCCGAACAGGGCCACCCAGGTGAGCGCGTCACTCATGCCTTGGCCTTTCGCGTGTCCAGCCACCAGCCCACCGCCCCGGCCGCCGCGATGGCGCACAGGATGTTGAGCTTGAGCGGCAGGGCATACGTCGCAATCGACACGGCGCCCGCCGTCAACGCCACCCACCACAACATCCGCTCGCTCAGCAGCGCATAGGAAAGGCCCAGCAGCGCCAGCACACCGGCAAAGCCAATGCCCCAGTGCGTCGGGATGCGGTCCGCCAGCAGGATGCCGGTGAAGGAGCAGACCTGCCAGGTCGGCCAGTTGACCGCCACGCCGCCCCAGAAATAGCGCTGCTGTCCAGGGCGAGGCACCGGGTCCGGGTAGCGCTTCACGAAGTAGACGAAGTTCAGGTCGGCCGACAGGTAGCCGCTGAGCAGGCGCCGCCAACGGGGCAGATGCGCCCAGTAACTGCGCCACTGCGCGCTGAAGATGACGAAGCGCAGGTTGACGCAGAACGCCGTGGCCAGCAGCACCCACAGTGGCGCGCCGGAGGCGATCAGCGGCAGCGCCGTCAACTGCGCACTGCCGGCAAACACCAGCAGCGACATGCCACAAGCCAGCGGGATGCTGAGGCCGCTCTTCACCATCGTCACGCCGGTCACCAGGCCCCAGGCGGCCAGGCCCAGCGAAGGCGAAGCCATGTCACGCGCGCCTTGCCTGAAGTCGGGATCGCCGACGAGCGCGCGCAGCTTTTCTGTCAACTGCATGCCGACATTGTCGGCGGGGGAGCAGGCGCTCTGCCTACTTCTCCAGGCGGCGGACCTTGCCGCTGCCGGCGATCGAGGAGCTGATCTCCGGCGAACCGGCGTAGCGCACGTCACCCGAGCCGGCGATGGACACCTTGAGCTTCTTCGTCGCCTGCACCTGTGCGTCGCCGCTGCCGGCGATGGTGACCTTGACCTCCTCAGCTGCCAGCTCGGCCGCCTTCACGTCGCCGCTGCCGGCAATCGAGACGCTGGCATTGCCGGCACGGCCGGCCGCGACGATGTCGCCGCTGCCGCTGACGCTCATGGCCAGGCGCTCGGCGTCCAGGCCCGTGAAGCGGATGTCGCCCGAGCCCGCGATGCTGGCGTCGACGCCGCCGGTCTTCATGGCCTCGACCTTGATCGTGCCCGAGCCGGCCACCGACACCCCGCGCAGCGCCGGCATCTCGATGACGAAACTGGGATTGTTGGACGTCGACAGGTTGGTGTTCTTCTTCGGGCCGATCTCCAAGGTGCGGCCCTTGCCGCCGTCGACGACGCGGGTCTCGATGTAGGGCAGCAGGTTGCGGTCGGCCTTGATCTCCACCTTGTTGCCTGCCCCTTGGCGGATGACGACATTGAAGCCGCCGGTCAGCGACACGCTGTCGAAGCTGCCGGTGTCGCGCGCCTCGGTGGCGACGTCGCCGTTGCCGGTGATGCGCTCGCCGGTGTTCCAGGTCCAGGCCTGGGCGGCGCCGCACAGGCTGGCGGCGACGAGACTCACGGCAAAAAGGCGGCGGGTGGTGTTCATGTCGGGCTCCATCAAGGTTGCGATGGACGGCATGTTGCCAAGCGCGCGGGCACCAGCCGAGGGCGGCGCGACGGCCCGCAGGATCCAGGGCTTGAGATGCGCCTGGGAGCGCTGAGGGTCTGCTCACGCCACGGCCACAACCCGGAGGGAAGGCCCATGGCCGTGGCGTGAGCAGACCCTAGTGCGCCTTGGCCTTGTCGCCGGCCTTCTCGGCCGGCTTGGCCTCAACCTCTTCGTCCTTCTCGACCGGCTTGGCCCCCGGGCGCGGCACGACGGGCGCGACGCCTTCCAGCTTGTTCTCGCGCATGTACTCGTCCATTTCGCGCCAGCCGGTGTAGACGGCCGCCTTCTGCGCCTTGGGGTTCAGCACATAGCAGTCCTCGATGGCGCGCATCGCGTGCCGACAGGCGCTGCCAATGGCCTTGCCCTCGGCCTCCTTGTTGGCCGCCGTCTTGACGGGGTCTTCAATGCCCAGCTGTTCGCAGGCGGACAGGGCTGCGAGCAGGGGCAGAGTGAGGAGAAGACGCTTCATCTGCTGAGGTATCGGCGGCCGGGACAGGAACTTGAGTATCAGCGCCGGACCATGGCCAACAGGCGCGCCACACGCTCCTCGGTCGCCGGATGCGTGGAAAACAGCCCACGCAGGCCGCCGCCGGACAGCGGGTTCATGATCATCATCTGCGCCGTCTCCGGGTGGGCCTCGGTGGCGGGCAGCGGCGTGCCCTGCGCGTAGCGGTGGATCTTGTCCAACGCCGAGGCCAGCGCCTGCGGGTCACCAGAGATCTCAGCGCCGCCGCGGTCCGCCTCGAACTCGCGGGCGCGGCTGATGGCCATCTGGATCAGGCTGGCCGCCAGTGGCGCCAGGATCGCCACGGCGATGCTGGCGATGACGTTCGTCTGCCGGCCGTTCTCGTCGCGGCCGCCGAAGAAGCCGGCGAAGTTGGCCAGCATGGAGATGGCACCCGCCATGGTCGCGCTGACGGTGCTGATGAGGATGTCCCGGTGCGCCACATGCGCCAGCTCATGCGCCATCACGCCGCGCAGCTCGCGCTCGGACAGCACGCGCAGGATGCCCGTCGTCGCGGCGACGGCGGCGTTGTCGGGGTTGCGGCCGGTGGCAAAGGCATTGGGCGCAGGCTCGTCGATCAGGTAGACCTTGGGCATCGGCAGGCCGGCGCGCTGTGCCAAGTCCTGCACCATGCGATAGAACTGCGGCGCCGAGCTCGCATCGACCTCGCGAGCGTTGTAC
>Ga0187843_10001281_pt1 | contig 16166 bp, 14 predicted proteins | sample SpaLakP09_SKY_43_FD_134516 | JGI IMG/M metagenome (GOLD analysis project Ga0187843, IMG submission 134516) | Oligotrophic lake water microbial communities from Sparkling Lake, Wisconsin, USA - SP09_SKY_43 | ecosystem: Environmental > Aquatic > Freshwater > Lake | place: USA: Sparkling Lake...
GAATTATATAAATCAGTAAATTGCTGGGTATTCATTGGTGCAATTTGAACGCCAGCCTTGATAAACCGCTCCTTCATTTCTGGTGTATCTAAAATTTTCAAAATAGTAGCGCTCAAGGTATTGATGATTGCAGGGGGAGTTCCCACAGGGACAAACATTCCTTGCCAAAGCGCCATCTCGTAACCCTTCACACCAGCCTCTTGCATTGTGGCTAATTCAGGGGCACCAGTAAAACGGTTTTTACCAGTTACAGCTAAAGCGTGTACTTTGTCACCCTTGTACAAAGGCAGGCCCACCGGCATGCCAGCAAAGTAAAAATCAATTTGACCGCCTACCAGATCGGTTGCTGCTGGAGAGCCGCCCTTATAAGGAATATGAATTGCCTGCGTGCCAGTAGTCGCTAGAAATAACTCTCCAGCCATGTGATCAGAATTTCCAATTCCTGAAGAGCCAAAGCTCAGCTTACCTGGATCAGCCTTAAGCATTGCAATTAACTCGGCAACATTTTTAGCCTTAGAGTTATTGTTCACAATCAAAATATGGGGAGTTGCAGCAACACCTACTACCGGCAACAAATCTTTCTGGCCATTAAATGGCAGCCTTGGATTAGCAGCTACATTAATTGCCAAGCCATTCTGGGCAAAGAGCACGGTATAACCATCGGGGGTACTTTTAGCCGCAGCATCAGCGGCCAAACTACCTGCAGCCCCACCCCTATTTTCTACAATAACCGACTGCTTTAGGGCGATGCTAAGCTCATTAGCCACCATTCTGCCAACGATGTCAGTTGAGCTTCCTGGAGCATAGCCAACCAACATCTTGATTGGTTTATCTGGGTAGGCAGCGAAAGCTGTCCCTAAAGTTAATGGCAATACTAATGAAGCTAAAACTATTTTTTTTATTAATCTCTTAATCATTTTGTCTCCTCCGGTAAATTTATAAATCTAAAGTTGCAATTCCACACTCCTTGGCACATTGATTCAAGGAATCTTTTAATTCAGGTGAAATAGGAATACCGAGCTTTAGTCTTTGCGCTATCGATTTAGCAGCGCCATCGCCGGGTACTCGAATTTGATTAACACCAGGCAATCTTGAGGAAGCCTTCAAGTCATTTACCAAAGTGATGACGCGCTCAACAAATTGCTCCGGATCACCAAAGGCGCTGGGGTCAACAGCAATAATAGTTTGTCCAGTGTTGGTAATCAAATCATGGTGTGCATTAAAGTCAATTGTGCTTTTACCAACCGCTGCATTATTTAAGGCGCCAGCAAGTAGTCCAATCATCACTGCTAGGCCATAACCCTTGTAACCACCAATCGGCAGTAGCGAACCCTCACTCGATTTTTGTGGATCAGTAATGGGCTGGCCATTTCGGTCAATCATCCAAGTATCTGGAATAGACTCCCCTTTTTGGGCTGCTACCTTAACTTTTCCATAAGCGGCAACAGTAGTAGCAATATCTAATAGTACGATAGGATGATCTCCGGCTGGGACTGCAATTGCGATTGGATTGGTTGATAAAAGTAAATCAATGCCGCCCCAAGGTGCCATATGATTCGCATTACCAACAGCCATATAAATACCAATATAACCCTGTTCGGCCAGCCTTCTGACATACACTGAGGCGGCGCCAGAATGATTTCCATAATGACTGCCTATCCAGCAAACACTATGTTGCTTTACTTTTTCTATAGCCAACTCAACTGCTTTATTCATCACTAGATGACCTAAAGCGTTATCGCCATTAATAAGAGCTGTTGCGCCTTGCTCACGCTCAATATGAATATTGGGATTAAGATTAATGCCGCCAGCCCGAATTCTTTTGATGTAAGCCGGTAACCTAAAGATGCCATGACCATCAGCGCCAACGAGATCAGACTTAATCATCAACTGCGCAACCACTTTGGCATCCGCTGCGGGCACTTGATTAGCCCGTAATGCATTGGCAATAAATTCTTCGGCTTGAGTGATGGGTAAATGGGTCATGTCTATACTTGAGATTTAATTTCCAGCGCCACTCTTAAATTCCATCTGATAAGTGTATTTATTTTCAGGATGATAAGTAAAGGTGATTTCGAAAAGTTTATCTTGATCGTCAAAGTAACGTCGAACAATGACTAAACAGGGGTCATGCGACTTCAATTGAAGCTTTTTGGCAATATTAGCAGGGGCACCAACGGCGTAAACATCTACTTCCGCTCGATCAATTCTGGTTCCGTACTTTTTTTCGATTTGCTCAAACACCATAACCTGAGTGTGCTCAGGCTCTGATGTGAGAGATGCAAATTGCGGAAGAATATAAATATCTGTCCAGGCGATCACTTGCTCTGTAACGCGTTGCTTTCGGATGCCCCCAATGTGATACCAGGAAGAGCCTACTGCACCGCCGAGCATCTCACTAAGAGGCTTATCGAGCTCAATAAATTCTTCAACAATATTTTCCCGATAAGTATTTCTTGGGTAACTCAAAATATCGATAGGCGAATTGAAGCTTTGGGTAAATCGTCTGACCTTCTGCCGCGAAATCACCTGCGTTGGCGCGCCTTGGCGACGTAACACCAAACCATCTGATTCCAGAGTTTGGAGTGCGTGCCTTAAGGTATGGCGACTTGATTTAAAATTTTTGCAGAGCATTGCCTCAGAAGGCAAGTTTGATCCCACCGCCCAATCACCATTCAGAATGTGCTGAGCCAGCACATTCGCCAAGGTTTTATAAAGCGGCAAGGACTCCTTCAATTTAGGAAAGACCAAACATCTTCTTACCAGCCACTGGTAAACGCGCCTTCAAGATGTCGCCAGAAAGAGATTCAGTAATGTACAGATCCTTACCGTCCGGCCCACCAAAACACATATTAGCGAGGTGGTGATGGTGTGGGTTATCAGAGTAAATCAGATGCGTTGGGAGCATATTGCTATCAAACCTCCAGATGCCGACACCCAGGTGGCAAACCAATAATCCGTTCTCTGAATCCATCTCGATCCCATCAGGACCGGCAACACCACCTGTCAGCTGTATCGCTACACCAGTTTTAGACACTGAGCCATCAGCCATCAGCGGTAAGCGCCAAATTTGCTGTGATCTAGTAGCAGCGACAAACACATGTTTTTCTTGGGTGTTCAAGGTAATACCGTTTGGACTTGGGACATTAATAGCCAAACGATCTAGCTGGCCATTTTCACGAAGTCTAAATACTCTGCCTGTAGGATCTGCAATTCCAGTTTGACCTTGATCGGTAAAATACAAATCGCCATTGGATGCGAAATGTAAATCATTGAGGCCTTTAAAGTTTTCGCTATACATTGACCCCAGAATCGTTTCAACTTTTCCAGTTTTAGGATCTAGAGCTAACAAACCCAACTTATAGTCACAAATAAACGCACGGCCGTCTTTATGAAATTTCAGGCCATTAGGCCAACCATCAAACTGGGTAACTAAATCCCAGTCTCCTTTGGGAGTAATTCTGAAAACTCTACCGAAAGGGATATCTAGAAACCATAAGTTACCCTCGCGGTCAAAAGATGGCCCCTCTAGGAAGCACTCTACTTCTGCACCCTGACGATTAGGGTCAGACCAGCCCGTACGCGATTTCTTCCGAAACTTTGCAGGCATTGACATAAATACTTCGGCTTTAATTTTCTCAACTAGCTGAAAGGGGTTGTGCATCGTCATTTGCTGAAATCCTTAGTAAAGTTATACGGATAAGTTTTGTTAATAGGTAAAACATTAAACCATAAATAATGATAACCTTAAGTTAATATCAATGTTTCATGATTCATACTAATTTATAACTTAACCGCATAGGTTTAAAAATGAGCAAATATGTAGCCGTTATTGGAACTGGGATTATGGCCTCAGGAATCGCGGCTGGCTTCATCGCAAAAAGCATCCCCGTTACGATCTTGGGTAGAAGTAAAGAGAAGGCAGACACTTGTCTAGGTAAGGCGATCACGCTTGCTACGAAAATTGGCCTATCTGGAGTTAACGCACTAAAAGACCCTGAAGCTATTCTTGCTGACCAGACTAGCGATATCTTCGAAAATTGGAATAGCTGGTCAGACTGTGCATGGATCATCGAAACTATTGCTGAAAACCTAGAACTTAAGAAAGCCATCTTCAAGCACCTAGACGAAACTGTTCCAGCGCACATTCCCATTGGCAGCAATAGTTCAGGATTTCCTATTAGCAAAATTGCATTTGGATTAAAAACTGCGAACCGTATGATGGGCGCTCATTACTTTATGCCCGCAGAAGTAGTTCCATTGGTAGAAATCGTGATGGGAGAGAAGACAGAATTAGCTTTTGCAGAAAAAGCATGCCAGCTCTATAAAGATATTGATAAAAAACCTGTACTAGTTAAAAAAGATATCCCTGGATTTTTAGCCAACCGCATTCAACATGCATTGATGCGCGAAGCTCTTTCACTTGTGCAAGAGGGGATTGCAAGTCCAGAGGATATTGATGATGCCGTTCGCTACAGCTTTGGATTTCGATATGCTGCCGTTGGACCTATGACACAAAAAGAAATTTCTGGGTGGGACGGGATGGCCAATGCAGCTAAAGAAATCTACCCCTCACTCTCGAACATCACAACTCTTCCACCAAAGGTAGTGCAGCTAATGAGTGAAGGAAAGACGGGCATGAAAGCTGGGGAAGGCTTCAGAAAGTGGTCACCCGAAGAAATTCAACAGGTTTCGGACTCCTATTCGAGAAGATTGAAAGCAGCTTTTGATGTGCTTAACATTGAATAATTGAGTAACCCTTAGCAATGACTTCTTTCACTCGTTTGATATTTGGAGTAACGCCTACTCCACTCTGCGCTAACTGGCTTGTGTCCACATGCCCATTAATCGCGATCAGCGGTTTATCGCAGACATCAAGCTGTAAGTACTGATTCGACATGCTAAAGCCCCAAGCCACATCTCCAACAGCAAAACCCAGAGATGCCGTAGCAGCGGCAGATAAAGATGTTTCAGCAACCTTGCATGCCAAATTTAATTTCAGCTTATTACGCTTGAGCAGCTTGGCGCAGGCTAAGGCAGGAATAACTCCACCAGTCTTAATCAGCTTTAAGCTAGCTCCATCAAAAGCATCAGCCTCAATAAATTGCTCAAGCTCCTCAATGCCATGGATAGACTCATCTAAGCAAACTGGAATCGCAGACCGCTTTTTCAGCGACATGAAATCCCCAATAGGTAAATCTGCAGGAATCAATTGCTCTACAAAAGTCAGTCTTGCAGCTTCTTTCGACTCACAAAAACGAATTGCATCAGCGAGATTAAGAGCGCAATTGGCATCTACCGAAATAGTATCGCCGACCAAAAGATCACAAAGCATATTGACTCTATGGAGATCTTGCTCCAAGGGAAGTAAGCCAATCTTGATTTTCCAATGTCTAAAACCTAACTCACGCAATGCCTTTGCATCACTGAGCTCTTTCTCTAATGAGCCACCGAGCATACGCAGTAGTGAAATGGCTGGGGGTGTAGACTCATTTAGGGCAGCATTTTCTCCACGCAAATATTGCCAAAGTGGAATAGAAGCATCTTGCGTGTATAGATCCAATAGGGCCATTTCTAAACAGGATTTGGCTGATGCATTTAAGTACAAAATACCATTGAATATTTCTGCAAAACGATTCGGATTTTCCCAGTCCACTTGGAGAGATTTCTCAACTAAGTATTTGATGCTACCTACTAAGCTGTCCAGCGTCTCACCAGTCATTAGGGGCGCAACAGACGCCTCACCCCAACCCTGCCTACCCTGCTCATCGGTTAGGCAAAGTAAAACCGTTTTAGCATCAACAATTATCTCTCGCGACATTTTGATAGGCTCTATCAGGGGAATAGATAGAGGATAGATTTCTGCGCGCTGGATTTTCATTTTTTGCTTTATTAGGACTTTTTAGGCAACATCTATTTTTAAAAAATTAAGGAGACGATACATGAGAAAAATTATTTTGACATTGTCAGCATTAGGAGCGCTACTTCCATCGCTAGCAAATGCACAAAGCTACCCAACCCAACCGATAAAGCTCATTATTCCATTTGCAGCTGGTGGACCGTCTGATGTATTAGCACGTGGATTTGCACCCAAACTGGGTGAGAATCTAGGTCAGCCCATTATTCTTGAGAATAAGCCAGGTGCAGGCGCAAATCTAGCCGCCGAGTATGTCGCTAATTCAAAAGGGGATGGCTATACACTGTTTCTGATGATGGTAGGTACTCAAGCCATCAATGAGACTTTGTATAAAAAATTAAATTACAACGTTATAAAAGACTTTGCGCCCATCTCCTTGGTTGGATCCTCATCATTGATGTTGGTTGCTAACCCCTCCGTTCCAGTAAAGACCGTACCCGAGTTAATCGCCTTTGACAAAGCTAATCCAGGAAAAGTCAGCTTTGGATCATCGGGGGCGGGAACTCCGCTTCACTTGGCGGGAGAACTTTTTAATACACAAGCTGGGACCAATATTTTGCACGTACCTTATAAGGGCGCAGCTCCTGCATTGACAGATGTTTTAGGTGGGCAGATTCAAACTGCAATTGTGGGCACACCCGCTGCCCTGCCTTATGTCAAGTCTGGAAAGCTGACCGCTCTTGGTGTAACAAGCTTAAAGCGCAGCTCAAATGCTCCAGAGATTCCAGCGATTGCCGAGACTCTTCCAAAGTTTGAGGTTGAATTAGTCTACGCAATTGTCGCTCCAGCAAGTACTCCAAAAGCGATCGTAGATAAACTGAATTCTCAATTAATTAGCGTGCTCAATAATCCTGAAATTAAAGCCCAGCTAAATTCAAGAGGATTTGATGTACTCACGAGCACCCCAATCCAGACAGCAGAATATATTAAGTCTGAAGTAACAAAATGGGCTCCCATTGTGAAGAAATCAGGCGTGACAGCAGAATAATGAAAATATCTATATTGAAAGATACCAATGATTGAAACATCAGGAAAAAAGCTGGCTGGTCCTATTATTCGACTTCATCCTAATGACAATATCGTCGTTGCTCGAGTGGATGTGGCGATTGGACAATCTGTACCGAGCGAAAATTTTACTAGCCGCAGCCAAGTTCCTGCAGGCTACAAAATTGCTACGAAGAAAATTCTGAAGGGTGAGCCTATTCTGAAATACAACGTTACCGTTGGATTTGCTAATACTGATATTGAGTCTGGCACGATGGTGCATAGCCACAACACGGAGTTTCGTGAATTCGATCGAGACTATGCTTATGCAAGCGAATATAAACCCACTAGCCTTCTCCCAGAATCTGAGCGGGCAACTTTCCAAGGTTATGTAAGATCCAATGGAAAAGTCGGAACGCGCAATTTCATTGGCATTCTGTCTACCGTCAATTGCTCTGCAACAGTAGTAAATAAAATTGCAGAGTGGTTTACGCCTGAACGATTAAAAGACTTTCCGAATATCGATGGTGTGGTCGCCTTTAGTCATGGCATCGGTTGTGGCATGGAAATGAGTGGAGAGCCGATGCAGCTTCTACGGAGAACGATGGCAGGCTATGCTCAGCATCCTAACCTTGCTGCTGCACTCATCATTGGTCTTGGTTGTGAACGTAACCAACTCAAAGGATTGATGGAGCAAGAAAGTCTCAAAGAGAATTCAACTCTACATACTTTCATCATGCAAGAAACTGGTGGAACGCGTAAAACGATTGAAGCTGGTATTGAAGCTGTTAAAGCACTTCTACCTGAAGCCAATAAGGTAAAGCGTCAAACTGTCTCCGCAAGTCACCTCTGTGTAGGCCTGCAATGCGGTGGCTCGGATGGTTTTTCCTCCATCACTGCGAATCCAGCGCTGGGTGCTGCAGTGGATATTTTGTCACGCCACGGAGGTACGGGAATTCTTTCAGAGACTCCAGAAATTTATGGGGTTGAGCACACTCTCACCCGCAGAGCTGCTAGTAAAGCCATTGGTGAAAAACTGATTCAACGTATTCGCTGGTGGAAAGACGAGTACTCTGTTGGCCGCGATGTACAAATCAACGGACAAGTCAGTCCTGGCAATCAAATTGGTGGCCTAGCCAATATCTTTGAAAAGTCGCTCGGCTCCTCTATGAAAGGTGGCACCGGACCTTTAATGGAAGTGTATCGATATGCAGAACCAGTAACAGCTAAAGGTTTTGTATTCATGGATACGCCTGGCTTTGACCCCGTCTCAGCAACGGGTCAGATTGCTGGAGGCGCAAACCTCATTGCATTTACTACAGGACGTGGCTCTATGTTTGGATCAAAACCGGCGCCATGTATCAAGCTGGCTACTAATACACCTATGTACGAACGTCTCACTGAGGATATGGATATTAATTGCGGTGAGATCTTAGATGGCACTGTTTCAGTCCAAGAGATGGGACAGCGTATTTTTGAACTCTTCCTTAGGACTGCATCTGGAGAGGCCTCTAAAAGTGAACTATTAGGTCTCGGGGATCATGAATTCGTACCTTGGCAAATTGGGGTGATGAGCTAAGCCCTTCAAATCCATAGCAATAGCAAGCGGGCATCTAGCCCGCTTTTTCTTTCCTAAAAAGTAATCAGAACTCAACGTCAAGGACTGTAGAATTAAGCTTATCGATTAAATTAGGACTCCATCGGGATTATGAAATTCAGGGATTACTACGAAACACTCGGCGTAGCGCGTAGCGCTACTGAAGCTGAAATTAAAGCGGCCTACCGTAAGCTAGCCCGTAAATACCATCCAGACGTCAATAAAGAGGCTAGTGCAGAAGACCAATTTAAGGAACTAGGTGAAGCATACTCAGTCTTAAAAGATACCGAGAAGCGTGCTGCTTATGACCGCATGGGTGCGAACTGGAAGAATGGTCAAGACTTCACACCTCCACCAAACTGGAATGAAGGATTTGAGTATTCGAATGACAACTATAGCGATGGTCATCCTGGTTTTGGTGGTGGCCATCAAGGCAATCAAAGCGAGTTCTTTGAGTCACTTTTTGGTCAAGGTAGATATCGTCAAGGTGGACGTGGTGGCAATCCTAGTCAAGGCATGGACTTTAAAGGTCAGGATCACCACGCCAAAATATCCATTGATCTTGTCGACGCCTACAACGGTGCAAAAAGAACTATTACTCTTCATATGCCAACCCAAGATACCAGCGGTCATGTCAGCACTCAAGAGCGCAAACTCGATGTCAGTATTCCCAAGGGCATTAAGGCTGGACAAAATTTACGCTTAGCCGGTCAAGGCGGTCCAGGGATGGGTGCAGGTGGCTCAGGCGACCTGTATCTCGAGATTGACTTTCATCCAAATCCTATTTATCGCGTAGATGGCAAAGATGTCTATCTGGATTTACCACTCGCACCCTGGGAAGCTGCACTAGGAACAGCGGTCAATATCCCCACTCCCGCAGGCTCCACTCTGGAGTTAACAATTCCGGCGGGCACAGCAACAGGCCGCAAGATGCGACTCAAGGGTAAGGGCATCCCCAGCAAAGAGGCTGGTGACTTATATGTAGTCCCAAGCATTGTTTTGCCTGGTGCCGAAACTGATTTACAAAAGGAAGCTTATCAAACACTAGAAAAAGCTTTTGATTTCAAGCCTAGAACCCACCTCAAGGGATGACTAAAATGACACGAACACAAATTACGTGGATTGAAGGTAGCATTGTTGAAGATGATATACATATGAGTATTTTGGAAATCTCAAAAGCCGCACGCGCACCCGCCGAACTCATTATGTCCTGGGTATCAGAAGGTGTTCTAAGTCCGGCAGGTTCATCTCCTGAAGACTGGCGGTTTAGTAATGATTCCCTCAGGCGTGCAAAAACTGCTGCTCATCTTACTCATGACTTAGAGCTCAATACTCCTGGAGTAGCTTTAGCGCTTGATCTGCTAGATGAGATAGCCCGTCTACGCAATCAACTACTTCGTGAAAATATAACTTAAGGCTCTGAGAGACTCAGCAACGATGTACTTTGTAATCTAGGATGAAACATAAATGACAGCATTGCCTTGTATTGAAATTGAAACCGCACCCAATCCAAGTGCTGCTGTAATTTGGCTTCACGGACTAGGTGCTGATGGTAATGACTTTGTACCCATCATTCCACAACTACATCTTTCCGAGTGTCCTGCGATTCGATTTATTTTTCCAAGCGCACAGAGTATGGCCATCACTATTAATGGCGGCTATGTCATGCCTGCTTGGTATGACATTACTGGAAGAGATAGTAACGATCGAGAAGACATTGCCGGCATTCACAAATCAGCAATAGCGATCTCGGAGTTGATTGAACGTGAGGCAAGTCGTGGTATTGCCTATGAAAAAATTGTTTTGGCTGGCTTCTCACAGGGCTGCGCTATGTCTCTACAGGTAGGTCTCCGCTTTCCACATGCACTAGCAGGCATCATGGCGCTGTCAGGCTACCTACCCCTAGCAAAATCATTACCGCTCGAAAAAAGTGAAGCCAATAATAAAACGCCTATTTTTATGGCTCATGGAGTTTGGGATGCCGTGATAACTCCAGAACGCGCAGAAGCTTCGGCTGATATCCTAGAAAAATTGGGCTATCAGGTTGACTGGAATAGCTATCCGATGGAACACTCTCTACATCCAGAGGAGCTAGTGGATATCTCAAGATTTTTGACTATGGTACTTAACAAGTCATGAGCCACGCTTATTATCTTAAGACTCCGAGCGACTCAGTAGTAATTCCCAGCGCTGCAACTTAATATCTAGATCAGCGGTAATTTCAGACAAACGGGCCTGCATACTTGCAGCTAGCTCAGGCTCATTTTTATAGAGGTCTGGATTACTCATTGCAACACCAATCTCAGCCTGCTCTGCCTCTAGCACTTCAATTTGTAAAGGCAGGGCCTCGAGTTCTTGCCGCTCTTTGCCATTAAGCTTTTGTACACCACTCTTCGCAGATGTAGTCTTGGATTCAATCTTTGCCTCAACTTTTACTTCTGACTTTGATTCAGACTTCTCTGCGGACTTGATGCCACCATTGGCAGCACGAATTTTATCCGAGCGTGCTTTTTGGATCTTCCAGTCCTCATAACCGCCCTCATATTCACGCCAAAATCCATCGCCCTCATTAGCAATAATGCTGGTAACCACGTTATCTAAAAAGTAACGGTCATGACTCACCAGAAAGACGGTGCCCTTATAGTCCTGAAGTAATTGCTCAAGTAAGTCTAAGGTGTCAATATCCAAGTCATTAGTAGGCTCATCTAGTACTAAAACGTTTGCAGGCCTCGCAAATAAGCGCGCCAACAATAAGCGGTTACGTTCACCACCAGACAAAGTACTTACCGGTGAGTTCGTTCGCTCAGGTGCAAATAAAAAATCACTCAAGTAGCTCTTAACATGCTTCTTATTGCCATTGATTTCAATCCACTCACTACCTGGGCTGATGTAATCCTCAAGTGAAGCATTCAGATCAAGACCTTCACGCATCTGGTCAAAATAGGCAACTTCAATTCGGGTACCCATAGTTGCCGTTCCAGCATCTGGCGCAATGGTTCCAAGAATTAACTTGAGTAGAGTTGTCTTACCAGCACCGTTAGGCCCTAATAAGCCCACCTTATCACCACGCAGAATCGTTGCCGTGAAATCCTGCACGATTGGACGATCGTAAGACTTAGAGACATTCTGAAGATCGGCTACGATCTTGCCACTTCTATCGCCAGCTGAGACTGCTAGTTTGACCTGCCCAACCGCATCACGTCTTTGTGAGCGGGTGGCACGAAGATTTTCCAGGCGCGCAATACGCGCAACACTGCGGGTGCGTCTTGCCTCAACCCCTTTACGAATCCAAACCTCTTCTTGAGCGAGTAGTTTATCTGCCCGAGCATTGGCCAGAGATTCAGAATTCATTTCTTGGTCTTTTAATACTTCATAGGCCGAGAAATTACCTGGATAAGTACGCAAGATCCCACGATCCAGCTCCACAATCTGAGTACAGACGTTATCCAAGAAAGCGCGATCGTGGGTAACCAGAATCACAGAGCCTTTGTATTCTTTTAACAAATCCTCCAACCAAGAAATCGAATCTAAATCCAAATGATTGGTTGGCTCATCAAGTAAAAGTACATCCGGCATCTCCACCAGAGCACGAGCTAAAGCTACACGCTTCTTAGTACCACCAGAAAGAGTGTTAATTTTGAGATCGGCTTCTAAATGTAAACGGTCAAGAGTTTCATGAACGCGCTGCTCCCAATTCCAGCCACTCAGAGACTCTAATTGGGATTGCACTTCATCTAAGCGATGATGGGAAGCATCGTCCCATTCGCCTATGCTCAGGGCCTCATACTCTTCACGCAATGCTTTAGCCTGAGCAACACCTTGGGATACTGCATCAAAGACCGTCTCCTCAGCTTCGAATATCGGCTCTTGGGGGACATAGGCAATGCGAAGGCCTTGCTGATACTGCAAGAGCCCGTCATCCATTTTTTCAATGCCAGCCAGTATCTTTAATAAAGAAGATTTACCGGTGCCATTTCGGCCAATTAGGCCAACCCGCTCCCCAGATTCTAGTGAGAAAGCAGTATTTGCGAGGAGGTCAACGTGGCCAAAAGCCAGTTTTGCATCAGTGAGTACGATTAAAGCCATGGCGACATTATCGTCAGTTCACATAAAGTAGTGATATTTCTAATAAATACGGGATTGAGAAGTAGAATTTACTCAAGCAATGCACCCAAATAATGAGATAAATGACCTGTAAGCTCAATCCCGCCAAACCGCGATTAATCCTCTTTGCAGGTCATGCAGGCACTGGTAAAACGACCTTGGCTAAAAAAGCCTTGCCCCTCATTGTTGAGAGGACGGGTGAGGACTTTTTCTTTTTAGATAAAGATACCGTTTATGGCGCCTATAGCGCACATGTCATGGAACTCACCACCAAGAACCCCAACGATCGAGATAGCCCTTATTACCTCAAGAATCTGAGGGACTGGGAATACGCTGGACTCATTGCAATTGCCAGAGAAAATCTTCAGCTTGGGGTTAACGTCATTCTTGTAGGGCCATTTTCTACAGAGATCCAAAGTGGCAGAATATTCAATCCACAAGAGTTGGGAGTTCCCAGTGCATCAAGCATCAAAATCGCTTGGATTGATCTTGATGAGAATGAAGCCAAACGCCGAATGGAAAAGCGTGCAGACCCAAGAGATGAATATAAACTTAAGCACTGGGATCAATATACCCAGCGAAGAGTAGAGCCACCAGAGCACGAAGCAATTCAACGCTTTGATAATCTACACTTTGATGAAGCTAAGTTTGAGGAATTAATCAATCACTTGGTTGAATAAAGTGAAGGTAAAAATAGAGCCCCTATGGGGCTCTATATCAAAGACTAAGAACTAAATTCTTAGAACTTGTAAGTCACACCAACAGCTGGCATCCACGGATTCAAAGTGAGTTTTCCAACATTAGCTCCAGTTGCTGTATCTGTAACGTTTGTAGACATGGTGGCGTATTTGAGGTCGACGTTAAGACCCCAATTCTTATCAAACATATAGTCCATACCCACTTGACCAACTGCACCAAAACTAGAACTATCAACAGAATATGCTCCACCACTTAAGTTATTGCGACTACTAAAAATAGTGTAATTCACGCCAGCGCCAACATAAGGCTTAAATGCACCAAAATTGGTAAAGTGATACTGAAGCAATAATGATGGAGGAAGCGCCTTAATAGTGCCTAATTTACTTCCACCAGCATCGATCTGAATTGATTGCGGATAAGTTAATACCAACTCAGCTGCAATATTTTTAGTAAAGAAATATGAAACATCAAGCTCGGGGATAATTTGATCCTTTGCTTTTACGTTAGAACCCTGCACAACACTGCCTGACTGACCATTAGCCCAAAGTAAATCAACAGCACGCACACGAACCATCCATGGATTTTCTGAAGAAGGTTGTGCTTGAGCTGCGATAGGCACTAATGAAGTCATTGCTGCCAAGGCTGCTACTAGAGTTTTAATACGCATGGTGTACCCTTTTCTGTTATCAATTTGATGAATCTATTTTCAAAGTGATGACAGAGTGATGATTTGATATAAATCAATTACAAAGGCTACTGAAATTTTTACGGGCTTAAAAGCAACACTGTTTTTATGACTTTTTGATCTGGATCAAAGAACCTTAGAATAAGTGCCTTTAGCTTTGGACTTCCTGAGATGAAGATCAAAGGTCATCGCTATACGTCTGGCCAATAATCTCCCTTTGATAGGTACAAGGATGGTGGTGCCCTGCCACTCTAGAAGACCTGCGCGCTCAAGATCTTTTAATTCTTCAATCTCAGTTTTAAAATAAATTGGGAAGTCAATTTGATGTGACTTGGCAAACTGCTCCGTATCTAGAGAAAATTGACACATTAATTCACCAATTAACTCACGCCGTAGTAAATCATCTTGATCTAAGCGCATACCTCTGAGAGTGGGTAGATGATCCTCATCGATCGCCGCATAGTATTCATCCAGAGTGCGGACGTTTTGAGAATAGCTATCATCCACCTTACCAATTGAGGAAATGCCAAAAGCGAGGAGATCGCATTCTGCTTGAGTAGAGTACCCTTGAAAATTACGATGCAGCTTTCCTTCTCTTTGAGCAATTGCAAGTTCATCATCCGGTTTGGCAAAGTGATCCATCCCAATAAATACATACCCAGCCTCACCCAATCTATCAATCGTATTGGACAGAATTTTGAGTTTATCAGCAGCCCCCGGTAAATCGACCTCGGCAATTCTGCGCTGCGGTTTAAAGACGTGGGGTAAATGAGCATAGTTGTAGACAGAGAGGCGATCCGGACACATCTTCAGAATTGCATCAACAGTCTCTCTAAAGGTCTCAGGGGTTTGCTTTGGTAAACCATAAATTAGATCTACGCTTCTAGATTTAAACCCATACTTTCTAGACCAATCTATGACCGCTTGAGTCTCTTCAATCGTTTGCACGCGATGAACTGCTTGCTGAACTTCTAAATTGAAGTCTTGTACTCCAAGGCTGATGCGGTTGAAACCCAATTTAGCCAGTAAAGCAATATCGGCTTCCATCACCCTTCGAGGATCAATCTCAATGGAATATTCACCGCCAGGAAGTAAGTCAAAATGCTCACGAGTATGACGCATGAGTTCAATCATCTCTTGCTGAGATAAAAATGTAGGAGTGCCGCCACCCCAGTGCAGCTGAGTCACAGGGATTTTGCTCTGAGCACTCATCGCTGTGCAAACCATCGCCATTTCTTTCGCTAGATACTTGATGTACTTAGCGCTTCGCCCATGATCTTTCGTAATAATTTTGTTGCAACCACAGTAGTAGCAAATATTGGGGCAAAAAGGCAAATGAAAATATAGCGATAGCGGCTCGCTAACTTTGGCTACACGTTGCAATGCATCTTGGTAATCCACTGCACCAAAATCACCATGGAAACGATCGGCACTTGGATATGATGTGTAACGCGGCCCGTTGATATCAAACTTCTCTAATAGCTCTGGATGAAAAAGTACTTCTTTTTCATTTTGAGTGGGCACAAACAATACAGAGCTCATCAGAAATCAGTATTAAATTATTGGGAAAGATAATCGAGTGCAACTGCTTCCGCTACTTTAATCCCATCAACTCCTGCCGATAAGATCCCCCCCGCATAACCGGCGCCTTCACCCGCAGGATATAAACCTTTGATATTCAGACTCTGAAAGTTTGCGCCCCTGGTAATACGTAAAGGGGAAGATGTACGCGTCTCTACTCCGGTCAGTACCGCATCTTTCATTGAGAAGCCCTTGATCTGCTTCTCAAATACAGGAATAGCCTCTCTAATCGCTTCGATTGCATAAGCAGGTAAACAATCTGCAAGATCTGTGAGGTGAACGCCCGGCTTATACGATGGCATCACAGTGCCAAACTCAGTAGATGCCTTACCTTCCAAGAAGTCGCCAACCAATTGGCCGGGGGCCTCATAGGTCGAGCCACCCAACTCATAGGCCTTTGACTCCAGTGCGCGTTGAAACTCAATGCCAGCTAAGGGTCCACCAGGATAATCTTCAGGAGTAATTCCGACGACGATACCAGCATTGGCATTGCGCTCATTACGCGAGTACTGACTCATGCCATTGGTCACTACACGATTGGGCTCAGAGGTAGCGGCAACCACTGTGCCACCCGGGCACATACAAAAACTATAGACCGC
>Ga0187843_10001282_pt1 | contig 16158 bp, 14 predicted proteins | sample SpaLakP09_SKY_43_FD_134516 | JGI IMG/M metagenome (GOLD analysis project Ga0187843, IMG submission 134516) | Oligotrophic lake water microbial communities from Sparkling Lake, Wisconsin, USA - SP09_SKY_43 | ecosystem: Environmental > Aquatic > Freshwater > Lake | place: USA: Sparkling Lake...
GCTGAAACTGAAGACCCACAAGGAAGGCATTGGAAAACGCCTGGATTTTTTGATTCAAGAACTTCACAGAGAAGCCAACACCTTGGGCTCCAAGTCCAGCGCCATCGAACTCACACGCATTTCGTTGGACATGAAAGTGCTGATCGAGCAAATGCGTGAACAAGTCCAAAATCTCGAATGATGAATACCTATCCTGGCAATCTGTATGTCGTGGCGGCTCCCAGTGGGGCTGGTAAATCCAGCTTGGTGAAGGCGTTGATGGAGTTGGACTCGCGGGTCGAACACTCGGTATCGCACACCACGCGCGCGCCGCGCGGTCAAGAGTTTCATGGTCGTGAATATTTCTTTGTCCCTGACGAAGAATTTGACGCCATGGTGCAAGCCAACGCCTTTCTCGAGTGGGCCCATGTGCATGGCAACCGCTACGGCACGTCCAAAGCCACCATCGAAGAACGAATTGCCAAGGGCTTGGATGTGATTTTGGAAATTGATTTCCAAGGTGCCATTCAAATCAAGAAAATTTTCAGCAACGCTGTCCTCATATTCATCCTCCCACCCAGCTGGGAGGAGTTGCGATCGCGCTTGCTGCGCCGCGGCGAAGACAGCCCGGAAGTGGTTGAAATCAGATTGCAAAATGCGGCCCAGGAGATGGCCCAAGCCCATGAGTTTGACTTCGTTATAATTAATCAACTTTTTGACAAGGCTTTGTTCGACCTCAAAGCTGTTGTTCATGCGCAAAGACTCAAATACGCGTCCCAGCGCCGAAGCAGGTCCGATATTTTTCAGGCACTGAATCTCACCTAACACCCCGGAGCACCACACCATGGCACGCATCACCGTTGAAGACTGTCTCGCCCAAATCCCCAACCGCTTCCAATTGGTCTTGGCTGCCACCTACCGCGCGCGCATGTTGGCGCAAGGTCACACGCCCAAAATTGAAAGCAAAAACAAGCCTGGCGTGACCGCCTTGCGCGAAATTGCTGCCGGCAAAATTGGCATCGAAATGCTTAAAAAAGTGCCTGGTTGAACCGCTTGGTTGCAATATGTGGCAACCCTGCCTACAAAAGCACTGATTTTTCAGTGCTTTTTTTTCGCCCGCCCGGCGTATCAGTCACAAAACGCTACAGTTAGACCATGGGCCACGCAGACACTCCCGCCGTTGACAAAAAAGCCGCCATGAACGCGGCGGCGGCCAGCTTTGCGTCCTTGGTCAGCAAACTTGATTATTTAGGTCCCGAAGGCATTGAGCAGGTGCGCCGTGCCTACAAATTTGCCGATGAAGCCCATCTGGGTGTGAGCCGCCGCAGTGGCGAGCCCTACATCACCCACCCGATTGCCGTGGCCTTGCAATGCACTGAATGGAAACTGGATACACAGGCATTGATGGCGGCCCTGCTGCACGACGTGATGGAAGACTGTGGCGTCACCAAAATCGATTTGGTCGAAAAGTTCGGACCGACCGTGGCCGAACTGGTTGATGGCCTCACCAAACTCGACAAACTCAGCTTTGACACCAAAGAAGAAGGTCAAGTCGAATCGTTCCGCAAAATGCTGCTGGCCATGGCACAAGATGTGCGCGTCATCTTGGTGAAATTGGCCGACCGCACACACAATATGCGTACCATGGAAGCCATGCCAAGGCATCGATGGCAAGGCATCAGCAGCGAAACCCTTGAGATTTATGCGCCCATTGCGCACCGATTGGGTTTGAACCAAACCTACCGCGAGTTGCAAGATTTGGCGTTTCGCCATTTGAAGCCTTGGCGCTACGCCATTCTGGAAAAAGCGGTGCACAAAGCGCGCAGTCGCCGGCGCGATCTGCTGCAAAAGCTGCAAAAAGAAGTGGAAACAACGTTTGCCAAAGGCCACATGGATGTGCGCATTTTTGGCCGAGAAAAAACGCTTTATTCCATCTATCTCAAAATGCAGTCCAAGCACCTGAGTTTTGCCCAGGTGACTGACATTTATGGCATGCGCATATTGGTGCCCCAGCTGATTGACTGCTACACCGGCTTGGGACTGCTGCACCAAATCTACAAGCCCGTACCCGGCAAATTCAAGGACCATATCGCCATTGCCAAGGTCAATGGTTATCAGTCTTTGCACACCACCTTGGTGGGTCCCGCCGGCATCAATGTTGAGTTTCAATTGCGCACAGAAGCCATGCATCTGGTGGCCGAGTCTGGCGTGGCCGCGCACTGGTTGTACAAAACGCCCGACAGCAGTGAGAAGTCAGAACGCTTGGGCACCCAGTGGTTGCAGTCCTTGCTTGATATTCAAGATGAAACCCGTGATGCAGCGGAATTCTGGGACCATGTGAAAGTTGATTTGTTTCCCGATGCTGTTTATGTGTTCACACCCAAAAGCCACATCATGGCTTTACCGCGCGGCGCCACCGTGGTGGACTTTGCGTATGCGGTGCACAGCAATGTGGGCGACCATGTCACGACAGCAAAGATCAATGGCGAACCTGTCCCATTGCGCACGGAACTTCGCAATGGCGATGTGATCGAGGTTGAAACCACCCCAGACAGCACCCCCAATCCAGCTTGGCTTGCTTTTGTGCGCACCGGGCGTGCCCGCTCGAAGATTCGCCATTACTTGAAAACCCAAGCCCAATCCGAGTCAATCGATTTAGGCGAAAAATTACTGGCTCAAGCCTTGCGTGCTGAAGGCTTCACACAATTGCCCGCGCTGGACGCCACGCATCGCACCTCTTGGGGCAAGTTGCTGCGATTCACGGGAAGCAAAAACCGCGCAGAGTTGCTCACCGACATTGGTTTGGGCAAGCGGGTGGCCAGCATTGTGGCCAAGCGCTTGGTGGGCTTGCTCGCCGAGTTGGGTGAAAAACCAGATCCACTGCTCATCAGCCGCGAACGCTTCACCGCACACGAAAGCATTTCGCAAGGCGGCGTGATGGTCGACGGCAGCAGCAATGCATCGGTCACGTATGCAGCTTGCTGCCACCCGCTGCCTGGCGACCGTATTCTGGGTTACTTGGGACGTGGTGAAGGTCTGGTGGTGCACACCGAGGATTGCCATGTAGCCCAGCGTTTGAAGCTCAAAGACAGCGAGCGCTTCATTGCCGTGGAATGGTCGGATGAACCCCTGCGCAGTTTTGAGGCCAGCATCGTGGTGACCGTACTCAATGGCAAAGGGGTGTTGGCGAGCGTGGCCTCGGCCATCACGTCGGCCCAAGCCGACATCAAATTGGTCAGCATGTCCGATGAGGTCAGTGGCCAGCAAGCCACTGATTTGAAATTCTTGATTGCGGTCCAAGACACCAGTCACTTGGACAGCGTGATCGCCACCTTGCAGCGCTTGGCCTCTGTCAGCCAAGCACGACGCGTGAGTTCACAACGTCACCCTTGAGTGGGTGCGGGGTAAGTCACCTGCACCACTTCAATTTCTTGCGTTCCCAAAGGCGTTTGCAACTTCACGATATCCCCCACGCGCGACTTCAATAAAGCCCGGGCAACGGGGGACACCCAACTCACCTGCGCGTTCAAACTATCGGCTTCATCAATACCGCGGATGGTGATCATGGTGGCTTTGCCATGCATGTCTTCATAGGTCACTGTGGCGCCAAAAAAGACTTGGTCGTTGCCATGATGGACGCTGGGATCAGACACACTGGCCAGCTCGAGTCGCTTGGTGAGGAAACGAATGCGACGATCAATCTCACGCAGTCGTTTTTTGCCATAAATATAGTCCCCGTTTTCAGACCGGTCGCCATTGCTGGCCGCCCAATGCACGATGTCAACCACTTGGGGGCGTTCGTCGTCGATGAGTTGAAACAGTTCAGCCTTCATGCGGGCGTAGCCCTCGGGCGTCATGTAATTTTTGGTGCCCGTTGGCAGGGCCGGTGCGCCTGACTCTTCCTCATCGTCGCTGGAAGTATCAGGTGTAAACGCTTTATTCATCATAAAAAATGGTGCGGCTGGCAGGAATCGAACCCACGACCCCTTGGTTCGTAGCCAAGTACTCTATCCAGCTGAGCTACAGCCGCACTGGCGCGCATCTTAACATGCAAAAATTTGCCGCCGGCTGACGTGCAAAAAAAACGCATCCATCACGGCTGGTTTGTGATTCAATTCATCTGCATCGCAGCAGTACCCATTTGTATAAAAAGGATTCGCCCTTGAGTTTCAACTTATTGAATCGGCTGACTTTGGGCGCCAATCAAAGCATGTTGGAAAGCTTCAACGCTGTCGGCGAAACACGCTGGCTGGAAGAACAACTTCATCCTTCAGAAAATGACCCCGCACTTGAACAACGATTGTCTTCTGCCGTTTTTCGAATCAATTACGGTGCGACATCAGACTATGCAGCCGTCAATGAAAACCGCCCGCTCACGCTATGGCAAAAACCACTGAAAGATCTTTGGAGTCTGACTGACTACCAAATCAAGTTGGCGCATGAAGAACGCATCAGACCACTTCGTGAATTGATGGCTGCGCGCTTGATACGGGGCGTTTACAGCCCATGGCAGTTACAGGAATTGATGGTTGATTTTTGGCTTGACCACTTCAATGTCCATGCAGGTGACGTTCAAGTTGCGGTTGCCATGCCGAGCTTTGAACAAGGGAGCATTCGTCAACATGGTTTGGGGAATTTTAAAAACCTGCTGGAGTCTGTGGCGCAAAGCACCCCCATGTTGATCTATCTCAACAATCGAAGCTCACGAACCGGCGCCCCCAATGAAAATTACGCGCGCGAGTTGTTTGAACTTCACACCATGGGTAAAGACAATTACCTCAACAACCTCTACAGCAAATGGAAGCAGGTTCCTGGCGCGCAAACAGGTGCCCCGACGGGTTATATCGATCAAGATGTGTATGAAGCAGCCCGTGCCTTCACAGGTTGGATGATTGAAGACGCACGTCAGATGGGCTCGGGTGTCAAACTTCCAAACACAGGTGCCTTCACCTATTCGGAATCTTGGCATGACCCTTACCAGAAAAGAATATTGGCACAAGATTTTGATCCGTTCGACGCGCCCATGGCCGACGGCAAACGTGTCCTTGACATGCTGTCTGGTCATCCCGGAACGGCTCATCATCTGAGCGAAAAAATTTGCCGACGGTTTGTCAGCGACACACCGCCACGAAGCTTGGTCGATTCAACGACCAAGGTTTGGCTGGCGAATATCAAGCATCCACGTCAAATTGCGTTGGTCATGCAACATATTTTCAAGTCCAATGAATTCAAGCAAGCCTTGGCTGACCGCCGTCAAAGGAAATTGAAACGACCTTTTGAATTGGCTGTCAGTTTCATTCGTCAACTGGACTTGCCTTTTTCACCTTCCATGGGCTTGGTCAACGAAATTTCCAGTGCAGGTCAACGCATGTATCTTTGGCCCACACCCGACGGTCATCCGGATCATTCCGCTTATTGGTTGTCAACGCACACCATGCGCAGACGCTGGAACATCCCCTTGGGATTGATTGAAAATTGGTGGGCAACGGGCTTCGTCGGTGCTGAACATCTCAGCGCTCAATTCAAGCAACCCTTGAACGAAACGACGCTGATCGCGCATCATGCCCAGAACATGCTGGGTGAAGGTCAAACCCAAGAAACACTCTCCTTGATGAACAAAGCGCTGCAAACACCACCAAAGCGTTTGTTGGGCGCGGGCAATGATGAGTGGGTGCAGGTCAAGCGTCAATTGGCCTATATCGCCATGAGTCCAGCCTATCAATACCGGTAGAGAGAAATAACATGAAACGTCGCGAACTCCTCAAAGCCTTGACCTACAGTGCGATGGCAAATGCGGCTTGTTTGCATCATTTGAGCTTTGGTGCGCAAGCCAAAAGCACATTGGTGTTTGTTTTCCTCAGAGGCGGCGCTGACAGCTTGCAAATGGCCGCACCGGTTGACGATGCCAACTACATTGCAGCGCGTCCACCTGAACTGCGGATTTTGAGTTCAGGGTCTTCGCCCGGATTGCAATTGCCCATCGGATTCTCCAGCAATCAAGATTGCCGGCTTCACCCCGCCGCCGCACCATTGCTGGATTTATTTCAATCGAAGCATGCGCAAATACTCCATGCCTGTGGCTTGGCAAACGCCACCAGAAGCCATTTTGTGGCCCAAGAAATTCTTGAATCGAGTTTGAATGATCACAATCAAATCAAAGCAAAGACACCTGGCTGGTTACAACCATTGATCAAACCATCGGCCAATCCGAATGCAAAAGAGGTGATCGCCAACCTGGGCACCAGCGCAGGAAAAATCAAAAGTTTGGAAGGCCTCACCTTCGGCATGAACGTTTCTGGTGAACTGCGTTCAAACTTGGTGTTGCCCGGCGATGCATCGGCCAAGTTGGTCCTTGAAGCGCTTTATCAAACCGATCCCGCCGATGTCCATGGCAATGAGGCACTGGCCATGGGAAAAGAAACCTTGCAGCAATTGTCATTTGTGGAGTCCAAAATGCCGCGTGTTGATGGCAAATTGACGGCTTACACCCCTGCAAAAGGCGTTCAATACAACACTGAAAACAATGATTTACTTCATGCCCTTCAAACCGTTGCGCAACTGATCAGGATGGATGTTGGTTTGAAAGTCGCGTGTGTCGATTTCGGTGGATGGGATACGCATGAAAACCAAAGTGGCCGCATCAATCAACTCATTCGCCAGTGGAGCAGCAACATGCGCGCATTTTTTGATGACATGCAAGCGGCTGGCAAACCTGTGACCATCGCCGTGGTCAGTGAATTTGGCCGACGATTGCGCGCCAATGCAAGCCAGGGCACGGACCATGGTCATGCGGGTGCCATGTGGTTGCTCGATACCCAAGCGCGTCAACGCTTGCCCGCGACAGTTTGGCCGGGACTGACCACTTCAGCCCTTGACCAGGGTCTTGACTTGGCCAGCACCCACAATGTCAAGCAGGTATTGGCGCAAGTTGCCCAACAAGCACTCAACGGTTGAACAACCTAGACCAGTCGGGCGGTGTGACGTTCACAAAAAAGTCTGCCCGCTTGCGCCTTGACTTCAACACCAAGCGCCAAGGCTTCATGCGCTGTCAACCCACTGCTGTAGGGAAATGTATCGAGCATGACTTTATGCTGCCCCAAGATTTCCAAGGCCTCACGATGGCTGCTTGGCATGACAAATTCAACATCTTCGGCGGGTAGTTGCTTCAGTACTTTTTCGCGTGATTGCGGATATTGGTATTGCTGGTGAACCAAACACTTTTTGCCTGGCATGTTCTTCAATTGATTTAAAAAAGCACGTGAAAGTTTGGCTGGATTTGAAAAGACAACAGGAACATCACGCTTGACTTTTTGATTCGTTGGCAAATAAGAAGGGGGCGTGTAAGTCGCATAGCCTTCATCAATATTGATCAGTGGTTCTGTATACAAATGCTGCAAAGAATGCGGGGACTGCCAAGGATCGCCAATCCATCCGTCAAAACAATGCAGGCCTGTTGTGACACTTTGACCGCCGACCCACTTGAACATCTTTGGCACGGGTTTGGTCGACAAGGCTTTCAAGCCATTGGGGTCGGCCCAGCCGCCCAAGTCATAAAGGACATCCAATTGCGCATCAATCAGCGATTGATTCAATTGCAGGGCATCAATTTCTTGAACATCGTGCCATTCCACAGCCAAGTCATGAAAAATTTGCGTCGCCCAGTCTTGCTTGTGGCCACGATTGAAAACAACCAGATCACAGGCTTTGGCGACATGCTGCCAACCAGCAATGGTGAGAAAGTAAACGGGCGATACACAAAATAAAGGTGACAAAAGACCGACCCTTGGCCGTGATCGATGCGATGCCATTGTGAAACCTGGCGCGACATCGCGGGCAGGCTCCAGTTGCAAGGTCTTGCTTGAAAATGCCATCACCCGCTGATTGTGGATCTCAGCCGAGTCGTCGCGGTCATAAAGTCCCGCCATGATGGTGGTCAGTTCAGCATCGTCACCATATTCCACCGAACCCAACAATGGTTTGACCAACTCGACAGACGTCAAAGGTTGACCAAAGACATTCATGTACAAATCAGCCAAGGCGATACGTGCATCTGCATTGCGGGCATCTGTTTGCAAAACTTTTTTGAAGCAGGCATCAGCCTGCATCGCGTCACCGGCGGCTTTGCTGGCTTTACCCCAGATCAATTGGCTCTGCCACAAAGCGGGGTTTAATGCCAACGCTTTTTTGCATGCTTGCACCACTTCAGGCCAACGCCCCAGGCCTGATAAACAGACGCCCAAGTTGTGCCAAGCCGCTGCATTGTTTGATTGTCTTTGCAGGGCCAATCCGAAATAATGCACACCTTGCGACCACTGGTTTTGGGCCATGGCGGATTGCCCATGCTGCAGCAGTTCTTGGGTGTCATCGGGCTTCATCTGCATCCGTGCTCAATGAAGCACTTTGTTTTTTTTATCGGCAGCGGGTAGATCGGTCGCCAGTTTTTGTTCCACCGGCGCAGCAGGTGTTTCTTGGATGGGCGCCAATCCCCAGTGGGCACGTTGTTCAATCGTGTGCAGCAGCAAGCGCAACTGTCCGATCATTTCTTCCGTCAAACGAAGGGTCAACAACTGGCCCTTGGGCAACAACAGTTCCAATGCGGTGATCTTCGACTCAATCTTGATTTGGGCACGCTGCACCAACAAGGGATCCGCTCCCAAAGGAAAATCATGCGCGGCGACAAATTGAGTGAACTTGGCCTCTTGAACATTCACCTGTTGTTTGAATTCCGCAATGGCTTTGGCCTGTTCTGGTGGATGCTCTTGGGACAGCACAGCCACACTCGCGTGGGCGCTCAACGACAAGACATCTCGAACGACCGAACGGGTGAGCCAAAGACGGTACTCCTGCGACTGCGCGGTGTTAAATCGAAATAAAACACGATCCTCTTCTTGAGAATAGGTGGCATTGAATTGGGTGATGCTCATGGTGAATATTTGGGAATGCGTTGCAGGCTTGCCAAGTTGTTCAAGCAAACATGGCCAACAAACGCGGGTCTGTGACCTTGCCCTCAAAACCCGAAGTGATGCGCTGTTGGTACATCGCGCGGTCTGGCGCATGCACCGGCGACGCGTCTTTCGCCCAATCCACTTCAATCAACACGCTATCGGGTTGATACACATAACCAGCGACTTGATGCGCCAACACGGTCAACTCCGTGTCCGCGTAATGACGCAGATAGTGACTGTAAAAAAAAGCACCATCTGCATAATTGGCCAAGGCCCATGACCTGCTGGCCAAGCCAAATGAGGCCAAGGCACCGTGCCATTTGCCATCGTTGAAACCCAACAGCACAGCGCGTTGTTTGTGCAAGGCTTGCAAGGCCAGGGCCATCCAATCTCGGCCTGCAAACGCATCTTGCGCCATGTAGCCAAACCAAGCCGATTCAGATGCTGCGAATGCTTGGTTCACACAGGCCACAAAGCCTTGTCGGGCTTGGTCGTGAATTCCCAAAAGCAGTCCTTTGGCGGATGAACGTCGCGATGCCAATGCACCGGCTTGTGTGGCCAATGATTCGTCTGTATAGGGCATCACCATGATCGGCCCATCCACCCGCCAGCGTTTGCTGGAAAGCTTTAAAGCAGATATGCACTCAAAGTCCATTCAAACAAACCGCACTTCGGTGGGGGTGATCAATCGAAGGTATTTCTCACACCATGCTTTGGAGTTGGTTTGACTTAAATACAAGTTTCGGTAATTGACCCAGCATGCCGCCAGCCAGGCTGATTGGGTTCGGTGCGCGACGTCTTTCATCTCACGCAACAATTTCAGATGAACGTTGAGCTCGCGTTCTCTTTCTGGAAGGGCAATTTTGTAAGCCTTTAAATCTTTGCCCTCGGTTCGCATGAAGTAGCCAAATAAGCGCTCCACAATGAAAGGCACATAGGTGGCACCACCATGCAAGGCCTTGTCGTCCGCTACTTTGGAATGCAAAATATCGCGCACCGTGGGGTTGAGCTTTTTGTCAGCCGCCACCAAGGTTTTTCGGACGAAGGGGATGAATTTTCCCCAGAAGACGGGGGTTGCCACAAAGTAGTTGGCCGCCGAATAGCCGCTCGAGGGATGCAAGGCCGAAATTTCTTTGTCATCCAAGCCGGCAGCCAAGAAAAAGGCTTTAACTATTTCTATGAAATTGGGGTGCGAGGTTTCGCCCTGCAGCCACATGTTGTGAAAGATGGCTTCGTTGTGAACATGGGGATTGCAAAAATAAACATCGTGGCCGGGGTGATCCAAAATTTGCTTGACCCAGTCACTGCCTTGCATGCCGGTTTTCTCACCGAAACGCCACGATAAAGCACCCCACAATGACGCGCCATCAGTGGCTGCGTTTTTTTGCAATTGCTCGAAGACGGCAAACTCCATCAATTCGGAATTGCCACGGCTGTTGTCTAAGGGATAGAAGGCCGGGTCCAGCAGTTCGCGTTGCCAAGCTTCGAAGTAAATTTGAAATATTCGGATGGGAGAATTCAAGGCACGCGGTGGCTGCTTGGCCAAGTTGTGTTCTAACTTTGAATCAATCTCAGGGGTCGCACCTTTTTGTCCCGCCACGGATTTGGTTGGCGCACCCCGCACCATGGGGCGGGCTTTGCTGCCTGGCGGTGGGGTGATCAACTTTTTTTCCACCACCGTTTCAGGCTCGGCAGGTTCTTGAAGGGCCACAGGAGCGACGGGTGCCGGCGTGTTGAACGCTTCACCGCTAGACTTGGCAAATGTTTTTGTTGATTTATTGGCACGCGCCTTGGGTTTTGATGATGCCAACGAATTTCTCCCAAATGAACTGAAAGTAGTTTAATCGCAGGATGTCAAAAAATTTAAAGCTTTTCTTATTGGTTTTCACGCTCAGTTGGGGCACGCATCTGCCGAGTTGGTCCCAACAAACCTCGACGTCCAATGGGCCACCCAACCTGCCCGGCCAAATCGCCATTGGCACAGGGTTTATCGTGGCTGAAGGTTATTTGCTCACCGCCATGCATATCGTGCGTGACCGCGAAAGCATCTGGGTCGGACCCCTCGACGGTAAACGCTGGGTCAAGGCAGAGTTGGTCAAATCGGACAACCTGCTGGATTTGGCTCTTCTGAGCACCAAAGTATCAGCCCCGGCCTTGGTATTTGCCCCCTGGTCGGAAGTACCCATTGGTTTGGAAGTGTCAACAATTGGTTTTCCGCAACCCAAATTGCAAGGTCTGAGTAAAAAAATCACACAAGGCTTGGTCAATGGCAATCGCAGTGATCGAAACGAGAGCTTTGATGCTGGTTTTTTTCAATTCAGTGCAGAAAGCCAGGTCGGCAACTCGGGCGGGCCGGTGCTGTCACCCGATGGTTTGGTGGTCGGTATGGTGCAAAAAAAGCTCAATGCCTTGGACGTCGCAGATCGCACCCATGATCTGCCAGTCAATGTGAGCTATGCCTTGAAGTCGGCGGAGATATTGGAATTTCTCAAAGACACACCGGTACAAGCCAAAGTCAAAAGCTTGTCACTCAACACCTACATCCGCCCCTATCAGTTGTTTCAGCAAAAACAAAATTCAATTTTTGCGGTGGCTGCACGCAAGACTGCCGCGCCACCCGAAGCACCTTCAAAGTGAATTCGATTCGGGGCTGATCAAGCCAGCCAATTCCGACTCAATGGTTTTGACAGACCAAAAGCGTTGCATCACAACAGCGCTGAGTGCTTCTTTGGACAGCGCTTGTTGGTAATGACCGCGCCAGCTGGGTTCAGCTTTGAGGGACAACACCCCGCCACCGACTCCATCAACGATTGTTCGGTGTTCTCCAAAATGGCATTTTGAATCTCACGCATGCGCTCTGGCGGTAAATCGTATTGCGTCGAAAAATAGGCAAAGATATCTTTCAGACCTTTGAAGTCTTGGTTGGCCAAGATGATGTTTGAATACTCGATGAATTCGGCCGCCCTGCCCGCCAACTGTGGTGACTGCGCTTCCGTGGTCCATTCAACGCGCGGGAAAAAATCTTCCTGCACCTCCTCTTCGACGACCGTTTCTTGGACAACTTCTTGGGCTTCTTCGATTTCTGGCGGGGCTTGGTCGCCAGGCGTGGCGTCTGCTGGTGTCAGCGCAGGCGATGGCGCTTCAGCAACTGGTGAAGCCGGGGGCACAGCCGTGTCGTCATAGGCCATAACAGCTTGTTCCAAAGTGTCTGGCAAGGCGTGCGGTGGCGTTGCTGGCAGGTCTTGCAACTGGGCTTCATCTGGTGATGAGGCCATCGCTTCATTGCTTTGCGCCTCCTGCAAAGCGTCCAAGGGCAAGGGCTCTTCGTCCTGCACCAACGCGGTGGGCGCTTGGACCTGCAGGGGCGAAAACCCAGACAAGTCGTACAAGGGGCGCAAACTCATCAAGCGTTTTTGGATGGTTTTTGATGAGCTAGCGATATTGCGTTTGCTCAACAGGCTTTCAAGGTAAGCCTGAATTTCAACCGGGAATTGCGTTCTGAATTCATCCTGCCACTGAGGCCATGAAAATTCCGAACCATCGGGTCGTTTGAGATGGGTGCGGGCGATGTTTTGGGACGCTTCTTGGGGCTCGATCAAGATCACCACCCGCTCTCGTCCAAGCAAAATTCCAAAATGCGTCAGGCGATCCGTGCGGTCTACCTCCAGATTGAACAACTCGCCTTGATTGATCAAGCCACTTTGCCCCTTGATGGCACTCTCGGCCTTGAGGACAAACCAATGCGCTTTGGCATCTTTAAGATGGACAACGCCATGGTTGATCGCTTGGGCGATCAATGAATCTTCAAAGCCCTCGAGTCGACGCAGATGATGGCGTTGGCTGTCTTTCGGGTCCTGGTCATATCCTTGCCGGACATCGACCGCAATGCCAGCCGGCAATTGAAAGTAGCGCCGGTTCAAGTACGCATACAACCAACTGCTCTTGGTGCCACTCACACCCCAAGGCGGTGCCATGGTGTCTTGGTCCAGCGCATTGCCAAACAAGGTCACGCGGGTGCCATGGGTTTGAATCTCCGCTGGTCGCTGGTTGTCAGGGATCGGTCGGTGATAAACGATATTGCCATCGGCATCTGGAAAACCTTGAATACCGAACACATCGTATTTGGGGTTGTAACGGATGATGATGGTGTTGCCCACGCCGGCCTGCCAAGACTCGTATTGCACACCAAAGTGGTTGCGCGTGAGCGATGAAATTTTGGCACCGACCCCATAATTTTCATAGGTATTGCCAGACCCGCCCGACGACGAAATGCTGTTGAGCAGATTGTGCATTTGCGTCAAGCTCATGCCGTCGCCGTTGTCGGTGAAGCTCATCTTGAACATGCCACTGCGCTCGTGAATGCCATGGTTGTAGTCCACCACCACACGGCGATCCGGCAAGCCCGTGCGTTGACAAGCCTCCAGTCCGTTTTGCACAAACTCGCGCATGAATTGTTCAGGGGTGCAATCACGGCCCAGGTTGTTGATGAGTGCCGTCAAGCCCTGCACATTGACCGATGTGGGCTTGAAACCCACGGCGTCTTTGGTCATTTCAAATCTTTCGTTGCGGTATTGATGAGACAGATGGTGTGGGCGTATGCGCGTACATACGTATGCACCTTTGTATCGTTGGCCGCTTGTTCAAGTGGCATCCACTGCCACTGGCTGTGTTGGTCTTGGGGCAGCACTTCAGTTGTCAAAACAGTCTCGTCTGGCAACAGCACCAAGTAAGGCAAATTGACATAGTGCGTTGGCACGACATCGCTGAAGGCACTGTCGGCATACATGTGATCCGATGCACCCAACAACTGAACTGGGGGTATGGCCTGGGTTTGCCCCAGTTCTTCCAACCAAATGCGTTCAAGTACCTGCTCGAGTTCCTCGTTCTTGCGTATGCGCGCACCGGGACTGAACCACCAATCGCGGGCGGGTCGATTGCGACGAAGTCCCAGCAACAGTTCTTCTTGCGCATTGACCACCAACAAGTCGATCGACACCAAGGGCAGGGCATCAACGGCTTGTGAGAAGACTTCTTCGGGCACCCAACCCTCAGGTGGATGTTGGGTCGTCATGAAAGACCACCCTGGGCTTGTTGAATTTGTATCAGCACGAAACAGCTTTGCTTATTGAAATGAAAAATCACCGAGTAGGGAGATTATCATGGGTGGATGTCTGAATCTGCACAGGGCTTCAACCTGATTGGCTATGCCACGTCCCCCATGGGTTTGGGTGAGGATTTGCGTTCCTTTGCAGCCATGCTAAACCACTTGGGGATCGCCTTTTCGGTGATCGACATCCCCACCGACGTGCAAGGTCAGGTGGCTGTGCATTGGCAACACATGACCACACAAGACTACAACACCAGCGTGTTTTTCATGTCCCCGATGGAATGTCAAAAATTGGCCCTTGCCAACCCAGGACTGTTTAGCCAACCGCGCAAACGTGTGGGCTATTTTTTATGGGAATTGCCCGACTTCCCCAGGCCGCATGTGCCTGCTTTGAAATTGGTCGACCATATTTGGTGCCCAACACGATTTGTTCAAGAAACCTTCTTTGCCCAATCACGCCAGCTGACACTCACGCTGCCCTTGCCCGTGGTTCAGCATCCACCCAGCGGTCGCAAATTTAGGAAAGAACTTCAAGTGCCTGCCAAAGCATTTGTCAGCCTGTTCATGTTCGATCTTCATTCAACCGTCGCCCGAAAAAATCCGCATGCGGTGTTGCGCGTGTTTTTGAAATTTGCCAGCACCGAACCCCAGGCGTATTTATTTTTGAAAGTCAGTCGCTGGCAGAACTTGGGGCCCCATGCACTCAGTTGGATTCCCCAGCACCCGCGCATCCGGTTGATCAAAGACAACCTCACGCCTGGCGAACTCACCGACCTCTACCAAAGTGCCAACTGTTATCTCTCATTGCACCGCAGCGAGGGTTTTGGTCGCACCTTGGTGGAGGCTTTGCAGCATGGCTTGCAAGTGGTCAGCACAGATTTTTCAGGTCCGAAAGACTTTTTGAATCCGCACAATGCATTGCTGGTGGACTGGGAACGCGCAACCGCCGCCGTCGATGACTACCCGCACCTGACTGAGCCGAGTTGGTGGGCCGCACCCAAGGAAGACGACGCATTGCAGCGCCTTGGCCAGGCCTTTTTGCAGGCCAAAAAAGGACTCAACACACAAGGGATGGCCGATGGAGCGAAGTACCTGCACGAAGCCTTGGCCACCAAGTACCGACCGATCTTGAACACTTACTTGAAGTGAATGGCGCTCAGGGCGTCACTGAACCCATTCAAACTGGCCTTGGAAGGTCGGCGCCTTGAATTCCACCAATCGCCAGACGTCTGAGTCCAAGATTTGCTCGAAGCCGCAGTCAGAAAAAATAGCCCGCGACAACAGATTTTTATCAGCCACGGTCATTCTGGCCGTGACCGCTTGACCCGGTTGGCGGGCATTCAAAATGTCCATCAGTAAATTCAGGACACCGTATTCCACATCCAAGCCCACGACACGACAACTCATGACGAATTGCTCGATGCTGCTGCCTTGCAGCAAGACCAAGCCCACAATGCCATGGTCGGTGAAACGGTCCGATACCTGAAAAAAATACACCGCATGCGCGTTGACGAATTGCGTGAACTCCGCCAATGAACGACGCACCGTGGTGGTGTTGAATTGATTGGTTTTGTTCAACAGTTCATGGCAACGTTGCAAGGCCTGCTCGTCCTGGGCTGTCAGGCGCTTGAGCTTTGTTTTCACTTGCAAATCCGCCAAAAAGCTGTCCCGCGAATGGGCCGATTGCATCAGCGTTTGGCGTTCAATCTGGGATTTGAGCAGATCGGTTTTTTGCGAACTCTCCCGGCTGATAAATGCCACCTGCGTCTCGGCGGCCAGCATGATGATCTTGCGCCAGTAATAGTGATAGCCGTGCAGGATGCGAATCTTTGGAAATGCCATTTTGATTTCAGCCCGCTCAGCAGGGTTGTCATCAATCACCAACACAGACATGTCAGTGAGCTGGGTTTCTTTCAAAACCTCAGCCACCATTTGCGACTTGGGAATGAAGCCACATTTGACGGCGACGAAATGCCGCAAGGGAAACCGGCTTTCATAGAAGCTGTCCCACACTTTCTTCACGACATCCGGTTGGTTTTTGGACACGATGGCAATCAGTCCGCCGCGATCTTTGAAATACGACAAGGCCTCAAGCAAGCCACTGGGCCAGCCTTCGGCAATCGACAC
>Ga0187843_10001286_pt1 | contig 16132 bp, 15 predicted proteins | sample SpaLakP09_SKY_43_FD_134516 | JGI IMG/M metagenome (GOLD analysis project Ga0187843, IMG submission 134516) | Oligotrophic lake water microbial communities from Sparkling Lake, Wisconsin, USA - SP09_SKY_43 | ecosystem: Environmental > Aquatic > Freshwater > Lake | place: USA: Sparkling Lake...
AGTTGCCGTTGCAAAGCGAGGCCGGCTTGGTGTGCCCAGAATTGGTGCTTGACGCGTGCGAGGCGGGGTGCTGTCAATGTCCATGTCTTGGTTGCTCTGGACTAGTCTCCCCGTGAAACGGTGTTGCCAAGTACTGCCGATAGGCGAACTCGACGTCCGCTTCCGCATCCGCCTGAGCTCGCGTTGGCGTCGCGCGGCTCCTGTTGCAGCGAAACTGCCATTGCCCCGCATCGCTATTGAAGGTGAGGATGCCTCGATACCGACCGACTGCCAGCTCTTCCGAGGCCGTTGCAATCGATACACTGCCTCGTAGATATGTCGTCATCATGAAACTCCGGCAATTGAAAACATAATTCAGTGTATCAAGCTGTGTTCTGCCTGCAAAGGGCGAAAAAACAGTGATAAGAACGCCCTTTGACGAATGTCATCTGGATTACAGGCCGACGAACGGCCTACGGGCTGGAGGGTTATTCGCGGCGGCGCATCATTTTTACTACAAGTATGCCTGCGCATAGCCGAGGAACTCGTCCTGTTCGTTGCGGGCAACCCGCCAATGGTGGTTTGCACCCTCCGGGCGTGGTCTTTCAGCGCATGCCGTGAGAAGAAGTCGGCGTTTTGCCCTTGATATTCCCACGAAGAAGGCGGAGCGCTCGGCTTCTGGGTCGCTCCAGAACGTCTGCTGCTCCACGCCCAGCACAATCACGTTATCAAACTCGAGGGCCCTTGCTCTTGTGGATCGACATGTCCTTCGAGCGTGCAGTTCGCTCTCCCAGCCGCGCGTTTGAGGGGCTTGCGCTGATATACGCCTCCGGTTTCAAGAGTAGCGCGTACCGGCTTCGGAATCCTGATGGATGTTCGCTTTACTATTCGTCGCGTGGAGGCATCGGCCAAGACCTGCGGGTTAGCTTCGAGGCGTGGCTCTTTGGGAGGCTCGCCATGCCGGTGCATTTCTGGGGCGACTTGGACTGGGCGGGAATGCGCATCCTTGCGTCCCTCCGGACAAGCTTTCCAGGAATGCAGGCATGGGAGGTAGGCTATGAAGCAATGCTGACCCAATTGTCTGAAGGCGGTGGGCATTTGCCCGAAGCTGCGGAAAAACAAGGGCAGAAGCCCATTGCATCGACTGCATGCGCCTACGCAGATGAGCACCTTCTTCCTATGCTCACTAAAGGGGGCCGTTTTATCGATCAGGAGCAGGTTTCACTATAGCGAGCAACGCATCAGTCCTGCTGCCCGACGTTCGTGAGGTGTCTCCGTAGCCGGCGGTATACTCCGCTGCCTGGATGTCATAGGAGCAAAAAGAATGTCCTACAAAGAGGTGGATCGGCAGGAGTTGCGAACCCTTGCCGTAGAAGTAAGGCAGCAGTTTATTAGGTTTGCGCAAGAATTTGAGAACGAGTCTGAGCGTCATATGGTCATTCTGGGTTCGGCAAAGCTCGAAGATCTGCTCTTGCACCTGTTGAAAAGGCACCTTTTGCCTATCGAATCGACGAGGGATGAGCTTTTCTCCGGCCAAGGCGCACCACTATCGACGTTCAGTGGGCGGTCCGTAATGGCGTTTCGGCTGGGGCTGATATCGAAGTCTTTCCTCGACGCTTTGAACACGGTACGCACTATCCGAAATGCGTTCGCTCACAAGTTCGAGATGTCGCTTGCAATGGATGGGCACGATCAACGAATCACCGAGCTACGCAAAGGCATCAAGGATGCGCCGGCTTACGAGCGTCTCACCGCAACCTATTTCAAAGGCGAAGAAACTCCGCGCCGTCAGTTGCAGATCGTTCTAAGCATCATGATTTTGCGCCTGACAGGAGCTGTGGCGAAAGTCCAACGGATCCCGGACCCCAAACCGGTAGACCTTTTGCCAAAGGATTGGGACGCCGCGATGGCTAAGGGAGAGGCAGTGAAACAGGCACTAGAGGAGGAGGCGGCGCAATCCGGGAGCGAGGGGTTCTAAAAAAAGATTCGGTCTTGTCATGGTGCGGCTAGCTATACGCAAGGCGGAAGCCTAGCTACGCCGGTCCTCGATTGCGAACGCCAAAATTCTCTAAGCCTCGGTTTGACGAACCCCGTCACTGCCAAGGTTGCTCTGTCCGAGCCTCAAACAAAATCAAAGAAGTCGGCCAATACAAGGCCACTTCGTCCACGTTGCCGACCATCAAGACAGACAGCCTCGACGCGCCTATCAATCTCCTGGACATCGTCCAACAAATCCTCGACGACGTCCGGGCCAAACATCCCGTCTTCGTCGGGGTTATGGCTGGGCCACAGAATAGCGACTCGCACACGCTCAGGATCGAATTCGTCGATGAACCGATGGATCGCAGTAGTAGCGTCCGGCATCTTTTTGAGCGGCGAAGGGTGGAGGGGGCCTGCAAAACACCACCGGCCATCGACCATCTTACCCTTTGTCTTTTTGATGAATTCGTCAGGCGTTTCTCCGGCCTCATGAGGGGAGGTCAGCCGCAGATATAGACGACGCTCGCCGCTGAGCCGGAAATCATCGGGAAGCTTAAGCGCTGTAGGAATCTCACCTGCATTGCCTAGGCGCGGATCCCTGAACATTGACCGGAGTAGCGTGCTCTTACCAAAATTTTGAGGGGCCACCACGAATAGCGCCCGCTCTACATACGTCGCCATGACACTCTTTTATGACCCGAGAAGAGAGTAATATACAGCACCATCAGCAGATAGCTGGGTACATCTGCTATTGAATATTTTGTTCAGGAGGAGAGGCATCGAATGACCGGCTGGCGCCGGACACCACTTGCAGACGCCTCCTCACGAACCGACGTTGTCCGCACAACCCTCCATCTTCAAATGCACTGTCCCCCGGACACTTCGATCCGTTGTGCATTGACCCATCGGTTGACAATACGGTGTGACAACTCATGTAACGCTACCAAAGTCCGGCATATGAGCAAGATCAGGGCGCAAGGCAATGTACTGCGTTTACTGGCCCGTCAGGGAACGCCTTCCTTTGTGCTGCGCAAGGCGTGATTCCTCCAAGCTTGAAGCCGACGGCAAATCGACTTGCGGGATTGGTTTCGTACCACAGAGTCGCCGGTGTGGTTCGGCCCGCTTTTCGTCGACAATCAGCGATGCAATCTGGAGAACTACTATCAGGTCATGGGCGCGCTTCGATGGGATTACGGCGTGTCGAGAAGCGTAGTTCGATTGCGACTCATTGGATTGGGTTTGATGAAAGAACAGCAACGCTGGAGCGGGGCGATCGGGGGGCGGGTTTTTGAGTCGATCAAGGGCTCAGCCAATCGCGGTAGCGCTAAGATTGACTTCCGACGGCTCGCTCAGAATCTCCACACGGTAGGAGCGCCCTGAGCATCCGTTTTGCACCCACACCAGGGGCCGCCTCCTTAAATTGGCGTCGAGGGTATGCATGGTTGGTTCCGATGTGATCTTGCAGTAGATGAAATCCATCGATGGCATCGAAATCGAACGCTGTTGAAAAGTAGAACTCAAACTGGGGCATACGAGATGTGGTGGCGTCGAACTCAATGTGCAAGAATCTGACGGCCGCCCGCGTCGCAGTTTGTATCCCTCGAACGAAGGGGAGACATATGCGGCGTGGCTGCTTTCTTTTCTCGTGTAGCATTGCTCGCCAGTCAAGTTGACTGCTTTGCTAAGGAGACTGTAATGGCGACGTACAAGGAACTGTTGGCAGAAAAAGAGGCATTGGAGTCCAAGCTCGAGCAGATGCGGGCTGTCGAGCGTGGAGCAGCGGTCGATCGAATTCAGCAGCTCATGTCGGAGTATGAGCTTACGGTCGATGATATTGTCGGCAAGCGACGTCGCGGTAGGCCCGCTGGCAGCAAAAACTCTGCCGTTGCCAAGGAAAAGTCCAGCCTGCCGCCGAAATACATGAACCCCAAGACTGGTGCCAGTTGGTCGGGCAGGGGACGCGCGCCAAGCTGGCTCGGGAAAAATCGCACCAGGTTCCTGATTGCTGAAGCCTGAAGGGACAAAGCTCAGGCGAGCCCATCCGCGCCTGATGGGCGAACTAGCGCGTGCGACATGCAGCCGCGACTGAGGGATCAGCCAAACAAGGGGCTCTGGTGCCAGACGGGCGTAGACGGCAGAGGTGCGATGGCAATGCCCTTGACTTGGGCGACGTCTACCACCACGCGGGTGATGTGGTGCGTGGTGTTCACCTGGCGCCAAGTTGTGGGACTGCCTGGCGTATCTTGCCGGAAAGCCGTCGCGTGAATGTACTTGTCCGCCCGCGAGAAATTGCGCCCGGCAAAGAGGCCGCTTTCGATAATTCGGGTGCACACATCCGCCATGATGGTCTCGGCCGTGCCAGTGTCCGAGCCTCGGACAATCAGCCAGTCGCTCGGGGTCGAATAGCGGTAGTGGCGGATCGGAGCTGCACGGCCTTTCGCAAAATTCATCTTTGCGGAGTCGGCGGCGAAGTCTCCGAAGATAAAGTACTCGGCCGTGGAGGCATCGAATTTGACGGCGCCATGCCACGCGTGCCATTCGTTGCGCGGCCAGACGACGGTCTGACCGGGATCGGCAGGATTTTTCTCAGGATAATACGTGCCTTGGAAGATGATCAGTTGCCAGGTGCCGAGATCCTGCAACGCTTCCATGGTCGACGTAATGATCGGGCTGACGAGTTCAACTTCAGAGAAATCGGCGTCCGCAAAGTCGGCAATCACCGCGCAGTCCGCGAATTCGAGGCCCAGGTCTGTCAGAAGGCGGCGGAGTTTGTCACCAAACTCCTGCGGGTCCACCAGATCGCCGGACAGCACACTGATACCAAGCTTCAGCTTTTCCGCGGTTGGCAGAGCTTTCTTGAAGGCGGCAATGAGGTCAGGATGAAGGTCGCTCAGGCGGACAAGAGGGATCGCGCGCACGCCGAGCGACGTCGCCCGCGTGAAGATCGGTGGCAGCCATTCCGGGCTTTTTTCAGCCGTGCACTCCTTGATCAGGTAGGACACGTCAATGAATGCTCGGCGGCGTAGCCAGTGGCGGCTCAGCATGCCACCGACATCGGGAACGCTGTAGCCGGACTCGAAGAGTTCGTACTGTTTTTCGTCTTCACGATCAAAGTGCGGAGGCACAACGAACCGGGGCAGCACATAGCGCGCCACGGCGTCGTCGAGTTCCTTCACACCCACCAGCTCGCCTAACTTCAAGCGCAGTGCAGGGCAGTACAAAATCATCGAACCATCATGCATTCAGAACCTCCGACTACTGTTGGAAAAACTGCTTGCGAATCTGACCCAAACCTATCTTGTCCGAAAAAATCGCATAGTTTTGTCGCTCCATTCTGATGCGACCAAACACTACTGCGGGGGAAATGCCTAGTTGTTTTGCGAATCGTTCTATTGTACTGGCTGCTTTCGCGATTCGAGCCGGTGAGCGCAGCCAAATTTCCTCGGGAATGAGGAGGCTTCCGGCAAATCGGTCAGCTTCTGCCTCCATTGCGTCGACATCCGGCGCTTCAATGTTGTCGAAGAACCCGGCGGCCAAGCCCGTGCGGTAGTGAAGTACTGCGTGGGCAACTTCGTGCAAGAGGGTGAACCAGAAATTGTCAACAGCGTCCCGACGAAGGGTCAACCCGATTACCGGGATGTCATCAACCAGAAACGCCGCGCCATCCACCTTCATCCCGGAGATGCTCCGCTCGACGACGAGGACAATGCCATGGCTCAGAAGCAGTTGTCTGGCAAGAATCGGGCCGTCCGCGTGCGCACTCAGTTTGGGCAGATCCTTCAGCCACGAGACGTCAAGGGGGCGATACTTGACCTTGTGTGCGTCGATTAAAGACTTGGCCTGGCGGGTAACTTGTGCCTTCCAGCACAGCAATGACCAGTCGTCAGCGTAGTTTTCGACGGTCAGGCCAGTTCGAAACAGAGACGGCATGCCGTGCGCGCCAACATGCTCGGAGACATACCGTTTCAGTTGGCTCAATGCATTTTCGTCGGAGTCGCCGTCTTCGAGCCAGCCGTTTTCCCGGGCGTGTTTGAGGACCTTCTGGGCCTCCGCGGCCGAAACATCTAGTGAGGGCAAAGACAACCAGGGCGCGGCGGCCAGCGACTGAACATCCGTCGCAATTGTCAGCCCGAGCGCCTTGGCTACTCGCAGGAAGCCTGCGAGACTGATTGAGCGATAGCGTTCAGCTTCATAGCGCTGGACGGCCTGTTCTTTTAGGCCAATCTGCCTGGCGAGTTCCTTTTGGGACCAGCCTTTTGCGATGCGCGCAACGATCAGCATGTCGCCAAGGTCGCCGCCGGCGCGTTGCTTGAGAGGCTCCAAATTGCCGCGCTTAGCTTCCTGGTACGCTGACAGCATGCCCGAGAGCTCTTGGCGTTCAATGTTCAATGCCCGTCGGATGCTGTCACCTACGTCGGGTGATAGGCCGCCGACGACTGCCGCGAGCGTTTGCTCGGATGACGTCGCATGCGAAATTTCGTCTATAAGGCCGGAAACCTCGCGTGCGTTGCGGTCGTTAGTAATAAGGGCATTCGATGGCATTGCCCAATTTTACACAACAAATTTGTTGGGTGTAAATGGGTGGCACTCTCTTGACGGGCGCTTTCTGTTTGTCCTTGCTCGAGCGGCAAGCAAGGATCTGATGGCACAACTGAGTAAGAGTGACCTGAAGTGCCTCTGGCTCGCATCCAAGTGGACCAGCGCTACGGAGCTGGTGGAACACGCAAGCCGCTCGTCAGGTAGCACGCCGATCATAGGGGCGAGAGACTGGTGCTGTATATTTGTACAGTGTAGCCTTTTTGAGGACATCATCCCGCACCGCAGTACCTCTGTACACAAGTGCCGCCATGCACAAGGTGCTCGAAAAAGATCGGCATCAATCGTTTAGAGCTAGGACTGCATCTCCACTTGCTCCTGCTCCATTACTACGGCCGTACGTACAGGATGCGAGGTCAGGTCGTCGCAGTCATTGGCTTTTTCTTTACAAGTCAGGACGTGGTTCGCCCATTTCTCCATCATTGGACGCCGTCGCTCGAGCAGGTCAGTGCGGTGGTAGGCCGCTTCTACCTTGTTGGCTACGGTATGGGCGAGCGCGCGTTCGGCCAGGTCGCGCGCATACCCGTGCTCGCTTGCCCAATCGCGGAAACTTGAGCGGAAGCCGTGGGCAGTTGCGTAGCGGCCAGGCGTATCGCTTTCGGCCTTGACCCGCCGGAGCAGGGCGGTCATCGTCATGTCGCTAAGCATCTTCTCTCGCGGTGACGGGAAGACAAATGTCTTGTGCAGCTCTTGCTCCTTGAGCTTCTTGATGAGTTCGAAAGCCTCGGTCGAGAGCGGAATGCGATGCGATTGGTTTGCCTTCATGCGATCCGCTGGAATGGTCCAGACTCGGGCGGTCAAGTCAAATTCGTCCCAGGTCGCGCCGCGTATTTCGCCGCTGCGGGTCGCAGTCAGGATCAGGAACAGGAGGGCCGCCCGGGTGCTGTCCGCAGGATTGAGATCACTCAGATGCGCCTTCACAAATGTCGGGACGTCGCGCCAGGGCATGGCTGGCTGGTGCTCCGGCCTGCCAGACTGCTTGGGCAAAATGTGATCGATAACAGACACCGGGTTTGCCGTGACGAGGCCATGGGCCCATGCCCATTGCATGACCAGGTGCATACGTTGGCGCGTCCGGCTGGCAGTTTCCCGCTTCGAAAGCCAGATGGGACGCAGGGCGTCCGCACAGTCGCGTGGGGTAATTTCTTCGAGTTTTCGCTTTCCAAGCTTCGGGAATACGTATGTTTCCAAGGTGTTGATCCACTGGGCAGCGTGTTTTTCGTTCTTCCATCCCGGCTTTAGCTCTTCGTGAACCTTACGGGCTGCAGCCTCAAAAGTGAGTGCGGCTGCTGCCGCGGCCGCGGCTTGACGCTCCCGCTCACGCTGATCGATTGGGTCCGTGCCGTTGTCAATGAGCTTTCGCATGGCGAACGCCTTCTCCCGAGCCTCGGCGATCGAAGTTTCGGGGTACGTCCCCAGGCCCGCATCGCGCCTCTTGCCAGTGATGGGACTGGTATAGCGAAGGGTCCATTTGCAGCCCGAAGTCGTCGGCGCCAGCATGAGCCCAGTCACTCTTCCATCGAAAACAGGTTTGTCTTTGGGCTTCAGCGCCCTTGCTTGCTTGTCAGTTAGCATCGGTTCCAGCCCATCAGCCAGCCCATCAGTAGGAGCTGGAAAGTGTCGAATAAGGCTAGATTACTTTGGATGCCAAAGTCGCGCAAGTGATTGAATAAAAAGGGAAAATTTGGACGAAATTGGACGCTGTCGGAAGCCATAATTAGGGACGTCCACTCCGCCAAACGAAAATTGCCCGCATCAGCGGGCTTTTTTGTTTTTCAGGCATGCATTCCATATTCGATCCGATGCGTGTCGGCTCGATGCGGAAAGCCTTGCGCCGCGAGCGCGCGACGCATCGCGCAGCGCACGCACTGTAAATCCCTTTCGCGTCAGATATTGCGCGCAAGCGTGGGATTGCCGCTGTCTGGAGTTCCATACCTGCTAGAATCGCATGGTTTGACCATCGGCCCAAGGCCCAACCTTTTACCCGATCAGCATGCTTGATTTCGTACGCAATAACCGGCGCTTGATGCTTTTGCTGCTGCTGGTGCTCGTCTTCCCGTCGTTCGTGTTCTTCGGCGTCGAGAGCTACTCGCGCTTCATGGACAGCTCGCACGACGCCGCCAAGGTCGACGGCCGGGCCATCACCGTCCAGGAAGTTGATAACGTGGTACGGGATCAGAGCGAACGCATGCGCCAGATGCTCGGCAATAACTATGACCCGCGCATGTTCGAAGGTGCCGCCGCGCGCCAGTCGGTGCTCGATCAGCTGATCCTGCAGCGCGTGATTTCCGACGTGACGGCGAAGAAATATCTGACCGCTTCGAACGAGCAGGTGCGCCAGGCAATCCAGAGCATTCCCGCAGTCGCGCAGTTGCGTACGGCGGATGGCAAGTTTGACGAAAAGGCCTATGTGCAGTTGCTGGCCGCGCAGGGCATGACGCCGGATCAACTCGATTCGCGCATTCGCTTCGAGCTTGCATCGCAGCAGCTTGGCGCTGCCGTCGGCACCACGGCCTTCGTTCCGAAGTCCTTGCTGGACCGGCTGATTGCCATCCGTGACCAGCAGCGCGATGTGCAGGCGCTGACGATCAAGCCTGCGGATTTCACGTCGAAGGTCTCGCCCGACGCCGCCGCGCTGAAGGCCTATTACGAATCGCATCTGGCCGCATACACCACGCCGGAGCAGGCGAAGGTCGAGTACGTCGTGTTGTCTGGCGATGCGCTGGCCGCCAGCCAGCAGGTTTCCCCGGAAGAGCTGAAGTCCTATTACGACAGCAATATCCAGCGCTTCCGCGTTGACGAACAACGGCGCGCCAGCCATATCCTGATCACCTCGCCCAAGGACGCCAAGCCGGCGGACCGCCAGGCCGCCAAGGAAAAGGCGCAGAAGCTGCTCGACGAAGTGCGCAAGCATCCCGAGACGTTTGCCGATGTGGCGAAGAAGAATTCGCAGGATCCCGGCTCGGCCGAAAAGGGCGGCGATCTCGGTTTCATGGGCCGCGGCGCACTGGTCAAGCCGTTCGAAGATGCGATGTATGCGCTGAAGGAAAACCAGATCAGCGACCTCGTCGAGACCGACTACGGCTACCACATCATCAAGCTCACCGGCATCAAGCCGGCGCAGACGCAGCCGTTGGAAGCGGTGCGTGCGGAGCTGGAAGGTGAACTGAAGAAGCAACTGGCCGGCAAGAAATACGCCGAGCAGGCCGATGCGTTCGGCAACATGGTCTACGAGCAGTCGGACAGCCTCAAGCCGGCGGCCGACAAGTTCAAGCTGACGATCCAGACCGCCGACGACGTGACGCGCCAGCCGAACCCGGCGCTCAAGGATAGCCCGCTGAACAACGAGAAGGCGCTGAAGGCCCTGTTTAGCGACGATGCGATCAAGAGCAAGCGCAACATCGAAGCGGTTCAGGTCGGCCCCACGACGCTGGTATCGGCGCGCATCGTCGACTACCGCCCCGCGGCGGCGCGCAAGTTCGAGGACGTCGAAGCGCAGGTGCGCCAGGCCTATATTGCCCAGCAAGCGGCCGAACTTGCCCGCAAGGATGGCGAAGCGCGACTGGAAACGCTCAAGAAGAGCGGTGCTGCCGAAGGTTTCGGTCCGGTGATGACCGTGTCGCGCACCAAGGCCGATGGTGTGTCTCCGAAGGCCTTGGAAGCGATCATGCGCGCCGATGCGTCGAAGGTGCCTTCGCTGGTCGGCGTCGATCTCGGTGCCGATGGCTATGCCATCTATCGGATCACTAAGGTCGGCACGCCCGCGCCCTCGAATCCGGGGCAGCGGGATGCCGACGCGCAGCAGTTGAGCCAGCTGGCCGGCCAGACAGAACTCGCTGCCTTCTATGATGCGTTGAAGGCCCAGGCGAAGGTGAAGATCCTGCATCCGACGAAGACCGAGGATGCAGCACCCGCCAGCGAGGCTGACGCGCGCTAGGTCGCTCGGATCCCGAGCGACAAAAGCCCCTGCAGGCATTGGCCGCAGGGGCTTTTTGTTTTGTCGACGCGGTGAGCGCAAGCGTGGAGTAAAGGCCGGTGCAAATCGGCCTAGGCGATCAACGCGAAGATGCAGCCGGCTTCAACAGCGGTTTCAACACGGGCCAGACATTGTCGAGCAACGTGGCCTGGGCTGCCGAAGTCGGGTGGATGCGGTCGTCCTGAAACCAGTCGGGCCGCGTGATGACGCGGTCCAGCAGGAACGGCACGAGTTGCGCGCCCGATTCCTTCGCGACTTTCGGAAACAGCTGAAAAAAGCGCTCCGTATAGTCGGGGCCGTAGTTGGGCGGAATGCGCATGCCGATCAGCACGACTTTCGCCCCGGCCTTTTGCGCGCTGCCGACAATCGTGCGCAGATTGGTTTCGGTCGACGGCAGGGGCAGTCCGCGCAAGGCGTCGTTGGCGCCCAGTTCGACCAGCACGATGGCGGGCTTGTGCCGCTGCAGCAGGTCGGGCAGGCGGGTTTTGCCGCCGACCGTGGTCTCGCCGCTGATGCTTGCGTTCACAACGCTATAATCGAAGCGCTCGCGGCGCAGCCGTTCCTGTAGCAGGCTGACCCAGCCGGTCCCGCGCGCGATGCCATACTCGGCGGACAGGCTGTCGCCAAGTATCAGCAGCGATGGAGCGGCGCGCGGTGCGGGCTGGGCCAGCGCCAGTTGTGAACCGAATGCCGCGAAGGCGGTCGCACAACAACAAGCCGCCAGCAATCGCCGGCGTACAACGTTTCCTATTCTCTCGCGCATGTCCTCATCCATTCTTGCTGTCGAGTCACTCGGAAAGACCGTTTCCGACGCCACGGGTTCGTTGACGATTTTGCATGACGTCTCGTTTTCCGTCACGGCCGGCGAGACGCTGGCCATTGTTGGCGCGTCGGGTTCGGGCAAGTCGACGCTGCTCGGTTTGCTGGCCGGGCTCGATCTGCCGACCACGGGCGCCGTCCGGCTGCACGGCCAGGACCTGTTCCAGCTTGACGAGGACGGGCGCGCAGCACTGCGCGGCAGGCATGTCGGCTTCGTGTTCCAGTCGTTTCAGCTGGTCGGCCATCTGACGGCACTCGAAAATGTCATGCTGCCGCTCGAATTGCGCGGCGAGACCGATCGCGTGCGCGAGCGCGCCACCCAAATGCTCGAGCGGGTCGGACTTGGCAAGCGGCTGACACACTATCCGCGCACGCTGTCTGGTGGTGAACAGCAGCGCGTGGCGCTGGCTCGCGCGTTTGTGGCGCGCCCGGACATCCTGTTCGCGGACGAGCCGACTGGCAGCCTCGACACGGCAACCGGCGAGGCCGTGATCGCGCTGATGTTCGAACTGAATCGCGATGCCGGATCGACGCTGGTCCTGGTCACGCATGACCGCTCCGTGGCCGCCCGCTGTGGCCGCATCCTGACGATCGACACCGGCCGGGTGGCCAGTGACGAACTGATGGGTACCGCAGTCTAAAGCTGAAGACGCACAGGCGCACAGGGCGCCTGGCAAACAGAGGCGATCAGCCGCGCGTGAGCACACGACGCGCGCGCGCGATCAGGGCGGCGGTCGACGCATCGTGCGCGGCGGTGCCGCGGCCGGTCAGCTCCGATTCGATCGGGCGCGCCAGGATCTTGCCCAGCTCCACGCCCCACTGGTCGAACGAATTGATATTCCACACCACGCCCTGAACGAACGTCCGGTGTTCGTATAGCGCGATCAGCGCGCCCAGCACATGCGGCGTCAGGTCTTCCATCAGCAGCGTATTGCTGGGGCGGTTGCCTTCGAATACCAGATGCGGCAGACGCGCTTCGTCGGTGACGCCAGCCGCGCGCAGTTCCTCTGCGCTGCGCCCGCGCATCAGCGCTTCGGCTTGGGCAAAACAGTTCGCCAGCAATTTGGCGTGGTGTCCCGGCAGGGCGCGGGGCGGCACCAGCGGCGCGACAAAGTCGACGGGCACGATCTGTGAGCCCTGGTGGATCATCTGGAAGTACGCGTGCTGGCCGTTGGTGCCAGCCGATCCCCAGACCACCGGCGATGTGTCCACATGGACCGCATCGCCGCTCAACTGCACCGACTTGCCGTTGCTTTCCATTTCCAGCTGCTGCAGGAACGCGGGGAACAGTTCCAGCGACGTTGAGTACGGCGCCAGGCAGCTGGTCGGCATGCCGAAGAAATTCCGATACCAGATGCCGATCATGGCCATCACGACGGGCATGTTGCGCGCCAGCGGAGCGGTGCGGAAGTGATCGTCCATCGCCCGGCCGCCGAGCAGCAGATCGTCGAAGGCATCGAAGCCAACCGCCAGCGCGATCGATAGACCGACCGACGACCACAGCGAAAACCGGCCGCCGATCCAGTCCCAGAATTCGAACATGTTGGCGGGATCGATGCCGAACTTGACCACCGCCTCGCGGTTGGTCGACACGGCGACGAAATGGCGCGCGAGCTGGTCCTCGGCCACGCCATTCTGCAGAAACCATTCACGCATGCTGCATGCGTTGGCCATGGTTTCGAGCGTGGTGAACGTCTTCGAGCAGACGATTACCAGCGTGCGCGACGGATCCAGCCGCACCAGCGTTTCGGCCAGTTCGGTGCCGTCGACATTGGAGACGAAGTGCATGCGCGGACCGCTCGGGTCCGCCAGATGCGCCAGTGCGCGGCACACCATGCGCGGACCGAGATCGGAGCCGCCGATGCCGATATTGACGATGTCCGTGATCGATTGGCCCGTGAATCCGGTCCACGCGCCCGAGCGCACCCGATCGGCAAAGTCGCGCATGCGATGCAGCACGTCATGGATGCTGGACATCACCGAGTGGCCGTCCACCTTGAACGGTGCGTCGGGCAGGGCGCGCAGCGCCACATGCAACGCGGCGCGATCTTCGGTGGTGTTGATATGTTCGCCCGCGAACATGGCGTCGCGGCGCTGCGGCACGCCCGCTTCCTCGGCCAGCTTCATCAGCAGCGCGAAGGTCTCGAACGTGATGCGATTTTTCGAGTAGTCCAGATAAAGACCCGCAGCTTCGAGCGAAAAATCCTCAACGCGACGGGCGGCCTCGGCTTCGGCAAACCACTCCTGCATCGGCGTATCGCGGATGGCATCGTAGTGGTGACGAAGGGCGGTCCAGGCGTGGAATTCAGTCGGCATGCGTTCTTCTGAGAATCGGGAATATGCCCAGGGGGATGGGCCGGTTGCAAGTATATCGCCTCAATGTGATCCCAATAACGGGATAAGGCAGCAAATCGTAACGCTGCTTGCGACGTCCTCCCAAACGGTAGCAGGCCGCGGTGCGGCGTCGTATCGGGCGATGTCCGACGCGCGCGTGGGAATTGGGATTTGTGCGCGGGCGGGCGCCTCAGCGCTGCAGGCGCGCGGCAATGCGTCGCAACAGCGGCTCGCCTCCCGCCACGCAGACGCCACCTGCGCAGATGATGCCGATGCCGATGGCGGTGGTCCAGTCGGGCAGATGGCCGAAGGCCAGATAGCCGATGGCCGTTGCCGAGAGGATCTGCAGATACAGGAAGGGACTGAGAAATGATGCATCGGCGTATTGGAACGCGCGGATCACGAAGTAGTGCCCGATCGATCCAGTCAGCCCGGCCGACAGCAGCAACATGCCTTGGGTAACGGTGGGAACTGCCTCGAACCAGAAGAACGGGACCAGCACCGTGGTCAGTGCGGCGCCGGTCACGCCGCTCTGGATCAGCGTGGTCATCGGCGCATCATGTGCGGCGATGCGTCGGGTCAGCATCTGCAGCAAGGCGAACAGCAGCGCCGACAACAGACCCAGGCCCACGCCGAACGCATCGAGTTCGCCGCCGGGGCGCACCACCACCAGCATCCCCGCAAAGCCGATGCCGACGCCAAGCCAACGCGTCCAGCGCGCATGCAGCCCTGGGCGTTCGCCAAGCAGCCACGGCGACAGCGCGACCACGATCAGCGGCGCGCAGAAATTGAGCGCCGTTGCAGTGGCCAGCGGCATCAGGCGCAACACGCTGAAAAATACCAGCGTCGAAGCCAGCATCAGTGCGCCGCGCAGCCACTGGAGCCGAGGCTGTGCGGGACGCGACTGCTGCTGCCAGCGCGCCGGGCCAAGCAGCAGGAAAATCGCCACCACATGGCCCAGATAGCGCATCCACGCCACGGCGACCACGGGCAGCCCCTGCTGGGTCAGCGTCTTGCCCGTGGCGTCGAGCAGGCTCAGGATCCATTGGCCCACGACCAGCAGCGCGATGCCCGTCAGCAGGCGCCGGCGGGTGTCCATGCCACTGGCTGCCGTGGCCGATGGGTTCACGCTGCGTCGCCTTGCAGCAGCGCGTTGAAGATGGCGCGGGCCGGCTGGTACAGCTCGCTGGCCGTCAGGCCGGCCGGCCCGATGCCTTCAGCGACCAGCCGATCGGCGGCGCGGCCATGTATCCACACCGCCGCGCGTGACGCCGCGACGATCGGCATGCCCTGGGCCAGCAGCGCACCGATCATGCCCGCCAGCACGTCGCCCGTGCCAGCGGTGGAAAGCCCCGCATTGCCGGTGGGATTGATGGCGGGCGGGGCGTTGTCCGCCGTGGCGATCACCGTGCCCGAGCCCTTCAGTACGACCGTCGCGCGCCATTGGACGGCCAAGGCGCGGGCGCTGACCAGCCGGTCGCGCTGCACCGTTGCAACGTCGCTGCCCAGCAGCCGCGCGGCTTCGAGCGGATGTGGGGTCATGACGATGTCCACGCCGCTGTCGCGCAACTGTTCAGCCAGCACCGCGTTGCCGGCCAGCAGATTCAGCGCGTCGGCATCGAGCACCATCGGCAAGCCAGGCTGTGCATTGGCGCAAACGTCGATCACTTGCGCCAGCAGCTTGCGCGCCACGCCGCCGCTGCCCATGCCGGGACCGACCACGAACGCCGACATGGTGTCGAGCGCAAGGTCGGAAACCGGATGCAGCATCAGTTCCGGGTGAATCGGATCGATCAACGGCGCGGGCTGGGCGAGAAATCCGATATGAACGCGACCGGCGCCGAGCTGCAGCGCTGCTCGCGCACCGAGCAACGGCGCGCCCGTCATGCCCAGATTGCCGCCGATCACCGCCAGGCTGCCGAACCGGCCCTTGTTGGCCGAATGTTCGCGCCGCGGCAGCGTTGCGTCGAACCCGCCAGGCTGGTTGACGACCGCGGCCGGCAGCTCTGCCGGGGGATAGTCGAGGCCAAGTGGCGCGATGTCGATTTCGCCCGCGCAATCGCGGCCGTCAAGCGTCAGCAGGCCCGGCTTGGCCGCCAGAAACGTCAGCGTGCGGTGTGCGCGAATGGCAGGGTGGCCCGCGCCGGTATCGGCAAAAAGCCCGCTTGGGATGTCCAGCGCATAGACGGGCAGATGCGCGTGGTTCAGATGATCGATCCAGCGCGCCATGCTGCCGTCGGCCGGGCGGTTGAGTCCGATGCCGAGCAGTCCGTCGACCACTGCGGCGCAGCCGGACGGCCAGGGCGGCAGCGCCGCGTCGGGATCGTCATGCATGACCAGCAGGGGCACGCCGGCCGTGCGCGCCTCCAGCCACGCACGCGCGGCGTCGTCGGGCAGACGGTCAGGATCGGCCACGAGCCAGGCTTCCACCAGCCGCCCGGCCTGATG
>Ga0187843_10001289_pt1 | contig 16100 bp, 17 predicted proteins | sample SpaLakP09_SKY_43_FD_134516 | JGI IMG/M metagenome (GOLD analysis project Ga0187843, IMG submission 134516) | Oligotrophic lake water microbial communities from Sparkling Lake, Wisconsin, USA - SP09_SKY_43 | ecosystem: Environmental > Aquatic > Freshwater > Lake | place: USA: Sparkling Lake...
CGTCCTGCAGGACGTCGAACAGCATCTGCGACAGGCGGGGATTGCGGCCGAACGGTGTGACGTCCGGCTCGTTGCTCGGGCTGAACGACGCCGCGATATGGGCGAGGAACAGCTTCACCCGCCGGGTCTCAAACTCGTAGTGGATGGCGAAGATCGAGCTGAGCCGGTCGGCCGTGGTGCCGCGCAGGTACGGAGCCACCCGGTCGAACTCGGTATAGAGCTCGCCGAGGCGGTGGCCCATGACATGGCTCAGGACTTCAGCCTTGGAGGCGAAGGTCGTGAAGACGCTGCCGACCGAGACCCCCGCCCGTTCCGCAATGGCACGGATGGTGGTCTCCTCGTAGCCGATGTCGTTGAACAGGTCGCGCGCGGCGAGAAGAACCTTCTCGCGCGTCGCCAGTTTCTGATCGTCCCGTACGCCCAAGCCCGCCCCCCTCGAACACGCCTGCGTTTGTCAGATTGTCAGGGACGCCCCACCCCCGGGGCGCGACCCGATCAGGCGCGAGCGCCTGCGAATATGACCTTCAGTTGCTCTGCAAGACGCGCCAGCAGTGCGTCCGTCGTCCAGCCGTCGAACACCGCGCGGCGGTAGTTGGCGACATACACGTCCCAGGTGATTTCAGCCAACAGCTTTGCATCGATACCGGACTTCAGCTGGCCCTGGTCGATGCCGCGCTGGGTGACTTCACCGATCAGGCGGAAGATGTGCTTGAGGTCGGTGCGCGAGCGACGCTCGGCGGCCTCGTTACGCGTCCACGAGACCGCGATGCTGGCGCGCAGCAGCGGCAGTTGCTCGAGATGGAAGCTGTAGGCGACGCCGAACAGGCCCAGCAGGGCCGCATCGACGGTCGTCGCCGAACGGGCGGCCTGAACCATCTGGGCGTAGAGGACTTCATAGTCCGCCGTCAGGATCTCGTCGAACAGCTCGGACTTGTCGGCGAAGCTGGCGAACACGGCCCCGGTCGACATGCCGGCGGCCTGGGCGATATCGCGGATCGTCGCGCCCTCATAGCCCCGCTCGGTGAACAGGCGGCGGGCGGCTGCAAGGACCCGCTCGCGGGTGCGCTGCTTGGCCAGGGCCCGGCGCGTCACCTTCAGGGGCGACTCGGACGGGGACTCGATGTTCAGGGATACAAAGCTCATGCAGCGGCCTCCAGACGAGCGAGGGCGGCTTCAGCGCGTTTCTCGAACTCGTTACAATACTCATCGACGACGTTTTGCAGGACGTCGGCATAACGGCGCGCCAGCTGGCGGCCATCCTGCGCAGCGTCGCGCAGGTCCGTGATCAACTGGCGGACTTCCGCCATGGCGTCTTCGCGTTCGGACGCGGAGAACGCGGCGGCGTTGGCGTTTAGCGCCATGCTTTTTTCTCCTGCCTCCCCGCTAGGGATGAAGCGCTGAACGATCTGCGGTGAGGAGGGTGATCATGTTCAACGAACGCATACTTCGAAACTGGGGCGCGGGACATATCCGCCCCTGAAAGCGATTGCAAGACACAAAAATAACCGAAATCAACGAACATCGGCTGAGCCGTTATCTATGACAGCGTTTACCCTAAGTCTCTGCGACAAATGCACTCAACGAACCTGCTCGACGAACAGAATCGGCGACCTGAAGCGGATGGCCGAGGCAGGGGTCTGGTCTTCCGGGTCGCAAATCCCTATCTTCCGCCCATGGACACTCTGTTCGCCGTTCTCGTTCCCGCTGCCCTGCTGGCTGTTCTGTCAGCGCTCGGCTTTGGGCTTTTTGCCCTGTTTCGGGGCGGAGATTTCGGCCGCTCCTACTCCAACAGGCTGATGCGGCTGCGTGTGGTTCTGCAATTCATCGCGATCATCGTGCTGGTGGCCGCATTCTGGTGGCGCACGCGCTAGACTTCGATAACGCAGGTCCTCGACCCATGGTCACGCTCAACACCATCTACACGCGCACCGGCGACGGCGGCTCCACCCGGCTGGCCACAGGAGCCCCGGTCAGCAAGGCTTCTCTACGGGTCGACGCCTATGGCGGGGTGGACGAAACCAACGCCTTCATCGGCGTGGCGCGACAACACACCGCAGCCGATCCACAGCTCGACGCCCTGCTGGAGCGCATCCAGAATGACCTGTTCGACCTCGGCGCCGACCTGGCGACGCCGGAACAGCATGAAAAGCCCGCCTGGGAACCCCTGCGAATCATCGAGAGCCAGGTTGACCGCCTCGAGGCCGAGATCGACCGGCTGAACGGCGACCTGTCGGCCCTGACCTCTTTCGTGCTGCCGGCCGGCTCGCCCGCCTCGGCGGCGCTGCACGTGGCCCGCACGGTCTGCCGTCGCGCCGAGCGTTCGGTCGTGCTGCTGTCGCAGACCGAGGGCGAGATCGTCAGCCAGCCGGCCCTGAAATATCTCAACCGCCTCTCCGACCTGCTGTTCGTCGCCGCCCGCTGGGCCAATGACAAGGGTGCCGCCAACGTGCTGTGGAAGCCCGGCGCGACGCGATAGCGCCGGACAGGTCCGCCCTCACGAGATTTACGGGTTTAAATCGACCCGTCGCCAATGCTAGAAACCCGCCATGCAAAGAGCCGTCGAACATCGCATTGGCATCCAGGCCCCGGCCGAGCTGGTCTGGGAGATCGTCTCGGATTTTTCGAGCTGGGGCGACTGGAACCCGATCCATCCCCTGGCCGAGGGTCAGATGAAGATCGGCACGCCGCTGACCGTGCATCACGCCCTGCCCGGCGAGCCGGTCCGGGTGATCCAGCCCGTGGTCCAGGATTGGGTTCCGTACGAACAGCTGCACTGGCGTACCAGCCGCCTGGGCGGCTTTGTCACCGCCATCCGCTATCTTGAGATCGAGAACATGGGCCCGGCCAGCTCGACCTTCTCCAACGGCGAGCTGTTCATGGGGCTTCTGGTCCGCTGGGTCAGCCGGGACGAGCGCCGGAAACTGCGCGCCGCCTTCACCCAGATGGGCGAAGCCCTGCGGGATCATGCCGAAACGGTCTGGGCCGCGCGTCAGGCCGGCGCCCCGGCAAGCCCATGATCGATGCGCTCTACAGCAGCCGGATCCTGACCCTGGTCGCCAACATTCCCCGGACCGGCCGCCTGGCCGTCCCGACGGGAACGTCGGAGAAATCCTCCAAGCTGTGTGGCAGCCGGATCATCGTCGATGTCGCCCTGTCCGACGGCCGCGTCAGCGACTTTGCCCAGGAGGTTTCGGCCTGCGCCCTGGGACAGGCATCGGCCGCTGTGCTGGGCGCACATGTGATCGGTGCCGATCTGGCGGAGATCGAGTTGGCGCGTGACGCCTTGCGAGCTATGCTGAAGGCGAACGGTCCGCCTCCTGCTGGCCGGTTTGCGGAGCTCGCCGTGCTGGAGCCGGTCAAGGACTATCCCGCCCGCCATGCCTCGACGCTTCTGGCGTTCGAGGCTGCGGTCGAGGCTGTCTCCCGGGCAACAGCCGCCTCGGAAACGCGAACTAGCAGCGTCGGCACCGCTTGATCCGGGCTTTTCGCAGGTGCGATAATGCTCAGGAATCAAGCGCTTCGCCGGCATGACCCTCTACGAACGCACCGTCGACCTCGGCCTCCGGGCCTACAAGTTGACGCTCTCGCCCCTCATCGGGCGTCAGTGCCGCTTTCTGCCGAGTTGTTCGGAGTACGCAGCGCAGGCGCTTAAGGATCACGGACCCGCCAAGGGGTCCTGGCTGGCGTTGCAACGGATTTGCCGCTGCAATCCGTTTGGAGGATCGGGCTACGACCCGCCTCCGCCGCGCGACCAGCCACGAAAGTGGATATGTAAAGAATGATCGACCTGATTTTCCCTGATGGCTCTTCCCGCCAGTATCCGGCCGGTTCGAGCGGCCGCGACGTCGCTGCGGCCATCTCCAAGTCGCTCGAAAAGAAGGCCCTGCTGATCAAGCTGGACGGCGTCCTGCTGGACCTTGACCGGCCGTTGACGGCCGACCTGCTGACCGGCGAGCGCCGGATCGAGATCATCACGCGCGATGCGCCCGATGCGCTTGAGGTGATCCGCCACGACACCGCCCACGTTCTGGCCCAGGCCGTCCAGGAGCTGTTCCCCGGCACCCAGGTGACGATCGGTCCGAACGTCGAGGACGGCTTCTATTACGACTTCGCCCGCGACGAGCCGTTCAGCCTCGACGATCTGCCGAAGATCGAGGAGCGGATGCGCCAGATCGTCGATCGCGACGAGAAGATCCGCCGCGAGGAAGTCGACCGCGACGCCGCCATCGCCGACTTCGAGGCCCTGGGCGAAGCCTACAAGGCCCAGATCATCCGGGATCTGCCGGCCAGTGACACGATCACCGTCTATCACCAGGGCGACAGCTGGAAGGACCTGTGCCGCGGGCCTCACCTGCCGTCGACCAAGGCAGTAGGCAAGGCGTTCAAACTGACCAAGCTGGCCGGGGCCTACTGGCGCGGCGACCAGAACAATGCCCAGCTGCAGCGCATCTACGGCACCTCCTGGGCGTCCGAGGCCGACCTCGCGGCCCATCTGCTGCGCATCGAGGAAGCCGAGAAGCGCGACCACCGCAAGCTGGGCCGGACCATGAACCTCTTCCACATCCAGGAAGAGGGAAAGGGCATGATCTTCTGGCACCCCAAGGGCTGGACGCTGTATCGCGCCCTTGAGGACTATATGCGCCGCCGTCTTGACGCGGCCGGCTACCAGGAGGTCAAGACCCCGCAGATCCTCGACCGCAGCCTTTGGGAGCGTTCGGGCCACGCCGAGAAGTTCGGCCATGCCATGTTCATGTGCGAAAGCGCTGAGGGCGAGGTCCTGGCCGTCAAGCCGATGAACTGCCCCGGCCACATCCAGATCTTCAATATCGGCCAGAAGAGCTACCGCGAACTGCCCCTGCGCATGGCCGAGTTCGGGGCCTGCCACCGCTACGAGCCCTCGGGTGCCATGCACGGCATCATGCGGGTGCGGGCCTTCACCCAGGACGACGCCCACATCTTCTGCCGCGAAGAACAGGTGACCGAGGAGAGCGCCCGCTTCATCGAGCTGTTGCGCAGCGTCTATAACGACCTCGGCATGCAGCTTCACGACGTGAAGTTCTCCACCCGTCCCGACCTGCGCGCCGGCACGGACGAGATCTGGGACAAGGCGGAACACGCCCTGGCGACCGCTGCGGAAGCGGCCGGCGAACGTCTGGTCGACCAGCCGGGCGAAGGGGCCTTCTATGGCCCGAAGCTGGAATTCTCACTGAAGGACGCCATCGGCCGGGTCTGGCAGTGCGGCACCCTGCAGCTGGACTTCGTGCTGCCGGAACGTCTGGACGCCGAATATGTGGCCGAGGACGGCTCCAAGAAGCGCCCGGTTATGCTTCACCGCGCCATTCTGGGCTCGTTTGAACGCTTCATCGGCATCCTTCTGGAGAATTTTGCGGGTCACCTGCCGCTTTGGCTGGCGCCGACCCAGGTTGTCGTGGCGACAATCACCTCCGACGCAGACGACTATGCGCGTCAGGTTGTTTCGCGGTTGACAGCTCTCGGCATACGCGCGGAGGTCGATCTCCGAAATGAGAAGATCAACTACAAGATTCGCGAGCACAGCCTCGCCAAGGTGCCGGTAATCGCCGTGGTCGGACGTAAGGAAGCTGAAACAGGTCAAGTGGCCCTGCGCCGCCTCGGCGGCGAAGGCCAGAACATCCTGTCGCTGGACGAGGCGGTCAGGGTGCTGTCGGCTGAAGCGACCCCACCCGACCTGGCCCGTGCCAGGGGTCTGACCCCGACTGAACCCGAGGTCGCGCCGGCCTGATGAACAGCATTCTCCCGTCCTTCACGACCCTTGCCGCCGGGGCCCACCCGGCGCGTCCGAACATATCGGTCGTCATGGTCGTGTACCGGACGGGGAAGGCCCTGATCGAGAGCATCCGGCATGTGCTGGATGAGCCCCTGGTCGATGAATTCGTCATCATCGACAACGGCTCGTTGCCGCATGATGCCGAGATGCTGCGGGCCCTGGGCCGGACCGAGCCGCGCGTGATCCTGGTACAGGGCCACGGCAATGTCGGCTTCGCGCGCGGAGCCAACAAGGGCGGGCGCGCTGCTCGCGGCGAACACATCATCTTCCTGAACCCGGATGCCAACCTGCAACCGGGCTGCATTGCCGCCCTGGTCACCGCCTTCCGTGGCCAGCCGACCCCGACGGTCGTCGGGGCCCGCGTGCTGAATGTGGACGGCAGCGAGCAGCGCGGCGGCCGCCGGGGCGAGGTGACTCCGGTCACCACCCTGCTGAGCTTTGGCCAGCTGACCCAGCGCTACCCGGGTCTGGCGGGGTTCGAAATCCATCGCGAACTTGAGCCCCTGCCCGAGACTCCGGTCCCGATGCCGACCATTTCGGGGGCCTGTTTCGCCCTGCGCCGCCGCGACTTCGAGGCGCTGGACGGCTTCGACGAAGGCTATTTCCTGCACGTCGAGGACATCGACCTGTGCTGGCGGGCCCGCCAGGCCGGCGGCCAGGTGATCTTCCAGCCCAAGGCCGAGGTCGTGCACCTGGGCCACACCAGCCTGGAACACCCCGTCAAGGTCGAGTTCCACAAGGGCGTGGGCCTGTCCCGCTACTTCATCAAGCGCGCCGACACCCTGCAACGCTACATCCTCGCCGTTTTGCTGGCCCCCGCCATCCTGCTGATGAGCATTTCCCGCCCGCTGCTCTGGAAACTGACCGGCCGCCCGATCTAGACGCCGGCCTGACGGGTGGACCCCGGCCCGATCGCCCCTATATCTGGGAACCTAGCCGCACCTCCCGGATCCGCGCCCATGACCAAGCCCCTGAAGATCGACTTCGTCTCGGACGTCTCCTGCCCGTGGTGCATCATCGGTCTGGGTGGCCTGGAGACGGCGCTGGAGCGGGTCGGTGACCTGGTCGCGGCCGACATTCACTTCCAGCCGTTCGAGCTCAATCCGCACATGCCGCCGGAAGGCCAGAACATCGTCGAACACATTGCCGAGAAGTACGGGGCCAGTCCCGAGCAGTCGGCGGCCAATCGCCAGGCCATCCACGCCCGCGCGGCCGAGGTCGGCTTCACGATGAAGACCGGCGAGACCAGCCGGATCTACAACACGTTCGACGCCCACCGCCTGCTGCACTGGGCCGGGATTACCGGCGGCCAGACGGCCCTGAAGAAGGCGCTGTTCGAGACCTATTTCACCGACGGCCAAAGCCCTGCCGACCATGAGGTTCTGGTGGCCGCCGCCGAGAAGGCCGGTCTGGACGGCGTCGCGGCGCGCGAGGTCCTGACCTCGGGCCGCTACACCAACGAAGTCCGCGCCGCCGAACGCGCCTGGCATGAGGCCGGGATCAGTTCGGTTCCGGCCGTGATCATCAACGACCGCTACCTGATCTCGGGCGGTCAGCCGGCGGACTACTTCGAAAAGGCCCTCCGGCAGATCGCCACCGAGGTCTGAGCGCCCTCAGACCACCTGGGTCGCGGTGCCGGCCACCATGTACCAGGTCAGCAACAGACCGCAGAGGACACTGGCAGCCACATAGCCGCCGGTCCGCCGCCAGGTGAAGATGCCGATCACCGCGATCAGGGCCGTCAGGGGCAGGAACTGGATGGCCACTACGGTCGACAGCGGATCAAAGGCGGTCGGCAGGGTCCCGGTCAGGAACAGCGCGCCGTAATCGAGGACGAGCAGCAGCAGGAAGCCGCCGCTCAGGGCCAGCACCGCCCCGGCATACTGCGCGGCCGTCGTCTCGCCCGCCACCGGCACCCGGGCCAGCAGGGTGCGCAGGGTGACACCGAAGGCCAGGGTGAAGGGCACCAGATAAACGAGGGACAGGCCGGCCTGGGCCGGGCTCAGACGCTTCAGCGCCACCACCCAGAACCGGAAGTCGACCAGGAACAGGCGATGCACCAGCTCCAGGGTGCCATAGACGGCCCCGACGCTGAGCAGGCCGATCAAAAGGGAAAGGCCGAGCTTGCGGGTGAACACCGGCTTCTCCCGCTTGCCGATGGCGCCCAGGGCCAGGGTCAGCAGCGCCCCCAGTACGGCCCAGGTCAGGACCTGGTTGGTGATGCCCTGCTTGAGGACCGGATTGGGCTTCAGGGCCAGCATGCCCAGGATGAACAGCGGGAAATAGGTCACGGCCGGCAGCAGGGCGGTCAGGGCCAGACTGCCCCACCAGCCCCGGTCGCGGCGCGTCACCGACGGGGTCGGGACGCCGCGCAGGCCGGCAAACAGCGGCAGGGCCAACAACAGCTCGAAAGTGCCCAGCAGCAGCACCACCGCCCCAATCAGGGCGATGCCGGTGCCGCCCTCTTTCCACATCCAGATCTGGTCACCGGCCGGACGCGGCGCGCCGCCCTTCAGCGTCCGGGCGAACCAGTCGAGGGCGTGGCCGATGGCGGCGGGCGAGATGTGATCGCCGGGGTGGGTGGTGGCCGGGGTCTGCAGCATCCGCGCGGTGCCCGCCTCAACGGAACCATAGACCCGGCCCGGCTGGATCGGGGCCGCCGTGCCGAACACCGCCTGCAGCTTGGCACTGGTCGTCACATCCTGGGCCCGGTCGACGCCCCACATCAGCTTGGAAAACTCGTCATAGCGGCTGAACACCAGGGCCAGGTTGCGCGGCCAGGCCGGTGTGCCCTCGGCCGCGAACGGCGCGCCGGTTGACGAGCCTTCCAGCACCACCGAACGATAGGCGTCAGGCAGGGTCGCGGCAGCGGCCAGCACCGTCCAGCCGCCCATGCTGTGTCCCTCCAGCCCGATATTGTCGCGGTCGACGATCTTCAGGCTGCGCAGATAGGCCAGGCCGTCCGGACCGCCGAAACCGTTTGAAAAGGCTGCACCGCCGCTATAGCCGTGGCCGGTCTGGTCCATGGCCAGAACCACATAGCCGCGCCGGGCGAACTCGATGGCAAAGCCGCTCTGGGTCTCGCGGGAATTGATGTAGCCGTGCACGGCCAGCACACCCGGCGCCGGCGTGGCAGCGGTGGCATTGGGCGGGGTGTAGAGCAGGGCGCTCATCGGCGTGCCGTCCTTGCCGGCGAAGGTCACCTCGGTGACCCTGATCCCGCCCGCCGTCTGGACCTTCCAGGCCAGGACGCTACCGCCCAGCACCAGAACCAGCCCCAGCACGAACAACAGCCATGGCTTGCGCATGACATCCCCTCCCCCACGCCGGTCGTTCGCCAGCTTTGGGGCGAGCCTAGAGGAGACGCGGGGAAAGTCGAATCCGGTCCAACATCCAGCTTGTCATCCCGGAAGCCTCGCAGAGGCTGTCCGGGATGACAGCTTGAGTTTGCCTAGACCCGCGCCGCAGCCTTCTCGGCCGCCGCCCGGCGCGCGTCCATGTCAGCGCCGTACAGACGCTGGATCCGCTGCAGCACCTCAGCCGGGGCCGTCTCGGGCCGTCCGGCGTGGAAGGGCGGGGCCGGGGCATATTCGACGGCAAGCTGGATACCCTGGGCCACAGCCTCCCCCGCCACCTCGGCGGCGATGGTCAGGGCGAAGTCGATGCCCGCCGTCACGCCGCCACCGGTGAAGACATGGCCGGCGCGTACCACCCGGCCCGGATCCGGCTGCGCCCCGAACAGGGCCAGCTGGTCGCGCCACGCCCAGTGGCAGGCCGCCCGTCGGCCCTTCAGCAGACCGGCCGCGCCCAGCACCAGCGACCCGGTACAGACCGAGCAGACATAGCGTGCGCCGGCGGCCAGGCGGCGGATCTGGTCGAGGAAGTCCGCATCGGCCATGGCCTCTGTGGTGCCGAAGCCGCCCGGCACGATCAGGATGTCGCATACAGGCAGGTCAGCCAGACGCGGCAGATGCGCGAAGACCAGGCCGTCGGCCTCGATCTCGCCGCCGTGCAGGCTGGCGACCGTGACTTTCGCGCCCGGAAGACGGCAGAGGATCTGGTGCGGTCCGGTGAAGTCCAGATGGGTGACGCCCGGAAACAGGGCAAAGACGATGTTCAGCGGTGCGGCCTGGGCCATGGCGGTCTCTCCGGTTGACGCCCGAGCATCGCCCACCTAGCGTCTGGCGGAAATGACATAATTCCCTCGGATTCCGCCATGTCTCGCACGATCGGCTTTCTGGTCTATCCCGACTTCCAGATCCTCGACGCGACCGGCCCGGTCGCCGCCTTCGAGATCGCCGCCCGCTACTCACCCGGGGCCTACAGCCTGGTCTTCCTGTCGCGGGACGGCGGCATGGTCACCAGCTCGTCGGGCCTGGCCGTCGCCACCACCGCTCTCGCCGCCGCGCCGCCCCTCGACACGCTGCTGGTGGCGGGAGGCGACGGCGTGCGTCCGGCGGCCCAGTGCCCCGTGACCCTGGCCTATGTCCGTGACACGGCCAAGACGGCGCGCCGCGTCGCCAGCGTCTGTTCGGGCACCTATGTCCTGGCCGAGGCCGGTCTGCTGGACGGCCGGCGCGCCACCACCCACTGGAGCCGGACCCGCGACATCCAGAAGCGCTATCCGGCCATCCGGCTCGAGCCCGACCGGATCTTCGTGCAGGACGGCCCGATCTGGAGCTCGGCCGGCATCACCGCCGGCATCGACCTGTCCCTGGCCCTGATCGGGGCCGACGAGGGCGAGGCCGTGGCCCGCCGCACCGCCCAGCAACTGGTGGTCTATTACCGCCGCCCCGGCGGCCAGTCGCAGTTCTCGGCCCTGATCGACCTGAAGACCCAGCGGTTTGATACGCTTCTGGCCTGGGCCCGGGAGAACCTGTCGGAGGCCCTCTCGGTGGAACAGCTGGCCGAGAAGGCCGCGATGAGCCCGCGCAACTTTGCCCGGCTGTTCGCTGCCGAGACCGGCGTCACCCCGGCCAAGGCCGTCGAGCGTCTGCGCGTCGAGGCCGCCCGCGCCCTGCTGGACAGCCAGCCCCTGCAGGTCGAGGACGTCGCCCTGGAAACAGGGTTCGGCGATCCCGAACGCATGCGCCGGGCCTTCATCCGCGCCTTCGGCCAACCGCCCCAGGCCCTGCGCCGGGGCCGGAGTGCCGCGCCCGGCAGGAGCGCCTGACGCCTATCGGCCAGGCCGCTGACACGCAGACGCGCCGTCACGGTCCGTCCTTGTGGGTCTCAGGCTGCGACCGAGACCTTAGCACGCCGCCGGTGCCAGTCGTCGAAATGGACCTTGCCCAGCCAGAACAGCATGACCGGCAGCGGCGACAGGGCGACAACGTAGAGCAGGACCGAGCCCTGCCGGGCCTTGGGAAACACCTGCTGCTGGCCGAGGAAAAACGACCCCGAGGCGATGAACAGCGAAAAGCACATCCGCCACAGGTGCCGTGCCATCCGTGCGACATTGGACAGGCCCTTGCGCAGGAGCACATGCAACTCCCCGGCGGCCGCGAAGGCCCCGGCGATCGTGAACAGGAAGAAGGCCTGGGGCGGCGAGCCGTCGACCGTGCCGCTGGGGCTGGCCGCGCCCATCTGCATGAAGGTCACGCCGGCGGCGGTGATGGTGAGGGCCACGAGCAGACCGATGACCGCCTGCGCCCCGCTGTTCACGGTCCGCTGACGCGCCGCCAGGGTGCCGCTGATCAGCAGGTAGAGCGCCAGGACGCCGGCCACGAAGTTGGGTCGCTGCCCGGTGTGAAGGAACGGCGCGACGCCCGCGCCGATGGCATAGGCGGTAAACATCGCCAGAAAGAACACCGATCCCGCCTTGCGGTGGACGCTCTGCCCCTTGCGCGAGGCCAGGGCGACAACCCCGGTGACCATGCCGATCGCCCCGCCGGTGATGTGGGCCCACAGCAGGGCATTCGCCCACAGATGCATCCAGGCCGGAGCACCGGGCCCAGCCTCGAGATTCTCTGCCAGCGCGACGGAAGGCAGCAGGGCAAAGGCGAAGGCGAGAGCGAACAGGGCGGATGAGACGGGAAACCGGTGTGTCATGCCCCCTTACTTGTTGATATCAGCGGCGGGCACCATGATCGCAGCTGTCGCACGCATGATCGTTCGTAACACCAGAGCCAATGCCGATGTCGAACCTGACCACATCCGCAGGACTCGCCGTCGGCCTGATCGCCTTCGCTGTCCAGCAGGGCGCGGATCGCGCAGCACTTCTGGCCCGGGCCGCCCTGGTGCAGGCCGACCTCGACGACCATGACAGCCGCCTGCCGCTCGCGACCTACATGGCCCTGATGCGCGCGGCCCAGGATCTCTGCAAGGACCCGGCCCTGGCCCTGCATTTCGGCGAGGCTGTCGACCTGGCGGAGCTATCGATCGTCGGGCTGATCATGAACGCCTCGGCGACCATGGGCGACGCCTTCGCCCAGATGCAGCGCTTCGGCCGGCTGACGCTCGAGACCGAAGGGCTCAACGACGGGCCGCGCTTTACCCTGACCGTGCGCGACGGCCAGCTGTGGATGGTCGATCAGCGGGCTGATCCCGACGTCTTCCCCGAACTGACCGAAGGGGCCTTCGTCCGGCTGGTCTGCGGCCCGCGCCGCTTCCTGCCCGAGCCGCACGTCCTGGAGGTGCAGTTTACCCACCCGGCCCCGGCCTGGCGCGCCGAGCATGACCGGATTTTCCAGTGCCCGGTGACCTTCTCCAGCGGCTGGAACGCCCTGCGGCTCGATCCGCGCATCGTAACCTGGCCGGTGGCGCTGCAGCCGCGCTACGTGTTCGGTGTCCTGACCCAGCGGGCCGACGGCCTGCTGCAGGAGCTCGAGGACCAGAAGACCGTGCGTGGCCGGGTCGAGGCCGTGCTGCTGCCGCTGTTGCATACCGGCGAGGTCGGCGTTGAAGCCGTCGCCCGCGCCCTGGGTTTCAGCCGCCAGACCCTGTTCCGCAAGCTCAGGGCCGAGAGCATCACTTACAAGCAGGTCCTGGACGCCCTGCGCCACCGCATGGCGCTGCGCTACCTCACCGGGTCCAGGGCCTCGGTCAACGAGACCGCCTACCTCGTCGGCTTCTCCGAACCCGCCGCCTTCTCACGCGCCTTCAAGCGCTGGACCGGCAGAAGTCCCCGCGAGGTCCAGCTGGCGAGGTCGGGTTAAGCGCTCCGGACCGCCCTGCTCGGCCTGTCCGATCGCAATCCCTTCGGGGCTCGGACCGGGATGAGCGGCCCGTCAGCCCGGCTCTCCCAAACCCTTGTGCGGCATTCTGTCGCAGGCCCTGGAAGCGGTCCGTTCAGCATGGCGGGCCTAGTCAGGCAATCGATTGGGTTGGGCAAGAACCATGCGAGCCATCCGAGGTCCGGACACCTTCAGAAGCGACCCCATCAGGCTTGCTTTGCTGGGTCATGCCCACCGCAACGCCAGGGCCACAATGGCGGTGCAGGCGGCCGCCGCGATCGCCGTCTGCGTCATTGCCCTGCCCGAAGAGCGTCCCTTCCGGATGGCCTGGCTGGCCGTCGTCGCCTTGGTGCTGGCCCTGCGGCTGGTAGCCGACTGGAGTCTCGGCGGGGCCCTGCGCGGCCGCTTCATGGCCAACCAGCTTTCGCTGCTCGCCCATGGCCACAACCTCGGCCTGCTCCTGAGCGCCGGACTGTGGGCCCTGATCGCCTGTTTGCGGCTTCCCCACGACAGCATCAGCGCCCGTTATGTGCTGATTATCATCCTGTCCGGCCTGGCCGGCGGTGCCGTGGGCGTGCTGTCGCCGTTGAAATGGACCGGCCGGATCTACATCTCGCTGATCCTGCTGCCCGCCTCCCTGACCCTGATCCTGGTGCATGGTGTAGATGCCACCCTGGGGATCCTGGGCCTGATTTTCTGGGTCGTGATGATGGTGGGCCACAACAACAACCACGCCCTGCTGATCGACTCCCTGCGCCTGCGCGACGAGAACCGCGAACTGCTGGAAGACATCGCCCGCCGCAATCACGAGACCCGCCGCCTGAACCAGGACCTGGAAACCCGGGTGCGGGCGCGCACGCTCGAACTCGAATGCATGACCCAGGAAGCCCAGGTGGCCAACCGCGCCAAGTCGCAGTTCCTGGCCACGGTCAGCCATGAGATGCGCACGCCGCTCAATGCCATTCTCGGCGAGGGCCAGCTCCTGGCGCGCGACACGCTGACCGAACCCCAGCGCGCGCATGTGATGGCCATCAAGACCGCCTCGCGCGCCATGCGGCAGCTGATCGACGATGTTCTCGACATCTCGCAGGTCGAGGCCGGCGCGCTGCAGGTGCGGCAGGCCGTCTTCTCGCTGGAAGACCTGATCGCCGAGGTCCGCCAGATCTATGGCCCCCGCGCCGCCGGCCGGGGCCTCGATCTGGTGCTCACGCTGCAGCCGGACCTTGCGCCGCTTCGGCGTGGCGACCAGGACCGGCTGCGCCAGATCATCGGCAACCTGATCGACAACGCCCTGAAATTCACCCGCGAGGGCAGCGTTACGGTCGAGATCGGCGGCGACGGCACGGGACTGGCGATCGCCGTGATCGATACGGGGATCGGCATTGCCGCAGCCGACCACGAGACGATCTTCCAGCGGTTCGCCCAGGTCGACAGCACCTCGACGCGCGAGGTCGGAGGGATTGGCCTCGGCCTGGCCATCTGCCGCGAGCTGGCCGAACGCATGGGCGGCACGCTGGCGGTGGCATCAGACCTCGGCGGTGGCGCGCGGTTCGACTTCAGGGCCCCGATCGCGGCGGTCAGGGCCTCGGACCGCGAAGCCCCGGCCGACGAGGGCGAAGCCTATGGCGGCGGACCCGCCACGCTGCTGGTGGTGGACGACAATCCGGTCAACCGGCGCATCCTGGCCGCCCTGATGGAGCCGTTCGGCGTCGAATGCAGCTTTGCGACCAGCGGCCGGGAAGCGCTGGAGGCCTGGCGCCGCGAGCGCTGGGACGCGATCCTCATGGATGTGCACATGCCCGACATGGACGGGGTCGAGGCCACCCGCGCCATCCGCATCGAGGAAAGCTCGGCCCACCGCGACCGGACGCCGATCATCGCGGTCACAGCCAGCGTGCTCGTCCACGAGGTGGAAGCCTATCGCCAGGCCGGCATGGACGACATCCTGGCCAAGCCCATCGAGGCCAGGGCCCTGGCCCACATGCTGTCACGCTGCCTCGCAGCCTGAGACCGCCCCGCAGACTTCCGCCCCCTCAGTGCCCTCCGCCCCGGGCCGGATGCGGGATCCTGGCCACGTCGGCGGCGGTCACCGGCTTGGAATAGGCATTGCCGAAGCTGGTCCGGACATAGCTGATGGCGGCGGCGATCTGGGCATCGTCGAGCGGCCCGGCCAGGCTGGGCATGGCCCCCTTGCCGTTGACGACGACGGTGATTGGATAGGCCGCGCCCGCCAGACGGGGATTGGCGGCCAGGGCCGGAATTGTGGCCGCGCCAGTCCCGCCGCGCGCGTCGGCCATGTGGCAGGCGGCGCAGACGGCTTCATAGACCTGCTGGCCGGTGACCGGCTTGGCCACGCGGACCACGCCGCCGCCGGTGTCGCCACCGGCCGGGGTCTGGGCCAGGGCCGGCGCGGCGACGGCCACAGCCAGGGCGGCAAGCGCGAGGGGAAGACGAAGGGTCATGCTCAGGCCTCCAGGGCGCGCTTGTGCAGCTGGGAAATGGCGTCGATGGACGAGAGCAGTGCCCCCTCCATCCAGCAGCCGACATAGGAGGCGTGCTCACCGGCGAGGACGATGCGACGGTCCATCGTGACCAGGGTCTGGTAGTGTTCTTTTCGCGACTCCTCGGTCCAGCGGGCGCAGCAGCCGAGGGTCCAGGGCACCCGGCTCCAGGCCACCGAGGCCCCGTTCGAGAACTCCTTGCGATAGCTGGCCGGGTGCAGGATCGAGCCCTGCTGCAGGGCCGCCTCGAGGCGCTGCTCGGGGGTCATGCCGGCCAGACGATAGGCCCCCATCTCGCGGGCAAACGCGCCCAGCAGCACGGCCGGACCGTTCCCGAACAGGTTGTTGTTCGGATAGGAGATCAGCGCGATCTCCTGGTCGGTGAAGCTGTGGCCGCCATAGATAGAGTCATCCTCCTCCCAGAAGCGGCGCTTCATCTCGAGGCCGATCTTGACCTGTCCGGAATAGGGCACCGCGGCGATGGCGGCGCTCATGGCGTCGGTGACCTGGGTCTCGATCTGGTTCAGCACGCCCAGCGGGATCGTGCAGACGCACCAGTCGGCCTGGGCGACGGTGACCTTGCCGGTCTGGGTGTCGGCATAGGTGACCGCCACGCCC
>Ga0187843_10001290_pt1 | contig 16093 bp, 16 predicted proteins | sample SpaLakP09_SKY_43_FD_134516 | JGI IMG/M metagenome (GOLD analysis project Ga0187843, IMG submission 134516) | Oligotrophic lake water microbial communities from Sparkling Lake, Wisconsin, USA - SP09_SKY_43 | ecosystem: Environmental > Aquatic > Freshwater > Lake | place: USA: Sparkling Lake...
AAGAAGTGGACGATGCCGATACGGGACTGGAAAGCTGCTCTGAACCGCTTCGCCATCCAGTTTGAAGACCGGGTGCCGCAGACTTAAACGAAAACCCGTTTACACAGAATCCAGTACACCCCCCGGAACTCATCTCGCTGATCATCAAAGGCGCCTCAGCATCCTTTTTTTTCAGTTCGACATCACGCAAGCGGATCAAGCCAAAACGCCCCAGAACAACTACATCTTCGGGGCTCAAGCTTCCGTCCCGCTCCATTTCCACTCCGGAAGGACTCAACCGCATTTCAATTTTCGTTCGCTTTGGCCACTCCGCTAGACGAGCTGCAGCCTTCATGAACCGGTCCAATGTGCGCTCATCAGCGTCAATTAGTTGACGCATTAGAGGAAGATAATCTGCAGCGAACATCCCAGAGCGTGCAGTGAAATCATCTATCACTACACGCGGCCTGTCGCTGGTCATGAGACTCTTCAAGAAAACTAGCGACGACACTCCGAACGAAACCCTAATTACTGGCTCGTAATCTAAGTACTCCAACACGTCACCAATGGACCGGGAATGTTTTGAACTTTTCCCAGCAGCTTCCGCGAGAGTGTAAATAATTCTGGCAATGTAGGCCAAGCTTAGGTTGCTCGTGGCAAGACCTCGCAAGCCAAGATAGCTATAGTACGGAACCGTGTCATTGCGCTTGATTAGCGGAAATTTATCAAACGGACTCGTAGATACACAGATTAGTTTCGACGGAGCTCTAGTAGCATGGGAACGCCCAGCTGCAGCATCGCCTTCTTTCCAAGACACGCCTATGAATCTCCTCAAGTCGCAGTTTGCATTCAGAAATTCAATCGAAATGTCTCGGAGCAATCGACTCTTCCCAGTTCCATTTTTCCCCACTATTACTGTAAATAGGTTACGAGAAGTCCGCGCCTCTCGGCTGCGATGAACAAAATTATAGTCACACTGTCTGGCGGAATATTTATAGAGCATGCCTCGCTGGCCATTTCATAGTATGCACATCGAATTTTGCGCTACCTCGGCTGGATTTTCCCTCCACACTCAGCGGCGCTCGTCATACTATCCTCGCAAACATCAATCGCGCAAGCCAAAACATCCGGCCACACATTTCCAATAGTTAATTCACCCTGACGTGCTCGATATCTACTCCCGGCCGCTAAGCACCCACCGGCTACTGGCCAATTCGCCACATATGGAATTTCAAAATTCTAAAGTTTGCCAAAAAATTAATTTCAGTGTAGCCTGCCGATTGGTTGTCATTTTTTTAAGTCGAAGAATTCTGCGCGCGTATGCGCTGCAAACCTAAAGGCAATATTAATGAGCAAATTCGCCCTTGCACTGTTCCTGACTCTCATCACAGGAGTCACTCGTTCTGAACCAGTCATCGAAAGGGTCGACATCTTCGGTCAAGCGTGCCTTGGATGGGGAGACCCCGGAACCTACTTATACGATCTTTGCCGCAACGGTTTTATAGATCGCAAGGGTGATGGAAGTGGAATTGGCAGTGGCACTTCGGGCGGAGGCGGCGTTCCCAAAGGCGGCTCGCCTACAGGCGCTGCAGGTCCCTCAGAGGCAAACGTCTTGCCAGGCAAAGTTGAAGAAGACTCGAACCCTTGTCCAGCCTCAAAAAATCCGGTGATCTTGACTACCGGCGAAAAGTACAAAGAAGAAGCGGACTTTACCAGTGCTGGCGAATATGGGCTTTCTCTCACTCGAATGTATAGAAGTAAGCAATCCATCGGCAAGATGTTCGGACCGAAGTGGCTTTCCAATATGGACGTCCCAAGAATCACCACATCGTCAGGATGTCAGGTAGTCACGGAGTATGGTGAATGTATCGTGCAGTGGGCTTACGTTACTAGCCCAAACGGTACGAAAGTAGCGTACAAACTTGTGAGCACAACGCCGAGCACGATGGCAATGACTGCCACGGCCAGGAAGCAGTCGCTTGCAAAGCGCAAGTCTAAGAAGAATGGCGACCCGGTAACGATGGCGCCCGGAGACGTGTACACGTACGCGTCTGGATCGTCGGCGTTTGCTGGTGAATTGACTTACACAACTAGTGCCGGATGGACCCTCGTTCAGAGCGGCGTCACGCGATTTTTTGGCACCAACGGAGCGATTGAGAGTATCAGTGATGATGAAGGAGCAGCTTTGTATTACACCTATCATCCAACGACCGGTCGCTTAAACACCATCACGAATGCTGTTGGTAAGACAATTGGTCTTATATGGGGAACAAACAATCGGGTAAGTACCCTTACCGATCCATCTGGCAGTATTTGGACATATGGCTATGACGCTGCAGGGATGCTAACCTCGGTAACGGCCCCCACCATTGCTGGCACGCCAGCCGACGTCCGGACATACCATTATGGCTTCCCCGGCGACAACACGCTCCTCACAGGTATTTCAATTAACAACGTCAGGTACAGTACCTATGACTATTACGCTGACAAGACGGTAAAAAAGAGCAGTCTTGCCGGGCTAGTTGAAGATGACAATTTTTCTTATGTTCCAGGCGCTACTACCATAGTTGATGCAAGAGGGCAGTCAACCACCTACTCGTATAGCACCGTCCTAGGCGAGAAGAAATTGACCGGTGTTTCGCGCGCGGGCACCGCGACGTGTGGTTCAGCGAGTGCCTCCACAGCCTATGATGTCAATGGGTACATCGACTACACGACTGACTGGAAAGGTAACCGTACAGAGTATGACGTCGACATCGCTGGACGCATTCAGTCGATCGTGACCGCAGCAGGAACGAGCGATAAATTGTCCGTCGTCCATTCTTGGATTGGCGACAAAATTGACCATACTGATTTTGTCGGCAACGGCTCGGTGTACGCCAGAACGACGTACACTTACCACACTAGTGGATATGAAGTTGGGCGGATCGCGAGCAAGACTGAAGATGAATTCAGAGACCCGAGCAACAAGCAGAAAAAAACTAACTACGCTTATCAATTCCGTCCGGACAGCACAATTTCACAGTACGTCGTCACCCAGACCCTTCCAAACGGGACCTCGGCAATCACGACGACGAATTACGACACTGTGGGGAATATCGCGTCTGTCGTCAACGCTCTAGGACATACGGAAACGTGGTCAAATTTCAACGGCCTGGGGCGAGCTGGCACTTACAAAGATGCGAACAATGTCACCACCAACTACGCATATTTCCCGAACGGGACACTGAAATCAACATCGCAAGTCCTGTCCGGAGGCACGCGAGTTACGAGCTTTGCATACAACAACAATCGACAGCTAAAGACTATAACCTTTGCCGATGGACGTGTGGAGCGGTTTGACTACGACGCGGCTGCCCGGCGGATCAAAGTGGGCGACGCTTCACTAACTAAATTCCAAACCTCGACGATCAATCTGGCGGAAAATAGCGTCACGATTGCATCGGAACTAAACACGCCAGGTACAGGGGCAACACCTGTTGCGACAGTCGCCGGTAGCTTCTCCGCCAAGATGATAAAAGATTCGTTAGGCCGAGACTACAAGGCGGTCGGAAACGATCAACAAACTGTTGATTTCGACTACGACAACAACGGGAACCTGGAATCGACCACCGATGCCTTGTTCCGAGTGACGCGGTACGGCTACGACGCACAGAACCGAAACACGACAATAACAATGCCAGACGGTGGCGTCACAACATTGACCTACGATGACGATGGATTTCTGGAATCTGTCCAAGACCCAAGAGGGCTGATAACTCGTTACACCTACAATGGCTTCGGTGATCTGCTTTCGAGAATTAGCCCGGATACAGGCACAACCACGTACTCGTATGATAGTGCCGCCCGCTTAGCGACTGAGACTCGGCCTGGCCCCAAAGTGATTGCCTATACTTGGGACGCATTGGGGCGACCCAAAACACGCGTCAGCGGGGCAACGACCGAAACGCTGACATATGATCAAGGTACTTACGGCAAGGGGCGGCTGACGCGCATCGATGATGCAAGTGGATACGCGACCTATCAATATTCTGGAGCCGGCGAAGTTACGCAACAATTCAACAGCATTTTGGTTAATGGCGTAGCTAGTCCCTACACAACAACTTGGGCGTATAGCTATACGGGCAGGTTGAACACTCTGAGTTATCCGGGTGGCCCAGTACTTACTTATGGATACGACACGCAAGGGAGAGTCAGCAGCGTTTCCAGTAGCCTTACGGGCGTATGGGCTACTCTTGCGAATAACTTTCTATACCAGCCGGCGACAAACCGGCTCTATGCCTGGAAATTCGGAAATGGAAAGCCGCGCCTAGTTACTCTGGATAGTGACGGCCGCTTCGCGAAATTGTCAGGAAACGGCGTTCATGAACTTACTTACGACTACCACGCGGACAACTCCTTCTGGAAGATCGACAACCTTCTCAATTCATCGCTCAGTACGATTTACACGCACGATGCGAACAAGCGCCTGAAAAAAGAAGACCGAAGTGCGGCAGTGGAGGAGTTCACATGGGACTTGTCGGGCAATCGCATGACCCAAGTAAAGGCAGGTGCAACGATTTTGTACGAAACCCCAACAACCACCAACCAGCTGAAGAAATGGACCGCAGGAACCACAGTTCGAAATCTCCTTTACGACGCAGTCGGGAACCTTGAAAGTGAGACTCGGCTTCCGAGTGGGACACGGGGATACCTGTACGACGCTTTCAACAGACTGAGCGCGACAAAGGTTAACGGAGCCACTGTGGGCGACTACAAAAACAACGCCTTCGGACAGCGTGTCTTAAAGGTCGCTTCCGGCCTCAATATTCGATCGATCTACAGCCCGTCAGGAGAATTGTTAGCCGAGATCGGTGCTTCACAAAACACCAGCTACGCGTGGGTCGGTGGCGAACTATTGGGCATAGCCCGGGGAACTACATTTTATGCTAGTCACAATGATCACGTCGGTCGACCGGAAGTATTAACGAATGATCTCGGTACAGTAGTGTGGCGGGCAACGAATCGTGCGTTCAATCGCACGGTGGCGCTTGACACTATCGGTGGCCTGAACGTAGGTCTGCCTGGGCAATATTATGACGGCGAGTCCCAACTTTGGAATAACTGGCACCGCTACTATGACGCCGAAGTTGGAAGGTACATTCAGTCGGATCCGATCGGTCTTGAGGGAGGCATTAACACTTACGCCTATGTTGAGGGTCGTCCGCTCGACTTCGTAGATCCAACAGGGCTCGTGAAATTTACAGAGTGTGAAACGCAGGGATTCTTTGAAGCGGCCCAAGCGCAATCGTTAGTCGACGCGTTTTACAACCACCGTGGCGGTGGCAAATTCGACTTTGTGCTGGGCCCAAATAGACTCGATACTTGGGCCATTGGCGGCAAATCCTATAATGCAAACGAGTTCGGGAACGTCCTTGCAGGGTATACTGGTGGATTCAAATTCGGTTCAATGGGTGGAGCGCTCATCACCCAAACGGCCGGGGTTCTTGCTAACTGGTCGGACAATGGGTTTGGCAGCGACGGGGACTCCACCAGCCGCCCATATATTGCCCTTGGTGTCAAACTAGGTTCGCAAGACAAAAAATCTGGCCGCTCTCCTTCAACTTGCAAATGCGGGTCTACCAAATGATTCCTACAATTCTGTCTGTAGTCGCTACCGTGCTTGTTGCGGGGGCATTCGCATTTCGCCGTCGATGGACACAAGTTCTTGCTGCATCAGCAGTTTGGAGCTTTGTGTGCTTCTTGATCCTTTTCCACACCGGCTCCGTCGCTCGCCAAGTCCTCAGACCAGGCCCGCCAGTTGAAATGGGCGCGGACAGTTTCTACGTTGGGATCCAAGTATTCCAGCGGGCTCTGTTCGAACATGATGTTGCCCTAATCTACCTGTCCCTCCTGTTAGTGATCAATTTATTTTCGTTTAGACCTGACAAACGCTGATCAAGTAGCTTCGCAGCACGCTAGAGGAAGCACCGCAGTGCCAAGAGGACGCCTACTCCGCCTCCCCTGGGCACCGCCTAGTTGTGACCCCGAGCGAACTACCGAAGGTTTCACTTGAAGAGTATCGGTTCATTGACACCATCGGGTAATACGTTCGTCGCTGCCCAATGCGACATCGATCACACGTCTCTGCATCGGCGGAACCGCAACAAGCAGCGCAGTTGCTTTGTGATCTCGAAGCCAGGCCAGTCTATGGCGCCCGTCGGTAATGCTTAGAACGCCATTTTCGTCGAGGCACATGGCTGGAACCCAAAGATCAGTATGGACTTGTAGCCAGCGCCCCACGCGTTCGTAGCGCCCTTCGATAGAATTGCCGTGGCCTCCATAATCGATGTAACTTGAAGCCTCAAGCCGCCAAGCCACATCGACGGAATTCATTGACACCCACACATATGCGTCCAAATATTGATCTCGGGCTAGTACCCAATCAATTCTCTTCCAAACCATAAAGCCTCTCCCAATTGCTAACTCTGTCACTGCATTGGACCGGCGCGAATATGCTTGATACTTGAGTAGGGTTCGCGACTTAACTCTTGCAATTGCCGCAACCTCTCGTATCGAGGACCACTGTCGGTTCGCATTTTTCGCCGCCTAACCTCTCCAGGGGGCGTTCACTTTGCAGCGAAAATTGCGGTGGCAACGAGAATATCGAATCAGGTTTGAACTTGCCCATTAGCTCTCGGACATCATCTTTCAGCAGCGAGGCGAGCGGTCACATCAAGCGAGAAAAATCATGACAGACATACTTGAGGTAGCGATCCTTCATGTACTCCTCACGACTACCACTCAGCTTGTTGATTTTTGTTCCGTTGAACCAAAGGCTTCGCTTACCAACATTTTTCCCGGTCCTATTCTGAGCCGCCTCGTCGATAAACTCTTCAGAAGACATCACCCATATTTTATCTAGCCTCTCAGAGTAGAAGACAAACCAATAATTGTGCCGGAGCTCATGAGTGATTGCAGCAAACAGCGCTCCGTCACCCAGGTTGGCTGTTGCCGAACGAGCCTTGATTTGCACCTCCACGAAGGTTCCATCGGGACGCTTTATGACAGCGTCAATTCCATTGTCATCGACAAGGGGAAGATACACATCTAAGCCTTGCTTGAGCATTAGACCGATGATCCAAAATTCGATACGTTTGCCGAAACCTGCCGAGTGGCGAAACGGAGTAGTTGCAGATTTATTTTCCGACATTGTGTTCACGGGGGCTTCGTCCAAGGCTAGGAACAGAGGTATAAGTAAACTCGCTCAGTCTGCCGAATTCAGCGCTGCGGCCACCCAGCCTAGACGAAGCGCTCGCGCGTCATGTAGAGCATGGTGCCAGGGATGCCCACCTACGGCATGGTAAGCGCAGACTGCATCATTAAAAATCTTTCCCTTTCCGAAGGGCCGCAAATCGAAGTAGCCGATTAGCTTCGCCGGCTTCTCGTGTTCAAGGACGTCTAGCAAAAGCTCCCAATCAGTGTAGCTGTCACACGCAACGGAGACGGTACCCTGAAGTCCAGCAAACCATGCCGAAAGGCGGGTACGTAGGCCAGCTCGGTCAGTCTGTGCATTGGCAAGCTGACCCAAGTGCGGAAATACAGCTGCTTTTACAAATTCATTGCACCAAGTTTTTTCAAAGTCAGTGCGCTCGCCATAGAATTCGTGCCTCCCATCTTCACTGACAAGGCCCACACTAATGAGATCTATGTTCAAGGAATCGGTGTACTCAGTATCTAGAAATACTAGCATAGCTGGCTTCCTTCCTTCCTGCTCCCCCGGATGTTGACCTGGTTGATAAACAGCGTTTAGTTCGTCGAAGGGAACAGGTTCAACAACGCGCTCGTCCAATTGAGTTCCTTTGAATTGAAACGGTGGGAGGTCCTACTCTACATGTGACTTGAGATTGGCGTGAAAAAAAATCGCTTGGAGCATCAACGGCTCCGTCCGTGTCCAAAGATGGAAGGCTGACCACGGGACTATGTACTTGAAATTCGTGGACGAAAAGCATATCGCAAGGCTTCAGCGTCATTTAGCGCGTGATGTTCTGGACGATGACTCATTTTGTGAAAGTCATACCGTAACAGTTCACTGATCTCGTAGCCAACGTTACGGGGTTTGCAAAATGTTGGTGGGCAGTTTTCGAAGACCCCACTAAATAGGGACCAATCGTATTCGGCGTCGAAGCATATTTCGATATCATCGTTAAGCTTTACAAGCGAGAGCCACGTGCCGATTTTCTGGCGCAGCTCATGCATGTCGCATAAATCTGTTGGCGTAACGTGAAGCAACGGGACTACAATTTCCCTCACAAATTCACTGCTTGATTCGTAGTCGAAAGGAACTTCAGCATAGAACGTCTCACCCGTCGCAGCCGCAAGTCCGATGCTGATTAGCTTCGGATCATGAAACGTCGTGAATTCTGTATCAAGAAACACCAGCATTTATCCCCCTCCGACTTTGCGCCTCACGCTTGGCTGCAATGGTGCCACATCCCACAGGGCTTGTGGGGGGGGGCGACGTCATCCGGTCAACAATGACTACCTCAATGGGCCAGATCGAGAGACAGGATCTCGCCATGGCCTTTGCCGTTCAACCGAAGTCCTGAGGACGCTCTCCCAAATCCGTGAGGAGTCTGCGGACGAGTTCTTCAAATATGGAAACATCGTAGCTATTGAACGACGAGGCGCTTGTTAGTCCACCGCTCGCTGCTTTCATGGGCTTGTGGTTCTCCCAGTTCTTGGCAATAGGATAGCGGCCAGTCGCGATTAGCTTCACAGATAGAAGAGCCAGCGCATGCCCCTCTTTGCCGCTAATCTTAAAATTTGTTACTCGCGCGAGATCACACAGGTTGTGAGCAGCTGCGCTCGGCACTTTGTTGAACTTTCTATTCTCTACGAACCTATTGCCTTGGCTAACCCAAAGCGCTTTTAGAAGGTTTTCTAAGGCGAAACCATAGAGAAGAAATGCTGGCTTTAACACTTTCTCATCTCGCAACACCACCGTATCGTTGGATTGGTCACCGTGTACGCAAGGGAAATACAGGTCGATTAATGCACGTGCACCGGCCAAAAGCGAATCGGCTGACATGATCCAAGCACCTTTCATATTCCCAGCAAGATCATGTCGAGCAATTGTGCGATCGTCAGACATCATATTCATAAGACCTCATCGGACAGGTTGATTGGGGAGGCGATTAGAACGATGCGCTCCCAGACTTGTTTTGATCTCGAAAAAAGCATTCGCAATCTGCGACCACAAGGAAATTCAGCAACACGTCGCCCCCGTGGCTCTGCGCTGCGCAGTCTTAGGCTTACCCAATGGCCGGAAGTACGTCTACGACCGCGCCTCAGCGAAGTGTTTTTGTATACAGAAAATTCGCTTCAGCCTTTGGGCCGAATCGCCAGACTTACATCCAACATTGCTAGTACTCTATCCGTCCGTTGTTGGCTAAGAAACGACGAGAAATTGAGTATATGAAACGCCAGAAGAAGCCAAACAAGCATGAAAAACCATCCATTGAAAAGATCAACACGCGAAAGGGCAATCCAAAGCAGGACCACAGCAGCGAGAGCCGGGAAGAATCCGATTTTTTCGATCGATCCAGAGAGAAGCCCCGCTCGTTTTTCTTGCTCTATGCGCGCATGTCGATAGTATGCAGCCACGTACTTCACTGCGCGCTCATCATGTAGCGCCAAACGGCTAATGTACTGAAGATCAAAGGTCGCGGCTGACTCAACTGATGCAAGAAAAACGGAGTAAGGCTCCTTGGCGGACTGCATGAATAGGGGAACGTCAGCTGCGATAGTTAGCACGAAGACGAGAACGCCTGCCACGATCGAAAATGTTCCCAGAATTTTCACTATTAGAAGTACGTCGTTCGACTGAGTGACTAAGAAGATCCCACTAGAAATGAACGCTAAGATTGCGAGTATCAGCATTCCAACAAAAGCTCCCCAGCTCTTTTTTGTGATCGCTGTCCGTAAAATTTCCATGCGGCGGATTTTTCGCGATAGTGAGATAGACGGATACAGGGCACAAGTCGCTTCCGCAACAATTTGATGAACTGCTTTTACTTCGTCGAAGGCAACAGGGTCAGCAACGCGCTCGTCCATTTTAGGTCCTTTGAATTAAGGCATAGGGAGGGCCTTACTCTACATGGACTTGAGAATCGCATGACACCGCCTAGATATCGCTGTGTGATTGGGCTCTAACAGTATTTTTGCGTAATCTTGACGAATTTGACAAATTTTCGATTGGGCAAACACTGTCTACAGCGTTGAATTTTTAGAGATTTCCCGTCGGTTCAACTTTGACGATGACCAGCCAGCCCATGGAGTCGGGCCAGGTCACGATTTCGCGCGCCGCGCAGCATGCCGATTTTCCGGCGCGCTTCCAGCTGGTCGCGGCCATGAACCCCTGCCCCTGCGGCTACCTTGGCCACAAGTCGGGCAAGTGCGCCTGCACGCGCGAAGCGGTGCTGCGCTACCAGGACCGCATTTCAGGGCCGCTGCTGGACCGCATCGATATCCAGATCGAAGTGGCCGCCATGCCGCCCGATGAACTGGCCAGGGCAGCCGATGGCGAGCCGACGGCAAGCATCGCGGCGCGGGTGGCGGCGGCGTACGCCCGCCAGCTCAAGCGCCAGCGCTCGTCGAACCAGCGCCTGTCCACGCACGGCATCGACCGCCACTGCAAGCTCGATGCAGCCGGTGCGGCGGTGCTGCGCGAATCGATGCAGCACTTTCACTGGTCGGCCCGGGCCTACCACCGGATCCTGAAGGTGGCGCGCACCGTCGCCGACCTGGGTGGGGAACGGGACATCGACGTCGAGCACGTGAAGGAGGCTATCCAGTTCCGGCGCGGCCTGCGCGAACGGTAGCGGCGTGGCGTGGCGTGGCGTGGCGGCGCGATCATGCCAGGTGATACTATGCGCCTTGATGTTCACTCTGGAGCGCAATACCGTGGTCAAAGCAGTCAGTTTCAGGATCTCGCCCTTGCTGGCGAAAAAAGGGCGCGAGGCAGATCTGCCGTACGCGCCCGCGCCGTGGATCCTGAAGCAATGCCTCGAAACGGGCATCATCTTTCTTGCCAATCCACCCGCCTATGAAGAACTGAGCGAAACCTACGCCTACGAGCTGACGTTCCGCCAGGCCACGCAAGCGCGGCGCGCGGCCGAACCACTGCGTTTTGCCTTCAGCGCCATGCTCAAGCGCTTCCGCAAGTTCGTGATGAAGCGCCACAAGATGCTGGCCATGCTGCACGCCCTGATCGCGCAATCGCCTTCGCCGCAGATCAATGTGCTCGACGTGGGTTGCGGATGGGGCGAACTGCTGCAGCTGATGATGGCGTCCCTGCCCCGGCAATTGCTTGGGCGCGTGGTGCCGCACGGCGTGGAAATTTCGCGCGAGCTGTCACGCCTGTCCGATGAAAAACTCAGGCCGCTCGGAGGACGCTGCGTGCACGCGTCGGCGCAGGACGGCATGCTGATGTTCGAGGAAGACTACTTCGACGTCATCGTCATGGCTTCCTACCTGGAGCACGAAGCCAATCCGCTGGCCGTGCTGGAAAACTGCCGCAGGCGGCTCAGGGAAAACGGCAGCATCATCGTCAAGGTACCCAACTTCAACTGCATCAACCGGATGATCCGAGGCCCGCGCTGGAGCGGCTTCCGCTGGCCCGACCACGTCAACTACTTTACCCCGGCGACCCTGCGCGCCATCGCCGACCTGGCGGGCCTGGAAGTGGTGCGCATGACGGCCCTCGACACCAGTCCGCTCAGCGACAATATGTATGCCCTGCTGCGCGCCCGCAAAGGCCCGAACGGCGCCAAGTCCTGATACCATTCGGGGATGCGAACCCACCTTTTCAAGCGCCTCCTGCTTTGTGCATTCGCCACCCTGGTGGTGGCCGCTTGCAGCCCCGCCTACAACTGGCGCAACTTCAGCAGCACCGACGCGCCCTTCAGCGTCATGTTCCCTGACAAGCCGTCCGTCCACACACGCGAGATCGACATCGATGGCATGAAAGTGTCCATGACCATGACCGCGGCGCAGGTCGAAGGCACGACGTTCGCCGTCGGCAGCGCCCAGGCGCCCGATGCCGCGCAAGCCCGCGCCGCGCTGGCCGGCATGAAGACGGCCCTGGTGAAGAACATCGGCGCCACCGTCAGGAGCGAGAAAGCCGCTGGCAACGGTATCGACATCGACGCCGTCGGCATGCAAAAGGGCACGCCCATGCGGCTGGTGGCCCACTTCGAAGCGCGCGACAAGCGCTTCTACCAGGTCATCATCATGGGGCCTGAAAAAACCATCACCAAAGAGAATGTCGAGATGTTCATGTCGTCGTTCAAATTGCAGTAGCGTCCTCCCCATCCAGGAAACCGAATGACCGATCACGATCCCGCACTCAGGCTGACCGCGCTGTCCAAAAGCTTCGGCCGTCCCGCCGTCGACAAACTGGACCTCACCATCCATCGCGGCGAACTGTATGCGCTGCTGGGGCCCAATGGCGCCGGCAAGACCACCACGCTGCGCATGGTGGCCGGGCTGCTGGCCCCGGACGCGGGCAAGGTTGAAGTTTTCGGGGTGGACCTGGCAAGCGATCCTGCGGGCGCCAAGCAAAAGTTGGCCTACCTGCCCGACGATCCGATGCTGTATGCGAAGCTCAAGCCGACCGAATACCTTGAATTCGTCGCCGGCCTGTGGGGCATCTCCGCGGCCGAGGCCGAACCGCGCGCGCGCCGCCTGCTGGAATGGCTGGACCTGGCCAAGCATGCGCACGAACTGACCGAGGGCTTTTCGCGCGGGATGAAACAGAAGCTGGCACTGGCCGGGGCCCTGATCCACGAGCCGGAACTGCTGATCCTGGACGAACCGCTGACCGGCCTCGACGCCGCCGCGGCGCGCCAGGTCAAGGACCTGCTGCAGGAACACGTGGCCAAGGGCGGCACCGTGATCCTGACCACCCACATTCTCGAAGTGGCCGAGAGGCTGGCGCAGCGCATCGGCATCATCCAGCATGGCCGCCTGATCGAAGAAGGCACGCTCGACGAACTGCGCGCGCGTTCGCATGGCGGCAGCCTGGAGGACGTCTTCCTGCATCTGACGGGACAGCCTTGATGGTGCACCCAGGCAGTGCGCTCTGGCTGCTCAAGCATGAAGTGCGCATGTACTTCTTCAATTCGTCCGCATCCAAGAGCACCAATTCCAAACGCGGCTTCAACAAGCGGGCACTGATCTCGTTCGGCATCCTGTTCCTTGGCATGCACGGCCTGGCCTACCTGCTGCTCAAGGGCCTGCCGGTGGCGAGCGAACCACCACACCAGCTGGTCGTCATCGTGACGCTGGCCATGGGCGCGCTGATGACGATGATGATGTCGAGCGGGCTTAAGGCGAGCGTTGAAGTGCTGTTCGAGCGGGGCGACCTGGACCTGCTGCTGTCGTCGCCCCTGCCCACCCACAGCATTTTCGTGGTGCGCCTGGCCGGCATCACGATCGGGGTCTCGAGCCTGTACCTGTTTTTCCTGGCGCCGTTTGCGCACATGGGACTGGCGCTCGGCCACTTCCGCTTGCTTGGCATTTACCCGGCAATTCTCAGCATGGCCGTGCTGGCGGCGTCGCTGTCGATGCTGCTCACACTGGCCCTGGTGCGCTTGCTGGGCGTGCGCCGCACGCGCGTCGTGGCGCAGATCCTGGGCGCCTTGTCGGGCGCACTGATCTTCCTGCTCTCCCAGACCCAGAGCAAAGCCATGCGCGGCACCGGCAGCTGGTTCAGCAACTTTTTCGGTCCCCTGATGGAACCGGGTGCATTGCTCGGCCCCGCCAGCCCGTTCTGGCTGCCCGGCCAGGGTGCGCTCGGTTCGCTCGTGCCGGCCTTGCTGCTGTCGGCCATCGGCATCGGCACTTTCGTCCTGACGGCGCGCTTCACCCACCGCTTTTTCGTCCACGGAGTGCAGCAAGCCGTCAGCGCGGTGCGGGTATCGAAGGCACCTGCGGGCGGCATGCGTTTTCACTTCGGGCGCAGCCTGCCGCACGGCATTATCGTCAAGGAATGGCGCCTGATCGCGCGCGACCCGAACCTGATTTCCCAGGTGCTGCTGCAATTGCTGTACATGCTGCCAATCTGCTTCCTGGTCATTTCCGACGGCAAGCCATCGCTGCCTGGCATCGGCGCGTCGCTCGCCTTCCTGTGCGGATCGCTCACCGCTTCGCTGGGCTGGATCATCATCTCGGCCGAAGAAGCCCCCGACCTGCTGAGCGCGGCGCCTGCGCGCATGGCCACGATCCGGCGCGCCAAGCTTGCCGCCGTGGTGCTGCCGACCATGGCCATCGTGCTGCTGCCACTGCTGTGGCTGGCAACGCGCAATCCCCTGTCGGCAGGGCTCATGTTGCTGCTGCTTCTGGCAGCGACGCTGAGCGCGGCGCTGATCGTGATGTGGTGCGGACGTCCTGCCGCGCGCGGCGATTTCAAGACCCGCGGCAAGGCCAACCTGCTGGGCACCATACTCGAAGTGCTGGCCCTGGTCGGCTGGGCGGGAGTCAGCTTCCTGCTGCTGTCGATCGCGGAACAGCCGGTAGCGTCCTTGCCATTTTTAATAGGCGCGGGTGTCGCTGCCGGGTGTACGATAACGGTACTGGCCGTTGCGTACGGGTTCCGCTACCGCCCCGGCTAGGTGCGCACACGCACACTTGGGCAGCGTGACCGCGGCGCGGGTTCGTGTTATCGTTTCGTCATCAACCGCACAATGGGAAAGTTCCTATGCTAATTACATTTACATCCAAGGCAGCCGCAGAAGTCATGATGTACAAGGAACACGCCAAACGCATCCTGGACCTGCTCCACAAGGATGCAAGCCGTGGCGTGATCACGGCGGACGAAGCGCCCCAGGCGGTCATGCTGCTTGAAAAAGAGATTGCGGAAAGCCGTTTGCATGCAGCGTCGGAAGACGTGCAGCGCGATGTGCACGCCCACCATGGCGAGGCTGGTGACGACACCGATCACGAAGGCATGGAAGTCGTCAGTTTTGCCACGCGCGCCTATCCCCTGCTGGAAATGCTGCGTGCGGCCAAGGCCGGCAAACACGACGTACTCTGGGGCGTGTAGTGCAGGCGCTGGTGGCGCCGCACAGCCACCAGCTTTGCGCGGCGGACGGCACGGCATTGCACGTGTCGGATTACATGCTGCCTGTGTCGGATTTGCGCGGTAGTGTCGTCATCATGCATGGACTGGGCGAGCATAGCGGACGTTATCGCCATGTTGCGCAATTTTTCAATGAGTGCGGCCTTGCGGTGCGCTGCTACGACCACCGGGGCCATGGCCGTTCGGGCGGCGACCGCGGCGACGTCATCAATGGCGATCCCATGGTGCAGGACGCGGAAATTGTCATCGACGATTTCGCGGCACGCTTTTCCGCGCCACCATTTCTATTCGGGCATAGCATGGGCGGCTTGTTTGCTGCGCGTTTTGCGCTGGCCCGGCTGTCGCCCTTGCGTGGCCTGATACTCTCGTCTCCGGCCCTGGGCGTGCCCTTGTCGGGCGTACAGAACATGCTGCTCAGCTTCATGCATGCGGTGGCGCCCTGGCTGGCCATCCCCACCGGACTGCGTCCACGCTTCCTGACCCACGATATGCGCGCAGTGGCGGCTTACAAGGCCGACCCGCTCGTGCACAGCCGCATCAGTGCGCGCTTGATGCGGTCGATGCTGTCGTCCATCGATTACTGCCACTTGCACGCGGCGACGCTGGCGGTGCCCGCGCTGATGCTGGTGGCCGGCGACGACCATATTGTTGACGCCAACGGCAGCCGGCGCTTTCATGCGCAACTGCCGCAGGGCCAGGCGCAGATGCACATCTACGACAGCTTCTATCACGAAATATTCAACGAGATCGACTGCGAACGCCCATTCGCCGACTTGCGCGCCTGGCTAACTACTTTCCCCTAAACCTGGGACAGTCCCAGTTTTAGAGGCAACTAATTTCCTCTAAACCTGGGACAGTCCCCTGTAGGGAGGAAATTGTGGACGAAAAAAAACCCCGAGGCCATTGGCTCCGGGGTTTTTTCATATAACTAGCCTGACGATAACCTACTTTCACACTGGTTGCAGCACTATCATCGGCGTAAGCTCGTTTCAC
>Ga0187843_10001291_pt1 | contig 16076 bp, 10 predicted proteins | sample SpaLakP09_SKY_43_FD_134516 | JGI IMG/M metagenome (GOLD analysis project Ga0187843, IMG submission 134516) | Oligotrophic lake water microbial communities from Sparkling Lake, Wisconsin, USA - SP09_SKY_43 | ecosystem: Environmental > Aquatic > Freshwater > Lake | place: USA: Sparkling Lake...
GCTGTGCTTTGGTTCATGGTGTAGAAATGCAAGCCTGGCACACCTGCTGTCAGCAGTTGGTCGCATAAATCGTTCACCACCTCTAAACCAAACGCTTTGATGGATGCACTGTCATCGCCATAAGACTGCAGCCGCAAGCGAATCCAACGCGGAATTTCTGCGCCACAGGCGTCAGAAAAGCGCATCAATTGGGTTGAACTGATGATGGGCATGATGCCAGGCACCACCGGTATGTCTGCGCCATGTTTGTAGGCTTCATCAACAAAGCGGAAATACGCGTCGCTGTTGTAGAAGTACTGCGTGATGGCCGAACTCGCACCCGCCTTCACCTTGGCCACATAGGCCTGCACATCCGCCTCGGGCGACTTGGCTTGCGGATGTACTTCGGGATAGCAGCCCACCTCTATGTGGAAATGGTCGCCGGTTTCTGTGCGAATGAACTCGACCAACTCGCTGGCATAGCGAAACTCGCCAAACGTTCCGTGACCACTCGGTAAGTCGCCGCGCAAAGCCACCATGCGACGAATGCCTGCTGCTTTGAACTGCGACAACTGCGCACGCACGCTTTCGCGGGTGGCGCCTATGCAGGAAAAATGGGGCGCTGCATCATGGCCTTCCGCCAAGATAGCTTGCACCTGCTGCAAGGTACCGTCTTGTGTGGAGCCGCCCGCGCCATAGGTAACACTGAAAAACTGCGGCTTGAGGTCATACAAATCACGCCGTACTTGCTCCAACTTCTGCACACCCTCGGGTGTTTTGGGTGGAAAAAATTCAAAACTGAAAGGAGAGGTTGTGGCTTTGCTCATGCAGGCCTCCTGAGATGGATAAAAAATTCATGGTTACCGTCGCCACCCTCGATGGAGCTGGGCAACCACTGACTCACATGCAAATCCATTGCAAGCGCAGCTTTACGCAAGCGCTGCTCAACTTGCACATACTTGGTGTCGTCTTTAACCACGCCACCTTTGCCAATGTCGCTAGGCTGTAATTCAAACTGGGGTTTAACCAATAACAGCATCTGCCCGAGCCCACTCAGCACCGACTTCAATGCCGGCAAGACCAGCGTCAAGGAGATGAAACTCACATCAGCCACGATCAATGCAAACCCCGCGCTTTCACCGCACTGAGCCAAACTCAGTTCACGGGCATTGCAATGTTCTATGCAAACAACTCGCGAGTCAGAGCGCAAGCGGGAATGAAGTTGGCTGTGTCCCACATCCACACCCGTCACCTTAGTGGCACCGTGCTGCAATAAACAATCGGTAAAGCCGCCAGTGGATTGACCCACATCCAAGCAATGCAAGCCTTGAGGCTGAATACCTGTTTCTCGCAACGCGCCCTCAAGCTTCAAACCGCCGCGCGAAACATACCTGGTTTCGGCATCATCTTGCAATTGAAGCTCTGCCTCTTGCGGCACCAGCGCACCATTTTTATCAACCCGCTGCCAAGTTTGTGACCCCACTCGCCACTCCACACCCGCAGCAATCAAACGCTGCGCTTGCGAGCGCGAGTGGGCCAAACCGCGCTCGACCAGTAACTGGTCTGCGCGTGGCATATCAATAGCGGTAGGCGTCGGCTTTGTAAGGGCCGTTTTTGCTCACACCAATGTAAGCCGCTTGCTCGTCGCTCAACACCGTCAGCATGGCGCCAACTTTTTCGAGGTGCAAACGTGCCACTTTTTCGTCCAAATGCTTGGGCAACACATAGACCTTGCCGTTTTCGTAATGGTCTTGCTTGGTGAACAACTCGATCTGGGCGATGGTTTGGTTGGCAAAGCTTGCGCTCATCACGAAGCTGGGGTGGCCTGTTGCACAGCCCAAATTCACCAAACGGCCTTTGGCCAACATAGTGATTTTTTTGCCATCAGGGAAAATGACATGGTCGACTTGGGGCTTGATCTCGTCCCACTTCAGGCCTTCCAATGAAACCACATCAATTTCATTGTCGAAGTGACCGATGTTGCAAACAATGGCTTCGTCTTTCATGGCAGCCATGTGCTCATAACGGATGACGTTTTTGTTTCCTGTGGCAGACACAAAGATGTCGCACTTGTCAGCGGCGTATTCCATGGTCACTACCTTGTAGCCTTCCATGGCGGCTTGCAAGGCGTTGATAGGGTCGATTTCGGTCACCCAGACTTGAGCGCTCAAAGCGCGCAGAGCTTGTGCAGAACCTTTGCCCACATCACCGTAGCCGGCCACCACAGCCACTTTGCCGGCGATCATCACGTCGGTGGCGCGCTTGATGGAGTCCACCAAAGATTCACGGCAGCCATAGAGGTTGTCGAACTTGCTCTTGGTAACGGAGTCGTTGACGTTGATGGCGCGGAACATCAAGCTGCCTTTGGCGGCCATTTCGTTCAAGCGCAACACGCCGGTGGTGGTCTCTTCGGTCACGCCAATGATTTGCGCACCTTTGCGGCTGTACCAAGTGGGATCGATGGCCAATTTGGCTTTGATGGCGTTGAAGAGGCAAATCTCTTCTTCGCTGCCGGGGTTGTTCAACAAGGACGCATCGGTTTCAGCGCGCTTGCCCAAGTGCATCAGCAATGTGGCGTCGCCGCCGTCGTCCAAAATCATATTGGGGCCTTCACCCTCGGCACCCTTCGCCGCGAACTCAAAAATGCGGTGGGTGTAATCCCAATAGTCAGTTAGGGTCTCACCTTTGTATGCAAACACAGGTGTGCCGTTGGCTACCAGTGCAGCAGCTGCATGGTCTTGGGTAGAGTAAATATTGCAAGAGGCCCAACGCACTTGCGCGCCAAGGGCTTGGAGAGTTTCTACCAGCACAGCCGTTTGAATGGTCATATGCAGTGAGCCGGTGATGCGCGCACCTTTTAAGGGTTGGGCTTTGGCAAATTCTTGACGAATAGCCATGAGGCCGGGCATTTCGGTCTCGGCGATTTTGATTTCTTTACGACCCCAATCGGCCAAAGACATGTCGGCGACATGGAAGTCGGTGGTTTGGGTGGGTTTCAGCGATGCATTCATGTGGAAGCTCCAAAAGGTTCAGGGCCAATGACACGCATGATGCAAGCACTTAGGAGAACCGAGGTGCTCACCTCACGTTGTCAGTGGGTGAGCGCGGTTGGTCGGAATTTGTCCGAGCCTCACGCCATCAAAAAAATGGCGTTGCAGCGCTCCTCGGAACGTCAATATTCTAATCATCTTCTTGGCCTCCCATGGCGGCTCTTGAAAAAGACCCTGAAATGAAGGCCTATGCCAGAGGAATGTCACCTAAAATTAGATCATGCTCAACCGTGGCCTTCTTATCTCTATCAAGCGACGGCTACCGCGCAACAGGCGCAATTCTTTCGACATCTATTACGTCTTTTTCTCTGTCTCGTCTTTGGTGTTTTTAGTGCCTATGGCGCCCTTGCTCTATGTCTTGGGCCTGGGCGACGTGGCTGTGTCGGTGTTTTGGGCCTGTTTATTTGTATTTATTGCCTTGGTGCTTTGGTTCAAGGGCATGCCGCGCTTATGGGCTTTGTCCATTTACCAAACCAGCATCATGGGCATTATTTTGTTTAACGCTTGGCACTTGGGCGGCGTAACTTCTCCCGTGATGGTTTGGCTGGGCATTGTGCCGGTCCTGCCCTTGTTTACCTTTAAATCTCGAAATGGTGTGTATTTTTGGTTGAGCGTTTCCATGCTCTCGGTGTTGCTTACTTTTGTTTTGCAGCTGCTGGGCTTCTTTCCCATTCAAGCCAACCAAACTTGGCAGGATTTGGCGCTGGGCGCCATGATGTACGGCCTGCTGGTCTACACACAATGGAGCTTGATCAGCTCAGTGGACTTGATGAACCTGCGATCGGTCAAACATGTCAACCGCACCAACCTGCGTTTGAAAAAACTCTCGCATGACCTCACCGAGGCCAATGCCCACAAAGACCAGTTCTTGGCGATTGTGAGCCATGAAATGCGCACGCCGCTTAACGCGGTGATGGGTTACCTGAGCTTGATGAGCACCGACCATCGCATGACCTCGGACTTAAAAGAGTTTGTTTCGGGCGCACAAAACTCAGCCGCCCATTTGCTCACCGTCATCAATGACTTGCTGGACTACTCACAAATCCAAAACGGCAAGATCACACTCAATCCACAGGTGTTTAATTTGCACACCATGCTGCAAAAAACCCATGCCACGCTCAGTCCCCGTGCGTCTGATTTAGGTTTGAGCTATCAACTTTTCATTGAAGACTCAGTGCCTGTATGGGTCAAAGCCGATCAGCATCGTTTGACCCAAATTTTGATTAACCTGCTTGGCAATGCACTGAAGTTCACCGACAAAGGTCATGTGCATACCTATGTGAGCTTCACCGCCCACAAGTCACTGGCCATGCAAGGTATGTTGCGTCTGTGTGTGGAAGATACCGGCCCAGGTATTGAAGCGGCACAACAAGCCCGTATCTTCGAGCCATTTGTGCAACTCGCCCATGCCAACAGTCGATCAGCACGAGACGCCTTGCGCGGCAACGGCTTGGGTTTGAGCATCACCAATACTTTGGTGCAAAGCCATGGCGGCCGTATGGAGTTACAAAGCACCGTCGGCCAGGGCTCTTCCTTTAGTGTGAAAGTTCCCCTGCTGCTGGCACCTGAAGCGCCTATAAGCGACCCAGTTTTAGAGCGCATCGATAGCCGCGTTATCCACTTGCTGATCGTGGACGACCATGCGGTCAACCGCTTGGTGGCCAAAGCCACTATTTTGCGGGCGTTGCCCAATGCGGTGATTGATGAAGCCGAAGATGGCAGCAGCGGTCTGGCTCAAATGAGCAAAACCCTTTACGACTTGGTGTTGCTGGACTTGGTCATGCCGGACATGGACGGCATTGAAGTGATGCGCCGTGTTCGCAACAATTTAGCGACTCCATTCAACCAAGTGCAAGTCATCGCACTCACGGCCAATGTGGCCAGTGACGCCTTGAAAGCCTGCCATGATGTGGGCATCAATGAAGTGATGCCCAAACCTTTTGATCGTCACACCCTGGTTAACCGCATCTTGCATTACTGCCTACCCGAAGATAAGCCTACCTCCTCATGACACCTCTGCTTGAAGAAGTGCGTCGCCGACGCACTTTTGCCATCATCTCCCACCCCGACGCGGGCAAAACCACCCTCACAGAAAAGCTGTTGCTGTTTTCGGGTGCGATTCAAATCGCGGGTTCAGTCAAAGCACGCAAGGCCTCGCGCCACGCCACCTCTGACTGGATGGAAATTGAAAAGCAACGCGGTATTTCCGTGGCTTCTTCCGTTATGCAAATGCTTTACCGTGAGCATGTCATCAACCTGCTTGACACCCCGGGTCACAAAGACTTCAGCGAGGACACCTACCGGGTGCTTACCGCAGTGGACTCGGCCTTGATGGTGATCGATGCTGCCAATGGTGTGGAAGCGCAAACCCGTCGCTTGATTGAAGTGTGCCGACAACGCGATACACCCATCATCACCTTTGTGAACAAGATGGACCGCGAAGTGCGCGACCCTCTCGATATCTTGGATGAGGTGGAGCGCGAACTGGGCATGCCTTGCGTGCCCATGACCTGGCCGGTAGGCCAAGGCAAATCGTTTGGCGGCATCATTAATTTACGCACACACGCCATGACGGTTTTCGAGTCGGGCAGCGAACGTTTGCCCCAAGACTTTGAAGCCATTCCTTTGTCTGAGCAAGCCAAATTGGCCGAGCGCTTTGGCCTTGAGTGGCAAACCGCCATGGACAGCATGGAGTTGGCCACGGGTGCCTCGCCCACATTCGACCGCGAAGCGTTTTTGGCTGGCAAGCAGACGCCCGTGTTTTTTGGCTCGGGCGTGAACAACTTTGGTGTGATGGAAGTGCTGGACGCTTTGGTGGATTTGGCTCCCTCACCCGGACCCCGCATGAGCCATTTGTTGGTGAACAAACAAGCAGTCGACAAAACCGTGCAACCCGAAGACGCCGGTTTTTCGGGCGTGGTGTTCAAGGTGCAAGCCAATATGGACGCCAACCACCGCGACCGTATTGCGTTTGTTCGGGTGGCCTCGGGCCGCTATGCACAGGCATGAAACTCAAAGTACAGCGCAGCAGCAAAGAACTGCGCCCCACCTCGGTGGTGACTTTTTTAAGCCAACGCCGCGAAGCGGTAGACGAAGCTTATGCGGGCGACATCATTGGTTTCACCACCCACGGCGGCGTGCAACTTGGCGACACCATCACCGACGGCGCAGCTTTGCAATTCACTGGTTTGCCTTTTTTCGCGCCCGAGATGTTCATGACCGTGATCTTGAAAAACCCTCTGCGTACCAAGCAGCTGCAAACCGGTTTGGAACAGTTAGGTGAAGAAGGTGCCATTCAAGTGTTCAAGCCAGAGATGGGTGGCGCCATGCTGTTAGGTGCAATCGGTCAATTGCAATTTGAAGTGGTGCAGCACCGACTGCGTGGCGAATACGACTGCGATGTGCGCTTGGAAAACAGCAGCTACACCGGTGCGCGGTGGATCAGCGCCGACACACCCGCTGAATTGAAAGAATTCATCAATGCCTACCCGCAACGCATGGCCACTGATGCTGCTCACTCGCTGGCCTACTTGTGCACCTCGCCTTATGACGTGCGTTTGGCGCAAGAGCGTTTTCCCAAAATTCACTTTCACCCATTACGTGAGCATGCGGGATTGGCGCTGGGTTCTGCGGGCTGAACACGTGTCGCTCTTGCGAGCGTGGTTACCTTATTCTTCCAAGCACACCACTTCCTACCGCCCTGCCGTACTCGTCGGTCACAGTGAGAAGACTTACTCGAACACAAGACAGTAAGCGCAACTCGGCGGTCGGCTTGACGCGAGCATTGTCACAAAGTGACAGCGAGAGGAGAACGAGCCGCCGTGGTGCGCTAGCGAGATAGCTTCAGACTAAAGCTGTTCGCCTAGACCAAGGTCAGGCTCTGGCCAGCACCGGTGCCAAAGCAACACCGGTGTGCGTCCCGAGTTTCACCAAACCCTCGGGCGTTGTCGCACCCACCACCCGACCGCCACCATCGCCGCCTTCGGGGCCAAGGTCGATCACCCAATCAGCTTCAGCGATCACGTCTAAATCGTGTTCAATCACGATGACGCTGTGACCGCCGTCAACCAATCGGTGTAAGACGCGAATCAGCTTGTCCACATCGGCCATGTGCAAGCCCACGGTGGGCTCGTCCAACACATACAAGGTGTGCGGCGTTTTTTGTCCGCGCCGCGCTACCTCGTCTTTCACCTTGGAGAGTTCGGTGACCAACTTGATACGTTGCGCTTCACCGCCACTGAGTGTGGGCGAAGGTTGCCCCAAAGTGAGGTAACCCAAGCCCACGTCTTTCAATAACTGCAAGGGGTGGCTGATGAGGGGCATAGCGCTGAAAAAATCCACCGCCTCATCGACCTCCATTTGCAGCACCTCGCCAATGCTTTTGCCACGCCAGCGCACCGACAAAGTTTCGGGGTTGAAACGCGCACCTTTGCACACCTCACACAATACTTTCACATCGGGCAAGAAGCTCATCTCGATGGTGCGCAGGCCTTGGCCTTCGCAGCCTGGGCAGCGGCCTTCGCCGGTGTTAAAGCTGAAGCGCCCTGGCCCATAGCCACGCGCCTTGGCTTCCAATGTTTCGGCAAACAATTTACGAATGGTGTCCCAAAACCCAATGTAGGTGGCAGGACAGCTGCGCGGGGTTTTGCCAATCGGGGTTTGGTCTACTTCCAGCACACGCTCAATACTTTCATAACCCGCCAAGCCCACACAGCCTTGCCACAGGGGAAGCTTGCCGGCATCATGGGCTTTGCGTCCTGCTTGGGTGGAGCGCAAACTCACCACCGTCTGCACATTGGCCAGTAAGACATCGCGAGCCAAGGTGGATTTACCCGAACCGCTGACGCCGGTCACGGCCACCAAGCGATTCAAGGGAAACGAAGCAGACAGCGTACCTAAATTGTGCAAGTCTGCACCCATCACTTGCAAGCTGTCGGTTTTGCTTTTACTACGCGGGTCTAAGGTCACGCTGCGCCTTGCTTGCAACGGGTGTTTCATGGCGTGGCGCAAATAGCGACCGGTTTGTGACTCCCTTGCAGCCATCACATCACTCACTGTGCCTTGTGCCACCAAATGACCACCACGCTTGCCGGCGCTGGGACCAATGTCGATGATGTGATCGGCACGGCGTATGGTGTCTTCGTCGTGCTCAACCACCACCAGCGTGTTGCCTTTGTCGCTTAAACTTTTCAAAGCATCCAGCAAGATATGGTTGTCGCGGGCATGCAAGCCAATGGTGGGCTCGTCCAACACATAGCACACGCCTTGCAAATTGCTGCCCAGTTGAGCGGCCAAGCGTATGCGCTGGGCCTCGCCACCGCTGAGCGTGGGTGCGCCGCGGTCTAAAGTGAGGTAGCCCAAACCCACGCGCTCTAGAAAAGCCAAACGGCTTTCAATTTCAGGCAAAAGGTCGCGGGCAATGTCGGCATCGCGACCTTGCAAATGCAAACCCTTGGCCCATGTCGACATGTCAATCACGCTACGTTGTGCCAATTCGGTGATGGCAGCACCGCCAAAATATACCGCTCTGGCTGTGGCGTTTAAGCGGGTGCCCGCACAAGCCGCGCAGGCTTTATCGCTGACCTCGTCCAACTCGGGTTCGGCAAAACTTTTCTCGCGTCCCTTGTCTTGTGCATCGGCCACCGAATCGTCCATGGCTTTGCGTTGTTCGCGTGAAAGTGCCAAGCCGGTACCCACACACTCACCACACCAGCCGTGCTTGCTGTTGTAAGAGAACAAGCGCGGGTCTAGCTCGGCGTAAGAGGTATCACATAAGGGACAGGCGCGGCGGGTGGAAAAAGCTTGCAATCGACCAATGTTTGCAGTCGGTTCGCCATTCAACATCGCCTCTTTCAAGGTGCCTATATCGCTGAGTACATGCACCACGCCTTTGCCGTGCTCGAGTGCTGTCAACAATGCTTGGCGCAACACATCTTCTTGCGCGGGGTCTACCGTGAAGCTGGCAACCGGCAGCTCAATGGTGTGCTCTTTGAACCGGTCGAGACGCGGAAAACCAGTGGTGGGCAAAAAGTTGCCGTCCACACGCAAATGGGTGTAGCCGCGCGGCCGCGCCCAATCGGCCAACTCGGTGTAAACGCCTTTGCGGTTCATCACCAAGGGGCTGAGCAAACCGATATGCTGACCACGGTATTCACGCATCAACAAAGCAGTGAGGCGCTCTGGGGTCTGCGGTTGCACCGCCGCGTTGTCATGTGTGCAGTGCTGCGTACCCAGCTTCACATACAGCAAGCGCAGAAAGTGCCATATCTCGGTGGTGGTGCCTACGGTACTTTTGCGTCCTCCACGACTTAAGCGCTGCTCTATCGCCACCGTGGGCGGTATGCCGTAAACAGCGTCCACCTCGGGCCTACCCGCAGGTTGCACGATGCTGCGGGCATAGGCGTTGAGGCTTTCTAAATAGCGCCGCTGTCCTTCGTTGAACAAAATATCAAACGCCAAGGTGGATTTGCCCGAACCGCTGACACCTGTGACCACATTGAACTGACCCCGCGAAATATCCACGCTCAAGCTCTTCAAGTTGTGTTCTTTGGCATGAACGATGCGGATATGGTTATTCACCTCAGCCCGCGCCACAGCCACATAAGCCGCCACTCGCTCGGACACGGTATGCACCTGGCCCATGCTTTGCTCGTAGTCGCGCAAGGCTTGACCCGTATGCGAGGTGGGATGCTCGCGCAAGGTTTCAGGCGAACCCTCAGCCACCAACAAACCACCGCCTTCGCCACCTTCAGGCCCCAGATCAATCAACCAATCGCTGGAACGAATCACGTCCAAGTTGTGCTCGATAACGATGAGTGAATGTCCCGCCTCCAGCAGCCTGCGTAAAGCACGCATCAGCTTGGCAATGTCATCGAAGTGCAAGCCCGTGGTGGGCTCATCAAACAAAAACAACGTCCCTTTGCGTGCCGTGGCTTGTCTGCTGGACGACGCCGATTTCGCCGCCTCTGCCAAGAAACCCGCCAACTTCAAACGCTGTGCTTCACCGCCGCTGAGTGTGGGCACGGGTTGGCCCAAGCGCACATATTCCAAACCCACATCCACAATCGGTTGCAAAGCGCGAATCACCTCGCGGTCGTTGGCAAACAGTTGCGCGGCTTCACTCACCGTCAGCGCCAGCACATCGGCCACATTCAAAAAACAATTGGGATCTGACCCCGATTTTTTTCTCTCAATTTTCACTTCGAGGATTTCGGGGCGATAGCGCTGTCCGTTGCAGTCGGGGCAGCGCAAATAGACATCGCTTAAAAACTGCATTTCCACATGCTCAAAACCCGAACCGCCGCAAGTGGGACAACGGCCATCGCCGCCATTGAAGCTGAACTTTGAAGCGGTGTAACTGCGTTGGCGTGACATCGCAGTGTTGGCAAAAATCTCGCGTATCGCGTCCCATGCGCCCACATAGCTCACAGGGTTGGAGCGTGCAGTTTTGCCAATCGGTGACTGATCAACAAACACCACATCGCTCAAATGATCGGCGCCCAGCAAGCGGTCGTGCGCACCCGCGCCATCGGTAGATTTACCAAAGTGGCGCAGCAAGGCGGGCGCCAAGATGTCTTGTATCAAGGTGGATTTCCCCGAACCGCTGACACCGGTGACGGTGACCAAGCGTTGCAGGGGAAACTCAATGCTCAGGTCTTGTAAATTGTGTTCACGCGCACCTTCTAATATCAATCGCGGCGTAGCGTCTGTCACCAAACGCTTCAAACCCAAGCCCACTTGCTTGCGTGCGCCCAAATAGTCGCCGGTCAAGGTGTCAGCGTTTTTAAGTTGCTGGGGTGTGCCGTCAAAAACAATTTGTCCACCGCGCTCACCTGGGCCGGGTCCCATGTCCACAATGCGGTCGGCCGCCAACATCACCGCGGGGTCGTGCTCTACCACCACCAAGGTGTTGCCCGCATCGCGCAGGCGCAACATGGCTTGGGTGATGCGGTGCATATCGCGGGGATGCAAACCGATGCTGGGTTCATCCAACACAAACAAGGTGTTCACCAAGGAAGTACCCAAAGCAGTGGTCAAGTTGATGCGTTGCACTTCGCCGCCACTCAAGGTGCGGCTTTGTCTGTCCAAGCTCAAATACCCCAAGCCCACATCGCAGAGGTACTTCAAGCGGGTGCGGATTTCTTCAAACAACAAATGCAGTGCCTGTTGTTCGGCTTGTGCATGGGCCGTCAAAGAGTCGTCTTGTGCCATGTGCTCGAAAAACACCCGCAAGCGATCTATGGGCAAGAGCATCAAGTCGTGTAAACACAGCCCTGGCAATGCACTTAACTGTTCGCCAGTCCATGCGACGCCTTGCGGCAAAAAACGCTTCGCGTAGGGCATGGCCGCTTTGGCACTGGCCATGCTACCCACACGCCACAACAAACTCTCGGTCTGCAATCGCGCCCCGCCACAGTCGCCACACGGCGTGTAACTGCGGTACTTGGACAGCAAGACGCGTATATGCATCTTGTACGACTTGGTTTCTAAGTATTCAAAAAAACGTTTGATGCCATACCACTGCTGGTTCCATTTGCCCGTCCAATGGGGTGAGCCTTGGATCACCCAATGGTGTTGCTCAGGGGTGAGTTTGTTCCATGGTGTGTCACGCGGGATGCCTGCGGTCTCGGCGTGGCGCATCAAATCATCTTGGCATTCTTGCCAGGCTGGCGTTTGTATTGTTTTAATGGCGCCCGAGCGCAGAGTGAGTTTGTCGTTGGGAATCACCAAGCCGTAATCGACACCAATGACGCGGCCAAAGCCTTTGCATTTGGGGCAAGCGCCTGCAGGCGAATTGAAGGAAAACATGGACGGCGTGGGGTCCTTGTAGCGCACATCGCTGGCGGGGCAATGCAGTCCGGTTGAAAAACCAAAGGGCTCACCTTTGGACTCGCTGTCGGCGTCCTCCAACATGCGGTAAGCCGTCATGCGACCACTGCCGCGCTGCAATGCCACCTCGATGGCCTCCATCACCCGCGAAGGCTCAGCGGTTAGCAGCCTGAACCTGTCGGCGGCCACATCCAACACCTGCGCCGCATCCTTGGCTTTGCCCTCGCGTTGGGTATGCACGCGGCTAAAGCCACTGGCACTCAGCCACGCTTGCAATTCTTCAGCCGAGGTGTTGGCCGGTAACTCCACGGGAAAAGTGATGACCCAGCGCGGGTCGCCTGCGCTCAAAGCTTGGAGTTGCGTAAAAATGGTTTGCGCATTGTCATAGCTCACCGGTTCGGCGGTTTGCTTGTCAAACAACTGTGCGGCCCTTGCAAACAGCAACTTCAAATGGTCGTTGAGCTCGGTCATGGTGCCCACGGTGGAGCGAGAACTGCGCACTGGGTTGGTTTGGTCAATCGCGATGGCAGCCGGCACGCCATCGACCTTGTCGACCGCCGGACGATCCATGCGGTCTAGAAATTGACGTGCATAGGCGCTGAAGGTTTCGACATAACGCCGCTGGCCCTCGGCATACAAGGTGTCAAACACCAAGCTGGATTTGCCCGAACCACTGGGTCCGGTGAACACCGTCAACTCACCCGTGTGAATATCGATGTCAATATTTTTGAGGTTGTGCTGACGGGCACCTCGAATACGAATCAGTCCTTGTGTCATCCCGCCATTATTCCCCGAGGTAAGCAGCCCTCACCTTGGGGTCGTGCAAAAGGGTTTTAGCCTCCCCTTGCATGCTGATTTGGCCTGACTCCATGACGTAAGCGCGTTGCGCGATTTTGAGAGCGCGACTGGCGTTTTGCTCCACCAGCAGCACGGTGACACCCATAGCAGCCACCTCTTGAATCACTTCAAAAATTTTGTCCACCATGATGGGCGACAAACCCATAGAGGGTTCATCCAGCAGCAGCAACTTGGGACGGCTCAACAAAGCACGGCCCATGGCCAACATTTGCTGCTCACCGCCCGACAAGGTGCCGGCCAACTGCGTGCTTCGCTCCTTCAATCGTGGGAATAAGGTAAAAACTCGTTCTATGTCGGTGGCTATGCCGTCTTTGTCGTTGCGCAAATAGGCGCCCATTTGCAGGTTTTCCAAAATACTCATGCGGGTGAAGACACCGCGCCCTTCGGGCACCATCACCAAACCTTGTTTGACCAAGTCCCAAGCGCCTTGGCCTTGTATGTTTTTGTCTAAATAATCGATGTGGCCAGAGCTAGCAGCCAGCGTTCCGGTGATGGCCTTCATGGTGGTGGTTTTGCCCGCGCCATTGGAACCTATGAGGGATACCAACTCGCCTTCACGCACCTCCAAGCTGATGCCTTTGACGGCCTGTATGCCGCCATACGCCACATGAAGACTATTGACTTTGAGCAGAACTGTCGCCTCAGTCATTTCAATGCTCCCCTGTGCCCAAATAGGCTTCAATCACCTTGGGGTCTGATTGCACCTGCGCCGGCGTGCCTTGAGCGATTTGTTTACCGTAGTCCAGAACAGTGACGGCATCACACAAACCCATGACCAGTTTCACATCATGCTCAATCAACAAAATCGTGCGCCCGTCTTTGCGTATGCGGTCTATGAGTTCGCGCAGTTGCACTTTTTCTGTGGCATTCATGCCCGCAGCAGGTTCATCCAGCGCAATCAACTTGGGATCGGTGGCCAAGGCACGGGCAATCTCCAAACGGCGCTGGTCGCCATAACTCAGGGTGCAGGCTTTGAATTCGGCCAAATGGCCTATACCCACATAGTCGAGTAATTCTTTGGCACGCTGCGCAATCTGAATTTCTTCTTGCAGAAATTTGGCCGTGCGAAATATCGCGCCCAGCAAACCTGAATGTGTGCGCACATGGCGACCCACCATGACGTTTTCCAATGCAGTCATCTCGGCAAACAAGCGGATGTTTTGAAAGGTTCGGGCAATGCCGGCTTGCGCCACCTCATGGACAGCCGTTGGCTTGTAAGACTGTCCCGCCAACATAAAGCTGCCGCTGTCAGGTGTGTACAAGCCGGTAATGACATTGAAGAAGGTGGTTTTGCCAGCGCCATTGGGACCAATCAAGCCATACACCTGACCAGCCTGAATCGTCATGCCCACCTCACTTAAGGCCTGCAAACCGCCAAAGCGTTTAGAGATGCCTTGAACTTGCAACACCGGCATGCTCATGGCTTGCCTTCACTGCTGGGCAAAACTTTACCGTGGTCGGGCGCCGGCCACAAACCACGCGGGCGCCACAGCATGATGACAATCATGGCCAAAGCAATCAGCAACTGGCGCAAGATAGCGGCATCCAAGCGCCCGTCGGTCATTGCTTGCAAAGGCCCCGCCACATATCGCAACACCTCGGGCAAAGCCGACAACAAAACCGCACCCAAAATAACCCCCGGCAAATGGCCCAAGCCGCCTAAGACCACCATCGCCACAATCATCACCGACTCCATCAAGCTGAAGGACTCGGGTGACACAAAACCTTGGAAGGACGCAAACATGACGCCCGCCACTCCACCAAACGTAGCGCCCATGCCAAACGCCATCAGCTTCAAATTGCGGGTATTGATGCCCATGGCCTTGGCAGCAATCTCGTCTTCACGAATCGCCATCCATGCGCGGCCTATGCGCGAGGTTTGTAGCCGATAGCAAATCAGCACACTCACCAAGACAAGCGCCAAAAACAGGTAGTAATACTGCGTCACGCTAGAGAGCTCCATAAAGCCCAAATCTATTTTTTGCGACAAGGGGTGGCCCATGACCGTCATTGGGTCGATAGCGCCCAAACCTTTGGGGCCGTTGGTGATGTTGACGGGGTTGTCTAAGTTATTCATGAACACGCGGACGATCTCACCAAAGCCCAAAGTAACGATGGCCAAGTAGTCGCCGCGCAGCTTCAAGGTGGGCGCACCCAACAACACGCCGAATAAACCCGCCAAGCCCGCCCCTATGGGAATGACTGCCCACAGCGGTGTATGCAAACCTTGGGGAAACATGGCGGCAATCCATGGAAAAGTGTCGGTGAGATGGGGCGAGGCCAGCAAGCCAAAGATATACGCGCCGACCGCAAAAAAGGCCACAAAGCCTAAATCGAGCAAACCCGCGTAACCCACCACGATGTTCAAGCCAAGCGCCAGCAATACATACAAAAGCGCCATGTCGGCGATCCGTACCCAGGCATTACCCACCGACTGCAACAACAAAGGCAGCAACAAGAGGGCAATGGCCCACAACACATACGATGCGGGTTTGGCCTTGTTCATGCGCGGTCGGCCACCCGTTCGCCCAGCAATCCTGAAGGTCGCAAAGTCAGCATAATGATGAGCACCACAAAAGCAAAAATATCAGCGTAATGACTGCCCAACACGCCGCCCGTGAGGTCACCGATATAGCCCGAGGCAATCGACTCAATCAGCCCGAGCAAAATACCGCCCACCACTGCACCGGCCAAATTGCCAATGCCGCCAAACACCGCCGCAGTGAAGGCTTTGAGCCCAGGCAAAAAGCCCATGGCGTGTTGCACCGTACCGTAATTAGAGGCCCACATCACTCCAGCCAAAGCGGCCAAGACCGCACCAATGATGAAAGTGGCTGAGATGATGGTGTCGGGACGCACGCCCATCAAAGTGGCTACACGTGGGTTTTCGGCGGTGGCCCGCATGGCACGTCCCAAGCGAGTGCCATTGACCAACCACATCAAGAGCGCCAGCGAAATCGCCGTGACCCCCAAAATCATGATTTGAGTTGGCGTAATGACCGCACCACCCATATCGATGGGGTCAGCCGGGAACAAAGTGGGGAATGCTTTGTAGTTGGGCTTCCAAATGATCATGGCCAAGGTTTGCAACAAAATCGACATACCAATCGCTGTGATGAGCGGCGCCAACTTGGGTGCATCGCGCAAGGGACGGTAAGCAATCTTCTCGATCGCGAAGTTAAGCGCCGCAGCCACCGCGCAGGCTGCCAGCAAAGAGAACAGCAACATCACCCAACCTGGCATACCAGGCACATGTTCTTGCAGTAAACCAATCACAGTCCAGCTGGTGAGAGCGCCCACCATCAACACCTCGCCGTGTGCGAAGTTAATCAATTTAATGATGCCGTACACCATGGTGTA
>Ga0187843_10001292_pt1 | contig 16060 bp, 17 predicted proteins | sample SpaLakP09_SKY_43_FD_134516 | JGI IMG/M metagenome (GOLD analysis project Ga0187843, IMG submission 134516) | Oligotrophic lake water microbial communities from Sparkling Lake, Wisconsin, USA - SP09_SKY_43 | ecosystem: Environmental > Aquatic > Freshwater > Lake | place: USA: Sparkling Lake...
CATCAATGCCGACTATGCCTCCAAGGCCGGCTTCAATCCGGCGCGCGACAGCCTGGTCGTGGAAAGCGGAGACAGCCCCTATGCCTGCCTGATCGCCGTGCGCGACAAGGACCGTGCGCAGCCTTGGCTGGGCAAGCTGGTGCAGGCGTATCAGTCCCCGGAGGTGAAGCGGTATATCGAGACGGAGTTCAAGGGGGGGATTTTGGCGGCTTGGTGAGTGCGATCGTTATTGCCGGACGTTGATTTGTTTTGATGGCGAGGCAAGAGTTTTCGAAACGCATCAATGTCGATAAAGCGGCCCTTATAGTGAATGCCCGGCGCATGTCCGCATGCGGCCGGTTCAACGTTCACGAGAGGGAATTCGCTCATGTCATTTTTCCGCAAGCTTTGGCAGGATCTTAAAAACGGCGAAATGCACGCCGGTGCGCTGGTGGCTGAGCTTGGCACGATTGGGTTCGTATTGCTGCTTCTGCTATTGGGCGGTGTCAAAAAGCTCATCGAGACTTTCTGGCATTGACCTCGCCGCACTTGTCTTTTCCACGGGGCTGCACACCGTCATCCGGTTCACTTCGTTCGAGCAGGTAAAATGCTGGCTCCATTCACCGGAGCCAGCGTCGTCCATGTCGCCGGCCTCGACACGATATCCGAACCGAACATGAGCTACACCCCCAGCCGCCCCATGGGCTATGGCTGCCTGATCCTGAGCATGTCCCTGGTTGGCGCTTACGTCGCGCTGACCAAGCCGCTGGCGGCGCTGCTGCCGGTGTTCCTGCTGGCCTGGCTGCGCTTCGGCATCGGCGCGGTCGCCATGCTGCGCTGGCTGAAGAAACCCGCCGATGAAAAACCGCTCTCCACGCAGTCGCGCTGGCTGGTCTTCCTCGAATCCTTCCTCGGCAATTTCCTCTTTACGTTGTGCATGATTACCGGCGTGTCGATGACCAATGCGGTCTCGGCGGGCGTGATCATGTCCTCCATTCCGGCCGTGGTGGCGGTGATGAGCTGGGTCTTCCTCAAGGAAAAAATCAGCCTGCGCGTCTGGGGCGCGGTGGCCTGCGGGGCCATCGGCATCGGCTTGCTGTCGCTGGCCAAGGACAGCCATGGCGCGGCCGCCGCCACCGGCGGGCAGAGCGCCTGGCTGGGTAACGTCCTGGTGTTCTGCGCCGTGCTGTGCGAGGCCGCCTATGCCGTCATCGGCAAGAAGCTGACCACGGTCCTCACGCCCAAGCGCATCAGCGCCGTCATCAACCTGTGGGGCCTGCTGCTGATGACCCCCATGGGCTTGTACACGGCGCTACAGTTCAATTTCTCCACCGTGCCGGCCAACATCTGGCTGCTGCTGGTGTTCTATGCCCTGGCCGCCAGCGTCTGGACCGTGTGGCTGTGGATGACGGGATTGAAGGTGGTCCCGGCTGCGCGTGCCGGCGTCTTTACCGTGATGCTGCCGGTCTCGGCCGCCGTGGTCGGCGTGCTGGCCCTGGGTGAAAGCCTCTCGGCCCTGCAGGCCGGTGCCTTCGCCGTGGCCCTGGCCGGGATGTTCCTGGCCACGCTGCCGGGCCGCAATACTGCCGACAAGTTACCGCTGAACTGAGCGAGGAAAAAAATGAATCAAGCCAAACGCCCCAACGGCAAACCACATTCCCCCGGCCCCAAGAAAGCCGCTCCCGGCCACGCCAAACCAGCCGCGAAGGCGGGCCCCAAGCCCGCGCCTGCGGGCCCGGTACGCGACAAGCCCAAGACCCACGTCTCCACCGAAGCCGCCCGCCGTCGCCAGCACCAGGCGCATGCTGCCTCGCAGAGCCTGGATGAAGATGAACTGCGCGTGCAGCAGATGGTGGCGCTGGCCAGTGCGGTGGCCGCCGATGCGCCGGACCGCGCAGGCCGCCGCGTCGGCCAGGATGAACTGGAACGCATGGTGCGCAATACCCTGCGCGAGCGCGATGACGACACCCTCTACGAAGCGCTGGAACAGCTGCGCTACGACGATCCGCGCGGCCATGCTTTCCTGCGTGAAGTAGTGGAAGAGGGCGCTGACATCATCGTACTGCGCCGAGGCGAGAAGGAACTGGAGATCAATGCCTTCCTGATCCCCCTGCTGGCGCGCACGCGCGGTGGCCTGCGCGAGGAAAAGGCCCTGGCCGATGGCGACGCCTTCGACACCCTGCGCGAGAGCATCCAGAAGGCCGGGCTGGAAAGCCCCAAGGCGCGCGTGGTGCTGGTGCATCACCTCTACCATCCGGAAGAGATCAACGCCCTGAGCTTCAGTGAAGTGGAAGCCATGAATCGCGATGCCTTCGCCTCGTTGACCGACAAGAAGATCCTGAGCGTACCGGCCATCGAGCGCAGCATGCGCGGCTGGCCGGCCAGCCATTTCGCGGCCGACGACGAGGCGCTGGAACTGCGCTTCCTGCTGGGCTTTTCGCTCAAGGAGGTGACTGATCCCTTCTATGCGATTCCGCAGGAAGAAGCGGCCGCCGATGCTTACTTCGAATCGCGCGCGCAACGCTTCCGTGAGTGGAGCCAAGAGATCACGCCGCTCATGCAGCAATGCCTGTCCGGGCAAACCGGCGAGGCTGCGCAGTGCCAATTGCACTTCCTGTACCAGGATCTGTTCCATGGTGCCAAGCACACCGGCAATGGCGAATACCGCACCCTGCAGATGCTCTCCGAACTGGAGGCCGGGCTGGCGCAGTCCGGTGCGCAGGCGGCCGAGGCGAGCGCCTTCCTCGCGCTGGTGGACGAGGATGACGAGACCACGCTGCAGGTGGTACTGCGCAACGCGCAAACCACGCTGGCGCGCTCTGAACATCTGGTCGAAGGCGATCTGCAGGCGGTGCTGTTCGATGCCGCCGATGCGGTGGCTTCACTCGGTGTGACGGCCGTGCGCCTGGCTGATGGCTTTGATGAGAACGGACAGCCGTTGCGTGCGCGCGATCTGCCGGCGGCCTGATCAGCGGGCTCAGTCCAGCAGCGCCTGCAGGCTCGTTCCCGCAGGCTGGCAGCGGAAAATCAGCTCTACCTGCATCGGACGCCAGCCACGGATGAGCTGGCGCAGGTCGGCCTGCATCTGCTGCTTGCCGCAGAAGGCGGTCGCCTTTTCACGGGCGGCCGAGGTCAGGGCCGGAATCGACATGGTATAGCTCACTCCCGTGGCCGAGACCGTGTAGAGATCGCCGCGCCCAGCGCTGACTTCGCTGAAGTTGGCGCATCCGCCCAGGGCGGCTGCACCGAGACAGGCGGCCAGCAGGCGGCCGTTGCGGCGATGATGATGGTGACTACGCATGAGATCCCCCTTGTACTCGTGACGCGTGCTGTCGGCAATTGCCTTGCGGCATCAACACGACAAGGCAAGCCTACGCGCGGCATGGCTGCCGGTGGGGGTGGCTTACCCGCTTTTACCCGGATGGCGTGGCTGTAAAAAAATCTTCAATGGCGTTCGAAAAAGAACGCGCCCTGTCAATTTTCGTACAGGCGCGTCAGGACGCCGGACACTTCACCTGAGCGTAAAAAATTTCCTGCCTGCTGGGAGGCAGGGCCGTGCGGCTCCCCGTGCCTGGTATTGGCCTGCGCGAGCGGCTGGCGGCTGGGCTAAAATCATCGACGCCGTCCGGCTTGGGCCGGGCGGCAGACCACGTGCGCCATGCTGCCGATCACAGCGCAGCGGCGCCATCCGCCAAATCAGGGAGAACCGAGAATGACCAACCGTCGCAGTTTCATCACCGGCGTGGCCGGCCTTGCCGCCGCCACTGCCATCCCCAACGTCTTCGCCCAGGCCGCCGCTGCGACCGGCTCCACGGAACCGACCCTGGCCCGCGTGCAGCGGACCAAGACCCTGCGCATCGGTGCCGTGCGCGGTGCCGCGCCCTACTACAACAAGGACCTGGCCAGCGGCGAGTGGGGCGGTTTCATGATCGATTTCGCCAAGAGCCTGGCGGCCAGCCTGAACGTGAAGCTGGACATCACCGAGACCACCTGGGGCAATTCGGTGCTGGACCTGCAGACGCACAAGATCGACCTGTTCTTCGGCATGAACCCGACCCCGGCGCGCCGCGAAGTGATCGGCTTTACCGAACCGCTGTTCCTGAACGCCTTCACGGTGGTCTCCAAGAAGGAGTTCAAGACCTGGGCCGACCTGAACAAGCCGGAAGTCAAAATCGCCGTGGACATCGGTTCTTCGCATGACCAGATGATCAGCCGCGTCTGTCCCAACGCCACCATCGTGCGCCTGGAAAAAGCAGACGACGCCACCCTGGCGCTGCAGACCGGCCGCGTCGACGCGCAGGTGCTGGTGTGGCTGCTGGCCCTGAATATCCTCAAGAAGAATCCTGCGCTGGGCAAGATGACTGTCCCGCAGCCGCTGGAAGCGACCTCCACCAACATTGGCGTACCCAAGGAAGAGGACAAGGCCTGGGTCGAGACCATCAACAAGTGGATCGCCGCCGAGCGCGCCGCCGGCAAGATCAAGCCGACCGTGCTGGGCAATCTGCAGAAGCTCTCCGGGGTGAAGCCGGAGGATGTGCCGGCGCAGATTCCGCTGTGATGGCGGGCGGCCTGATCGGCCGCGCTGCAGGCAAAGAAAACCCGCGCTGAAATGCCAGTGCGGGTTTTTTCTTGGCGGGCCGGATGGCGCTTGCGCGCAGGGCTTCAGTTGTTGAGCAAACGCATGCCGGCGCTTCGGGCGGCGTTGCGATCAAAGGTCAGGGTATCGCTGCATCCTGCCTGGTGGCCGCTGCGTTCGATCAGGCAATCCGCAAATCCTGCTGTTGATTCAGCAAAGCGGTGAAGCGCCTGCAATGCACTTTCGGAATTTTCGACGACAATTTCAGGGGCCAGCAGTAGCCTCCCGATGATGCGCACCAATCGAGGCTTGCGCACCTTGTAGGCAGCATGCAGCACCCACACCAATTCTGCCAGAGCGATCTGGGACAGGAAGCCCGGATGCTGCTCGCTCAGCGATTCGATCAGTGCCGTCGCTTGTGCTGATTGCAGCGGATGGTCCTGGGCGAAGTAGCGCGCCAGCACATTGGTGTCCAAGCCGATCATTGCGGTGCTCCGCCTTGCCGGGCAATGGCGTGCGCCATTTCCTCCAGAGACACGGGACGCTGCAGCGGCCGCACGCACCCCTTGAGTGCCCGGATCGACCCTGAAGGGATGCCGGGAGTGGCTTGCGACCGGGGCTGGGGCGCGATGGCGTTCTTGTTTTTTGCATGAGCCTTGAGCACGTGGGGAGTGATGGTAGCGGCAGGCATGGTGAACCTCCAGTCAGGGGAAAAGGGGAGAACCGCGAACTTGCCTGATGCCCTGCCTGAAGTCGAGGTCATGGCAAATTTTTGCTGGCAGGTCTCGATTTTTTGCGGAGCATCTCCCGCGTGCTGGTAGCGTCTTCCTGTAATTCGGCCCCATGAAGCAAAAAAAATGGCGCACAGAGAAATCTGCGCGCCATCTTTCCGTCCGGCTGAAAACCTGCTGTCAGCCCGGTTTCAATGCCAGCTCCATCACGCTCGTTCAGGCATTGAAGCGGGCCAGGAAAGCCTGCGTTGCCGCCTCCTGCGGATTGTCGATCACCTGTGACGGCGGTCCGGCTTCCACCACCACGCCATCGCGCATGAACACCACCTGGTCCGCCACTTCGCGGGCAAAGGCTATCTCGTGCGTGACCAGGATCATGGTCATGCCATCGGCGGCCAGGCCGCGGATCACGTTGAGCACTTCGCCGACCAGCTCCGGGTCCAGCGCCGAGGTCGCTTCATCGAACAGCATCACGTCCGGCTGCATGGCCAGCGCGCGGGCGATGGCGATGCGCTGCTTCTGGCCACCGGAGAGCTTTTGCGGATACATGTCGGCACGGTCCGACAGGCCCACCTTCTGCAACAGCGCCATGGCCTTGGCGCGCGCTTCGGCCTTGGGCGTGCGCAGCACGGTGACCATGCCTTCCATCACGTTTTCCACCGCCGTCATGTGCGGGAACAGGTTGAAGTGCTGGAACACCATGCCGGTGCGCGCACGGAAGGCGGCCAGCTCGCGGTCCTTGGGCAGGCGCGACTTGCGGCCGTTGAATTCGAAGTGGCGCTCGCCGATGCGTACCGTGCCCAGGTCCGGCACGGTCAGCAGGTTCAGGCAACGCAGCAGCGTTGACTTGCCCGAGCCCGAGGGACCGATCATGGCCACTACGCTGCCACGGGGCACGGCGATGGAAATGTCCTTGAGCACCACGTGCTCGCCAAAGGCCTTCTTGAGATTGCTGATCTGGATCATCGCGTGCGCATGTTGATTGTTCATTGTCTTCTCCTCAACCGTGCTGGACCGACAGGCGGTTTTCCAGGCGCTTGGCCCAGATGGTGGCCGGCAGCAGGATCAGGAAGTAGATGATCGCGACCAAGGTGTAGATTTCCAGCGGACGATAGGTTTCGTGCGCGATGATCTGGCCCTGGTACAGCAGGTCGGGCACGGCCAGCACCGACAGCAGCGAGGTGTTCTTCAGCTGCATGATGGACTGGTTCACCAGCGGCGGCGTCATGCGCTTGAAGGCCTGCGGCAGGATCACGCGCTTCATCAGCTGGAAACGCGTCATGCCCAGCGCCCAGCCCGCTTCGGACTGGCCCACATCGATGGAGACGATGCCGCCGCGAATGATCTCGGAATAGAACGCGCCGCCATACAGCGCCAGCGACAGCATGGCCGCCGTGCCTGCCGACATCTCGATGCCCAGTAGCACCGGCAGCGCATAGTAAAACCACACCAGCTGCACCAGTACCGGCGTGCAGCGGAATACTTCGACGAAGGCGCGCAGCGGTCCGGAGATGAAAGGATTCGACGACAGCCGGCCCAGGCCCACTACCAGGCCCACCATGAGGCCCAGCGCAATACAGGCCACGGTGTAGGAGAGGGTATAGACGAAGCCGATTCCGATGATGCTCCTGAATTGCCAGAGCGAGCCGAAGTCCCATTGATACATCTGCGATTTTCCTTGGTTGCCAATTGCATGAGCCCGGGGAGGGCAGGGTGTGCAGCGCATGCACGAACCATGCCCTGTCGCTCCGGAACACTTGCGCGCCGGGTACCGAGAGGAGGGAGGACGTGGGAAGAACTGCCCGCGCATGGATTGCAAGCCACCGCAATCGATGCTGCGGCGTGCCGCGAACCCGGCCATTGTAAAGGAGAACGCCTGGAGCACGAACTGAACAAAACGTCTCCATCTTGCGCCGGGAACCCCCGTAGATGCGGGCTTTGGCTAAAATGACGCTATTGCGCAAGTGAAGTGTTGTGCCAAATTCCCGGTGACCGGGAACGTGCTGTTTCATCTTCTGGATCATGAACCCGTCCCCTTTTTCTTCTCTTCCTGCTGCCAGTTCGCCCCATTCTTTACGGGTCATCCTCATCACCGGTGCCGCGCGCGGCATCGGTGCGGCGGTGGCCACCACCGTGGCGGCACCCGATCTCGCCCTGGTCCTGCATGCCCGCAGCGAATCGCCGGAGTTGCAGGCGGTGGCGCAGCAATGCCGCGCGCAAGGCGCACAGTGCACGCTGGCGCTGGGCGACCTGGCCGATCCGCAGACGGCAGCGCAGTTGCGTGACACCGCGCTGGCGCACTACGGCAGGCTCGATGCGCTGGTGGCCAATGCCGGCTTTGCCGATCGCAAGCGCATCGGCGAACTGGAGGATGCGGACTGGTCGCGCTCGCTCGATGCGCTCCTGGGCGGCTTCTTCCGTTTGATCACGGCTTGCCACGAGCCGCTGCAGGCCAGCGGTCAGGGCCGCGTAGTGGCGGTGAGCTCCTTCGTGGCGCACGTATTCCGCCTGGGGGAATCGGGCTTCCCGGCATCGGCGGCGGCCAAGGCGGGCATCGAGGCCCTGGTGAAATCGCTGGCGGTGCAGGTGGCCGCGGCCGGGGTGACGGTCAACGCGGTCGCGCCCGGCTACGTTCAGAAAAGCGACCCGGCCAAGTCGGCCATCGACCCGGCCGCCTGGCAGGCGGCGCTGGCGCGTATCCCGCTGCAGCGCCTGGGACAGCCGCAAGAGATCGCCAACGTGATCGCCTTCCTCCTGAGTCCGGCGGCTTCCTACGTCACCGGACAGGTGTGGCACGTGGATGGCGGGCTCACGCTGTAATGTGAAAACGATTTAAAACATTTATATCATTTATATTTTTCGGAAGTTGAACTGAGACCATGCGCATCATCGTGCTGGGCGCCGGCATCGTCGGCGTCACCACTGCTTATTTCCTCCGCGAACGCGGCCATGAGGTGGTCGTGGTGGAACGCCGCGCCGAAGTGGCCGCCGAGACCAGCGTCGGCAATGCCGGCCACGTCTGCCCCTCGTATGCCACGCCGTGGGCGGCTCCCGGCATGCCGGCCAAGTCGTTGAAGTGGTCGGTGCAGAGCTGGCTGGGGATCGAGGCCGCCTTGCGTTTCACGCCGCGCCTGGATGCGCATCAGTGGAAGTGGCTCAAGACCTTCCTGGCGCAATGTACGCCCGAGCGCTATGCCCTCAACAAGGCGCGCATGGGGCGCCTGGCGCGCTACAGCCACGGCCAGTTGAAGCAGATCCGCGAGCGCCTGGACATCCGCTACGAACAGACCACCGGCGGCAACCTGCAATTGTTCCGCACCCAGGAAGGGGTGGACAACGCCGGGCTGTCGACCAAGGTATTGGCCCAAGCCGGGGTGCCCTACGAGCTGCTGGATGCCGATGGCTGCGTGGCTTTTGATCCGGGCTTGCATGCGGCCCGTCACGAATTGAAGGGCGGCCTGCTGTTGCCGCTCGATGAGACCGGCAACTGCCCGCTGTTTGCGCGCGCCCTGGCCGCCTGGCTGCAGGCGCATGGAGTGGAGTTTCACTTGTCCACAGAGGTGCAAGCCATCGAGGTGGCCGGTGGCCAGGTCAGCGGCCTGCGCACGCCCACCGGCACCTTGCGCGCCGATGCCTATGTGGTGGCCTGCGCCAGTGCCTCGGTGCCGATGCTGAAACCCCTGGGGCTGGACCTGCCGATCTATCCGGTCAAGGGCTACGCCATCACGGTGCCGGTGGCCGACCCAAAGAGCGCGCCGCGCAGCGGCGTCATGGACGAGTACTACAAGGTCGCCATCACCCGCATGGGCAATCACATCCGTGCGGCAGGCACGGCCGAGATCGGCAGCTGGGATACGCGGGTGACCCCGCGCGATTGTGCCACCGCGCTGAAGTCGCTGAAGAATCTTTATCCACAGGGCGCCGATCTGGCCAAGGTCGAGTACTGGGCCGGGCTGCGACCCATGACACCGGACGGCGCACCGCTCATCGGTGCCACCCGCTATGGCAACCTGTGGCTCAACGCCGGCCATGGCTCCAATGGCTGGACCACGGCCTGCGGCTCCTCGGCCATCATCGCCGACAAGATCTCGGGCGTGGCCAGCGCCATCGAGAGTGCCGACCTGGAACCGCAGCGGTCGTTCTGAGCGGCGCGTTCCTGATCAGCGCTCAAACAGCGCATCCACGTTGGCGCCGTTGCTGAAGCTGCTCACGGCCCAGCCGGCAGGGGCCTTGTAGAAGATGAACATCCAGGGGATGGCCTGGCGTTCGGTCTTTTCGATATAGGTCAGCTTGAGCAGCGATTCGCCCACTTTCTCGGAGCGGATGAATTCATAGCCCACCGAATTGCCGACCAGCGCCTCGATGGCCGTGCGCGCGCTGCGTGCATTGGTGCGGGCACTCTCGAAGGCGCGGATGTCCACCAGCGCATAGGGCGAGAGCAGGCCGTAGGCATCATCGGTGCGGCCGGCACCGGCCTGGGCCATGACCTTGTCAGCCAGGGCGCGCACTTCTGTTTCGGATTTGAGGGTGTCGGCCTGGGCGGCTTGCAGCAGGCCGGTGAAGGCGAGGGAGGCCAGCAGGGAACGAATGATGAGCGAGGGCATGGAAGTCTCCTTGTAAGGCCGCACATGAAACGGCACAGGGAGCTATTGTGCCAGCACTGTGCCGGTCGCCGCCGAGCCCGGTATTTGCGCTACGTACGTGGCTGTTAAGCTGATACGGGGTCAGCGTAAATCAAGGTAAAACGGTCCTGAAGCTGCAATATGCGCCGCTATGATGGGCAGCCTGCAATCCCGGCCACCTGCGCCATGCAGGGATCGTGAAAGCCAAGGGATTGCGCTCGGGGAGAGCATCATGCGCACCATCATCATCGCCACCTTGCTGGCTTCATCGCTGTCGGGCTGCATCGTCACCTCCGGCAATGCCTTGGTCGACGCCGTGGGACTGGTCGGGTCCACCGCCTCCAGCGTGCGCGCCATGACGCCCAATTCGGTCCAGAATCCCATCGTCTACAGCAAGGATCCGATCCACGAAGTCTGCATCGAGTGGAATGGCTCGGTGGCGCTGAGCGATTTCGTGCCCGGCCTGCAGGGCGAGCTGCAGAAACACGGTGTGCAAAGCCGCGTCTACGATGCCGGCACCCAGTCGCTGGCCTGCCCGGTGACGCTGAGCTATGTGGGTTACGTCAAATGGGATACCAAAGTCTTTACCGACGCCTATACCCCCTATCTCACCTATGCCGCGCTGACCCTGCGCCGCGAAGGCCGCGTGCTGGGCACGGCGCAGTACCGGCTCGGTTCCTTCGGCCAGGACAAGTGGGCCAGCGCGGGCGACAAGCTGGCTCCCTTGGTCGATGCGCTCTTCCCCGGCAACCCGCAGGTGGCGGACAACTCCCCGGACAACATGCGCAGTGCGGTCAACGGATTCTGAAAATGGCAGGCAGCGCTGCAGTCCGGCGCTGTTGATGACGCAATGAAAAACGGCAAGCTGCGCGCTTGCCGTTGTCGTTTCCAGGCGGCCAGTGATGGCACCCGCAGCGCGAGCACCATTACCCGATCACAAGATCACAAGATCACCAGATGGTCAGCAGGCGCCGGAAGAAATTGCCATCGCTGCTGGCATCGGCAATGGAGCCGCCACCGACCTGTTCGAGCCGCGCATCGGCCACGTTGGAGGAAGCCACGATGCCGCCGCGGATATCGCGTGTGCGTACCACGCCCGAGAAGCGCAGGGTGTTGGTGTTGCCGTTGACACCGATGCGCTTTTCGCCGGCCACCACCAGGTTGCGGTTGGGCAGCACTTCGACGATGGACACCATCAGCGTGCCGCTCATGGTGTTGGTATTGCTGCTGTCGCCGGAGCCCTTGAAGGTATTGCTGCCGCTGGCCGAATAATTGGCGTCATACAGTTGCGTGAACAGTCCGCCCAGCGGGGCGCCCGAACCCGGTCCCTTTTGCGAGAGCGTGGTGTCGCGGCTGTTGTTGGTGGCGGCCTTGTTGCTGCTGCTGATGGATTCGGAGATGTCGATCTTGATGATGTCGCCCACGTTGTAGGTGGTCGGTTCCTCAAACAGCTGGGCGCTGGAGACACGGAAGATGGCACCATTGTTTTCCACGTTGGCCACCTGGTAGGCCGGCCGCACGCTGGTGGGCCCGGTGACCATCGGTGCCGGACTGCTGCAGGCCGAAAGCGATGCGGCCAGTGCGCAGGCACCGGCAAGGCGATACTGGAATCTCATGCTGCTCCCCCGATGGCGGCCAGGCTGGATGCCGGGCGGCGCGTGCAGGGATGATGGCGGCGGCCTGCGTAAGCCGCGGTTAGGCCCATGTAAAGAGCGGCAAACTATCATCAATGACCGTTAAGTCTTGCACCTGGCAGCATTAAGCGCAGATGAATGCTCCATCGAACCAGCATTAAATACGGATGAATCCGCATGAGCGCGCTTGCCTGGTCGCCGCCGCCGTGGATGGCACGCCACAGCCGCGTTGTTGTGATCGCTTTGACTCGGGCTTGACGCTGGTTTGCCGTCAATGCGTCAGCGTTTTTCCGTGCATAATGGCGGCACCCCCAACTCAGCGGTCCCGCACGGCGTGACCGCCCTCCATCATGGCAACAGACAAGAACCCGGTCGAGACCAGCACCGAGACTGCCGCCCCCAGCGTGCATGAGCAGCTGGTATCGGCCCGCATCCGCCAGCGCATCAAGGCGGCCGGCGTGCGTTTCCACGCCAACGACAATATCGCCGCCTTCATCAAGGAAGGCGAACTGGCGCAATTGCAGGCCGAAGTGCAGTCCAAGCTGGCGGCGGTGCTGGAGAGCCTGGTGATCGATGTCGAGAGCGACCACAACACCCAGGATACCGCCAAGCGCGTGGCCAAGATGTACCTGAACGAAGTCTTCAAGGGCCGCTACCAGGCTGCCCCTCCGGTGACCGAATTCCCCAACATCGAGCGCCTGAATGAGCTCATGATCGTGGGCCCGATCACGGTGCGCAGCGCCTGCTCGCACCACCTGTGCCCGATCATGGGCAAGGTCTGGGTGGGCGTGATGCCCAATGAACATTCCAACCTGATCGGGCTGTCCAAGTACGCGCGCCTGCTGGAGTGGATCATGAGCCGCCCGCAGATCCAGGAAGAAGCCGTCTCCCAGGCCGCCGACCTGCTGATGCAGAAGCTGCAGCCCGATGGCCTGGCCATCGTCATGGAGGCCGATCACTTCTGCATGCACTGGCGCGGCGTCAAGGATGTGGAGTCGAAGATGATCAACAGCGTCATGCGCGGCTCCTTCCTGCGTGACGCCAACCTGCGCCGTGAATTCCTGGCGCTGATTTCCCAACGTCAACGAGGTTAATCATGCTGGTTCGTCTGATCTATGCAAGCCGCTCGCGCGAAACCATTACCCACGACATCATCGAAGGCATCCTGGCGGCATCGCGCCAGCGCAATCCGCAGCAGGGCATCACGGGCGTACTGTGCTATAGCGACACGACCTTCGTGCAGGTGCTCGAAGGCGGGCGCGATCAGGTCAATCGCCTGTATGGCCGATTGCTGCGGGATGATCGCCACCATGACGTGATCCTGTTGGCGTATGAGTCGATCGACGAGCGCCAGTATTCATCCTGGACCATGGGCAAGATCCGCCTGGACAAGATCAACCGCTCGCTGTTGCTGAAGTATTCGGTCACGGGTGAACTCAATCCCTATGAGGTCTCCTGCTGTTCCACCGTGGCGCTGTTGAATGAGCTGGCCTCGACGGCGGCCTTCGCGCAGCGTGACTGATCCTGCAGGATCGGATCAGCAAGAGGTAAAAACGGCGCCCCGGGGCGCCGTTTTTGTTTGTCCTGCGGCAGGCTGTGCTTACTGCAGATCGATGCCGGGCACGTTGCGAATGCCCCATTTGGCCGGATCGGCATAGGCTACGATCTTGTCGCTGCCACGGGCCAGGTCGATGATCTCCGGCTTGAGCGGCATGCGGCTGGTGGTCGAGTAGAACAGTTTGATGCGCGGGGTGAGCAGGTGCTCGGGGCGCTGGTCCACCACGATGCCCAGGCGGCCTGATTGCAGGATCACGCAGGAGCCGGTCGGATAGATGCCGATGGCCTTGACGAAGGCTTCCATCGTGATCGGGTCGAAGTGCCCGGCGCTGGCAGCCATGTGGCGGATCGAGCGGGCCGGATCCCAGCCGGCCTTGTAAGGGCGGTTGGAGGTGATGGCGTCGTAGACGTCGCACACCGCACCCATCTTGGCCATGATGGAAATGCTGTCGGCCTTCAGGTTGAAGGGATAGCCGCTGCCGTCGATCTTTTCGTGATGGTGCAGCGAGACATCCAGCGCCGCTTCACCGATGCCCTCGATCTGCTGGAGGATGCCGTGGCCCTGCACGGTGTGCGAGCGCACCGAGGCAAATTCCTCTTCGGTCAGCTTGGCGGGTTTGTTGAGAATGTCCAGCGGCACGGCCATCTTGCCCACATCGTGCAGCAGCCCGGCCATGCCGGCCTGCTTGATCTGTTCCTGCGTCATGCCCAGCTGGTTGGCCAGCGAGATCATCATGGCGCACACCGCCACCGAATGCATGTAGGTGTAGTCATCGGTGGTCTTCAGGCGCGCCAGGCTGATCAAGGCATCGGCATTGCGCGAGACCGAGGAGGTGATCTCGGTCACCAGCTCGGCCGCATCCTTGACGTCGACCGTCTTGCCCATGCGCGCTTCGGCGAACATGTGGAGCACGGTGGACTTGGAAGAGGAAATGATGCGCGCGGCGCGTTCGCGTTCTACCGCACTCTCGGTGCGGGTGGCCGGCTTGCGCACGGCCACCGTGGCGCTGGCGCCCTGGTGGGCGATGGCAATCTCGGCGGGCGGGGGGGCTTCATCCTCCCCGGCCTCGTCGGTCTCATCGACCTCGTCTTCGATCTCGTGTTCGGGAGCGATGTCACGGCCCTTGGCGGTGTCGATGGTGACTTCCTCGACCGGACACTCGCGCAGGGTCTGCAGGTCTTCCAGCGTCTCGATCTTGAAGGATTTGCGCCAGAAAGGATGTTTGATCCATCCGCCGGGGATGGAGTGTACGTACATGCCCAAACGTAATTGGGTCAAGGCGATGGATTTCAACATATCGAATTCAGGTCTGTGCCTGTCGCTGGTTCCTGTACTGAAAGCGGTTCGATTTCCCTGATGAAATGGACGCCTGTTTTCTGAAGGGAGGATGCCCGGTGATGGTCTGTGAACATCCTCTGACTGCCGAGCTATCGTAACAGAATGGCATCAAATTTACTCGGCTTGTCGTCATCTTGCCGTGGAATTTTACCTGCGTCCGCGCGTAAGTTTATGTGGGGAAAATCTTTGATCTGAAGACTGTTGGAAAACTGATGTAATACCGAGACAGGCAGCCACCGCCTGAGAATGCGGGCGACGGTGGCTGTGAGGAATGGTGAGAAAAACTTATTTTTTCAGCGGCGGGGCATAAGGGTTGCTGGTGAGCAAACGCAGGAAGCTGGCGATGCAGGCCACGCCGGCAAATGCCGCACCGAAACCCAGGGCATAGCGCGAGCCCTGGGTCTCCGAGAGGTTGAAGCACAGCGCCACCAGGGACGCCCCCACGCTCTGGCCCAGCAGGCGCGCGGTGGCCACGATGCCCGAGGCGCCGCCGCTGCGATGCGGCGGCGCGCTGGTCATGAGCGCCTTCAGGTTGGGGGACTGGAAGAAACCGAACCCCATGCCGCAGAGCAGCATGCGCCAGCTGATCTCCCAGACGGTGGGTGCCGCAGGCATGAAGGTCATCGACAAGAGGCCCGCACACAGGAGCGCCAGGCCGACGCCGCCCAGGATGCCGACCGGATAGCGGTCCGACAGCCGCCCGGCGATCGGCGCCATGATGGCTACGGCCACCGGCCAGGGCGTCATGAGCAGGCCGATCTCGACCTGGCTGCGGCCCAGATCATGGTGGAAGAAGAAGGGCAGCGAGACGAAGGCCAGGCCCTGCGCCGCGAAGGAACAGACGGCCGTGATGGTCGAGAGCGTGAACATGGGATGGCGGAACAAGTCCACCGGCAGCATCGGTGCCGGGTGCGACAGTTCGCGCTTGAGCAGGAACAGTCCACAGAGCAGGGCTGCGGCCAGTTCCAGCCCGACCACCTTGGCTTGGGCCTGGTGCGCGCCTTCGCCGATGGCCAGGATCAGCAGGCCGAAGGCGGCGGCGTTGAGCACGGCACTGCGCAGGTCGAAGGCGTGTGAGGACAGCGCGGTGTGCGGCAGCGAGGGCAACGCCAGGATCACGGCGGCCACGCCCAGCGGCACGTTGACCGCGAACAGCCATGGCCAGGGCGCGATGGCGAGGATGCCGGAGGCCACCGACGGCCCGACCGTGAAGGCGATGGCCACGATGAGCGTATTCAAGCCCACGCCACGCCCCAGCGAGCGGGTGGGATAGATGAAACGGATCAGCGCGGTGTTCACGCTCATGATGCCGGCCCCGCCCAGTCCCTGCAGGAAGCGCGCCACCACCAGCGTGGGCAGCGACCAGGCCACTGCGCACAGCAGCGAGGCCGCAGTAAAGAGCACCAATCCCCAGATATAGATGCGGCGGTAGCCGATGATTTCACCGAGCGCGGCCAGCGGCAGCAGCGCCACCATCATCGCCAGCTGATAGGCGGTGACGATCCATACCGACGCTGCCGGGGTGGTGTTGAGGTCCAATGCCATGGCAGGCAGGGCGGTGTTGGCGATGGCAGTGTCGAGGGTGGCCAGGCCTACTGCGATGCCCAGCGCCATGATGGCGC
>Ga0187843_10001293_pt1 | contig 16055 bp, 14 predicted proteins | sample SpaLakP09_SKY_43_FD_134516 | JGI IMG/M metagenome (GOLD analysis project Ga0187843, IMG submission 134516) | Oligotrophic lake water microbial communities from Sparkling Lake, Wisconsin, USA - SP09_SKY_43 | ecosystem: Environmental > Aquatic > Freshwater > Lake | place: USA: Sparkling Lake...
GGAAGGTACTGCAGGAGCATGTTGCGAGGCGTCGACAGGGAGATGATCGCAGCCGCGACAAAGAAGCAAAAGTACAACTTCAAGTTACGGAACATGAATCCCATGGCAGGCAGAGTCGGCTTGAAGGACGGAATCATCGAACCCTGCGTGGTATGCTCCGTCGACGGCATCGGAATCAGAGGCGGGGCCGACTGGTTGCCCTGCGGAGAGGGAAGCAAGGCATCCAAGGAGGTGGAGTCGCTGTCCATTGTTTATACTCAAGGCATCTTTTCGCATGTCGCATCTTCCACGCGGTAGCGATAGCACTTTCCATTGACCCGATTCGTCCTTGTTCGGATGTCCTCCAACGGCAACGCCAAGGTGTGCTGGGTCGTGAAGTCACGGTGGAACAGGAGTGCCGCCAATCCTAACCCGATGATGAACGAAAAGAACGGCCGAGCACGGTCAATCGATTCCGTGATGTTCAGCACCATTACTTCTTAAGCGATGCCAAAAGATTGAAGGAGTCTGTCTCCGAAGTGCATGGAACTTCCGTGGCCTCCACATGGACGCACCCCGTATCCGTGTGGTACACCAGTTTCCCGTCGGCGGGGTCGGGCACCTTGGACACCGTGCGCTTGGGAGGAATCACGATCGTGGACAGCAACAGCCCAAAGGTGACACCCGCGACGAACCAGATGCCGTCGATCATTGTCCTTTGCGCCCGAAATAAGCTGACGCTGCACCCGTAGCGGCGGTGAGATCAAATCCGACCGTGGCGGTTCCAGGCGCCTGTCCGCCAGGAAGCATGCCCTTCTCGGGCAGTTGGCTTTCGACAAACCACCAGAATGTCAACTGAATGGCGAAGGACCACACGGGGGCCAAGGCGGCGAGGAATGCCATGATATACCGGGTAGGCCCAAACTGCCCCACCAACCCCGCCGCCCCCGCGAACCACATTCCGTAGGCACCGAACTTTGCTTCGGTCGCGAGGGATGCAGTCAGCCCAGACTTCAAGATGTGATCCCACAGCATGTATGCCCACACAACCATCAAGAGCCAAAACACAGCGACCGTCAGCCAAAACTGAAGGGTTCCTGCTGCCAAGGCCGCCTTCCAGCTGAGTTCGCTTGGCTTCTTCATCAACAGACCCCATGCAGACAATTTGCCCAGAATGATGATCTGCTCCATTCCAAACTCCTTGGTGTGGTATCCGTCGGGGTTAATCCACTGGACTACCGCAGTGGGCGGCTTCAGTTTGATGGAGTCGGGATCGTCGGGTTCTGTAATCAGTCCGTCATCCCGCAAGTCGTTCATCAGTTTCTTGACGGGATATTCCACATAGCCCGCATAGCGGTTGGCATTGAGATACTTGATAATGTTGAACGTCTGCTTGCCATATAAGAACTTGCCACTCACAATCCGAAGACCTGGATCGGGAGGATTCGGAAACTCATACGACGGTGCAGTCGGAATCGACGGAACCGTGTACGACGCTGTGGTGGGTGGCGGCGGTTCCTCTTCGGCCTTCCGTGTTTGATACGGACTAACCTTAACGGGCGGCGGAGGGTTACTCATATTGTTAAGAAGCAAACACAAGATTGGCGAGACCACTCACGACGCGCAAGTAATTGTAGGATTCCACGTACGCGCCAACCGTGTAGGTGTACTGAAACACCACCGTGGCGTTTCCACTCGTAGTAACGTTCTGGACGACTGACAAGAGTTGGTCGGGCGTATACAGTCCAATCTGTCCAGCGGGAATCACCAGCGGGTTCGTGCTGAGCGCCGTGGACTTTAGGATACACACGGTGGTTGTCGTGGGGGCCGACGGTTGGTTGGGCGCAGGCAAGGGCTGCAGAAGGGTCAACCGCAACACTGCCTTGTTGATGGTGCTTCCGTTCGCGGCGCCTGACGGTTGATACTCGCTATTGTTGAGACCAAATGAATACATGTAGACGCCTGGCAGCTGGAGTGGGGCTGTTCCATCTGCAAAGCGGTAGGTTTGCAGAAGTGAGTAATACTCGACGGGCTTGACCTGGAGCCGTTCGTTGCCGTCAAACAGGATCACACCATCCACTACGCTCTCACGGGGAAACACCGACGTCACTTGGTTCTGTCCCGACGCATACAGACTCGTGGCTACATCTGTCGTATTGACAGTCCACGGGGCGCGGTCGGGATTCGGCCAGTTCGTGTAATTGTCCCACAGGTTGTTCGCAATGCTGTCGGAACGGGACACCGTCCACGTGACACGCGACACCAAGTTCCGCATCGGGAGGACCAGGTCGGTATTGGGACCATACTGACCTTCGGCGCCCACGTAACTGACCTCCTTGAACATGTAGCTCTGGTCTGCCGTGGCAAACTGATTCATTTCCATCTCCGTCAAGTAGAAGAAGTTACACTCCAGATACGGACTGGGGAAGAACGTGGTGACGCCTGGATTGGTCGGCGCGCCGTTTGGCAGCGACGGGGTCAAGAACAGATTCATGGGAAACAGATCGGGGCGAACGCGTTGTCCGTAGGTTGGCGAAGTGGACGTCACATCCACCACTGTATACAGATACTTCAGGGGGCGCAAGGTCACATTGATGTAGACTTCCGTGTTCTGCATGGACACCAACGGAAGAACCGACCCCACACTCTCGCAGAACCAAAAGTGAAGGGGGATCACCAACTGCCGCGACCGAATCGAGGGCTCAGGGATTGTAGTGCCAGGAAAGATGGTGTTCCCCGAACTATCAAGCGCAGGAGTGGCGTAGGAGACCGCGTGGGGATATTGCCCCTGGCGATCGTATGCGTGGGACGGATCGTAGAGTTCGGGGACGTTGCCCGTCATTTTGTTCACAGTTGAGCGCTTCGTCCCCGTGAACGTCAAATAGGAATACAGCTTCATCCACTCACCCGAAAGTCGTTGGATCAATTGTCCGTTCATGGTGATCTCGATATTGTCGATGAGATTGTAGCCAATGTTGTGGATCCACTCGAACTCGTAGCCAATCGCGCTGCAGTGAGGATCATATCCCGTCGGTGGAGTCGTAACGGGAACCAGCGGAGACCAAATGTCAGGGAGCGTGATGACCAGGTAGGTGTCGTTCAGCAGCTGCGCGTAGCGGTCGATGCGTGCAGACAGCTTGCGGGCCTGGTTGAAGTCAAAGTTGAGGTTAGCGCTTCCAAAGTCCACACGAATATGCTCCATGGCAAAGTTCGTGTGGCGCTTGTAGGTGTTGCGAAAGTAGGTCATGGACGGGTTGCCATTGACCAACTCGTTCTGGGCTCCAACGCCCACCAGCTGGAGAAGTGCGCCAGGCATTTGTAGTTACGGAACATCATTGTTTAATAGAGAAGGGCGCCACTCTGGGTACAGCACTGCGACGTATTCGTCCTACCCAGTCCAGTGCATGTCTGATTTCCACGGCACGCGGCCGCCACGTTCAACTGATACCGCGTTGCGGCATTCGCCTTCAGACTGAGGTAGGTAGACGCGGTCTTGTTCTTGCCGAACGGCGGATCGGTTGCGTAGATCTTCGAAATCACTTGGCGCTTGACCCGTGTAAGGTAATCCTGGGCAGAGTTGACCTGCATCCTATTTATACAGAGCCGAGAGAATAGAGTAAAATGCGCTTTGCTCTCGTCAGTACGCACGTCGATCAGACCACGGGTTACTCCAAGGTAGCGTATAATCTCCTGCGCCAGGTCTCCTCCATTTCCCCGAAGGTGAAGACCTTCCACTTCGGGTTCCAGCGCCACCCCGATCGCAAGAACATCCGCAAGCTCCCCGAGGGCGTGACGGGATACGATGCCGCGGCCAATGAGGATCCGCGCGAGGAGGGATTCGGATTCAACAAGATCGCTGAGTACGTGGAGATGGTCCGCCCCGACGTGGTCATGATCTACAACGATCCGCTGATCATTTGCAAGTTTATTGAGGCAATGAAGTACGACAAGGCTACGTCGCCGTTCAAGCTGTGGCTCTACGTGGATCAGGTGTACACTGGCATTGCACAGCCTCTGATTGATACGATGAACAAGCACGCTGATTCAATCTACTGCTTCACCAAGACGTGGGCAGATGCGTACGCCAAGTATGGCGAGGGCCCCACTCCCAAGGTGATCGAGCATGGTTTGGATGCATCTGAGTTCACCTGCATGTCCAAGGATCAGCGCATGGCCCTTCGCCGCAACCTCAAGATTCCCACGGATGCCGTCGTGTTCCTGAACGCGAACCGCAATAGCCAGCGCAAGCGTCTGGACCTCATGATCATGGGCTTTGTTAAGCTCCTGACCAAGAAGGGCATCTCAGACTATGTCTATCTGATGGTCGTGACTGCGATGAATCCGCAGCAGGGAGCGTTCTACGATCTCCAGCGCATCTACGTGAACGAGCTGACGCGCGCGGGACTCAATCCGTCAGACTATGCGAACCGCCTCATGATTGTGGACACTGCGCCTCCGAACACGCTCTCGGATTCCCAGATCAATGATATCTACAATCTCACTGATATTGGTCTCAACACATCGGATGGTGAGGGTTTCGGCCTGTGCCAGCTTGAGCACCTCTATACGGGTGCGCCGCAGGTCGTGACGGATGTCGGAAGCTATCGGGCGTTTCTCAACGATGATGTGGCATCCTTCGTTCCCTCGTCTGGGCTGCAGTACTTTGCGGGGTCCATGCCTCTTGGATTCTCTGCGCCGATCTTTGACCCCGCCGCGATTACCCAGGCCATGATGAGTGCAATGGAGACTCTGGATGAGCGGCGGGATGCCATCAGGGCCTATCCGTTCAAGAGCTGGAGCAAGGTGTGTGACGCGTGGCTGGAGGATCTTCACCGCGCCTCGTAAGTTGGCTTGCCCTCCAGTACCCAACGGATCTGCGTATCTGAGATCTTTCGGCCCACGGGAATCAGACGGTTGTTGTCCTCGAATGCCACTCCATCAAACACCTCCGTCGTCAACGGATCAATCAGGAACAGGATTCCCTTGATCACAACCTTCTGCAGGCGTCGTGTCTTGCGCTCCATGTTGCGGAGGTAGGTGGAGTCCAGATCCTCTGACTTGACAGAGGGCTTGAACGCCAGATCCTCTCCCGTGATGGTGCTGTCGAACCGCATACAGGAAATCACTGGCCGTTCCTTCGCGTGGAGTTTGCGGTGAATCTCGCAGTCCACGGCCGATTGTTTCAGCAACAGACCGATCTTCTGGTTGATTTGGTTCTTCTCGAAGGCAATCTCGTAGAGGTATTCGTCCGCAGACATGAACGTCTCCACAGGTCCTCCGCCCTCGTAGCGCTTCATCGTCGTGTCTGCACGGCGGATCGGCGTAATGTTCGGAAAGTCGTTGGACTTGGCCTGCTCCTCCGTGAACACGGACACATAGAAACTAATACGCACTGTCCTCTCCTCCACGGGGAGCGTTGCGTGAGAGCAAATACGAATGGCGCGTCCAATGACTTGGTCGTGACGAGCGGGAGTCCAGTGCGGCTCCAGAATGTGCACGTGGCGCACATTGGCCAGCGTGATACCTTCCGCACCCGAACTGGATGCCATCAGCAGAGACAGCAGCTTCTTACCTCGTCCCTCCACACTCGTCTTCAGGGACGCAGGAAAACTAGATTCGTATTTGCCGTTAAAGATCTGGCGCGTCAATTCGCGTTCCTCGGCCGACTCCTGGCCCGTGTAGAACGTGTAGGCAGGCTTGGCGGGATCCATCTCACCCTCCACCCACTGACCGTTGGTCTTGACGATCTTGTACAGTTGCCAGCCGTTCGCCTCCAGAATCGCAGAGAACACGCCAAGACCTTCCAGTTCGCGATACTGCGAGTAGACGAACTGATTGCCGCCCATCGATTCTTGAATCAACTTCAATGCGCGCAGAAACTTCGGACTCAAGGTCTCCAGTGCCTTTTCCGACAGGTACCGTTCAGGGTTAGACTTCAGCTTCTCGAGGATCGCGGGCTTGTCCACCACCTTGTCCTCGGACTCGGCCTCCGCCAAGGTGAACTCCGCACGTAGTTCCGCAGGCAACAAGTAGTTGCATGCCAACCGCGACAGAACGCGGTAGCTGCCAAGATTCTCGTCCAGCGACTTCTTGCCCTTGTTGGAGTCCATCTTCAACTCGGCCCAACGCTGGCCCAGATAGTGAGTGAACTGCTCCTTGGACATGGGAACTTTCTCCAGCATCTTGTCGTCGTCCACGCGCCGAGGCAGCATACGCTCGTCAGCACCCTTGAAGTACGAAACCAATCCCTGGATGCGACGCTGGAACAGAAGCGGGTTCTTCACGGACAATCCATCGAGGAACATGGAGGAGAATTCACCGAACGGCGAGGGCAGTCCTTCGAATTCCTCCACCGAGACCCGCTCCATGTCAATCTCCGCACCCGCCATCTCCACCTCCACCTTGGTCTTGAATCCGCCGATCCAGTCCGCAGGAACCGCAACCCACTTCAAGTCCGCCTTGTACTGCACGGCAATGCGGTCGCCCTTCTCATTGTAGACGGAACGGAACTGGGGCGGATTGCGGGTAATCATGACAATCTTCTTGGACGCATTGAACTCGATGGTATCCACCTCGGGCTGCTGGCGGAACGTGGCCGTCAGTTTGTCCTCGTCCCAGCCCTCAATCTTCTTGAACGGAATGGTGATGCGCTCAATCGGTCCACGCAAGAGATTCATCAGGTACGCAATCTCGTTGGGACGGTTGATCACGGGCGTTCCTGACAGGGCCACGATCTTGCAGCGTTTGGCCTTGTAGAGCGCCTGATACACAGGGCTCACCACTCCGTCCTTGTCGGCGATACGGGAGATGAAGTTGTGGACCTCATCCACAATCACCACCTTGTCCTCGAACGGGTTGGGTCCATCCTCGGGAACCATCTCCTTCACCGCCGCGCGTGTCAAGCCGTTGTAGTTGATGAAGGTATAGCGCTGGCTCAAGATATCCTCGACCTGGGCACGAATCACATCCTGCTCTGTCTTGGGCAAGTCAGCAAAGTTCGGGTTCTCATTGGGTACCGTGGAAAAGAAGCGGTTGTTGCGGTCAAGGAATCCGTCGGAGATTCCCATGGTCTTGGCCGTTGCCCGCGTCTCCTCGGTCAATTGCTGCTGGCGCCAGTGGTTCTCGTACGCATACACAGGATCACCGCACTTGCGCAACTCACCAATGTAGTTGGCACGGAGCGACGCGGGGGTCATGACCACCGTCTTCAAGGTCGTCAGCAGGGATTCTGCCACGGCAATCGACGAGCAGGTCTTGCCTGAACCCAGGCCGTGATACAGCAGAATGCCGCGGTAGGGCGTCTCAATGAGCATGTAGTCGCGAATCAACTTCTGATAGTGCAGCAGTTCCCGTGCGTTGGACTGCTTCAAGCACAAGTCCTCTTCCTTGTCGTCGGCATCCTGGGGCTCGCGTGGCGACTTGCGGTACTTCAGGAAGGTCCTGGTAATGAAGTCGGCAAACGCTTTTCGGTTGGGGAGGACGTAGCTCATTGTTTTTCGCCACGATTTGATAATGGAAGGTATCACACGGAAAACCCATCGCATCTGGATGGTGTCGATTTTCCTCTTCTTGATGGCGGGGTTCCTGTACCTCAAGCCGACGGTTGCGTTCGGGCGTGAGGGGCGGATTCGGCCGTTTGGAACGACCGACAAGGAGTCGACCGTGTTCCCTGTGTGGTGGTGGGTGTTTGTGCTGAGTGTGGTGGCCTACTGCATGACAGTGTATCTCGCAAACTTTCGGGTGTGAGACTCACTGCGACTCGTAGGTCTTGACAATCTCGGTCAGCGACTCGATCATGTGAAGGCGCTCCACGTGGTGAGGACGCACGTAGTTCCTGCACTCCTCCAGCGTCTTCCAGCCAATCCCAGAAATCTCCCGCTTCTGCATGTAGGTCATCTTCTGACCTAGATTCACGAGTTCGGGCTTGGTCAGCAACGCCACAAAGTACACATGCCGATACTGGACACCGTTCAGCCCTGTGAAGGTCTCCTCTAGCAGGATGTTGTTCAGGACCAGATACGCCTCGCGGGGTACATTGGTCTCCTCGTTGAACTCGCGCAGGGCACACTCGAGATCCGTCTCGGTCCGCACGCGACGACCCTTGGGAAACCCCCACTCGGGTTCTGCGTATACGGATGCAAAGGTGGCGACCATTCCCGCTCTGTCCAGCGATCCGAATTTCTCCTTGGACATCAGATACTCGTTCGAAGTGTGGTCGTCTCCCCACAACTGCCGCCATAACTCGTCGAACGGCTTGCGAGCGATATCCTGCTGCTCGGCAATCGTCATGTTGGACAGAAGCCGTCCCACGTACTCCGTGTCGGTTGGGTCATACTTGCCCCGCATGAATTCTGCGAAACTCATGCTATCCTTCCGCCGAATCATGAGGACCTTCACTGTTCCCACGTCCGCGGGAATCCGTGACACGTCCAACACCACCAGCCCACACGACAGCACTGGGTCTCTACACCCCCTAAACACATGTCCCTTTTCTCCGCAGTTATTGCAATACATTACGACTGGGTTTCGTTGTGGGATTGAAGTCCGTTTTTCCATTAGGCAAATAAAGAAGTTCCCTTGTAAACACAAATGGGCGCGAGCACAAGCACACCCACTGGCGTGCCAGGATACATTCCTGGGGCTGCTCAGCCCTATATCCCTTCGTCCATGTCCTCCACCTCGTCGATCCTCTTGGGTCTCTTCGTCGGGTTCCTTGTGATTATCGTGGTCGTGGCAGCGTTCCGCAGTGTGAGTGCTGGCAAGACAGTGGACGCAGCCCCTACACCCGTCGACGCCAAGGTAGGTGGCACGATCCCATCCACTGCGATTCCACTGAATCCAGGAGCGGATTACAATCTACAATTCTGGATGTTCGTACAGGACTGGGACTACAAGTTCGGTAAGGAGAAGGAGGTTCTGATGCGCACGGATGCAACGAATCCATCGACCGTGAGTCCTCGTATCACCCTGCACCCCACGGACAATACGCTGAATGTGTACTTGACGACCTTCGTGTCGGGGTCCACAAGCGTAGGCAACTACCAGCCTGGCTCAGCCGTGGGGACTACGGAGAGTGGATCCACGTGGCTGTGTGCGATTGAGAACATTCCTCTGCAGACATGGTTCTCGGTGTCCGTTACGACCTTCCAGCGCAACTTGGATGTCTTCATCAATGGCAATCTTGTCAAGTCCACAGTCATCCCCGCTGTGCCCCGTTCGGCGACAGGCAATATCCTCATTGGCGCCAATGGTGGATTCTCGGGATACATTTGCGGCGTGAGTGGTTCGGGCAAGGAACTCAAGCCCGCACAGGCCCGCGATTACTACGCGGCGGGCACAAGTTGTTCGTCCTTGGTCAATAGCGCGGGTGCTGCAGGACCCACAGGAACCATCTACAATCTCTTTGGATACACAATCATCATCCAGGATTCGGCGGGCAAGGCGGTCACATCCACGGCTGTTCTGCAGAACTGGAACATGGGGTCCAACACAACCTCATGGAATCCGTTCGGAGGGGCAAGCAGTAACGCTCCCGTTGGACCCGTTGGTGCCACACCTGCAGCAGGCGCGGCTGCCGCGACTGGCGGAACTGGAGCTGCTGCACGCACAGGTGGCACAGGGGCCGCGTCAAGCAGTTAAACGGCTCTCTATCATCTACTACAATGAGACTCTTGCTCAAGTTTCCGACGCGGTCTCGTCCCCAGCAAGCGCTGAAGACGCTCCAAACCTACTGCAACATGGCAACACGTCCCGACCGTATCGGGATTGCCATGTCGTGTGATTCCGACGATGACAGCATGACGCGAACCCTTGTGCAGGACGAGTTCACGCGAACCATGGGTCGGGTTGCGTGGTCACGTGTCTTTTTCGGACACAGCAAGACCAAGATCGAGGCGTGTAATGCGAACATGGGAGAAATCGACTATCCATGGGACATTGTCATGCTGATTTCAGATGACATGGTGCCGATTGTCAAGGGATACGACGATGTGATTCGTTCCCATATGATGGCGTCGTTCCCCGATACCAACGGAATTCTGTGGTTCAATGATGGGCACCAAGAGAACAGACTGAATACGCTGTCGATCATGGGACGGGCCATGTACACTCACTTTGGAACCATCTATCATCCGTCTTACAAGAGTTTCTTCTGTGACACGGAATTTACCGACTTGTGCAAGGGTCCGCTGGCTGCAAAGTGCCTGTACGTTCCCTCATGTATCGTGCGGCATGAACATCCAGGGAATGGATATGGTGGGGTCGATTCGCTCTATGTCAAGAACCAACTGGCGTGGAGAGAGGACATGATGAACTACATTGAACGCAAGGAGTATCCTGTGGACTGGACGATCATGATTCCGACAATCCCAGGACGCGAACAGTCCCTCCAGACATTGATCACACGGATCCGCACACTCTCTCAACAGGTGTGCCCACAGCTCAAGGTTGATATCCGCCTCGGATTCGACGACCGCAAAATCACCATCGGGGCCAAGCGTGATCAAATGTTACAGGCTGCGGAGGGACGTTACGTGTCATTCATCGACGACGACGACATGGTCACCCCCGCCTATTTTGAAGACGCGGCGGCGTGTATTCAGGGGCGATTCGATTGCATGCGCCTCCGAGGGCAGATCTCTCGGTGGACCTTTACTCACAGCATCGCAACCAGGGTGACAGACCCGATGGCCAACGAGACCACCTTTCTTCGTCCGCCCAACCACCTGAACGTAATGAAGGCGGATGTTGCAAAGTTGTTTCGATTTGTGGACGCTTCGTCTGGTGAAGATCTTGAGTGGACAATTCGCTTGGCGCGCACGGGATACAATCAGAGGGAGTATCAATCCGATCCAACACGCATCCACTACATTTACGAATTTGGCGACCGAGTCATGTCCCCTGGGGTTCTCGAGATACAGCAGAAGATGACCTGCGAGCAAAAGCTCCAATATGTCCTGATTATGAATCGTCCAGGTGCATCTGTTCCCCGCACAGAGGGTATGATGGTACCTCCCCAACTCCGACTCGGACCACGAGGATTCGCGCGAACATAGTTTGTAGAGTAGAAGCAATGCAGGAGTGGATCGTGGTCGCTGCCGTTATCATTGTCATTGCGATTTTGCTCTATGTCTTTGTCTTGTCTCGGCCAAGGGACACGACGATGGAGGTCATCCTTCCATCAGGTCAGTCTGGAAAGACGGAAATGTATCCGTCGTCGAAGATCTTCCGTGCCTTCAATCAGCCCGATGGAGCCGTGTTCAGTTATGCATTCTGGATCACCGTGAATGACTTCACCTTCAACTACGGCCGCCAGCGCGTCATCTTCAGCAAGAACGATGCCCCAGGCGTGTACCTGGACTCCACGCCCAACGCTATGCTGGTCAAGATGAACACCTACGGCGGTAACCAAGAGACCGTGCTGATCCCGAACATCCCTGCCCAGAAGTGGATCCACGTGGTGGTGGAAGTGAACCAATACGCCCTGAACATCTTCATCAACGGTATCCTTCGGCAGACACACACCATGTCCGCTCTGCCTCTCCAGAACAATGAATCGCTGGTCGTGGGGTCTAGCCAGTCTGGCTACGATGGCACGATCGCGGAACTGACGTATTACGCACGGACATTGAAGCCTGGAGAGATTGAGAGGCTGGCAAAGGACGAGCCCTCGTCGTCGAGTATCATGCCCTCGATGCCGCCCTATTCGGATCTCGGATGGTATATTGGACCGTTTAAATCTGCATAAAGACTAAATGAGTTCAGGCGGTCGTCGTGGCGTTGACATTTCGGGCAACCAAAGTATGCGCATTCAGAACGCGTCGGACTTTGTCTACCAAGAGAAGGTTCAGACGATCTACGTAACCAATAACGCAATCTCAAACCAGGGCATTCCTGCATGGACCAGCCGCAACGCGTATCAGAGCCACACGCCTAACGGCAATGACTTTGTGCGCCAGTTCGCAAACGGACTCCGCGAATGCGACTGTTCGGGCGGATTCCCTGGTATCCGAAACGGCAACATCACGCCGTTTTCCTGAGGCCCCGTAACTGCTTCCGAATCGTTGACCTGCGCCCCTTATCGGCGGTAGGAGAATACGAAAAGAAGAAGGACAGAAACTCCTTGCTGCTCTTGTTCTTGGACAACTCGCCATACAACTTGGTCTTCTCCTGGAGCATATCGTGGAGTGTCGACTGCTCGCCCAAACACTCTGTCGGAGTCAAGATCTTGAAGCGCCGCTTGTTTGCGTGGTGCGCCAGTTCCATCAGGCGCTGGGCCACACACAGAATGTGACTGACCTTGTCCTCGCTAATCCCCGAATACACATACGCAAAATAGAACTGCAGCGTCGTCGGAATGCTGGCAATCTTGATCCCGTCCGCGGACTCATGATAGCTGTGGCACGCCTGCGTTGCGTAATAGCGGAACATACATCCATCCGACTCCGTAACCTCCGTGCACTCGGGGAGGATCGCATTGGGAGGTGTTACGTGGGCCGAATGTCCCTTGGTCAGGCGCGCGATCACCTCGGCATCCGCCAGCAGGGTCACGGGGGTTGTCCATGTCGCGCGCGAGGCATGGCGCTCAGCTGCGTTGAATCCAAGCAACACCACAGACTCGGATTGCAGCATCTTGATCACTTGCTTCTTGCGCTGGGGGCTCAGGACATTGTCAGACGGCGTATCCTCCTTGCAGGTGAGCGGATACTCATCGTTCAGGAGCATCATGCGGTTGTAGACCTTGTTCCAACGAGATACGTCGCCCTCGGGCCGTGACAGCTCCAGATACGTGGACATGCGCAGAAAGTTGGGCGTCACATAATGAATGCCCTCCTTTTCATATCCTTCGTCCCACAACCGATCGAACAGTTCCACATCCATGTTGGATACGTCGGCCACACCTGTGTAGTCGCCAAACACCTTGAAGGTTCCCAGGTGGATACCAGGCTTGACCTGCACATCGGGGACTCCTGCAGCCGTCAACTTGTCAGCAACCTCCATCGCGTGCTCTTGGGGCGTGGCGCTGTAGAAGTCGTAATCAGGCACCTCTCGAGAAAAGTCATAGAACTGGTGCTTCGGCTTCAACAGATTGTTGATGGCCGTGCCGCCGTAACACATGACCCGATGCGACTTCAGAAACGCCTCCACAACACGAATGGACGTCTTGATATTGGGATCTTCCGTCAGCTCCTGCTCCATCTTTTCGAGCTGCTTCTCTGCGATGGTATTGATCTCGACAGCGTCAGGGTCGCTCATTGTTAGTAGACCGATAAAAAGGGATTGGCTTTCTTTTTTTCCTTGTGAGGCAGCAAGATGCCCAGTCGGTACAATCTTCGTAAGCGTGCTGGACAGACAACCAAGTGGGTCAAGGACGAGACCCTGAAGCAGCCTGATTCCGAATCTGAGGATGAGGACTATGCCCCACCGTCCGTCTCCGAATCCGAAGAGGACGTAGAGGAGGACGACGAATCTGAGGAGGAGTCCGAGGAAGAGTCCGAAGAGGAGGATAGCAGTTCGCTTCGCATCCCCAAGGGGGCCAAGGTGTCCGTTAAACTTCACATCCACACCATGGCAGGTAAGGGTGGACGCATCGACATTGAGGAAGAGTCGGAGTCCGAGTCAGAGGAAGAGTCGGAGGAGGAGGACTTCATCGAGCATCTCATGCAGAAGTATGTAGGCAAGAAGGGTCACGCGCCCCGCCACTCCAACAACAAGAAGAAGGAAGAGGACGACGAGCCTGCCATGGAACTGAATGACGACGAGGAGGAGTACTACGATGACCTTCCCAAGGGGAAGCGCCGTCGTCTCAATGAGCAAATGAAGCGGCTGTCCACGCTGGTTGTGGATGGCGATGTGCCCTACAAGTTCCGTGTTCTGGATCTCAATATTGCCGACACGGTCAAGGCAGCGGTGATCAAGAAGATTGACAATCTCACGGAAATGTCCATGGAGGGCGAGGGCTACAAGCTGCGCTCGTGGGTGGATGCGTTCCTGCGCATTCCGTTCGGCAAGTGTGTGCCCCTGCCTGTGACCATCAAGGATGGCCCTGAGAAGTGCGCGGGCTTTCTGGAGGACTCCACCAAGACGCTGGATACGGCCGTCTACGGAATGACTTCGGCCAAGACGCAGATCATGCAGATTCTGGCCCAGTGGATGTCCAATCCTGGCTCCGTAGGTAACGTGATTGCGCTCAAGGGTCCCATGGGAGTAGGCAAGTGTCACGCAAAAGATACGAAGATTCTCATGTATGATGGGTCTGTGAAGAATGTACAAGACATTGTGGTGGGAGACGTCGTGATGGGAGACGACTCGACTCCTCGCAGGGTTCTATCGCTTGGCCAGGGTGAAGACATGATGTACGATATCATTCCTACAAAGGGAGAAAAGTACACAGTCAATTCGGAGCACATCCTCTGCCTAAAGCAATCGGGTGTTGGCTGCATTCGATGTGTGCGCGGAACCGCATTCAAGACGATTCGGTTCGATAATATGGAAAAGAAACTCAAGTATAAGTCGTTCCCATCCTACGATGAAGCAACCGAGTATCTGAATGGGTTCACGGAAGAGGACCATATCACCGAACTAAGTGTAAAAGAGTACCTGAAACTGTCCGATGATGTGAAGGACAACTGGCTCAAGGGGTATCGCACTGGCGTTGAGTTTCCACACAAGACAGTGGACTTTGATCCTTATATTCTGGGTCTCTGGCTTGGGGATGGATGTAGTTCGTCTACAATGATTAGTTCACAGGATGCCGTAATCCTTGGGTATCTCAACAAAACGTTGCCAGAGTATGGTTTGATGCTCAATTACTACTCGCAGTATGATTACCGAATCCGCGGAATCAGGAAGGGGGACAATGTGATGATGGACGTGCTTCATCGTCATGGATTGATTGAGAACAAGCATATTCCCGATGTGTACAAACTCAACGACCGCAATACTCGTCTCAAGGTTCTTGCAGGACTCGTGGACACGGATGGATATACCTGGAACAATACGATTGAGATTGCTCAGAAGTCCGATCGCCTCGCGTCTGATATTGTCTTCTTGGCTCGGTCACTTGGGTTTGCGTGCTACGTGGCGCGAAGGGAGAAGTCGTGTGAATACAAGGGAGAGACGCGCACGGGGATCTACAACATCATTACCATTTCGGGCGATACATCCGAAATCCCGATTCGTATTGAGCGCAAGAAACCGACCGAACGTCTTCAGAAGAAGGATGTCCTTGTCACTGCAATTGACGTGAAATGCGTTGGCACTGGAACATACTATGGCTTTACATTGGATGGGAACAGTCGTTACGTGCTGGGCGATTTCACGGTGACGCACAATACGTCCTTCGCGCGTCACGGCGTGGCCAAGGTTCTCCAGCGTCCCTTTGAGTTCTTCTCTCTGGGCGGCGCGTCCGACGCATCCAACTTTGTAGGCCACTCCTACACCTACGAAGGCTCGACGTGGGGTCGTATCGCGGATTCCATCATGGCCGCTCGGTGCATGAACCCCGTGCTGTATTTCGACGAGGTGGACAAGATCTCCACGACGTCCCACGGCGAAGAGATCACGAGCATGCTGATCCACTTGACGGATCGCTCGCAGAACAGCCAGTTCCACGACCGTTACTTTGCAGGCGTGGACTTTGACTTGTCGCAGTGTCTGTTTGTCTTCTCCTTCAATGACGAGTCCAAGATCCACCCCGTGCTCAAGGATCGTATGCAGATCATCAACTGCTCGGGCTACACGTGGGAGGAGAAGGCGTCGATTGTCAACCAGTACATCTGGCCGCAGATTCTGGAGCGCATCCAGTTGAAGGATCAGTTGACCATGTCAGAGGAGGCCATCAAGTACCTCATCTCCGAGTATTCCAAGGACGAAGAGGGCGTGCGCAGCTTGATCCGAACTGTGGAGACCTTGGTGACCCGTATCAATCTCCTGCGCATTGCAGGAGAGGCCACGGCCAAGAAGTATGTCTTCTACAAGGAGATCAAGCTCCCTCTGACCATCACGTCGGACCTGTGCCGTCATATCCTGCAGGATACCCTGCGGCAGACCAATGAATCGTGGAGGCACCTCTATAC
>Ga0187843_10001294_pt1 | contig 16045 bp, 21 predicted proteins | sample SpaLakP09_SKY_43_FD_134516 | JGI IMG/M metagenome (GOLD analysis project Ga0187843, IMG submission 134516) | Oligotrophic lake water microbial communities from Sparkling Lake, Wisconsin, USA - SP09_SKY_43 | ecosystem: Environmental > Aquatic > Freshwater > Lake | place: USA: Sparkling Lake...
AGTTGCGCTATAATCCGCCACCTCGGAGAGATGGATGAGTGGTTTAAGTCACCACCCTGGAAAGGTGGCACAGGGTTATCCCTGTCGCGAGTTCGAATCTCGCTCTCTCCGCCAGTTTTTATTAATATTATAGCTAATAATCAATATTTTATGTGTATTAAATTTACAATTAATAAATTTGGTACCCGCTTTAGTACCCATTATTTTTTAATATTTTGTTGCCGAATACAATTCTTAGAAACACCGGCGACACAGTACCCCCACCCCCACTTTTTAAATCTGGTACCATCTGGTAATACTTACACTGTGTTTTAGACAAACGATTACTTATTTTTATAAAAATTAAAAACATGTCGCTAATTGGGGTATTGTTATGCAACCAGACTTTTTTGAATCTAGTACATTTTCACTTATATTAGCTTGGCTAGGCGCAGCTGGGGTCTTCGCTTCAGTGATATCGACATTATTATTTACTGTGCAAAAATACAAAGGTGTGCCATGGGCACTTTCATTTTGGATTGGGGCATGTATTATTTTAATTTCACCACTTCGATATATATTTTTTCAAGTTTGCTTAGCTTTTTCCTACCCACTTCAGAGTTTAAGTGCCTTCTTCCTGTCAGTTCCTATGTCATTACTGTTTGTACCAGTTTTCGGAGTAATTTATTTATTTACAATCGGGGGGCCAGTAAGTGTTGTAGTTGCGCTTCTAGACAAGGAGTCGAAAATCACATTTATGAGAGGAGTTATGGCTAGCATTCTTGTCCCAGTAGCTTGCTATATATCTTCTGCTCTATTTTATTGGGGACTAACTTTTACAGGTGACGCATTTGGGTGGATGTTCAATCCAAAAGATTTGATAAAAGCAACTAATGGTCCTGCAGCAGTAATTTACAAATACGTTGCGTCCCCGTTTATGCCGACCATCGTTCCAGCTATTTACTCCGATACTCCACAAGAGGACATAGACCTTCTGAGATGCCATGTTGCATCAACTTATTTAAACAACAAAAAGTTCGGGTATTTTGTAAAACATCAGTATCCTGAAATTTATGAAAAAGGTCCGAGGTGAACCAACTAAAAAGTATAGTTATTTTTTTAAAGTAATTTAATATTTATAACTTTTTTACCAAGCGACCCTTACGGCACTAACGCCACCACTTTCTTATTTGGCTCTCATCCGGCCTTACTTAGGCTGTGTTTTTGGCAAAAAGGCTGCTTTTTTAGAAAGTGCCAAGTTTAATAACTTCTGTTTTTGATAACTGCTATCACCAGACTAGCAAATATAAAAGCGATAGTTGATATTAGCCATATATTAAAATCATCAATATCCTTGATTTTCAGCAATGCAGTTGAAGCAATTGCAATAAGGCCAAACGACCCCGCAAATACAGTAGCCCAAAACAAACTCCAAATTGATTTGGTCTTAACAAAATTCTTAAATCCTCTGTTCGATAATACTGATGCACCTATTAGAAAAAATGAAGCTATGCTTAAGCTGAATAGATTTCCAATAACATCAAAGATTGGCTCCAAAAGGTCTTCGAGCTTTTCCATAAAGGTTTTCTCGTATGGACCGTCTTGCAAACGCTTATTAACTTCCTTATGCCACTCATTGACGGTTTCTTTACAATCTAAATTATTAATATCTGGCACATCCTCTATCGCGGCATTCAAAAACTTATTTTTTTGATTCTCAGGTACTGTTTTGGGGTCGTATCCTCCAAATCTTAATTCCTCCGATAAATCACTAAAGTGTTCCCATCCTCCCTCGCCATTCCACCGTTCTACTGTAGAAGTTTTTATTCGTTTGTAGGATTTGCTTAAGTACTGTGGGTCTTCATAGCGTTCATAACCGTCATACATCAAAGTATCTTTTTTAGTGATTTGTGTCTGAATGTCAATTCCTTCGCAAGTCCAATAAGTTAGCCATTTAACTTTTGCAGCTTGCCCATCAAAAGCTCTGTCAGGCTTATCTGAACCACAACCAATCAAAGTTAAAAATATTAATAAGTATAAAGACTTCACGCTGAATGCTTTCAATTGTTAGTTTGGAAGATTGTTTTTAAGTGTTGAGCGAGTAATAATAAATTAACGATTTAATTAATTTTGGTATTCATTATGACTAAAACAAAAAATAACACTCAAGTAAACTTTGAGCAAATTATTGCTGAACTAGACCAAGAGGCTTCGGTAGGTTGTGATAAGTCAAACATGGATGAAGTAACTAAGCGTGAGTTGTTTAATAAATACTTCCCTGAGTTAATTGAAAAAGGCGGAGCTATAGCTGGGATGGTTCATAACATCAATAATAGTGAACGTAATAACTTCAAAATTACAAATGAAATGATTGATGGCATTCAGCCAAAAATAGATGAAATGAGACTCTATATTTACGGCTTAGGAAGCGCTAGGGCCGTTTTTGACTGTTGGCTTGGCCACGTAATTCCATGGCTAAGAGATTTGGAGCGGGGTATTAGGGAGGCAAAAGAGGAAAAACAGGAGCAAGTATTAGTCTTGAAGCGCAAATTATTAATGCGCGAGGACGGCTTGTTATTTATTCATAAAGAATCAATTAATGAAGTACTTCAAATTTTCGAGCTTGAGCAACAAATAAAATCACTCGAAGAGGATTTTAGCTTTTTTAAAGGTTTAAGGTTTAACCTACCTATTTAATTTCAAAGTTTAAAAGCCTATTAATGCTGGCGGTGTTAAGGTATTGCCATTAAAAATATCAATAACTACCTTTACCTGGAATTACCTGACGAACGCCACCTCTTGGACTTTCTGCATCGCCAGCTCTTCTTGGGATTAAGTGAATATGGCAGTGAAAAACTGTTTGCCCCGCAGACTCGCCGCAATTCATCCCAATGTTGTATCCGTCAATTCTTGAATCAGCTGAATCCAGGAATTGTTTCTGAGACTTAATAAGCTGATTTACTGCATTAATCTCAGCTTGGGTCAGCTCAAAGTAATCTTTTACATGACGCTTGGGGATAATCAAAGAGTGAAACTCAGTAACAGGAAAGCCGTCTCTAATAACGTAAGCTAGAGCATTTTCTTCAACAACTCTTTCACGGTTTTCTTTTTGAAGGACACAAAAAAGGCAATCTTCTTCCCGATGTTCATACTGGGTATTTAAATCACGGAAGTCGGTTGAGTCTCTGTTGCCTTTTGAGGCGTTGCATGAATAACAAAGCGCTTGGTAGTTTGATAAGTCATCTTTACCACCTAAGCTTTTAGGATGAATGTGGTCAACTTCTAAACTTTTTTCCTCTGCTGAAATGCCGCATAGCTCACACCTAAATTCTGCACGCTTTAAGACTTCATAACGAATAGACCCACTGATAGGTTCATGACCACGCCTACGATGCTCCCACATTGCCTCACCACGCTTGGCTTCATAGCCTTCTAGGCGTTGTTGACAAAGTTGAATTAACTCTTCACGTTGGTCAGTATTTAAATCATGAATGCCCGATAGATGGTATGTCTCACCCTCTATATAAGTAATCCCTCTATTTTTTGTAAGTACCTTACCAACCATGTTCTTAACAACACTTGAGTAATATTCAACTTGTGTAGGGTCACGATTAACAAAAGCTTTAGCAATATCGGTGACTGTTCTTTTACCGTTGTTCTTGAGTAGCTCTATCAGCATGACAGGTTGATAGACATGATTTGTTCTCATGTCTTTTATGATGAATTTCTTTAGTTCATCGAAGGTGTTCATTGTAATTTTTAACTTCACTCATAATAGAATTTACTGGAGATGTTCTTTTCAATTAGCTGATTTAGATTGGTAGTTATTGAGATATTCTTTTAGCTCTTTGACCGATTCTTCATCAATATCAGATAGTTTAGGGTCTAGTACCTCTGCTTTTGCTAATTCACTTTTAGCTAAATCAATTTTTTCTTGTTTTACCAAAAGTTGTGCAAACACATAGTGTGCTTTTGCGCTATCAGGATGGTTTGATATTACTTCTGTCATCATCAAATTTGCTTTATCCATGTCACCAGCCACAGCAGCTTTATAGACATCAGCTATAGTTGGTTCTGCTGATAGGGCATTAAACGAAATTAGTAGAGTTAATATAAATAGTATTTTTCTCATTTTTTCTCCAGCAATAATTAATTTTCAAAGCTTACTCATAAAAAATCTGACTTCTTAAATCTCTCTGGATTACCTTCACAGCTTCTTTTCTTAAGTCGTTAAAGTCATCAGCGCATACACTGCTTTTATGCTGAGACTTAAAAATTCGGCTCACATTTAATGTATTACCTTCAAGAGAGTAACTTGCTTTGTATTCAATGTTAGGATTTTGGTATTCAATATTGCTAGGTACTTTAGTAATTTTAGTGCTTTCAGGAAAGGTTAACGTGTAATTTTCTTCATAGGTCTTAGATGCACATACCGATGGAAACATAAGTGTGTCTTTTGGCCTCTCAAAGATAAGTGCATTGAAATTAGTTAACTTAATACCAAAGGGAATAACCATGGCGCCGGGGCCGGGGATGTTAGATTTTGCATCTATCGTAAATGTTGCTTCTTCAATAAATGGCTTGCTGAGGTCAAGGGGATTGCTAGTGATAATCTTGCCAGTTCCTGTTTCACCGTTTCTCAGTCTCTCGTCTATTCGGTCTTTATCATCAGCATCCTTTGAGTTTGATTCTCTAGACCTAACCGTTTGGTTGTAATACCCAGTTACAGTGCTTTCTGAAGTGCCCGAAATGGTCTCATCCTGATTTATTGTCATGACAACGTTAGACTTAGTAACATTATCCTCAGCCCTTGGGATTGGTGTGTGGCCAATTTTATTAAGTGCGGTTAGGATGACTGGCTTATCCATATCTTCAAATGGCAGAGTCCCATAGGGAGAGAACTGGACAGTAGAATCTAAGTATATATCGAGGCTCGGGATATAGTTAATAACGTGGTTCTGTGACATTACCGCCAAATGAGGTAGCTTATAAGAATCACCTAGATTGATTAGTGCTGATGAGCTTTCAATTCCTTTAGCCTTTAGCAATGCTGCAAGAATAACTGAATGGTCTTTGCAGTCCCCATAGTTGTTACGCAGAATAGTATTTGAATCATGGGGTACAACACCACCCTTAGCCAGATAAACTGCAACGTAGCGTATGTTATTAGAAACCCAGTTATAGATAGCCTCGACCTGTGCTTTTGGGTCATCAATACCTTTGGTTAATTCATCCGCAAGTTTACGAACCTCTGGTGTTACTTGTATTTTTGGTGCGACACCTTTCTCATAGGCACCCCCCAAATCAACGTGGTCTTTAAAACTCGAAGCAATTACATATGGCGCGAAGTCATCGGTATCAACTTCCCAAGTTTCCATGGGGTATACAGTTTGTTGATTAAACACATAACGATAGTATTTACGGCCATTACGTTCTTTAATGAACCCACCGTCAATATCTTTAGCTTCCACCTGGATAGGCAATTTGTTAGGTATATCTAAATTTACTTCGTAATCTTTGAATTTATAGTGGGGCGTGAAGTAACTTCTAAACATGAAGTGCCCTTTGAACTCGGGGGTGTGTTTTACAGACTTGTATTTGTAGTAGAGACGACTACCTAGAGTAACATCAGGGTAAATTATAATCTTATGCCTAGTCTCACTAAACTTGGCTGCACCTTCACTTATAGAGCCGGCAGAGTCATGAAAACCATCCTTTGGTACCTTGACCTTACGCCCGTCTTTTTGGAGCGTGTAAGCATCGATAATTTGAACGTGTTCTAGCTTGCTGTTATAACTAATATCTTGCTGCCCCTCCGATTTAACACCTGCCTGAGTATCAATCTGAAGGAGTACTTCGCCCACAAACTCGTGAGAGCCGTTTGGATTAACTTTGACTGATTCTGAGCCTTTAATGTAGGAGATAGGGGGGGTATAGTCGGCTAGAGCGTTTGTGGTATCTAAAATGAAGATTATTGATGCCAGTTTTACAAGTCTATTTTTTATCATTAGTTTTTCTTAAAAATGCAGGAATATCATAATCATCAACATTTAACTTATTGAAATCTAACTCCTCCTTACTTTTATATCTCGCTGGGACACCAAGAGTGGGTCTAGATAATGGAGTGTTATCATCTTCATAGTTAATCATTTTGCCTACAAAGTCGGGCTTATTTGGTTTATCAAAAATTGAAACGCATCGATTGAGTTGAATAGCCTCCAATAACTCTTCTTTAGTTGAAACTTGATAGACACCCTTTTTGCAACCTGTGCAATGACGTATTGTCGCATTTGAAGTTGCCTCCATAGCATTCCAGTTAGCAGTACACTTGAACCCAAATACGCAATTGCGAATACTAATCATAAGGGCAGGGCATTCTAAATATTATCCATAACATTTCTTGCATAAAGCCACTGTTCTTTTGATATATATTGTTCGTAATATTCCCCGGCTCTGTAACCATGCATAATATAAACATTTCCATTGATGGCCCTAGAGGACAAGTTATTCCAATCAGTTACGCTTATATCCTTACTAGCCTCTAACTTATAAATTCTGGTTCCGTTTGTCCCAGTATTGTGAATTGTAAGTTCTGTCGAGGGCGAGCCGAATAAATTACTAAAGATTCCCATTCTTTTCCCTGCCTAGATAAATTAACGAAGTAAGTTGCTTTGTGCAGTAATGCAGTTACTTTTAAATGCATCAAGCATATTTAGGTCTGACGTATATTGAGCGTGAGCGTAAGGTCTTCCTTGAGTTTTTTCATGCAAGCCAGAACAGACAGTTCTTAAGGCTGAAGCAAACTTTGTCATTTGATGAATTAAATTGATTAGTCCTATTAATTTTTCAGAGTCATCAAATTTAGCATCAGCATCTCTAGAAATAACTTCTAGCTCATGAATAGCACCATTTAGTGACTGAATAAATTCAGCGTGATTACGTCTGTTAAAAATACTAAATAAGCTTGAATCAAGTGCTTTTCCTTCAATTTCTATAATAAATTTTCCACAAACACTTACCCTGTGAAAGTATTGCCAAAATTCAGCATCAGTTAATTTTGCCATGTTCAATCCTTTTTTAGCCATCATAAAAAATATTATGAGGGTTTTGAGTGTTGTGAGATAGTTATCAAATGAGATATAAAAAAACAATCTACCACTATAATCAGATTGCTTAGGAAGGGCAAACATGAGTGACAGTTTACTTTTTGGATTGGTGTTACTTAATTCTGCAAGTATTCTTCTTGCAATATACTCAGGCCATGCAACAGAACGCGGAATGATACAAGGTACGTTCTTCATTCAACAAAAAGCTATGGTAATGGGCATAATTGGTTTAATTATAGCTGCTGTAATATCAATCTGCCGTGCTGACTTTATCGATTTAGTAATTGTCGAACTGGTATCATTTTTCGCAGCATCATTTTTACTCGGTGCGCTCGGTTACAGAAGTCAAATTTATGGCATATTTGGTTTTTGGCTAGGGCTTTTAATTTCTTTATTTGCTTAAGAATATTAAGGAGGCGGCATGTTTGGATTTGGTAAGAAGAAGCTTAATGATAATTTATTTTCAGGGATACTAGGTGAAATAGGAATGTTTCAAAGCTGGTATTTGGATTTCAAACATACAGACTTATCTAGCGAAGAAATTAATATGATTTTAAGAAGAATCATTGAGCGCGAAAATTTAAGTGTAAGCAAAGATGAGCTTTTTATGATGCAAATGTTAACTGTCGGCAATGAGATTGATGCTTGGACTGAGTTAAGAGCCAAAACTGGTTTTGACAGACAAGTGGCTGGTTTTTGTAGAAGCATAAATATCCCTGAGGCTTATTACAAATAAGCTTTTTTAGAACTATTATAAATTTCTGTTGGAGCAAGCATGGTCGGATTTTTTGAGGGTTGGCAAGTTAGTGGCGTGACTACTTCCGAAGCAAAACTTGCAAAACCTATGATTGAATTAGGTTATTACTTGCGTAATCGTATTGAATTCTGGGGTCTGAAGCCTGCTGACATTGAAGAAATAATGGAAGTTGGGGAAAAAGTTGTTCAAATGAAAAAGTCTTTTGATACTTTCTATTATAAAAATAATAAAGAACAGCGAGATAACTCGGCAAGATTTTTAACATGGATTGCAGCAGTAGATTTGGGCAAACAACATATATTTACTAAACCGAGCTGGCAAGAAATTAGGAGTTATGCTCAAGGTTTGTATGCTGCAATGGTGGATGATAGAGAAAAATTTGATACGTTAAATATTCCCTTTATTGAAAAAATTCTTAGCGAAATCCATGATGCAAGGCAAGAAACCATTTAATAGATTGTTTTTTAAAAAAAGTGAGATTATGTTTCTCTGGTTAATGGTTCTGTTGTTTGCTTATTTAACATTAAAAATATCTTATTGGTTTGCAATTGGGTTGATATTTTTTGGGGTGCTGAAGGCATATGGCTGGCATCGTTATAATGGAAGGCCATGGCGAAAAATTCACTATAAAGCAATGATAATTTACTCAGCCGCGGCCGGGCGGGAAATGGCTACGGCTCAATCTAAAAACGTTGAATTCAACTTAAGAAATGCACTTATTTATTTTACAGAGATGCTTTCAATAAAAGGATTGTTACCAATAGGCTCACCTGAAAATATTGTTGACAGGGAAGACGACAGAATTAAAAAATTTGCGGATAGACCCCTTATTAAAGAGTATTTTAGCAAGGTTTTTTCCAAAAAAAGCTCTCTCGAAGAACTAATAGACAAAGATGTGATGATAGAAAACTTCTTAAATGAAATGCAATCAGGCATCAAAGAAAACTACAAATCATTGATGGTTAGATTAATTATTGCTGCAGCAATAGAACATACTTATTCACCTGCAGATAGAGGTGAGTATTTGTATGAATACTTTATGGGAAATGTTAATTAGATTTAGTTAACTGGGAGAAATTATAATGTTTGCCTTTAGTAAGGAAAAGAAATTACCCGAAATTAGATGGATTAATCTATTTGGATTTTTTTTGGGCGTGTTAAATACACTTCGAACATTAAATATAAATCCTAATGAGGGGTTAGAGGCCCCAATGTCAATCCTTTTGGATACATTGGCCAAAACCAATCAAAAATTAAGTCCTGAACAGCTTGAAGATGTATTTAACACTTTTATTATCTATGCTCTTAACTATGATGAAGTAAATATAGATTTAGATAAATTTATTAACGCAAAAATAGCAACGGGGAAAAGTGAAGCCGGAGAAAAGCTGCGTGTTTATTTTGAGAAAAAACATTCATACATGGCCAATGAAATTCACTACAGGGAGCTGTACGAGTAACAAAAATAACTTATGGACATAAATAAAGACTATTACCGCATTCTAGGGGTGCTTGAAGACGCTGAAGATATTGTTATCAAGGCAGCATATCGAGCACTTGCGCAGAAATTCCATCCAGATAAGTTCCAAGGTGCGGCTAAGATTGCTGAAGAACGGATGAAGGAGATTAACGAAGCATATGCCGTTCTTTCTGATACTACTTCTCGTAAAAAGTATGATGCGCAGAGAGGGGAGGCAGAGTACGAAGATGATGCTTCAGAAGATACTGATGACTTATTACATACTTTAGATAAGGATTGGGCAGATGCGCTTGAGTACTATCCAGACCTAAATCGAATAGCATTGTCGTTAACAAAATACTCTAAGAAGCTTGAATATACATTTAAAACGATACTTATAGAAAGAAAAGAATTTAAAAATCGCCATTCGTTGGCCGACAAGTTACGTAAGGATTATTTAGAAAAGTATTTTGGTACCAATAAGTTAATTCAAGAGTTTGCTACAGAGTTATTTAATACAAACAGATTGGATATCCTTAAAAAATTAAATAGAGCAGTCAATTTACTTGGGGCTAATATTGAAGCTGAAAGAGTGATTGAAAAAATAAATCAGGAATACTTTGGTAGTGAAGCAGAGCCTGAAAAAAGTAGTGAGTTTTTTGCGCAAAAGCTTCAAGAATCAATAAAGTTGGATTCAACCATGCATTTTGAAAGTCATTCATTTATGACAGTTAATTCGGCAAAGGTTTTTCTTCAATCTATTGGTATTAAGGTTGAGGCTACAGGGTTTTTTAAAAGCCTTTCCGGGGGTAAAGACTATTTTATAAAAAGCTTTAAATACAATATGGAGCTAAGTCAGAATGAAATGGTAGAGTTTGCCGTTAAAAAATCACAAGAATCATCTTGGCGTGAATAAGACATATCTGATACTCATCAAAAAACTTTTTTAATCTCGTCCAGTGACTTAATTTTGCAGTATCCAGTAGCTTTGCGGCCTCGTGACCGTTTAGCGGTTGTCATTTTAAGAAGGTGCATAGCGTCTTCAATCTGCTGCAGCCTGCGTGAGGTTGCACTTTGTTCTGCCTGAGCTTCTAACGTTCTGCTTCCATCACGATACCCTGGATGGTCCTTCCCTCGTTTAACCTTATCCATTGGTACATACCCATGCATCCTACAAATAGTAGCTCCTGAGACAGCGTTATTAAGGCACCTTAAGCCTGAGCGCTTAGATTTTGCATTACATTGTTTAGCGCCGTATTTTTGTGAGGGGAGTGGCATTAATTTATACCTTTAAATTAGTTAACTTCGTTATTACACTTGGTATATGGCTCGAACGAGGGGCCAAAAAATAAAAAATCATTAACCCCATGCAAAGGCTGATGACCTGCTTGCCAGATTAGCCAGATAAAAACTTAAAACATTTAGCAACTTCTTATCTATTTATATTATTTAAATTTTTAAGAAATATATGGCAATACTGGCAAACAGCCTTCAAACCCTTCAGTAGCAAGCCTTGCTGACTACCATCATATCTGGCTTAGTCTGGCAAATCCGGCAAGTCCAAACCTTCAGCTTCTAACTGCGCATACATTTGCTCAAGTGATAGTTCCGCTAATAACTCCTCAGCTTTGAAATCTTCAACTTCTGATGCCTCTTCATCCAAGTCGCTTTCTAGTCCCCAATTTAATTTATTTCCAATAAGCATTTCGTATTCCTTTCTTGCGATATATAACTTTGGTAACTGGTATCCACGTTCTTGCTTACCGTTAATGGTTGGCCTGTCAGATTTAGCACTCGGACAAATTTTGCTTAAAGTGCTCGCAACCTCTCTAGTTTGAATAGCCCCATATTTACCTGCATTCTTATCGTATTGTTGATATGCAACTTGAAGTGTATTTGTTGATATAAACAAACTGTCAGTCCACAAAGTGAAAGTCGTTGATGAGTACGCCCCGTCGTTCTTGAACGAATAGCCACCATTAACAAGCATTTCAAACCAAAACCGCTCAAATCCACTTAACGATTGCAAACGCTGGTTCAAATGCTCCCTTGTTGATGGCCTTTGTCGAACATTAAATTTACTAATATCCATTGAGCCTAAGTCATGAACCAGTGCTGATATAACCTGAGGGTCTGATACCGCTTTGTAATATGTATCGAAGTAAGCGAAATCTTGCTTTTTCTTGTTGGACACACGCAGAAATAATAGGCGACGTTCAGTTTGTGAAATTTGTGCAAAATGGTCGCTGTTACTGGCAGCCCAGAAACGATGGAAGCTCTGAATTGACCTGGCTGGTTGATATTTTTGCTCTATATGAATGTTTGGCTCTGTAATTAAAGACTTTAACTTTTCCATCCCGGCCTTATTTCCACGGAACAATGCCTCATCTAAGCAAACGATGTAGTTTCTCTCGAGCACGCCGTTGAAACTGCCGACCACATGGTCTACATCTGAGACTTCCAAAGTTGTTCTTGTCCAGATTGCGTTTAGCAGGGCGAACATTGAGCCTTTGCCACAGCCTTCTTGAGATAGCATTACGATAGCAATGCCAGGCTTTTCTTCAGGCTTTTGTAGCATATGAGCAAGGTACTTAATTAAGTAGTCAAATAGCCCGCTGTCACCGTCGCAAATCACATCAAAAATAAATTCACGTATTACAGACCATTCGCCAGCTTTGGGCGTGACCGTGTGACCGACCCAAAAATTTAACGTGGTTGGTGGAGTTGAATGCGGGCTAAAAGCAGTCGCATCATAAATATGAGTATTAGGACTAATCATGAACTGCTTATATATATCTTTAGGATTGGTAGGAAAAGGCAAAGTTTCTAAATATCTCTCAATCAAAAGCTGACCATCGGGCTTCTTGTAAAAAGAAACATCAGACTTTATCCCAGCCAACACGTCTCTTACTTCTTGGTTATCAACAATACGAATATCAGCAGATAGGATAATCAAGCTGAAACGCATTTGAACAAGGGCTAGAGGGTTGTTGGCAGTTATTGGCAGGACTTTAGTCAAGGTAGCCTCCTTTTCTCGCCAGATAGTCAAGCGTTCCAAGGGTTATTGGATTTGGTACATTAGGGCTATAACTATTAACAACATTTATAAAATCTGCATCATTAAATTTATCGGATGCTGTTTGACACCAGTTCTTAGCAAGTTCCTCAGCATAAGGCCAGCCTGTGCTTAAGATAGACCAAACTATATTGCGATAAGTAAAGTAGTCACAATCTGCTGAGATACATGCTAGCTTTGCTTGAACAATAGCTTTATTTCTAGGGCTTTCTCCTTGAGTGCTTATAACTTTTTGTGCTTTTTGGAATGTTGGTGTTCCCAAACCTAGCCATATTTGTAAAATTTTATTAGGTATGATTGGTATGTTTAGTATTGAACCTTCTCCAACATAGTTATATTGCGAGCCCGATGGATGGATGCTTGGTGGTAAAACATCTTGAACAGTCAAACCATTAGAAGCTGCACATCTAAACTCAACCATCATCGAATTAGATGATGTTTTTATTTGCTTTGATGGTATTGGCTTCATTCCTGTCGGAAGCTTGTATAGCAACTTTAGACTGTTTTCTTTTCCTGAGTGAATTACAACCGAGTCATCTGCGGCAATTAATGTCATTAAATCAATATTGTTTGATGTAAACCATTTTATTGCTTCGTTAAAGTCGTCAAGGTCTATTGCGCAAGTAGGCATTGGTGAACAATATGCATGTGCGATACCTATGTTCATGTCTGCAGCAAGGTGAGCTTGGTTAGGGTTTATTAATACATTATGTCTGGCGTTCCATCCTGGAGTGGTAGGTCGTTTTAATCCATGTGGAATTGGTACGAGAGCGATTCCATGTGTTAGCAAATCTTGGATAGTAGGCATGATTAAACACCTCTCTCAGCGGCCAATTTAGCCTCTTCAAGGCTATCGAATTTTCCATCCAAGAAATCTTCACCAACTCTTACCCAGTAGCCTTTTTCAAAGCTACCACCAACGATAAGCATGATTCCCCTGCATTTACGCCAATAGTTTCCTTTGGCAGATAGTTTCCAATCGGTGTCATCTGAGTATCTCATTTGGCCCCCTCAATACGAGAAGTCACCCAACCGTCAACAACATCACTTGGCCATCCAGTTGACCGTGATGTAAGTGAAATGCTTTTAGGGAAATCATTTGCTCGAACGAGCTTATAAATCGTTGAAGGCTTTAGCCCTGTAATCTCACAAACTTCTTTAATACGGTAAATCTTCATTGAAGGCTCCTTAAAGTAATATGCAGCAACAGCGCCACACATCACCAAGTTTGCCTAGGTGACTTTCGCTAAATCCGGTTTAGCGAAAAATAGAACTAAATTCCCGATTTTCTCAACCTGTAGATTTGGTCTTTTAAGCCTGAACTGGCATATTCTTCACCGATAGCTGTGACTATAGTGTTAGTCCTGTAATCAATATCTCTGATTACTCCTTTACCAATTTCTTTTTTTAAAATCGCCAGCAATTCTTTTTCGCTGATTTCCGGATTCTTTTTAATAATTTCTTTTAATAGCTTTATGTACTCTGTGTCCTTACTTTTGCCTTTTCTGTTTAAACGCTGAATCTCACTCAATAGGGCGTCTTTATCATCAATAACTGATTGAATTATTTTATCCGCCCATTCTAAACTCCCCCCATGCAAAACTACTGCAGCTTTGACACGCTCCATAATAGGGTCAAAGTTTATATATCCTATTAAGTTTGAAATAGCGTTGCGGTTAAATTCAATGCGGCCTTCCTCTGTGAAGTTTGGCCAGCACTTATCTTCAGTTCTAAGTAAAGCGGTATACAAATCCAACAAGGTTTCAATATTTTTTTTTGGCGTAACTCTTGGAAGATTCCCAGTCTCAATGCGCGTTAACCACTTTAGTAGCCTTCGCTCTCTCTCAATTTGTATTGGCAATCTCACTTTGCAATCCTTTCCTAGTCTCAACAGCTGCATCACACCAGTTAGCAAATTCTTGCATCATAACTTTTCTTTTGTCTAAGAAATCTGTTCGCAGATATGCACCACGTACTTTATTTCTTTCGGCATGGTCCAGCTGTCTCTCGATGGCGTCAGGGTGGTACTCCTGCTCATTAAGGATGTCTGTAAGCAATGACCTCATTCCGTGGATGGTAACCTTAAAGCCTAGTCTGTGAAGACCCAGTCTCATCGTATTTTCTGCCATGAATCCCTCTTTTGTTCTACTTGGGAAGATATAGCTTTCCGGACTTCGGTAAGTGATTTTCTTTAGCTCTTCTAAGGCATTTATTGCCTGTGTAGGTAATGGGACTCGATGGGTACGTTTGCTCTTCATTCGACTATACGGTACCGTCCAAACTTGATTATTAAAGTCAATTTCTGCCCAGGTTGCACCTCGTATCGACCCATCACGCAATCCAGTATAAATGGCCATCAATATAGCGGTTTTAGTTTTTATATCGAGCCTTTGTTTGACGCCGGATTTACCAAGTTCCGCCATTAAAGCTCCTAGCTGCGTTTGGGGAAGGGCAGTGAAATGTTTTACTGGAGGTTTTTTTAAGAAGGGGTTGTCTGCAAGGTCTTTGGCTGGATTGCTGGAAGCTCTGTGTGTGGATTTTGCAAATGAAAATATTTGTCCAGCTATGCTGCGTGCTCTTCTTGCTGACTCTTTTGTACCAGTGTCATAACCAGCTTTGAGTACTTTAAGTAAGTATTGTTGTGATATTGAATCAATTGGAAGGGCTCCAAGCTCAGGAGTAAGGTATCTGCGAATAAGGCCCTCATTGCGTTCTGTGTAGGATTTACTCCAGCTGCTTTTATAGTGTTCAAGCCATTCGGTAGCCAAAACCCCAAACAAAGTTTTGTCCTTTTGAATCTGTTTGGTTTTCTCTACCCGCTTAGCTGTAGCGACGTTGTGACCTGCCTTGACCAAGCTCCTTGCTTCAGAGGCTTTGGCTCTTGCGACTTGAAGGGATACGGTTGGATAGCTACCAAGACCATGGGACATGTCTTTATTGCTTAGGCTATATCTGAATATCCACGATTTGTTCCCGTTTGGCCTTATTCTTAGCCTAAGCCCAGCCCCATCATTTAAATAGTAGGTCTTGTTTTGCGGTTTAGCGTTCTTGCAGCTTTGTTCAGTGAGTAACTTTTCAGCCATTTAATCCTCCAGTACCCGTTATGGTACCCAAGTTTATCGTAGCTTTCAATAGATGTCAGTGAAGTAATATAAAGTTAATATTTATTTAACTAATTGAAATATATTATATTATTTAACCTACGTGAACCTTGGTGAAGTAAAGTATGGCGCACGCTCTCTCCGCCAGTTTTTATTGACTACACAAATCTACGCATAGATCCTGTTACAACACCAATAATCGCAATTCTTTCAGCGTCCGCAAAGTTTATAGATTTGCACTTAGTATTAGCCGGAAGCAGCTCTTCTTTCCCAAGGTATTTCACAGTAAATTCACCGTCTACCTCAGCAAGCACAATGTTGCCTATGCTTGGTTCTAGAGAACGATCAACTACAACGACATCGCCATCGGTAATGCCAGCATTAAGCATTGAATCACCCTTGACGCGTACAAAGTAGGTTGCCATTGGATTTTTTACCATCATCTCATCGGCGCTGAGCCTTGCTTCGATATGCATAGGCTTTGCAACGCCAGCTGAAGCAACCTGATTATAAAGCGGAATATAGGCGCTTTTATTAGATGTGCGCGTATAGATATCTTCAACATTG
>Ga0187843_10001295_pt1 | contig 16032 bp, 17 predicted proteins | sample SpaLakP09_SKY_43_FD_134516 | JGI IMG/M metagenome (GOLD analysis project Ga0187843, IMG submission 134516) | Oligotrophic lake water microbial communities from Sparkling Lake, Wisconsin, USA - SP09_SKY_43 | ecosystem: Environmental > Aquatic > Freshwater > Lake | place: USA: Sparkling Lake...
GCCCAGCGGCGCGGGGACCAGCGCCAGCAGTGAGCCCAGCTGGCGCAGCGGCACGTTCCAGACTTCCACGGCGATGGACGTGCCGCCTTCGGCCACGCGCTGCAGGCCCGGCTTGGGCGGCACCGTGCCGCGCAGCGCATGCAGGCGGTAGCAGGGCGCCGTCGTCGTGGCCTCGCGCAGCGTGGCGCCGCGTTCGGTGAGCTGGCCGTTCAGCGGCATGCCCGACAGGTGTGCGCCCACCACCGCCAGCGGCAGCGTCGCTTGCTCGGCCGCGGGCCAGCCGCCTGCCGTGCCCGGCAGCCGCAGCGCGCCGGTCGCGCCGAGCGGCAGGGCCGAAGCTGTCTGCCAGGCGACGCCGAAGCGCGCGAGCGCCGCGTCCGCGTTCTCGGGTGCGATGAAGGTCACGCCGAAGGGCAGCCCCTGCTCGTCGAAGCTGGCCGGCAGCGCCAGCGCGCACCAGCCCAGCAGGTTGACGAAGTTGGTGTAGCGGCCCAGCCGGGCATTGGCGCCAATGGGGTCGGCGTCCAGCTCGGCAAAGCTGGGGTGGGCAGGGGCGGTGGGCACCATCAGTACATCCACCTGGCGCCACAGCGCAGCGGTGTCTTGCTGGGCGGCGCGCAGCGTGTATTGGGCCTTGAAGGTGTCGGTGGCTGTCAGGCCGATGGCGCGCTCGATGACGCGGCGCACCGTGGGCTCGATGGCTTCCGGGTTGCTTTCCAGCAGCGGCTGTACCACCGCATGCCGCTCGGCCACCCAGGGGCCGTTGTAGAGCAGGTCGGCCACAACGTGCAGCGGTGCGAAGTCCAGCGGCACGATCTCGTGGCCCAGCTTGGCGGCGAGTTGCTGGGCCAGCGCCCAGCCGGGCGCGTAGTCCGTGCTTAAGTCGGGTGTCAGCGGCACGCCGATGCGCAGGCGCGCCGGCAGTTGCGCCGGGCCGGGTGCGAAGCGGCTGTAGGCGTCCCGCCGGTCCGGCCCCTCGATGACGGCGAGCACGGCGGCGGCGTCTTCCACCGTCAGTGCGAACACCGACACGCAATCCAGCGTGCGGCAGGCCGGTACCACGCCGCTGGTGCCGACGCGACCCGGCGTGGGCTTGAGCCCCACCAGGTTGTTGAAGCCCGCCGGCACCCGCCCCGAGCCGGCTGTGTCGGTGCCCAGCGAGAACGCCACTTCCGCCCGTGCCACGGCCACCGCCGAGCCCGAGCTGGACCCGCCGCTGACGCGCTGCGCGTCGAACGTGCTGAACGGCCGGCCGTAGGGTGATCGGGCGCCGACCAAGCCGGTGGCGAACTGGTCGAGGTTGGTCTTGCCCAGGCAGACGGCGCCGGCGTCGAGCAGGCGCTGCACGACGTGGGCGTTGGCGGTGGGCGTGTAGCTGAAGGCTGGGCAGGCGGCGGTGGTGGGCATGCCAGCCACGTCGATGTTGTCCTTTGCGGCAAAGGGCACGCCGAACAGGGGCAGCTTGGCCAGCAGTTCGGCGCGCTGATTGCCGGCGGCGGCCAGGCGCGCTTCGAGCGCGGCGATCTGGGGCTCAAGCTCGGCGGCGCTGGCGGGGTGGATCCAAACCGCCGGGTCGTGCCGGCCGAGTTGGGCGGCCTGGGCACTCAGCAGTTCACGCGGCGAGGCGCCGGCCAGGTAGGCCTGGTGCCAGTCGCCAAGGGTCAGAAGGGCTCGCTCGGTCATGGTGCACTCGGTGGTATACCAGACGGTATCCAGCAGCAAACGTGCCAGTGGGCGGGCGGGTCTTGAGGGGTTGGGGTTGCCCTGGGAGATCGGTCGGGGCGTGGTTGGGTTGGCGGTTGACTTGGGCTGGTTGGCGAGAGGGGCGTGCATCAGCTTGGAGCGGTGATGCACCAAGTGGTCTCGCTGGAGGTGATGGCGCTTCGCGGGCGGCGGTTGGGTTGGCGCCGAGGCCCAGCCGGGAGTTCGCCCCGGCGGGCGACTCACTTTCTTGTGCGAACAAGAAAGTAAGCAAAGTTCTCGAAGAGCGGCGAAGCCAAATCGCCCCTGCAAAACCGCCCCTTCGGGGTCCCCTGCGTGCCATGCCGCTTGCATGCGGCATGGCGTTCGTCAGGCGTCGCACAGCACGCAGGTGCTGTGCTCGGTCCTGCCTCACTGCATCGAAGCCCGAGGGCCGCGCCGAACTCGCGTCGCTACGCTCTGCTCAAACAAGCGTCGCGAAGTCAGTTCTTGAAGCGCGCTTCGCGCGCGCCCTGGACTTCTGCGCTTCTCGGCGGTTTAGAAGGGGAGAGCCGGAACAGCCGAACAGCCAACAGCCGGCAGGTCTGGCGACCTGCCGGCTGCGGTTAGGAGGCCTGGTTTCAGGGCCGGCGCCTGATGAGCAGCGGCTTGAGCAGCCACGCGATGAGGCACAGCAACATCACGATGAAACCCACCCGCAGCACGACGTCCACGGCGCCCGCCGAGGATGGCGGGATCTGCCTTGCCAGCAGATTCTCCAATTCGCAAAACAGGGCGCCGCGTCCGGTGCAGCTCTTTTGCGCAAACGTGACGGCCTTGTTCACGTCGAAGCCTGAGGCCGCCATCACCCAGGCCACGGCCGCCAGGATGACGACGACCAGGATTCGGATCACCGGGCCGAAGGCGGTGCCATCGGGGCGCAACGCCGGCAGGCCGCTGCTGCGGTCGTCGGGGTAGAGAGGTTTCATTGGCCCGCCGGAGGCTCCCACAACTCCAGCTTGTTGCCCTCGGGGTCCACGACCCAGCCGAACTTGCCGTACTCGGACTCGTCCACCTTGTCCTGCACATCGCAGCCCTCGGCCCGCAGCGCCGCCAGCAGCGCATGCAGGTCCGCGACGCGGAAATTGATCATGAAGGGCGCGGTGCTCGGCGCGAAGTAGCCGGTGTCTTCCTTGAACGGGCTCCAGATGGTCGTGCCGGTCGGGCTGTCATCCGCCCAGCGGAAGGCGACACCGCCCCATTCGCTGACGTCCATGCCCAAGTGCTGTCGATACCAGTCGCCCAGCGCCTTGGGGTCCTTGGCCTTGAAGAAGATGCCACCGAGGCCGGTCACGCGTTTCATCTGCAGTTCCTGAAAGGGAATGGAGAGGCCGAGCGTAGCGACGGTGCGCCTGGGCGCGCAAGGTTTTTGCGTCCGACCTTGAGCCCCAGAGGCTCCTAACGCGCCGTGCCGAAGTCCTGCGTCCAGTACGTCCTGTAGCTGGTGTTGGCATTTCCGCTCACGCAGGCCACGCCGATGTCGCGGTAGGTGGCGTTCATGAGGTTGGCGCAGTGGCCGTCGCTCTTCATCCAGCCGTCCACCACGATGGCCACGGTGGCCTGGCCGGCGGCGATGTTCTCGCCCACGCCGCGCCAGGCGTAGCCGGCGGCGGTGACGCGGTCGCCCAGCGTGCTGCCGTTGCTGCCTGTGTGGCTGAAGAAGTTGCCCGCGACCATGTCGTCGCTGTGCGCGACGGCGGCCTGGGTGAGCGCGGCGTTCCACACCAGATCGGCCGCCGCCGGAAAGTTGCCGCGGGCGCCGCAGCTGGCGCCGGCGCGGCGATGCGCGTTGACGGCCGCCAGCATGTCGGCCTGGAAGTTGGGCAGGCTGCAGGTGATGCGCGTGCCGGCGGTCGTGGGCGCCTGCGCCGGGGTGACTGGGGCGGGCGGTGCGGCTGCAACGGGGCTGCTAGGCGCGGCGCTGCCACCACCGCCTCCGCCGCATCCGGCCAGGCCGAAGGCAAGGGCGAGTGAGGCGGTCAGTGCCGGCGACGTGGTCCGGCGGGCAAGCCCAGATGCTGTCTGCTGCGTGGGTGAGGAGGCGGTGTGGCGAAGGGAGTTCATAGGCCGCCAGCGTTGCACGGCTTGCCTTGGTGCCCGTTACCGGGTGCAGCCGGGCGAGACGGGCGGCAACATCCCTACACAACTGGCGCCGGCAAAGGGAGGGTTGTGCGACTTATGTCTCCGCACGCGGGGGGCCGCGGCGCCCGCATCGCGGCGCTACCCCCGGCTCCACCGGTTCGGCACAGACCAGAAGATCAACAAGCCCAGCAGCGCGACGGCCGCCAGCGCGTGGGGCGTGTCGAGCGTGGCGGCGCCGGTGGCGGACAGCGCGGACGCGCCGCAAGCCGCCAGCGTGGAGGCGGTCCATTGCGCAAACTTGATGCCGCGCGCCCAACGGCGGCGACGGGGCGCCAGGCGGTTGGGCAGCGCGGCCATCACCCGCAGGCTGAACCCGCCGTCGTCGGGCTCGGGCTCGCTTTGGAGGTGCTGGCACAAGCCATCATCGAAAGAGTCGTGAAGAGGGTCAGTCATGGCGTGGGCTCCCATGCTTGAAGTTGGCTGCGCAGGCGGGCCTTGGCACGCAGCACCTGGGTCTTGACCGTGCCGAGCGGCCAGCCCAGCACCAGGGCGGCTTCGGCGTGGCTGAGGTCGGCGCCGTAGCACAGCAGCAGCGCGTGGCGTTGTGGCTCGCTGAGGGTGGCCAGCGCGCGGTCGAGGTCGATGCGCCAGTCGGCACCGGGGGCAAAGTCGCTGTGCGCGCCCAGTTCGGGCGGGGCGTCGTCAGCCCGTGGCAGGGTCGGCCGTTCGGCGGCCAGCGAGGAGTAGGCCAGGCGGGTCAGCCAGGTGCGAAAGCGCGCCTCGCCGCGGAACTTGGGCATGGCCCGCCAGGCGCGCACGAAGGCTTCCTGCGCCAGGTCGTCGGCGCGGGCCTGGTCGCCCCGGCAGACGCGGCCGAGCAGCTTGCGCAGATAGCCCTGGTGGGCCTGCACCAAGGCCGCAAAAGCGTTGCGGTCTCCGGCGGCGGCGCGGGTGACGAGCCGGGCCTCCTGCCCAGCGTCGGCAGGCGTCACGGCTGCTGCTGCGGCTGCTTGCGCTCGATGCGCCAGTACACCGCCAGCCCGAGCCCGAGGAACAGCGGCAGCAGGCCGATGCTCCAAAGCCACGAGCCCGGGCTCATCGCCGCGAACATGCCCATCAGGCCCAGGCCGACGGCGATGTTGACGATGGCGGGGATGAGGACGCGGTTGGGGCTGGAGGCGTCGCGCCTGGCGCGGTGCCAGTCGCTGTCCTGCGCATCACCCAACAGCTCGGGTGGGATGGGCTGGCCGGCCCGCGCCAGTTCGCGGATGGTCTCGTGGCGCTGGCGCTCGGTGCTCGTGCGGCTGATGTAGTGCGACACGATGGCGACGATGGGGATCATCAGCGCCAGGATGGGGATCATCAGCGGGCCGAGGTTCTGGAAGATTTCGAACATGGTGGCTCCAGGAAGCGGGGAATGCTGCTTCCTTGGAGCGGTGGGCGGGGCCGTTTGGATTCAGGTCAGGCGAAATTTCTTTCGCAACTCGGCCCGCCCTCAGCGAACGCCCTGCAGCGCCGCACCACGGGCGCGCACCACCGGCCAGTTGGCAACGATCTTGGTCCGCGTGAGTTCCACCTCGCCCTTGTCCTGAGCGGCGAGCACGGCCTCTTCAGAGGTCAGCGTGTGCGGCGTGACGCCGGGTTTCCAGCGCACCATCACCAGCACCCACAGCGGGCTGTAGGTGGCGTCGGCATTGGCGCCGCCTACCGGGCGCGGGATGGAGGGCAGCACGGTGGCCTGCTCGTCGCCCGGGAACTTGTAGGCCCGCTCCACGGGCATGCCGGGCTTGAGGGTGTCGGCCAGCGCGGGCACGTAGTTGATGCCTTGCTTCTTGGCGATGCCCGGGTCCGAGATGTCGGTGCTGACGTAATGGACGATCTGCCCTTCGAACCACGCCTCCTTCAGCGGCAACGTGACCTCCTGGGCCTGGGCAAACGCGGCCGTGCCGGTCAGCAGCAGGGCGGCACCGAACGCGTGTCTGAAGAAGGGGTTTGTCATCGATGTTCCTTGCAAGGGGGAGTTGCGATTCTTGCGATGCGCGCCCTGCTGGCAAGGTCAGACTGCGCGCTTGGGGCGCTTGCGCGCTAGGGTTAGACCTTCCACCACGCCGGCAGCAGCGCCCGCACCTCCGGCCGGCGGTAGCGCTGGTCCAGCAGCCAGACATAACCCTTGTCGTCCACCGAGCGCAGCACGCGGCCGGCGGCCTGAACGACCTTCTGCAGACCGGGTACGAGGTCGGCGTAGCCGTGGTCGGCGCCGAACATCGCGTCCAGCCGCTCGCGCACCTGGTCCTGCAGGGGCGACACCGGCGGCAGGCCCAGCGTGGCGATGAAGGCGCCAATCAGCCGCGTGCCGGGCAGGTCCACACCCTCGGCGAACGCGCCGCCCAGCACGGCGAAGCCTATGCCGCGGCCGCCCTCCACGAAGCGGTCAAGGAAGCCGCGCCGCGCCGCGTCGCCCATTGCGCGGGCCTGGCTCCACTGCGGCGCCTGCGGGTGGCGCAGCGCCAACCGTGAGGCGGCCTTGTCCAGATAGTCGAAGCTGCTGAAGAAGGCGAGGTAGTTGCCGGGGTGCTGCTCGTACTGCGTGGCGAGCACGTCCACCAGCGCGTTGAGCGAGGCGTCGCGGTGTTCGTAGCGCGTCGACAGGTTGGCCACCTGCACCGTCAGGTGCTCGGGCGGGAAGGGCGCGGGCACGTCGATCCACGCGGTGTCGTCGGGCAGGCCGAGGAGGTGGCGCGGGTAGTCGGGCGGGCCTAGCGTGGCCGAGAACAGCGTGACGCTGTGGCAGCCCTCGAAGCGCTCCTTCAGGAAGTGGCCGGGCACGATGTTGCGCACGGAGAGCAGCACGTCGCGGCCGTCGTCTTCGGGCTCGTCTTCCAGCAGCGAGAGGTTGGCTGGCGGCGCTTGCACCACCGGCCGCGTGGCAGCGCTGCGCTGCAGGTCGCACAGCGAGTGCGTGTCCAGCCGATCCAGCAGGCGCTGCAGGCCCAGGCATTCGAAATAGAACTCCAGCATCGGCCCCACTTCGAGCGGGTGGTTCTGCACGTACTCGCCTAACGCGACGTTGACGCGCTGCAGCGCCTCGCCCAGCGCCTCGGGCACGCTGGGCAGCGGCTGGTAGTCGGCGGCTTGCGCCTGGCCCAGCGTGGCCAGCTCCTTGGCCAGGCCGCGCAAGGGCGCACGCAGGCTGACCGGCGCGTCGGCGATGGCTGCTCGCACGCGCTCCAGGCTCAGGCTGGTGCTGTACATGTCGCGTGCACGGTCGATAAGGTTGTGCGCCTCGTCCACCAGCAGCGCCAGCTTCCAGCCCTGGGCCTGGGCCAGGCCGTAGAGCTGGCCGAAGGGGTCGAAGGCATGGTGCACGTCGCCCACCACGACGTCGGCCCAGCGCAGCAGCTCCTGGCCGAGGTAGTAGGGGCAAACGTCGTGCTTGAGCGCAATGCGGCGCTGGGTCGGGGCGTCCAGCCAGCCGGCCTGCACGGCCTCGGCGCGGGCGCCGGGCAGCTTGTCGTAGAAGTCATGCGCCAGCGGGCAGGCATCGCCATGGCAGGCCTTGGTGGGGTGTTCGCAGGCCTGCTCCTTGGCTACCAGCGTCAGCACGCGCAGCGCCTTGGTGGGCGCGGCTTCGCGCAGCGCGTGCAGGGCCTCCAGCGCGGTGATGCGGCCGGTGCCCTTGCAGGTCATGTAGCCGATCTTGTCGAGCTGCTGGCCGGGCATGGCGCGCAGCAGCGGGTAGAGCGTGCCCAGTGTCTTGCCGATGCCGGTGGGCGCTTGCGCCAGCAGGTGGCGGCCGTTGGCGGCGACGCGGTAGACGGCCTCGGCCAGCAGGCGCTGGCCCGGGCGCAGCTCGCCCAAGGGGAAGGGCAAGGCGCTCAAGTCAGCGTTACGCGCGGAGCGGTGAGCCGCCTCCTGCGCCGCCCAGGCCTCGAACTGCGCGCAGCGAGCCTCGAAGGCAGCTTGCAGCGCGGCAGCCGTGGCCTTCTCTCGCAGCACAGTCTCGTTCTGCGTGTCGGCATCCACATAGACCAGGGCCAGCTCCAGCTCGGCCAGGCCACGGTCCGCGGCGATGAGGGCGCCGTAGGTTTCCAGCTGCGCCCAGTGCAGCGCGCGGCGGTTCTCGGGGATGAGCTCGACCGGGCCGCGGATGGTCTTGATCTCCTCCAGCCGGTTCACGTCAGCCTCGTAGCCGTCCGCGCGGCCGCGCACGCGCAGGTGGCCGTGCACGGCTTCCAGCGGCAGTTCGATCTCGTAGCCGGGCGAGCGGCGCGCCATCACGGCGAGTTGGCCGGCCTGGCCCTCCAGCGCGGTGGCCGATGGCGTGAAGCGGCGGTCCAGGCTGCCGCGCTTGGCGGTGAACTCGCAGAGGCTGCGCACCGAGACGGTGTAGGTCCAGGCACTCATGCGGTGATGGACCCGACCAAGCCGGGCCTTGGCTTTGCCGGCAAGATGCGACGTTGGACAACAGGAGAGCGGCGCATGACGGCCCTGAATGTACTGGGCACGCCTTTGCAGGCCTGCTCCTTCGACCCCTTGACCGGTTTCCTGCGCGATGGCTGCTGCACGGCAGATGCGCAGGACCAGGGCACGCACCTGGTGTGCGCGCGGGTGACGCAGGAGTTTCTGGCCTTCTCGCGTGCGCGCGGCAACGACCTCAGCACGCCGCGCCCGGACTGGCGCTTTGCGGGCCTGAAGCCGGGCGACCGCTGGTGCCTGTGCGCCCGGCGCTGGCTGGAGGCGCTGGACGCGGGCGTGGCGCCGCCGGTGGTGCTGGAGGCCACGAACCGGCTGGTGTTGCAGCTGGTCCCGCTGGCGCAGTTGCAGGCGCATGCGCTGCCGGTCGTGTCTTCGCCATGAACCCGCTGCATCCCAAGAAGCTGCTGCTCAGCAAGTGGACGGCAGTGACGCCGGTGGCGAAGGACAAGCATTTCGTCGTCACCAAGGTTCTGGTGCCCGAGCTGCCCGGCGCGCCCGTGGAGTGGGTGGAACTGGAGGCGCTGTTCTCCAAGCGGGTGCAGCGGCTGGCGTGGCGGGAGCTGCGCGACCCGGCGGTATGGCGGCAGGGCTGGGTCTGAGCGCCTGACGCTTTGAATGAGCAGCTTCAGAACAGGTCGAGGTTCTGCTCGGCCGTCACCGGCGCGCCCGTTGCCAACGTGGTGCTGGCCCCGGGTGAAGCGAGCGCCTCGCTGGCATGGACCAGGTTGCCGATGCGCACACCCATCAGCCGGATGCGCTTGTCAAACTTGACGCGCTTGAGGCACAGGCCCACGGCGTGGCGGATGTCGGCGGCGCTGGTGATGGGGGCCTTCAGCGTCTGGTCGCGCGTGACGGTGACGAAGCCTTCGAAGCGCAGCTTGATGCCCACCGTCTTGCCCGCGTAGCGCTTGCGGGCCAGGTCCTGCGAGAGCCGCTCGCAGAGGTCGTCCATGATGCCGCCCAGCAGCACACGGTCGTGCACCGCGTGCAGGTCGCGCTCGAAAGTGGTTTCGCGGCTGACGGACACGGGTTCGCTGTGGGTGACGACCGGGCGGTTGTCGCGGCCGTGCGAGGCGGCGTGCAGCCATTGGCCGTAGCTCTCGCCGAACTGCTCGATGAGCCATTCAGGCGAGGCGGCGGCGATGTCGCCCACCGTCTCCAGCCCCGGCTTGACGAGCCTGTCTCCGGCCTTGGGTCCGATGCCGTTGATCTTGCGCACGGCCAGCGGCCAGATCAGGCGCGGGATGTCGTCCAGCGTCAGCACGCTGATGCCGTCGGGCTTGTCGAGCTCGCTGGCGATCTTGGACAGCAGCTTGTTGGGCGTGACCCCGATGGAGCAGGTCAGGCCCGTGGCGCGGCCGACCGAGTTCTTGATCTCGCGCGCCACCGCCTTCACGCCGCCCAGCGGGTCGTGGCCGACGGCGTCGCGCACACCGGGCACGTCGCTCAGGTCGATGTAGATCTCGTCGATGCCCCGGTCCTCGATGACGGGCGCGACCTCGGCCACGGCGGCCTTGAAGAGGCGCGAATACTTGCGGTAAGAATCGAAGTCGGCCGGCAGCAGGATGGCGTCAGGCGCGCGCAGCGCGGCCTTCATCAGGCCCATGGCCGAGAACACGCCGAGGTCGCGCGCCGCGTATGTGCTGGTCGTGACGACGCCGCGGCCTGTGTACTTGCGCAGCCTGGCGTACTGCCAGCTGCCGTCCGCCAGCTGCCGGGGCGCATCCGCCCGCCGCCCGCCAATGACCACGGCCTCGCCCTCCAGCTGCGGATAGCGCAGCAGCTCCACAGACGCGTAGAAGGCGTCCATGTCGAGGTGGGCGATCCAGCGGGGCGGTTGTTGCATGGGGTCGGGATTGTCGGCCGGGGTACTGACAGGCCGGGGCAGCAGGGGGCGCATCTGCCCCAAGGCTTGCCGGGCGCCCTCCGCTGAAGTCGGTTCAGGGTTTTCATGGTGTCGGAGAAATTGCCATCTTCGAACTTCGGCGTCGTGTAGCAGATATCTGGGACAGCCCGTCCTACTGGAGCTGACGCCTGCCTGTCTGGCTTGTGGCATGGCTTATGCACTAGTGCAGTGCGCGGTGCCCAGAAGCTGATGTCGGGGCGCACAAGCACCGGCAACCATAGCCACAACAGGAGACATAGATGATCAAGAAGATGTTTGCAGTCGCTGCGCTTGCGGCGTTGGCGCCGTTCACGGCGCATGCCGCCCTGACGACGCTGACGGTGGCGGACGGCTGGCCGCCTGTCGGCAGCTCCGGCCTGGACGCCGTGCTGTTCAACGCGGTGTCCGACAACGGGGTCAAGGTCGCCATGGGCGCCCACGCCTACAAGAACAGCGCCTTCCTGCCGAACGACGGCGAGCGCAATTTCTACGCCCAGAACGGTGTGTATGCGCCGGACGGCAAGAACTACGCGAACTGGAGCTTCGATTTTGTCTACGACATCCGCGGCTGCCAGGGCTGCAAGGTCTGGCTGGGCATCGACACCGACAGCAGCGCCGCCGTCAACTACACCAACGTCGACCTGCTGTCCTTCGGCCTGCCGGCGATGCTGGCCGAGTCCTGGAACCTGGAAATGTCGTTCCTGACGACCCCGGCCTTCAACTTCAATCCCTACGTGCCCAGTTCGACGGACTTCCGCCTGTTCGTCACCAATGCCGCCGGTGCGACGCTAGCTTCTAGCGACATCACGGTCACCGTGCCCGAGCCGGCGTCGATGGCCCTCGTCGGTGTCGCGCTGGCTGGCCTGGGCCTGGCTCGCCGTCGCCGCAGCTGACCTGCCGCAGCAGCCTGGAAGCGGCCTGAGGGCCGCTTTTTTGTGGGCGGCGACTGATCTAGTTGAGGATCACCACAGCGCGTGCACCTGCGGCGCGATCCGGCGCTGGTACAGCTCGGCCAGCGCCTGCATCAGCGCTGTGGGTAGGGCGGCCAGGTCGGCGGCGCTGACGTTTTCGTCCACTTGAGCAGGCGTGCGGCCGCCGGGGATGGCCGTCGTGATGGCTTCGTTCATGAGGATCCAGCGCAGCGCAAGGCGGGCCATGCTCACGCCCTCGGGCAGCAGCTTGCGGAGTTCCTCGACGGCTGCCAGACCCTGCTCGTAGTCCACGCCCGAGAACGTCTCGCCCTTGTCGAAGGCTTCGCCCTGGCGGTTGAAGCCGCGGTGGTCGTCGGCGCTGAATTGGCTGTCACGGGTGAACTTGCCACTGAGCATGCCGCTGGACAGCGGCAGCCGCGCCAGCACGCCCACCTGCGCGGCCTGCGCTGCGGGCAGGAAGACTTCGGCTGGCCTCTGGCGGAACAGGTTGTAGATGATCTGAACCGACTGCACGCCAGGGAACTTGATCGCGGCCAGCGCCTCGTCGATGCGCTCGACGCTGACGCCGTAGTGGCGCAGCTTGCCTTCCTTCACCAGGTCGTCCAGCGCACCGAAGACTTCGGGCATGGTGTAGACGGCGGTGGGCGGGCAGTGCAGCTGGAGCAGCTCGATGGCGTCGGTCTCGAGGTTCTGCAGGCTGCGCTCGATGAAGGGGCGCAGGTCGAGGTAGCCCTCGGCGACACGCGGGTTCAGGCGCCGGCCGGCCTTGGTGGCGATGTGGAAGGCGTCGCTCGGGCGCTCCTTGCGCAGCCGGGCCAGCAGGCGCTCGCTGTGGCCGTCGCCGTAGACGTCGGCGGTGTCGAAGAAGTTCACGCCGCGGTCCAGCGCCCGGTGCAGCGCGGCCATCGCGGCCGTGTCGTCGGTGTCGCCCCAGGTGCCGCCAATGGCCCAGGCGCCGAAGCCGATTGCGGAGACATTCAAGCCGGTGCGGCCGAGGGGGCTGTAGATCATGGTCTTGACGGGGGAGGGTGGGGTGAGGGCGCGGAGTGTCGTTGATAGCGCTCTCATTTTCCATCCCGGGTCTTTTCTGCCAATTGCGTGATCGGCCTCTAGACTGCGCCTCGAGTCATTTCACGGAGAAAAGCAATGGGACTTCTGGACAACCTGATCGGCGCCGCCACCCAAAGCCTGGGCCAACAGGCCGGCGGCGGTCAGAACTGGGTGGCGCTGATCTCCGGCCTGCTGGCCAACGGCTCGCTCCAGGGCGGCTTGCCCGGGCTGCTGCAGCAACTGCAGGCAGGCGGGCTGGGCGACCAGGTGCAGAGCTGGATCTCGACCGGCGCCAACCAGCCGGTGTCGGGCGACCAGCTCAGCGGCGCGCTCGGCGGCGCCGGTGGTCTGCTCGGTCAACTGGCCCAGCAGGCGGGCGTGTCGCCCGCCGAGGCAGGCCAGCAACTCAGCCAGTGGCTGCCGCAGATCGTCGACCAGCTGACGCCGAACGGGCAATTGCCCGCCAACCTTGGCGCCGGCGGCCTGGGCGATCTCGCCGGCATGCTGGGCGGGCTGCTGAACCGCTGAAATGAAAACGGCCCCGTGAGGGGCCGCCGTGCAGGAGCGGGTTGCTTCAGAGCACTTCGGAGGCGAAGTCAGCCAGCCGCGAGCGCTCGCCGCGCGCCAGCGTCACGTGGCCGCTGTGGGCCCAGCCCTTGAAGCGGTCGACCGCAAACGTCAGGCCCGAACTGCCCTCGGTCAGGTAGGGCGTGTCGATCTGCGCCAGGTTGCCCAGGCAGACGATCTTGGTGCCGGGGCCGGCGCGCGTGATCAGCGTCTTCATCTGCTTGGGCGTCAGGTTCTGGGCCTCGTCGATGATGACGAACTTGTTCAGGAAAGTGCGCCCGCGCATGAAGTTCAAGCTCTTGATCTTGATCTTGCTTCGCACCAGGTCCTGAGTGGCCGCGCGGCCCCATTCGCCAGCAGACGACCCGCCCTTGGCCAGTACTTCGAGGTTGTCGTCCAGGGCACCCATCCACGGGCCCATCTTTTCTTCCTCGGTGCCGGGCAGGAAGCCGATGTCCTCGCCCACGGGCACGGTCACGCGGGTGACGATGATCTCGCTGTAGCGGCGGTCATCGAAGACCTGGGCCAGCGCGGCAGCCAGCGTCATCAGCGTCTTGCCGGTACCGGCCGTACCGGTCAGCGTGATGAAGTCGCACTCCGGGTCCATCAGCAGGTTGAGCGCAAAGTTCTGCTCGCGGTTGCGGGAGGTCACGCCCCAGACAGCGTGCTTTTGGTGGCCGTAGTCCTTGAGCGTGCGCAGCACGGCCGTCTTGCCGGTGATCTCGGTAACCTTGGCGTACAGCGGGGTCGCGCCGGGGGCTTCGAGGTAGACGAGCTCGTTGATCAGCAGTGTGGGGACGAGCGGCCCGCTGATGCGGTAGTAGGTCGTGTTGCCCTGCTGCCAGCTCTCCATGGTCTTGCCATGGCGCTCCCAGAAGTCCGCAGGCAGGGCCTGGACGCCGGTGTAGAGCAGGTCGGAGTCTTCCAGCGTCTTGTCGTTGCGGTAGTCCTCCGCCGGCAGGCCCAGCGCGCGGGCCTTGATGCGCATGTTGATGTCCTTGGACACCAGCACCACTTCGCGGCTGGGATGCAGGTTCTTCAGTGCCTGCACGACGCCCAGGATCTGGTTGTCCGCCTTGCCCTGGGGCAGGCCTTGCGGCAGAGGCGCGTCGATCAGCTCGGTCTGGAAGAAGAGCTTGCCCTCGGCCTCGCGATGGCCGGTGCCCGCGAGCGGCAGGCCCTTGCTCATCTCCTCGATGCTGCTGGTCTTCAGGCTGGCCGCCAGCTGGTCCAGCTCGCGGCTGACCTGGCGCACATTGCGCGCGACCTCGGTCATGCCCTTCTTGTGCCCGTCCAACTCCTCGAGCGTGATCATCGGCAGGTAGACGTCATGTTCCTCGAAGCGGAACAGCGACATCGGGTCATGCATCAGCACATTCGTGTCGAGCACGAAGAGCTTGGCTGCCTCGGCTGGCTTGCGTGTGCGTTTGGGCGTTGCGGCTTTGGCCGGCGCCTTGCTCGCCGATTTGGTGGGCAGCGCTGATTTGGCGGCCGGGCTGGAGGCAGGGGTGGGAAGGCGCAGCACTTCGGCTGTCGGGGCCGCGACCGCAGGGGTGGCGGGTGCGACGGCGGGCGCTATGTGCGGCCGGTCGGCGCGCGGTTTGCTGGGGGTTAAATCGGCCGAGTAAGCAGTGGCATCGAGGCGGCTGGCGCGTTGTGCAGGAGGCTTAGGCAGTGGCATGTACGGCGGATGGGCGGCAGGTGAACCCCTTGCGATCCAGGCTCCAGAAAGCAAAAAGCCGCACAGGATGAGTGCGGCTTTGCAGTCTGAGACAAGGTTTCGACCCGGGGCATGAGCTGATTATGCACATCCCGCGGGCACCCGCGATGTCAGAGAACAACGCGCGTTCGGGGGGTCAGGCCGCTTCCTTCTTCAGGCCCTTGACGGCCTTCAGCACCTCGTCGACATGGCCGGCGACCTTGATGCCGCGCCATTCGCCCACCAGGATGCCGTTCGGGGCGATCAAGAAGGTCGATCGCTCGATGCCCTTGACCTTTTTCCCGTACATGATCTTGTTCTTGACCACGCCGAACATGTGGCAGAGCTTCTCTTCCGTGTCGGCGATCAGCTCGAAGGGCAGTTCCAGCGCCTGCTTGAACTTGTCATGCGAGGCCATGTTGTCGCGCGAAACGCCGAACACGATGGCACCGGCCTTCACGAAGTCCTTGTGGCGATCACGGAATTGCATCGCCTCAGTGGTACAACCGGGCGTGTTGTCTTTCGGATAGAAATACAGCACGACCGACTTGCCCAGGAAGGCGTTGGCGGTGAACTTCACGCCGCCGGTGGCTTGAGCCTCAATTTCCGGCAGGGGTTTGTTGAGCGCAGGCGTCATTGGGGGGTGCGGCAAGTTGTGCTCGCGGGGTCTCCGGGTCGTGAGTGCTGCGTGTGCAGCATTTCACGCGGGCGCCCGCATGCAATAGCCAGCAATTATAGGGCCTTGTCCTACCCGGGGGTCGGGGAGCTTATCCCTCGATCAGAAGCGCGGCCAGCACATTGCGGCCTTCGCTGGCCAGCACGTTGTAGGTGCGGCAGGCCGCCGCCAGGTCCATGACCTCGAAACCGATGCGCGCTTCCACCAGCCCTCGCCACAGCGCCGGGCTGGGGAAACGCAGCTTCGCGCCGCTTCCGAAGACGACCAGCTCGGGGTTCAGCGCCTTGATCGCTTCGAAATGCGAGGCTTGAAGTTCCTCGAAGCGCGAAGGCGCCCAGGCGGCTACGTCGCCCTTCCAGGGGACCAGCACGCTGGCCGTGTGCGGGCGGCCATTGACCCAGACGCCACTGGCGTCGTGGCGCGAAATGCTGTTGCCGCCTTGCGGCTCGTCGAGCTGGAACTTCATCGAAAGCGGGGGGCGAAAAGGCCGGGGCGCGAGTGTCGCCCAGAACGGCTTTCCCCATGCCCGGCCCCTTAAACTTCGGGGTTCCCCCAGCACTGCAGCAAACGCTGCTTCCGGAGCCCCTTTTGAAGCCCATCGCCAAGTCCAGCAAGCTCGCCAGCGTCAGCTATGACATCCGCGGCCCCGTGCTGGACAAGGCGCGCCAGATGGAGGAAGAGGGCCACAAGATCATCAAGCTGAACATCGGCAACACGGCGGTGTTCGGCCTGACGCCGCCCGACGAGATCGTGCAGGACATGATCCGCAACCTGGCCGATGCCGGCGGCTACACCGACAGCAAGGGCCTGTTCGCGCCGCGCAAGGCGGTGGTGCACTACACGCAGCAAAAGGGCGTCAAGGGCGTCACGGTGGATGACGTCTACCTGGGCAACGGTGCGTCCGAGCTGATCCAGATGTCGATCA
>Ga0187843_10001297_pt1 | contig 16026 bp, 10 predicted proteins | sample SpaLakP09_SKY_43_FD_134516 | JGI IMG/M metagenome (GOLD analysis project Ga0187843, IMG submission 134516) | Oligotrophic lake water microbial communities from Sparkling Lake, Wisconsin, USA - SP09_SKY_43 | ecosystem: Environmental > Aquatic > Freshwater > Lake | place: USA: Sparkling Lake...
AACCACTGGACCCACCGGACCAACGGGACCGACTGGACCCACGGGACCTACCGGACCGACTGGACCGACTGGACCAACTGGACCTGGTTTTGATTTTGTTGGTACTTGGGTATCGGGGACAACCTACGCTGTTGATAGCGTCGTTGACTACCAAGATGCTGTATTTCTTATGATTAAACTTACTCCCTACGTCAACAGCACAACTCCTCCACCCGATGATCTAACAAATTGGTCTTACTTTGGACCTCCGGGATCTACGGGACCCACGGGATCCACGGGACCCACGGGAGTGACCGGTGCCCAAGGAGCTGGAGGAAGTAACGGAGCCACTGGAACCACGGGAGTGACAGGTGCCGTGGGTCCAGGAATGATAATAACGTACTATGAAAACTCCGGATCAACCATCACACCCTCTCTGAATACAACCATTCGCGTTATTGCAGGTCCCTATTGGTCCAATCAAGGCTCTAATAACGTTCAACTTACAATGCCAACACCAACAGCTTCAAACGATTATCTGAATGTTGAGTTTGTAGCTTCATTTAATGCATCAAATGGCGGATTCTATGGGAACTTGGTGGTTACTTTTCCAAGTTCAAGCACATACAATCAGACTTCGGGCAGCAATGTCAGCTATATCTGGGACTCCAATGCAACGGCATCCTATTGGACAATGATCGGCTACTATGGAAATGTGACGTATACCCAGTAGTTTAGAACGAAACTTCTGCAGTGAAAGTAACAAGATGAGTTTGTCCAAGTACGTTCCAGGTGTTGGACTCGTTTCGTGCCCACCCAATATTTGTCAAGGACCTATTGGCCCGCGCGGTTTTACTGGCCCTACCGGACCCACAGGACCCACAGGACCCACAGGACCCACAGGACGTGATGGAACTGCAGTCTTTATTGGTCCAACTGGCACGACCGGGCCGACAGGAGCTACCGGACCCACGGGGCCGCAGGGAACAGGACCAACGGGACCCACGGGCAATCAGACAGGACCTTCTGGAAACACAGGAACTACTGGAGCAACAGGACCTGCAGGCAATAACAGCGGAACGGGTACGACGGGATCAACAGGTATTCAAGGTCCTACTGGACCGATAGGCGCAACAGGATCGACTGGACCTACGGGACCCACAGGACCCACTGGACCTACAGGACGTTCAAACAACAGTCCGGGTCCTACAGGTCCCACGGGGGCACAGGGCTTTCCTGGACAACCTGGCCCTCCCGGAAATATGGGTGATGAAGGGCCGGTTGGAGGAACAGGGCCAACGGGATCAACTGGACCTACGGGCGCCGTGGGTCCAACGGGTCTGTCTTACACTGGACCCACGGGATTCACAGGACCTACTGGAGTCACAGGCCCAACTGGCCTGTATGGACCCACGGGTGTTACCGGGCCTACAGGAGCATCTGGAAATACTGGATCTACGGGGCCAACTGGGTTTGGATCTACGGGACCAACTGGCACTACGGGGGGTACGGGTACAACGGGCCCGCGGGGATTACAAACCGGGACCACCGGGTCTACTGGCCCTACGGGTAAAGGATTCACAGGCACGACAGGGCCGACGGGAACTACGGGACCCGCTGCATCTCTCGGAGTCAGTACAACCGGAGTTCAATTTACGTTCACTTCAGCTACGACGAGTATTAGCGCGGGCATTGGTATTCCGACCACTAGCACCGTTTGGGTAAAGAGTATTGTGCCTGACACTTTTGAAGGGATAACAGGTGATGTATCCATTACAGGATATCAGCTCTATCAGGGTGAAGGACAATGGTTTTACAGTCAAACAATCGCAACGGCTCCGGGCAACAATTACACGGTCGATGTGAATTTTTACTATACACAGTAAAGAACAATGTCGTGTACACCACTCCCCGCAGGTGTCTACATTGTTCCAGGCCCTACAGGGTTCACAGGATTGAGAGGAGGAGATGGAAAGCCGGGACTTGGTGGAAAAGTTGCACGTGATGGTCGATTTTCAACGACTGGATCATCCGGCATAACAGGTCCAAGATCCTCAACAGGAAATACGGGAGTTGCAGGTATGAGCGGTCCCACGGGTCCTACAGGTCCCGGATTGATTGGTCCAACTGGACCCACGGGATCAACAGGTCGAACAGGGCCAACCGTTACAGGTGTAACGGGACCTACCGGATGCACAGGGATAACAGGACCAAGTTTAGACGGGACCACAGGTGTGGTTGGACTCATCGGGTTGTTTTCCGTTAGAGGGCCTTCTGGAGCAACAGGTCCCACGGGACCCACAGGCACAATGGGACCACAAGGTCCTAAAGGAACGGCAGGCACACAGCAAGGGCATACTGGACCTACGGGCCTGTTTGGAGCAACTGCCACAACTGGATCCACAGGTCGTCAAGGTCCGACTGGATTTAGGAGCACAATACCTGCACAAGGGTGGTTTGGATTTACCGGAACACCGGGTCCCTATAAGGAAGGAGACGTAGGAGTTCCGGGGACGACACAGGGCCCCACAGGAGCTACAGGCGCAAGAGGGTATCATCCAACTGGGCCGACAGGATGTACTGGAATTACAGGGTTAACCGGACCAGGAGGACCTACCGGTGCAACTGGACCTATTGGACCTACGGGATCAACAGGTATAACTGGAATAACGGGATCAACAGGACCTACGGGCCCTGTGGGTACAACGGGTGCAAGAGGTCCAGGAGGGAATCCGCCTACGTACGTATCTGCCTACGCAACTTCAACCGATACCCCAAATCAAGTGTCGGGAGACTATTATGTCATGTACGTTGATGTTCCAAACGTGCCGTTTTTGTGGGCAGGACAAGGCATCATTCAGGTTGCTGAAAGCGGGGTAAATGCATCTATTGCCGGCTTTAACTATTCTTCAGGTGTCTACACCGTCTATTTCAAGTTAGTTGAAGGTCCGATAAACAATACACAATTTTCAATTTATTACACCTATATCCAATAATGGAGACACAAGCACAGTGGGGTATTCAAGTCCAGAACTTCAAGGATTCGGAGAAGCAGTATGGTGTCGGTCCGTATTTCTCTGAACTTCTTGCACGCGACACGCTCTCCTTCTTGCGATACCGGCAAATTCGTCAAATCCAACTCTTCAAGCAGCAGCGCGGTGAAGAGTACGAAAAGTTTGTTGAGGCACTCACTGTAACCTATGGTGATGCAGTCTTGCGTGCGGTCGGCAATGAAGACTTGTGGGCTGCAACCTTGAAGCTCGCAAACCGCTGAAAACGAATAATCTAAAGCGAAGATAACAGATATCAGAATGGGTGACACAATTATCGGCGTTCAGTTTGGCATCGCCAATCCTGACGACATCCTGAAGCGCAGTGTGATCGAGGTTACCACCGACAAGACCTACCAATCCAGCCAAGCCGTTTCCAATGGTGTCTTTGACCCTCGGTTCGGTGTCATTGAGAATGGAAAGGTTTGCCCCACTTGCAAGAACACTAACCAGTACTGCCCCGGACATTTCGGTCACATTACCCTGGCCCGCCCCGTCTACCTCTACCAGTTCTTTGACACGATCGAGAAGCTCGCCAATGTGGTTTGCCTGTCGTGCTCCAAGCCTCTCCTGTCCTATGAGCTTCTGGATGGGCTGACGTCAACGGGTATGGCACGATTCAAGGACGTTCGTGATCTGATGCCGGCAGGTCCCAAGCGCCCCCAGATGTGCCCGTCGTGCGAGAGCCCTACATTCAAGAAGATCGTCAAGGTCGTGGGCAAGGCCGCATCGCTCGAGGGTCAGTCTGGGCCCGATACGGAGGCAACACCTCTGCAAGTCGAAGTGATTCTGCGTGCTTTCCAGCGTATCACAAACGAGGATTGTCGCCGGATTGGGTTTGACCCCAAGTATTCTCGCCCGGAGTGGATGATTTGCACCGTGCTGGCCGTTCCGCCACTCACTGTTCGTCCTTCGGTCGTTATGGACGACAATCAGCGCATGGAGGATGATCTGACACACAAGCTTATTGATATTCTGCGCAACAACCAGCGTCTTCGCGACAAGATCGACAAGGGTGAGTCTGCCGAGATGATCGACAAGTATTCGGCGCTCCTGCAGTATGACGTGGCCACCTATGTGGACAATGACATCAAGGGTATGGCGCCAGCGGCCCAGCGGTCGGGCCGTCCTCTGCGCACTCTCAAGTCCCGGTTCGGTGCCAAGACAGGACGTGTTCGCGGTAACCTGATGGGCAAGCGTGTCGACTTCTCGGCTCGTTCCGTCATTACTCCGGACGCCAATATTGATCTCGATGAACTTGGTGTACCCGAGGAGATTGCCTTGAACTTGACCTTCCCCGAGATTGTGTCCATCTACAATCGCGATCGTCTGCTCGGATACATTGCAAATGGCCCGGACAAGCACCCGGGAGCCAAGACAGTGTTCCTCAAGGCCGATAACCGGATGGTCAGTCTCCGCTACGTGACTTCGGACACGATCGACTTGCGTGAGGGCGATGTTGTTCACCGCCACCTGATTGACGGTGACATTGTTCTCTTTAACCGTCAGCCGTCCCTGCACAAGGCTTCGATGATGGCTCATCGCGTGCGTGTTCTGCCGTACTCGACATTCCGTCTCAACGTTTCAGCCACTCGTCCGTACAATGCAGACTTTGACGGTGACGAGATGAACATGCACGTGCCGCAGTCCATTGCTGCAGCCACAGAGCTTCGGTATCTGGCGTCTGTTCTTCGCAACATCATCAGTCCTCGCACCAACTCGCCCATCATTCAGCTGTTTCAGGATACCATGACGGGACTGTACCGCATCTCGCAGCCGGATGTTCGCGTTCCCGAGCACCTGGCATTGATGATGCTCTCCAAGATCCGTCGTACCTTTCCTCGCAAGGATCGCGAGTGGACAGGTGCAGAGATCATTTCAGCGGCCTTTCCTCTCATGAATTTCAAGGGCCGTATTATGATCGAGAATGGTCAGCTTGTGAAGGGAATCATCACCAAGGGCTCGATTGGTGCGAGCAGCGAGGGATTGCTGCACGTGATTTACAATGAGTTCGGACACGAGCGGGCCGGGCAGTTCATCAATGATGTGCAGAGTATCATCACACAGTTCAATCTGTACAAGGGCTTCTCGGTGGGCAGTTCAGACCTGATTGCAAATAGCGAGACGCGGTCGTTTGTGAATGACAAGATCCGGGAGGGACGCGACAAGGTGGCTGCGATTCTGTCCGATGTCCATTCTGGAAATTTTGAGAATATTTCGAGCATGTCCGATGGTGACGAGCTAGAGGATAAGATCTCGTCTGCGCTCAAGAACGTTGCAGCTGTAATCAACGAAAAGGTGCTCAAGTCCTTGAGCAAGCAGAACCGGATTGTCCAGATGGTTGATTCTGGATCCAAGGGATCGGCACAGAACATTACGCAGATGGTTGCACTCCTGGGCCAGCAGCTCATTGAGGGTCGTCGTGTTCAGTACACGCTGCAGGATCGTACCCTGCCTCACTTTCCCCGCTACGATGACGGTATCGAGTCTCGTGGATTCGTTCAGAACTCCTTCGTGTCCGGTCTTCAGCCGGCCGAGTTCTTCTACCACGCCCAGGCTGGACGCGAGGGTCTCATTGACACGGCTGTCAAGACGTCCGATACTGGATACATTCAGCGTCGTCTCATGAAGACGCTTGAAGATCAGCATATCGAGTATGATGGCACTGTGCGCAATGTGGTTGGATCCGTGATTCAGTTCGTATATGGCGAGGACGGTGTGGATACCCAGGCAGTGGAGACCGATGAGACACTCTACGTTCTTGCAGACATGACCTTGGAGACTGTGTACCGGATGTTTGCCTTGAGTCCGGCGGATCTATCTGGATTCGTCAATGGTGATGTTGGCGAGGTGAACGATATGGTGGAACAGATCCTTGCAGACCGGGACATGCTCGTGAAGAATGTGTTCCGCTATCGCAAGAATGACAAGATTTCGACACCTGTGAACATCAAGCGACTCATTGACAAGTATGCAAATCCCTACTCGACCAAGACGGACTTGACACCCCAGCACGTGGTGACATCACTCGAAGCGTTTGCACAGGAGTATTCTCGTAACAAGGTCTTCCTTGCCTTGCTCCGCTTCCACTTGGCGCCCAAGCGATCCATTCTTGTCCATCGCTTCACCGAGGCGATGTTTGACGAGCTCCTGCAGGATGTGCGTTTCCGGTACGTCAAGGCCCAGGTCCACGCCGGCGAGATGGTCGGTGCACTGGCCGCCCAGTCCATTGGTGAGCCTACGACACAGCTCACGCTGAACACGTTCCACTCGGCAGGTACGGTCAAGGCGAATGCAACATCTGGTGTGCCCCGTATCGAGGAGTTGCTGTCCGCGTCCTCCAATCCGAAACGCCCGGGCAATACCGCCTACCTGCTTGGAAACCCAACCCAGGTCGAGACGATGATCATTAAGAAGAAGATCCAGCGCACAACTCTCCGCGATATCGCCAAGTCCCTCCGCATTTACTACGATCCCTACCCGCTGTCCACATCGAGCGTTGTGCAGGAGGATCGCGAGCTCCTGGATGCGTATGAGCAGTTCTCCGCCGAGAATGACGACTGCACATCTCCCTGGATCGTCCGCATTCTCTTGGATCCTGTGGAGATGGTGAACCGGACAACCATGGACATGACGGCCATCACCGCCAAGATTCATAACAATACAGGTCTCAAGATTGTGCGCTGCATCATGAGCGAGGTCCACATGGTCTTGCGTCTTTCCTTTGACCCGGGTGTTGTCAAGAGCCCGCTGCAGCTCCGGTTCCTTGAGGACAAGATCCTGGACACGGCACTGACGGGAGTCGACGATATCGGACGTGTGCACATCCGCACGATCAAGAATGAGCTGATGTTTGACCCGGTTCTCGGAGGATATGCGGCCAAGGACCACTATGTTCTGGACACAGAGGGTACGAATCTCTTGGATCTGATGACGCACGAGGGTGTTGATGCAACGCGCAGTTTCTCGAACGACATTCATGAGATCAATGAGGTGTTTGGCATCGAGGCTGCACGCATGGCCTTGTTTGATGAGTTTTCCGAAGTCTTCGTGTCAGAAAAGGTGAATTACCATCACCTTGCCGTGCTGGTGGATACCATGACGTACAGCGGACGCATCGTTCCCGTCAACCGATTTGGTATGAATAAGAACGAGACGGGTGTGCTGGCCAAGTCGAGTTTCGAGGAGACGTCCAAGATCATGTTCAATGCAGCCATGGGTGCCGAGTTTGACCCGATGCGCGGTGTGTCAGCGAACATCATGTTTGGACAGAAGCCTCCATGTGGTACCGGGTTCGTCGAAGTGTTTGTGGACGAGTCGAGGCTTCCGGAGGGACCGGAACACCCCGAGTCAGATCAGGCCGAGCGACTTGCCCAGATTGATGAGACGCCGTCCGAGTGTCGTCTTGAGGATATCGTGATGGCGTGGTAAATTGCCTCCTCTGGGCATCGATCCCAGGACCTTCTGTTTACAAAACAGATGCACTACCGACTGTGCTAAAAAGGCTGTGGAGTTTCCTCCGTTTGTTTTGCGGACGTCTGTCTTAAAATCTATTTTTACTTACAAATGGCAGCTCCCGCACCGAATCCGCCTCGTGAGGATCCATTCACACAAGCCGAATGGGACGCTGGTTGCCTTGCGGCACGTAATGCAATGGGTGTTGCCGTATGGAACACTGCGTCGCCTCGTGCTCGTGCAATACAGTGTCAAATTCGCGCTATACACGCACCTCCTCCTCGCCCTGCTCTTGCTCCCCGACCTCCGCCGCCTCCGCCGCCTCGCCCGCGTGGTGCGCTTCCTCCTGTTCGGGGTCCTCCTGGTGGCGAAGCTGGGGCTGGACGCTCGCGACGCCGCAAACTGAAGAAGGGTAAGAAGACCCGCAAGACCCGCCGCCACACCCGGCGCGCTTATTTTTGATTGCCTACTATAATGGCTGAAGTCGTCCCACCGGAACCACCACGTGAGGAACCATTCACTCCTGCCGAATGGACTGCTGCATACAATACAGCAGTTCGTCTGTCCCGACGAATGTATATCAATCCTGCTTTGGCAAGTGACGAAGGAAGAGATAACCCGGATGGTTGGCGCCGAGGTCAAATTCTTATGAGAGCCATGCGAATCATGGACAGGGACTTCGGCCCGGGCGAATACGAACGCCGAATTGGTAGCCCGCCTCCTGGAGGTTCGCCGGGTGGTGGCTCAAAGCTCCGATCCACCCTCAAGTCGCGACGCCGCAAACTGAAGAAGGGTAACAAGAAGAGCAGTCGCCGCGCCCATTAGAAAGTAATCGGCAATGTCCGTTTCTTCATAGTCAAAGTCAAAGCCAAAGGTCATTTACTCTTTCATATACACAATGGAAGTAAATCTCACACATCCCGAACTCGCCGAAATCACAAATGCAACACTTCCCGCTGCGTCCCTTGATGCTCTCAAGAGTATGCGCACCGAGATGTGTTCCTCTACATCTGATTTTTCACTGCAAAGCCATCAAAAGTTTCTACGCCGTGTCTTGTCCCCGGATGCTCCCACACGCAGTTTGTTGATGGTCCACGGAACAGGTGTTGGCAAGACATGTACGGCAATTCAAATCGCCGAAGAGTTCATTCTGCGTCCCGAGTACCAGGACAAGAAGGTTATGGTTCTTGCCAGTCCCGCTGTTCAAGAGAACTTTCACACAGAATTGTTTGACATGAGTCGTGTCTCGCTCGATGAAACATCCGGTGTATTGTCCTCGCACCAATGCACTGGCCGCCGGTATCTTGATGTCTTGCTGCGCGCTGATTCGGAACCCAAACATTGGAGAGACCAGGCAGTGCGCGATCGTCTGTCCAAGATGGCCCGGAAACTCATTGATGAGTTTTACGAATTTTCCGGATATGCAACCTTTGGAGACTTGATCAATGAGAATGCCAATGACGAAGAATGGATTCATCGGAATTTCGACAATCGTCTTATCTTGCTGGACGAAGCGCACAATATCCGTCGCAAGACCGGTATGTCATACACAGAAAAGGCAATCAGTAGTGGTATCGAGACGTTGGTTAAGACGGCAAAGGGTCTAGTTCTAGTCTTGATGACCGCCACCCCAATGTTCGACAGCTTTGAAGAAATCGTATATTACATGAACCTTTTTGGATGGAACGACCGAAGTCTGTCTCTCTCAAGCGAAATCAAAGTAGCAGACATTTTCAATCCGGATGGCACCTTGAAACCCGAGTCGGAAGAAAGGTTCCGTGATTGGGTTCAGAAATCAGTTTCATTCGTTCGTGGCGAGAATCCCTTCACATTCCCGTTTCGTCTGCCTGCACCGAACCTTGCAGCCCAGGATCGTACTACGAGCTTTACAGGCGCACCCATCTCTCCCGAAACGCGCATGAAGTTTCTTTCACTTGTTGCATGTCAGGCGTCGGGTGATCAATTAAAAGTCTTGAATGCAAGTGCTGGAAAGGACGATGAAGAAGCCGAAGAGGATGACAAACAGTCTGCCTTGCTTTTGCCGACAGTTGCCGTTCTTCCCGGGAACAAGCCATTTCGTGAACATTTCCAAAAGGAAGGGAACCAGTATGCATACACCAAGGAACCCTTCTTGACACCTGACAAGCTTCCTGGAGTTTCAGCCAAATTCGCAAAGGTCATTGAAACGATTCGTAACTCCAAAGGACCCGTGATTGTGTACTCGAACTACGTCGAGATGGGTGCACGACTCTTTGCCATGACATTGGAAGAATCTGGATTTCGGCCAGCACAAGGTGGACAAACTTTATTAAAGACACCGACAACCCCGAAGGATGCAAAATCCGGATTCTATTGTTTGCTCACTTCGGAAGTTTCAGATCCTGAAACTGAATCGTTGCTTGCACTCGCTCGTAGTTCGGAAAACAAGGATGGATCTAAAGTTCGCGTCGTCATTGCTACACGTCGTATTTCCGAAGGAGTCAACTTCCGCTTTATCCGGCAACTGCACGTCCTTGATCCGTGGTGGAACAATAGTCGTATCGAGCAAGTTGTGGGCCGTGCCCTGCGCACATGCAGTCACGCCCTGCTTCCATTCCCCGATCAAAACTGCACAGTGTACCTTCATGTTGTCCGCACAGACAAGCAGCGTGAATGTTTTGATGAATATACGTACCGCACCAAAGTTGAAGTCAAGGCAGTCAAGATTGCGCGCGTACGTGCTATCTTGGCAGAATCCGCAATGGACTGCCCCTTGCAAGCCAGTTTGAACACGTTACCTCCTGCATGGATGGAACTCGAGGTTCCACAAATCAGGTCTGAAAACAATGAGGATGTCACGTACCGTCTCAAGGGAATGTTAGCACCCACCTTTGCAGAAAACGTAGAGGACTTGCAGTGTCGTATCCGCGAATCGGCTCCAGAGGATGACTATGTGCGTCCGTATTCGACATACCAAGACTTGCGCGACGAAGCCTTGAATACCTTGTCTAAACTCTTCCTGTCCAAACCGATCTGGGAACGCGATGAACTCGTGAAGAAGATGGGATTGCCGAAAGACGTCGTACTCTTCACCTTGAAAAACGCAATGAAGAATGCCTTCCGGTTCAAGGATTCGTTTGGACGTCCTAGTTTGATCGAGTCGCGTGGAACCTTGTACGCGCTTGAACCTGTGGGCTTGACCAATGGAACCTTGGTTGAACGCACGACCCTGCCTCCGACACGTGCAGATGTTCCGTTACCATTTGTCGAACAAGAAGTCAAGGCTCCTGTTGATGTGCCGGACATTGATGAGATTCGTAAGGCTCACGAGTTCCCGGCCGGCGTGTCGCAGTTTTCCGAAACTGTCTTGAACGGTTACATCTTTGACCACGTCTTTACACCGGAACAACGATTGGCGTACTTGAAATCCGGTAACCCACTGCAGTTCCGTTCGCGTATCGCAGTTGCCGACACGAACATCTTGGTCCTGGGCAATGGTGTCTATGAGCCCCCAGAAGAACCGATTGGCGATGATCGTACTCGCGTTCTGGAATGGATCGAGGGACGTAAGAAGGATTATGCGGACCACAAGGATGATTTGGTCGCCACCATGCGTGGTGGTAAATTTGGAATTGGACGTTTCGAACTCAAGGAGGGTGTGCCGACTCGTGTGGCAGGTACAAGACGCGATATTCCAATTACGTGCGGAACAGGTTCCAATAAGAAACCCGAAGTTCTTGCCTTGGCCAAGTATTTGGACAAGCGTGGCGTAGGTGTCCCTGAAGCGAGTGCGAAAAAGAGCAGCGTGGAATGGTGTTTGTTTACGGAACTCTTTGCGCGTGAACAACAGGAACTTGCAGAACCAAAGATTCGTTGGTACACGCCTGAAGAAATCGATGTCGTTCTGGCATCTGGAAAAACGTAAAGACAAAAGACAAGCTAACGGACTACAATGAATCCTGATAGCCTCTTTGAACGTCGTGAACTCACGCGCTCGGTCCATATCACTGCTCCGAACATTCAGCGCAACATCGATGTCAGCCTTCTTGCCCAGCTTCGCATGAAGTATGAGGGCATTTGCATCCCCGAAGGGTACGTGCGTCCGCGCAGTGTGCTCGTTATCGAGCATTCACTTGGTCGAATCAATCTGATCAAGGGCGGCGTGGACTACACGGTCAAGTTTCAGGTGGATATGTGCTTGCCGCACCCGGGTCAGGTGTTCCGCGCACTTGTGTCGACGACAAGCAAGATTGGTCTGCACGCAGAAGTGTCACCGCTCAAGGTCTTGCTACCTCGTGATTTGCATCTCGCTAATGCAGAGTTTGAAGCAGTCAAGGAGGGACAGGAGATTGAGTTCGAGGTGGTGGGATGTCGGTTCCAGCAAGGCGACGAGTCCATCATTGTTCTCGGAACACTCAAGACGGCAATCCAGGCCGAGGGTCCTCAAGAGGTGAAGGAGGCGCCCAAGACGGACGTTCCGGTTCTCGATGTCCCAACTGGCGAAGCACAAACTGAAAAGAAGGTCGTGGTCCCGCTCGAGCAGACCAAGCCTGAAAAGAGGAAGCGGGGTGTTATTCCAACTGGAAAAACAAATGCTGCTGCAATATAAAAGATGGATCTCAACGTTATCATCCCCGTTCTGCTGTTTGTTCTCCTGTCTCCGGGCATTCTCCTGTCCCTGCCGCCGGGCCAGCCCCTCACCGTCCAGGTCGTGACGCACGCGGCTGTTTTTGGCCTCGTGTACTACGGGCTGCGGAAGGTCTTTCCTCAATATTATTAATCTCTTACACAAATGAACCGCGCTCGCAAGGACCGACTGCGCGAAAACCTCGACCGCCTTGACGTTAACGAACATGCCCAAGTGTTTCAGATTATCAAGAAATATACAGACAAGTACACCAAGACCGAAACAGGTGTTTTGGTGTCATCGGAAACACTTCCGGACACGTGCCTACTTGAGATGGAAACACTCGTTACTTTTTATTTGGATCAGCACTCTCAAATGGATGCGGATGAAGTGAAGCGAAATCTTGTCAAAAACGGACAAACCTAATCCATAGAAAGTATAATAGCATCCAGAATGCTTTCGTCAATCCAGACCCCTTTGAAGGAGTTGGTGTTGATTGTTTCCAAAGATTCCAAAGTTGAACTCGAATGCAAGGTACTCGCACGTGACATTACAACCAAGGATGCGGCCGATCGCATCTCCAAGGCAATGTGGGGAACTCCCAAGGAGTCGAACACGGCTAATTTCGCTTACCCGGACGGTCTTCGCGTAGTGGTGGACGGAGCCCCTGCCATTCACAAGGTTTGCATGACCAACAGCTTCCGCGGAGTCCCACTCACAGTTGAACGCAAGACACGCCACCCCAAGGGAGATCTCGAAGTCGCAGATTATTCCCTCAAGTTCACTATGCGCATCGAGGACGATGTGCGCAAGGACTTTAGTGGCTCGCCCATGGATCCTGTGTCGCATGTCCGCATTCTCAATCGCAGATCATGGATGACCCCCGACGGGATCTTGCGGGTCGACTTCTCCATGGTCAAGTCCAAGGCACAGTGGATGAAGAGCTTTTCAGACATTCTCAAGCAAACTCCAATCTATGAGCTGGAAATCGAGCTCGTGGATCACAAGGCGGCACCTGCACTTGTCGTTCAGTCCTTTGAGCAGACCTTGACTACCATTCTGCGCGCCTTCCAACAGACATCCTTTGTTCTGCCTCGGTCGGACATTCAGCGCTACGGACTCGAGTTTGACAAGATGGGAATTCGCTTCGTGAACCCAGTGACGATGGAGCGCAGGCACGTTCGCTCTGACCGTCCTCACTCGATCCTCAAGGGCTACACAGTGACAAACAAGGCAGATGGTGAGCGGGCCTTTCTCGTGGTGATGAAGGACCGCCGGCTGCTGATGATTCGCCCGAACGGAAACCTCCAATGGACCGGATTCACGGCGACCAAGGATGTGCATGTAGGCGACACGATGGACGGCGAGTATCTTTCGGGTCTGAATTTGTTCTGTATCTTTGATGCCTATGTGTTCCGAGGCAAGGATGTGCGCATGCTGCCCTTGATGACCACAGATGAGGATGTGATGGAGCGCCCTACCCTGTCTCGCCTGGGATGCACGCGAGAGTTTGTCAAGGACATTGCCACAGATTTCGTAGAGGGTTCTGGCGACCGCCCGTTCCGCATCGAGACCAAGATGTTCCTTGCCGGAGATGGGCTGGGGATGGAAGAGTCGATTGCCAAGCTGCTGGACACCAAGTTCGAGTATGGTACGGATGGATTGATCTTTACGCCTCGCTCTTCCCCTGTGGCACCTGTTGCAGATCGTAAGGGAAACACGTGGCTGCGAGTCTACAAGTGGAAGCCTGCATCCCAGAACAGCATTGACTTTCTCCTCAAGTACAAGCCTGGCGAATCGTATGATCCGGTCTTGAAGTCTAGAGTGTTCAAGGGACTCTTGTTCGTATCACGGAACCGCGATTCAGATATCGTGTACCCGTGCGAGACCTTGACGGGCGAGTACGTTCCACCCGCACTTCCCCAGGATCTCCAGCGTATTGCCGAAGTTCGCGATCGTGTACCCTCTGCCTTTCAGCCAAGTGCGCCGCGCGCACCAACTGCAAACGAGATCTTGCTGACGTTGAATGCCGGGGGGACACCTGTGGACGAGACGGGAACTCGCATCGAGGACAATACCATCGTGGAGTGTGCGTACGATGTGGACAAGCAGCGGTGGTCTGTGATGCGGACCCGGTATGACAAGACCTTCCAGTACCGCAAGGGTGAGCCGCAGTTTGGCAATGACTCTGCAGTGGCCGACTCGATTTGGACCAATATCCACGTGCCGATTACCGATGACATGATCCGGACATGCGTATCCTCGCCTCCGGACGATACATTTGAAGATGACCAGTATTACCGGGACAATCTCGATTCGCGCGACAGGATCCTGCGGGATGTGTACTCGTTTCACAACAAGATCAAGGACCAGCTGTTCAAGACGTGTGTGAAGCAGTCCGATACGCTGCTCGAGCTTGCCATGGGACGTGGCGGTGATATGCTCAAGTGGAAGCGGTCCAAGCCGTCTCGTGTTGTCGGGTTTGATTTGAGTCAGTCGAACTTGACGTCACCGAAGCAAGGTGCGTGTGTTCGGTATCTCGGCGAACGGGCCAAGAATCCGTTGGATACCATGCCGCCCGTCCTGTACATCCAGGGCGACATGACACAGTCCCTCTTTAGCATGGATAACCGGTATGTGCACATTTTGAATGGCCAGGAGGCGGCACCGACCAAGTACCTGGAACAGTTTTCCGGGCTCACCGAGTTTGATGCCACTTCGTGCCAGTTCGCCCTGCACTATGCGTGCACGTCTGAAGAGACATTCCGTACCTTTGCCGAGAACTTGAGCCACTGCCGCTCGGTCTTCTTTGGAACATGCTTGGATGGGGCAGCCGTGTACTCCTTCCTCTTTGGCAAGCCGAGCCACGTGTTCCGGTCGGGAGGGCAGATTTTCGGAGAGTTCGTGAAGGAGTATTCGGACACGGATGCATGGCAGGAAGAGTTTGGACAAATGATGCGCGTGCAGCTGGAGAGCTTTGAAGTGCCTGTCAAGGAGGCACTGGTTCCATTTGGTAAGGTGACCGAGATCCTCCGTGAAGTTGGGTTTGAACTCGAGTCTTCGCAATTGTTCTCGGAGTGGTACACGCAGCTCTCGGCTGGACTCACCCAGGACCAGCAGACATTCTCGTTTCTGCATCGCAGTTTCGTATTCCGGCGCACCAAGAAGGAGGCGCCCAAGGAAGAGGAGCAGGTACTTGAACTCCCAACCTTGTCCGCCGAGATTCCAGAGGCACCGAAGAAGGTGATTAAGCGCAAGAGGGGGGTGGTTGCAGCCGAAGTCAAGGCTCTGCCGGATCCGGTCTTCTTCTTTGGAGCTGACGAGAGCAAGGGTGAGAACCGGTACCTGTCGAACATGTACGTGGCACCGTTTGAAATTGACGGCATCACCTTCCCGACTGTCGAGCACTATTTCCAGTGGTCCAAGGCCAAGATGATGGGCGATGAGGATATTGCCTCCAAGATCATGACGGCACCCAAGGGCAAGGCGCAAGTGGAGCCCAAGTCCGTCAAGGCCTACGGGCGCAAGGTCAAGAACTTCAATGCAGCCCAGTGGGATGAGAAGAAGGATGAGATTATGTCCAAGGCAGTGCGGGCCAAGTTTGTGAATCCGGCAAACAAGTTGATTCTCGAGAAGCTGTTAGCAACTGGAACGCGTCCACTGGCAGAGGCCAATCCACGCGACAAGTATTGGGGTATCGGCACATCGGCGGATACGGACATTGCAAAGGATCCGTCCAAGTGGAAGGGACTGAACAAGCTGGGCAAGACGTTGGAGGCAGTGCGGAAGGAGTTAGCGCCCGAGGCGGCACCGGAGGCCGGACCGTCCAATGCAGCGGCGGCACCGGCAGGGCTCCCGGTTTAAAGAAAGGGGGGGACATAGGAGTAGGGCAGTAACCCTCATCTCCTGTATCGTCTAGCGGTTAGGATAGGGCTC
>Ga0187843_10001300_pt1 | contig 16012 bp, 12 predicted proteins | sample SpaLakP09_SKY_43_FD_134516 | JGI IMG/M metagenome (GOLD analysis project Ga0187843, IMG submission 134516) | Oligotrophic lake water microbial communities from Sparkling Lake, Wisconsin, USA - SP09_SKY_43 | ecosystem: Environmental > Aquatic > Freshwater > Lake | place: USA: Sparkling Lake...
ATTTGCCGAATGCTGGCGCGGCATCGAGGAAGCGTCGTTGGCGGCCGGTTATTCGCTGATGCTGGTGACCAGCAACTACGACCCCGCGCGCGAACGGGAGCGTGTCGAGTACCTGCTGCGCCAGCATTCGGCAAATACGGCGTTGTCCAGCGTGGGCAGCATCACGCCGATGATGCGGGTCTGTTGTGCGCGCAGCTTGGCGCCCAGCAGGTTGGGACGGAACGACAGCCGCCGCGCGGCTTCATGCACGCGTTGTGCCGTGGCTTCGCGTACCAGTTGCGGATGACTGAACACGCGTGAGGCCGTCGCCAGCGACACCTTGGCCGCCAGCGCCACATCGGCGAGCGTCACGCCGTGCCCGGGTTCGGCAGATGCCAGGCGGGGCGACAATGCGGCGCGGCGGTGTGGGGGCATGCATTCCTCTCTGACGGGGCATTTCAGATGAAAACGTTTTCATTGAAGTGCCGAAAAAGCCGGCGTCAAGGAATTTCTTTTGCTGCATCGCCGCATTTATCGGCGTATACAGCGCATGTTCCGGCGCCGGTCATCGTTGGCGCATTCTCACGCGCGCTTGTGACCGGACGATGACAGGGGGTGAGGGCCGCGCCAGGCGGCCCGATGTCGCATTACTTTGCGCCAGTCCTGGGCGCGGCGCTGAAAGTCTTGTTGGCGATCTTCCAGACGCCGTCGATCTGTAGCAGGTTCATGTAGTCGGTGAAGACCACCTCGGGGTAATCGAGCACGACCTTTGCCGTGGCGGCATTGCCCACGACATCGAAGCTGGCGATATGGCGCTTGCGTTGCGCTTCGTCGGGCTGCGGCTGGCCCTGAAAACGCGTGGCGAATTCGTCGACGGTCAACGAATGCAGCGCGCCATCGCGGAACGAAATGATCCGCGCATCGGCATGAAAGGCCTGCCGAATGTATTCGGCCTTGCCGGTGCGGTGACCGGCCAGATAGTTCTCTATCGGCTCCAGTGCGGGAATCTGCTGCGAATTCAGCGCGGAGGGCGTCTGCTCTGGCGCGGTGTGGTTGCTCATGGTGTCTCCTGTGAATTGGCTGAAACGGGACCGGACCGGCATCCCGCGGCTGATTATTGTATCCGTAATTTGTATGCAAAAAAGAAGGGATGTCACGGCTAGCCGGATCCGTTGCACGGCGCGATCGCCGGCGGTGCACTCGTCGCAGAAAGTTTTGGTAACAGAGTTGGAGTGCAAACGGTCAACCATCCGTGGCGTGGTGCGTCAAACCGGCATCCGCATGCAACGCCAAAGGATGTCATGGACGAACGACCGTTTTACGCGCGATGGCGGCAAGCCGTTTTCCTGCGCCCGGCGTTGGCCGGGCTGCTGACTATCGCCGCGCTGCTGTCCGCCTGCGCGCAAGCGCCGCAAACGACGGCGCCGGGCCGGTTGTCCACGACCGATCTTCGCTGGCTCAATACCGTGAGCTTTGGTGCGGACCAGGCCAGCGTGAAGCGGTTGCAGGCAATCGGCCGGCAGCGCTACCTGGAGGAGCAATTGGCGATGCCGCTGGCAGATCCGCCGCCGCTGGCCGCAATGATCGCCGCGCTGCCGGCCAGTCAGGGCGACGCGGTACAGCGCATGCAGGCGCTGCGCGAGGAACGCCAGCGTATCAACGCTCTGCCCGACGATGCTGCAAAGCTGCAGGCGCGCGAGGCGCTGAACCGCCAGGGCCGCGAACTGGTTGTCGATATTTCACGCCGACACCTGTTGCGCGCGCTGTATTCCCCGGCCCAACTGCGCGCGCAGATGACATGGTTCTGGATGAACCACTTCAACGTTTATGCGGCGAAAGGACAGGTGCGCTACAGCTTGGCCGATTACGAGGAACAGGCGATACGGCCGCATGCGCTGGGCAAATTCCGCGATCTGCTGATGGCCACGGTGACGTCGCCAGCCATGCTCGAGTATCTGGACAACGCGCAAAGCGCGGTCAATCGCGTCAATGAAAACTACGCGCGCGAATTGATGGAGCTGCACACGCTGGGCGTATCGGGCGGCGCCAGCGGATCGCGCTACACGCAACAGGACGTGCAGGAACTGGCGCGCGTGCTGACCGGCGTGGGCGTGAACCTGCGCGGCGAGCCGCCCAGGCTGGCCGGCCCGCGCGCTGCGCTGTATCGCAGCAACGGTCTGTTCGAATTCAATCCGAATCGCCACGACTTCGCGCCCAAGACACTCCTCGGCCACGTTATCCAGCCCCGCGGCTTTGCCGAAGTGGAGCAGGCCGTCGACATCCTCGCGCGCGATCCCGCCACGGCGCGCTTTCTGTCGACCAAACTGGCCACGTACTTCGTTTCCGACAACCCGCCCGCGTCCCTGATCGACCGCATGGCCGCGACGTACACCCGTACCGACGGCGACATCGGGGCGGTGCTGACCACGCTGTTCCTGTCCCGCACGTTCGATGCGGCAGCCGGCAGCGAGGCGCGCAAGTTCAAGGATCCGATGGTGTTCGTCGTGTCGTCGATGCGGCTGGCCTATGACGGACGGACGGTGTCCAACCTGCGTCCGGTGATCAATTGGCTCAATCAGCTCGGTGAGCCGCTTTACGGCCATGTTGCGCCGGACGGGTATCCGTCGATGGAAAGCGCGTGGGCCAGTTCTGGCCAACTGGTCAAGCGCTTCGAGATTGCACGGGCCATCGGCAACGGGCCGGCAGGATTGTTCGCGGGCGACGATGGGCAGCCAACGCAGCAACGCGGCTTTCCGATGCCGAATAACCGCATGTTCTACGACACCATGGAAGGCACGCTTGGTCCCGCCACGCGTCAAGCGCTGGCACAGACCGCATCGCAACAGGAATGGAACGCGGTATTGCTGAGTTCGCCCGAATGGATGCAGCGCTGACCGACGGCATTGCCGTCTTTACCACCGCTGCCGCAATCACCGAGATTGGCGGATATGCCTGCCAAGGAGCAAGACATGAATCGACGTAACTGGCTCAGGACGATGACTGGCGCGGGGCTGGCGATGACGCTGCCGACGGTGACGTCGCGCGTATTCGCGCTGCCCGCGCAGGCGGACGCGCGCTTTCTGCTGGTATTTCTTCGCGGTGGCTATGATGCCGCCAATGTGCTGGTGCCGTCGGCCAGCGATTTCTATTACGCGGCGCGGCCCAACATCGCCATTCGCCGCCCCGTTGCGGACGGTGCCACGCCGGACCCGGCGGCCGCGCTTGCGCTGGGCGCCGATGGCTGGGCGCTGCATCCGGCGCTGGGCGCGACCATGCTGCCGATGTGGCAGCAGAAGCAGCTCGCGTTCATCCCGTTTGCCGGCACCAGCGACATGTCGCGCAGCCATTTCGAGACGCAGGACGGCATCGAAGCAGGCCTGGCGGGCGATGGCCATGCCGGGGCGCCGCACGGCGGAGGATTTCTGAACCGGCTGACGCAGGCGATGGGCGGCGAGGCGGCCCCGGTGGCGTTTACCGATGGCCTGCCGATGGTGCTGTCAGGCGCAGCCAACGTGCCCAACGTGTCGCTCAAGGGCACCGGTCGCACGCCGTTCGACGCGCGCCAGACGCAGGCGCTGGCGCAGATGTACAAGGGCACGCGCTTTGAATCGCTGATCGCGGAAGGCTTCGATCTGCGCCAGACGGTTGCCGAGCAGGCCGACGCGATGCGCCAGCATGAAGCCGCAATGCAGTCCGCGGGCGGCGATTCCATGGCCGGGCGTATGCAGGAGATGCAGGCGGCCAACCGTCGCGCGCTTAGCGCGCGCGGGTTCGAGCAGGAGGCGCGGCGCATGGCCGGGCTGATGCGCGACAGGTTCAATATCGGCTTTATCGACGTCGGCGGCTGGGACACGCACGTCAACCAGGGCGGCGCCCAGGGTCAATTGGCCAACCTTCTGGACAATCTTGGACGCGGCATCGCAGCCTTCGCCGAGCAGATGGGGCCGGCGTGGCGCAACACGACGGTCGTGGCGATTTCCGAATTCGGCCGCACGTTCCGCGAGAACGGCACGCGCGGCACCGATCATGGACATGGCACGGTGTACTGGGTGGCGGGCGGCAACGTTCGCGGCGGCCGCATGGTGGGCGAGCAGGTGGCGGCGTCGCAGTCCACGCTCAATCAGAACCGCGATTACCCGGTGCTGAACGATTACCGCGCGGTGCTTGGCGGCGTGTTCCGCAGGCTCTACGGGCTGGACGGCAGCCAGGTGGCGCAGGTATTTCCCGGCAGCCAGCCGCGCGACATCGGGCTGGTGTGAGGGCGGGCCCGGCGCCGTAAGGGGAGGACGGACAACGGGCAATGCCCTACCAAAGCAGTACGCAGCGGTGCTCAAGTCACGCGGTGTTGGTGTCGTTATCCACTGTGGGAGTGGCATTTGCCCACAGCGTGATCCGTACACGATTCATAGCCAGTTTGAGTGCAAGCCTTGTCGCGACCCTTGACGCCATCCATTGCCGATTGCCTCGAACAACAACTGCTGCGGCCGGTGTTCCAGCCGATCGGCTCGCTCTGCACGGGCGAGGTGTTCGGCTATGAGGCCCTGATCCGAGGCCCCGCGGGAACGCCGCTGGAAAGCCCTATCGCGTTGTTTGCGGAAGCGATGCGCGTCGGGCTGATGGTGCCATTGGAACGGCTGGCCGCGCGTATCTCGATCCGGGTGTTCATGCAGTCCGGCCTGCCCGGCAAGCTGTTCCTGAACTACAGCGCCGATTCGTTGCGCGCCATCGAGGATAGTCGCGATGACGTGCGGCAATTCCTGCAGGAGCAGGGCCTGCCATCGGACCGCATCGTGCTGGAGCTGACCGAACAGGCGCCGCTGGGCGCGCTGGAATCGCTGGCCAAGGCGGTGTTTTCGATCCGCAGCCGCGGCTCGCAGTTCGCACTCGACGACTACGGCACCGGCCACGCCAGCCTGGGGCAGTGGATCGCACTGCAGCCCGACTACGTGAAGATTGCACGCGTGATCATCGACGGCGTGGCGTCGTCGGATTTCCAGCGCGAAGCGCTGCAGGCGGTTTGCAAGCTCGCACAGAGCGCAGGCACGCGCCTGATCGCAGAAGGTATCGAGCGCGAGGACGACCTGATCGTCTGCCGCGACCTCGGTATCGACTTTGCCCAAGGCTACCTGCTGGCCCGCCCGTCTTCGCAACCACCGCTCGTTCTCTCCGAAGCATCGCTGCGCGCACTGCACCGCGGCCGGCTGCGGCTGGCCAACTAGCTGGATTTTTTTGCCGCTGCGCAGCCGCGGCAGATGCCAACGCCCGCGACGTGACGGCTTGCGTCGCGTCCGTGCGTGTCATGCTGCCGAGCAGTCAGCGCACCGGCGAAGCGTCGACGCCCGACGCCGCGCCACCGGTGGTGGATGCCGATGTCGGCGCGGATGGGGCACTGAACGCGGGCGTGGGTGCGGACGACGGTTCGGCAAGTGCCGGTGCCGACGCGCCGCCCGATCCCGCCTCCGCTGCCGGCGGCGCCGCCTCCACGACTTCGCCGGGATCCAGGGCCATACCGTTGTCCGGTGAGGGTGCGGGCGACGATGCGGGGGGCAGGGCTTCGGTATCAGTCGATGGCAGTGCCGGACGGCGGGGCGCCGGGCGCGGCGCAGGCGCGGCGTCTTCCTGCTTGCCCGATGCCACCAGTCGCTGATACCAGCCGCGCACGGTGTCGGTGATGCCCGAGTACCAGCTCTTTTCGTCGACCTCCGCAAAGCGCGCGCGTCCATCGACAATGCGGGCGCGGATTGCGCGCTGGTAGAAATCGCCGACGATAGGCAGCGCGCTGTGTGCGCCTTGTCCCCAGTAGTCGCTGCGCAGCGTCACGCGCGCATCGTTGAAGCCCACCCATGCGCCGGCCACCAGTTGCGGATGCATCAGGATGAACCAGCCATCCGCGTTGTCCTGTGTGGTGCCGGTCTTGCCGGCGACGTCGGCGCGGATGCCGAAGCGCGTGCGGATGGCCGTGCCGGTGCCGCGGTCGATCACATCGCGCATCACGTCCAGCAGCGTGTCGTTGGCGGTGGCCGACAGCGCGCGCTCCGGCGTTGGGGGGCGGAACTGCACGAGCACCCGGCCGTCGCGGTCCTCGATGCGCGTGATCATGGACGGCGCGATGTACTGGCCGCCGTTGGCGATCGTGCCGTAGGCGCTGACCATTTCCTTGAGCGTGACCGGGCTGGTGCCCAGCGCCAGCGACGGCACTTCGTCGAGCTTGCTGTCGCGCACGCCCATCGCGCGTGCCAGCCGCGCCACGCGGGCCACGCCGACGTTCTGCACCAGTTGCGCGGTGATGGTGTTCTTCGAATACACGAGGCCGTCGCGCAGGCTCAGTGCGCGCCCCGTCGCCGGGGATTCGTCCGTGGGACGCCAGATCTCGCCGCCTGGCAGCTTCATTTCCACGGGCTGGTCGATATACGTCTCGTCCGGGCTCGTGCCTTGCGCAAACGCCGCGCCGTAGACGAACGGCTTGAACGTGGAGCCCGGTTGGCGGCGCGCCTGCGCCACGTGATCGAAGGCATCCACGGTGAAGTCGCGGCTACCCACCCACGCGCGGATCTCGCCCGAAGTGGGATCCATCGCCATGAATCCGGCCTGCACGCGGGTCTTCTGCTGGCGCAGGTTCTGCATGAACGTGTTGTCGCGCATCAGCTTCGACAGCGCGTCGTCCTCAGTCTGTCCGGCGGCTACGGCTGCGCGGAATTCGGCGCTCTCGCGCACGAAAGCCTGCACCAGTGCGCGGCTTTCGGCCCAGCCCGCGCGCGGCGCCCATGCCGCGTTGGCGATCGACTGCAGCTGGTTGCCCTGCCGTGCCAGCGCCTGGGTGGCCATCGCCTGCAGGCGCGAGTCGATCGTGGTGTGCACCACCAACCCGTCGGTGTAGAGGTTGTAGTCGTTGCGGTCGGCCCAGGCGATCAGCCACTTGCGCAGTTGCTGCGCGAAATGCGGCGCGGGGCCGGGTGCCTCGATCTGCCGTTCGAAATCGATGCGCAGCGGGCGCTTTTTGAGCGTCTCGAATTTCGCCGCATCGAGCTTGCCGTACTTGACCATCTGCGCCAGCACGATATTGCGGCGGTCCAGCGCACGCTGCGGGTTCAGCACCGGGTTGTAGTAGCTGTTGCCCTTGAGCATGCCGATCAGCGTGGCGGCTTCCAGCACGTCGAGCTTGTCGGCGGACTTGTCGAAGTACGTGCGCGCGGCCATCTCGATGCCGAACGCGTTGTACAGGAACGGCACCGTATTGAGATATGTCTCGAGGATTTCGTCCTTCGAGTACAGCGCCTCGATCTTCAGCGCGGTAATCGCCTCCTTGAGCTTGCGCGTCATGGTGGGCGCACGGCCGATCTCGTCCGGATAGCGGTTGCGCGCCAGTTGCTGGGTGATGGTGGAGCCGCCCTGGCGGTCGCCCGAAAACGTATGCAGCGCAGCTGAGGCGGTGCGTCGCCAGTCGAGCCCGTAATGCTGGTAGAAGCGGTGATCCTCGGTGGCGATCAGCGCGTTGACCACGTTGGGCGAGATATCGGCCAGCTTCACCCAGTCGCGATTGGCCCAACGGTAGACCGCCAGTTCCTTGCCGTCGGCCGACAACACCTGCGCGGGCTGTTCGGACTTGGCTTTGCGGATGTCGCTGATGCCAGGCGTGAACGGAATCAGCAGCAACACATAGAGTGCGAACAGCGCCGGCACGGCGGCAAGCGCCAGCAGCGCCGTGCGGCGGGTTGGGCGCTTGGGGCGCGGCAGGCGGCGCAGATGCTGGCGCAGCAGGGCTAGCCGTGGGGCGAGGTCGGTCTTGTAATCCAGGCGCATTGATGCGGGCAGGGCAGGTCCGGTGCAGCGCCGTCACGGACCTGTCAAATGCCGTTCACAGAAAAGTGTGCATCCTACCAAAACCGGGATCGGGAAAACCCGCATTCGATTCCGCATTTTTACAACGACCCCACCAAGGTGGGGCGTGCCTGCCCGGCATTGCGGACGTGCCGACACATGGATTTCATATTTCACTGAAACAATTCGCCTGCGCTCAACGGTCACCGTTTCGGAAAATGACAGTACGCCATGCAGCGTCGAGTTCCGGAATTGGGGCGGGGGAAGCATCTCAATGTCTTAACAAAACGAGAAATTACAGTGAAGAAAGCTCTATTTGCCCTGGCGGCAGCGGGTACCTGCGCCATTTCCGGCGTGGCGTCGGCACAAACCGCCTCCACCGTGACGCTGTACGGCATCGCCGATGCTGGCGTCGAATTCGCCACCCATACGCCTGGCGGCAACGGCGGCACGGTAGCCCGTGTAAGTTCGGGCAACATGTCCGGCTCGCGCTGGGGCCTGCGCGGCACCGAAGACCTCGGCGCCGGCCTGAAGGCGATCTTCACGCTGGAATCGGGCTTCGACATCGATACCGGCACCTCGGGCCAGGGCAATCGCCTGTTTGGCCGCCAGGCCTTCGTCGGTCTGCAGGGCACGTTCGGCGCAGTGACGCTGGGCCGTCAGCAGAACTCGCTGTATGACCTGTTCGGCGCCTATGACCCGATGGGCGTCGGTCCGAAGTACTCGCTGAACAGTGTCGATTCGGGCTTCAACGGCCGTGCCGATAACGCCATCAAGTACACCGGCAAGTTCGGTGGCCTGACCGCCACGACGTTCTACAGCACGGGCCGCGATTCGACCGTCGCCGGCAGCACCGAAGTGCCGGGCAACTACAAGATCGGCCGCAACTTCGGCGCGGGCCTGGCCTACAACGCGGGCGCCTTCTCGATCGGCACCGCGTACGACCAGTACCAGGGCAATATCGCCGCCACCGACGACCGCGCCGTCAAGCGCCTGGCCTTCGGCGGTTCGTACGACTTCGGCGTGGCCAAGGTGTTTGCCGGCTACCGCTGGATGCGCGACGACGGCGTTGCCACGGCAGCCACCGCATCGACGCGCAACAACGTGTATTGGCTGGGTGGCCTGTATCGCGTGACGCCGGCGCTGTCGCTGACCGGCGCGGCTTACTACACCGATACGCACAACAGCAACAACGATCCGTGGATGTTCGTGCTGTCGGCCGACTACTCGTTCTCGAAGCGTACCGACGCCTATCTGAACCTGGGCTACGTGCGTAACAAGGGCACGTCGGCACTGGGCCTGAACGGTTCGGGCACGGCCGTGGCCGGCGCCAACCAGACCGGCGCGATCGTCGGCATCCGTCACCGCTTCTAAAGCAGGAGACACTGGCAGACGGGGCCTTTCCCCCCGCACCTGCCGGATAATAAAACGCCCCTCACCCGGCTTGGCGGGACGAGGGGCGTTCTGCATTGGAAAACCGGATGGCGCGCCGGGGCGCGCGGTGGCTTCAGGCGTTGGGCTGGGCGTTGCTGGCGTCGCCGCTGCGCAGGCGTTCCAGCGCGCGCGTCAGCAGCGCGCCTTCTTCGGCATCGGTGGTGGTGTGCAGCATCTGCGCGGCATGATGCAGGCGTTCCTTGTCAGGCGCGCTGATGCGCTCCGCGGCATCAAGCAGATCGAGTTCCTTGTCGATGCGCTTGCTGAGCTTGCGAACGAATTCCGGGTCGAGCTGACCCTGGGCGGCGCCGTGTGCGATGTGGTACATCAGGGCCGTGAGGCCCTCTGGCGTGGTCTCGGTGGTGTCGAGGGAAGGGCGTTTCATGGCAACTCCGTAAGAGGGTCCCGACCACTGTAGCACTGTAATCGCTAAATCCGATGTCGCCAGCAAAGATAGTGCGCTAGCAGCGATCTGGAACGGCCGGTGTGCGCTCCGGGCGACTCTGGCAACCGCGCGAGCCGCCCGCAAATCTGCAGCGGTGTTCGGGTGTTTTATTTCAAAAACACACGCTTATTGAAGAGTTAGGTGCGAGTCACTTCATGTGATGACGCGCAGTTTTTTGAGATGCCTAATATGTTTCTGCTTCTTCATTTCTGTTAGTAGCATGCTGATGGCCCAAATCTAATCACGGAGTTTGGTACGCGAATGCCAGCCGCAAACTTTCCCGCATCATCATTTTTGCAAAATTGATTTGAGGTCGGTACATACAAATACGCAGTTGTTTGGTTCACGTCGACGTTACTCATGCTATTCGAGTGAACTTGAAGGCGAACAACAATAGCTTGGCTACCGTCGCCAACGAGATCTTTTATTTGCGGATCATGCGTAATTTTGCATTGGTCGTACGAGTCAATTATCTTGTAGTCATTGCTGCTTCCATTAAAATCCACCAGTCCGCACCCGCCCTCCTTGTCACGAATTAATACAAAATAATGTGCGCCATCCTCGTTCCATGAGATGAATTTTTTCTGCGCGAACAGTGCGTAACCGTCGTTTGCCAAACGTCTAGCCACTAAGGATGGAACTATCTTTACAAAAGATAGTTTCGGTGCGATCTCCTGTGCCGATGCATTGACAACATGGCACAGGGTAAGCATTGAGAAATAGAAAACAAATTTCTTCATGCTTCACTCCCTAACGTTCTCAAGATCCACTATAATTCCCGCCCGTTTGTTTGGCGGCGTAAAACTGCTGATCGCAGTTTTGCTTATTGCGTCACCCAGGTAGCCATGAGCCACTAATGTGTATGCTTGCCGCTCGTAGAACCCGTTTCCACCACCATTTACCAGTACAGAGACGCGACCGACCGTGCCTGAATCCACGCCAATGTCAGCGACACGGTTGATATCGCGCGCACCATCGTGATGCTTGTAAATCCAGAAGAAGCCGGCACTGTCGCAAGCAAGATCGTGCGAAGTTCCAATCGTATCGGGATCGAAACGCGGATACCAAATTCTTGGGTGACCGTGAATAACTATTTGTTTGGTTACCTTATCTCTTTGTCGTGGATCGGAAAACCAGTGGGTTGAGGTTGTGGTAATTCGCTGGTCGGCGTACACACCACTGGTATTTTTTGGAAGACATCTGAACCTTCCATACGCAGCGTAATTTTCAGCCCAAGTAAGCTGAAGACAACCTCGCCCATAAAAAGCGGCATAATATTCGGTTGCTGGCTGCTTTTGGTTCAATTTTCCAACGCCGTACTCTACGGCGGTGCGCCACTTATCTGTTTCGAGCAAAATTTGCGCCTAAAAATGCGCCTGTCGAATTCCAGAATTTGCGAATCCGTACTTGCGCATAGTTTCGCTGATTGACTTCGCGTAAGCAGACACCCGCGCTGAGGCGATGGTGCCGTTCATGACACTCAGTTTGGAATTCTTTTCAGCTCTATACATTCCATTTGATTCTGAGTATGAAAGGTATTTTGGAAGCGTGGATGCGAGCTCATTCGCGGTCAACCACCCACACCTCCTGAAATGCCGAATAAACGCCAGCGGATGGAAGAACCAGAGTTGCTGCCCGGCAAGCGGCGTCTTGTCCAGAAACTGGATCTTGTTCAGGAAATCGGTAAACCTGGCGTAGCCATCCGGGACGGCATCTTTCTGCTTGCCAAAGAATCCAGACGCGTCGTTCAGGTCCTTGTAGCGTTCCTCGTGGTAGGACGGATCCCACTCACTGCGCGCCTTGAACACCATCCCCCGAAGCTTCTCGTGCACCCCATCCGTGTTCTGTACGTAGCTGGCAAGCCGCAGGTCGACCTCATTGTCATTGTTTGGATCGGTTTCGAGCGGCTGCACCGGCGGTAGCGAGTCCTGAATGCCGGTCAACCCGCACAGCGTGGCGTAATCACATCGTCCGGCGTCGTGAAACGGCGTGTTGTTGCCATCGACCTTTTGCCACCCTGTAAAGAACGGGAAATCCGCGTCGGACAGTTTCTTGATCGCGTCCGGCGCGATGTCGACATAGCCGAGGGTGCCGTTTGCGTCGAACGGCACGGCGATCCATGTGGCACATGCCGTCCCCGTCAACGTGGGGTGGTCCGAGAGAATGCGCCCAAACCGCAGCATCTCATAGCCATCGCTCGGACAATCCGGATAGAGGGCCATCGCGCGATCATAGAGGTCGTATTCATAGCGCTTGGGCCTGTCGTGGCTGTCGGTTTTGCTGTCATAGGGATCCGCAATGGGGTCCGGCGTGAGCAGCGTCACTTTGCCGCTGCCGCTTTTCTCGATCCACGCGCGCGTAAAGCGCCGCCCCTTGTTGAACCACGCCTCGACATAGAGCGTATCGTTTGCGCCAAGCTGTCCGCCGGACACTCGTGGAAACCACTTCTTGTCCATGCCGGCAGGCTGCGGGCAAAACTCCAGCGGGCCGGAAATGACGAAATAGCTGTGGCCCCAATAGTCGCTTGTGGTCGGCTGAGCCGGTTTTTTCACGCCGAGCTGAACCTTGTCGAACCAGGCGGTGAAATCACCGTCCGCCATAAAGATTTCGAAGTGCAGATGCGGCACGCCGTGGTGCTTGCCGACGTAGCCAAGCATGTCCTTGCGGTACACCTTCTTCGTGCCACCCGCCTGGACCACACCATCCTTGCCCCCTGCCGTATCGAGCAGCCATTTGGGTAGCGCGTTCGCCGTCCCAGTCTCGGGCGCATCCGTAAGTAGTGGTTGGGGAGCGATGATCTCCTGGCTGGTCATGTCCAGAAGGTGCATGTAGAGCGAGTAAAACGTGATCGTGCGTCCGTCGCCCGTATCGCTCTTGTGCCGCAACAGGACAAAGCCGGCATCCGAGTTCAGCACGGGCCGCCCGGTCTTCTTATCAGTCGTGCCATCCGAGATGGCGTTCTTGCAAACCCGGTACGCGACGACGTCCCCATCGGCGATCGCGCGGACCGGTTCCGTCTGCTCGCCCGGGTTCAGATGGATGGCGCAATGAGAACGCCGGTCGACGGTGACCGGCCAGGCTCCCTGATGACGGATCTCGTATCGATCGATGAGATCCATCATGGGGTCCGGTTTCGACGCGTCGGTGGCCGTCAGACCCGACGCCGGCAGAAAGGGAGGGCTGATGATCATGGCTTCAGGGGGATGACGAAGACGGGCCCCAAATCTATGGGTTGCAACAGAAAATCGTCAATCCGCCTGAACAGCGACGTTGAAGTCGATCAACGTTTAGGCAATCAGGACCAGGATTGGCCAATCCCGGTTTATGGGATGCGATTGAGTGGTAGTAGGGCTGCGCAGTCGAGTGAATAGGGGCCCATTGGCGATTCTCGGGGCAGATCCGCGGCCCAATGACTGCGTGGCGCCCAGCTCGCCTGTTCACGGCATCGGATCGCGCCTTGCCGTTGAAATTAGCGCGTTGGCATTTCCTCGATGGGAGGAAGCTGATTTGCGGCAGGGCCGTCGAGCCTGTGAGGCTCGCAGAGAAGAGCACAGGCAACCTCTGCAAGGCCACCAGGCCGCGACGGATGGTTGCATCGCCGGCATCTGCCGGCAACGCGGACACGACGATTGACAACCCTGCGCTGGAGGCAGGAAGCACGTCTCGAACCGACGCAGTCAGCGCGCCCCCTTCAGCGCGCCGCCATCAACACGCTCCCCTCTCCACAATCACGGCCCGCAGGCTGCGGCTGCTCCGGACAGGATGACGACCTGACGCAGGCCCTTGGTGGTTGCATCGTCGTCCGCGCCGACGGTGTTGTTGGTGAACTTGCAGCCGTAGTTGGGCGCGGCCACCACCGATGCGGTCAGCACGTCATCGCCGGCGGGTGTGGGGCCGCCCTGTTCCCAGCTCACCATGTCGTCGAACGCCTTTGCCTGTTCGGCCACCGTGAAGTCGCAATGGCTGATGCCGCGGATCGCGCGTTGCACCAGCCACTTCGACGTGCCGTTGGCATCGGCGCGGCGCTTGTAGATCTGCTCCATGCTGAACGGCACGTACATGTCACCCAGCGTGTGCAGCGTCAGCACCGGAACGCTGATCTTGGCGGCGTTCTGCGGAATCCAGCGCAAGCCGTCGCGGCGCAGGCGGTTGGCGTCTGGTGTGGCGCGCACGCGGAAGATCGCCGCGTTGAAGGCCTGCTCATCGGGGGACTGCGCCGGGTCGTTGTCGAACTGGTAGGTGAAGCCCGTGGTGTCGACGACGTTCTGCGTCAGCACGCCGTTGACCGTGCCGTCCTGCCCGAATGTGCTCCACACCGCATCCTGCAGTCCCTTGGAGGCCGGGCTCTGGCCGAAGCCCAGCTCGAACAGCGGCCGTTCTCCACCGGTCAGGTTCTTGACCACGGCCTTGAGCTTGTCGCCCGCAGGCGTGGTGGCCGAGGGATACGTCGTGAACAGCGCGGCGACCAGCGGCGCGGCAATCTGTGCCCAGTTGCTCACTGGCCACGATGTTGCGGGCATGCCGGCCAGTTGCTGCGCCGCCGTCTGGTAGCCGCCGAAATAGTTGAACAGTTCGGTGTCGCCCAGCACGCCGCACATCGGCACCGATCCGTTGTACGTCACCTTGTGCACGGCGGTCTGGATGTTCTCGGCGTCCACGGCGGCTGCGGCGATGTGTCCGCCCATCGAGTGGCCGACGATGTAGGTGCGCGTCGGCGCGGCCAGTGTGCGGCCTTTCTGCTTGGCGATGTCGGTGAACGCCTGCGCCAGCGCATTGGTGTCTTCCACGCCGGCGCGCACGTCGTAATAGTTGGTCGAATAGCTCGATGCCGCCCAGGCATAGCCGGCTTCCAGCAGGTGGCGGCGCAGGGCGGGAATCGTGACGTCGAGTTGCGATCCGGTGCCGGCGTAGCCGTGCGCGTACATCACGAGCTTGCCGTTCCAGGCGGCTGGCACCTCGATCATGTAGCCGGCCTTGCCCAGCACGCCGGTCCAGCGGTCTGCTGCCGGAGCGCCCGCCAGCGGCGTGAGTTTGGCGGCCAGCGCAGTTGCATCGACCGTGAAGGTGCGGCTGTCTTGCGGCCGCAGATCCTCGGGCTGAACGGTGGGCGGCGTGGACGCGGCGGGCGGTGGATCGTCGCCGCCGCCGCAGCCGTATAGAAGCGTGCTGGCAGCCAGCGCGATGGCGGCGCTGTGGAATGCGCGATGCATGATGTCTCCTGTCTTCGTTATGTGGATATCGGAGTGCGTCGGCACGCGCGTCCTCTACAACCAGGTGGCCTGCATCTTGCCGATCTCTTCCCCCGCGGTGACAACGCCGCGTCACTGTATCGGGGTTCAAAGCGCACTCCAACTCTCAAACGGGTGACTGAAGACTGCCGCGTGCAGTGCAGCATGGGGGTAGGCGTTATCCGGCAATGCAATGGGAGGGCGGCCGACGGCGTGGCACGAGTGCGCCTGCCTATACTGCGAACGTGGCGCAAATGCGCGCTACGGGGAGCCAGCCATGTCCAGAATCGTTCTACTGTGGATGCTGCCGATGGTCCTTGCGGGGTGCGTGTCGTTCAGCAGCAGCGACCCGAATCCGCCGCAGCGCACCACCGTGGTAACGCCGCCACCGGGCACCGCCACCACCATCTGCAGCCCGGGTCCGTGCTAGGGCGCGGCGCCCGTGGACGAAGCGCCGCGGACGTGCACCTGGCGCACTTGACGCATCACGCCATCGGCAAACAGAATCGGGCGCGATAGCGGGATCCCTGCGGCGCGCAGCGCGTCAGCGGTCCACGTATTGCAGGTGTAGAAACCGTTGTAGCGCGCCGCCGCGCCGAAATAGAGTCCGCCCGGATACGGGCCGTCGCCGAGCCGCAGCGGACGCCCTTGCGCGTCGGTCTGTACTGCCTGATTGAGGAACGCGCGCAAGTGCTCGCGTCCATCGTGATCGATTGCCAACCCCACGACGTTGTCGGCGCCAAACGCGGCCGCCGGTGTATCGCGCAAGATCGTCAGCAGGATCGCGCCGTCGCCAGGCAGCAATGCCGACAGCAGCGTCGAGGGCCCGCGCTCGCGGCTCAGCAGATAGTGGCGATCGCCAAATCCGAAGCAGAGAAACCGCGACCCCTCGTAGCCGTCGGCCAGCCGCAGCAGTTGCGCATCGGCATCGTCGCTGCGGATGCAGATATCGGTATGCCAGCCGCGCTCGACCACGTCGATGGTGGTTTCGACCGGCGGCGCGGCGGCCGGCCTGGTCGCGCATCCGGCCAGCGCGCCCAGCACGGCGAAGAGGGCGGTGGCGACGATGGCGTGCGGCGTTGGCATGACGCGGGGCTAGCGCTGGCGG
>Ga0187843_10001302_pt1 | contig 16010 bp, 17 predicted proteins | sample SpaLakP09_SKY_43_FD_134516 | JGI IMG/M metagenome (GOLD analysis project Ga0187843, IMG submission 134516) | Oligotrophic lake water microbial communities from Sparkling Lake, Wisconsin, USA - SP09_SKY_43 | ecosystem: Environmental > Aquatic > Freshwater > Lake | place: USA: Sparkling Lake...
AACAATGCGGTGACGCAAAACAAAAAATACCAAGAAGACTTGGCCAAATTGCAAATCCGCATGGATGGTTTGCTGGCAAGGTACCAAAAACAATTTGCCGCTATGGACAGCATGGTCGGCAGAAACAATGCCTTGAAAACCAGCCTGAAGAGCACGTTTGATGGCATGGCCAAGCAAAATAATTAATACCTAATAGCTGTAAAAAAACTTTTTAGTGTTTTCTTAAAAAAAGCGTTAAAGCTTCTACGTCTCCTGTCGATAACACCGTACATCCCGAAAGTTTGGCTTTCAGGGGGTAGCGAGCACAGGAGAAATTTATGTCCGTCGAAATATCCAAAGTTACTGATAACGCAGCAGCTGACTACGTACGTCTTCAACAGACTGCGCCAGTTGCTAAAGCTGTCAAGGCCAAAGACGTGCCGGTTGTGCAAATGCAAGTGGCTGTGAATACAGACAAGCAAGCCACGACCGAAGACAAACTTAAAAATATAAAGGCAGCCCTGTCGCAGCTGAACCAGCAAATGGTCAACAGCAATCAGCATTTGGGCTTTGAGTTGAATGACCATATCAAAGGACCCGTGATCACAGTTCTTAACACCCAAACGGGTGAAGTGGTTCGCAAAATCCCTTCAGAAGAGGTTTTACGCGTGGCACAAAGCATTGACTCCTTGAAAGGCGTCATTTTTAACAAGAATTTATGAACAAGTGCTCAAGTAAATGAATTGCACGTCGATTCTTTGAGCAACAGAAAGAAAACAGTGACTTTCTGTGATGGGCCAGGAAAGACCCAAACAACAAAGTTCACTGATTGTTTCTAAAACCAAATTCCTTTAGGAGTATTTGAAATGACCGTTATCAACACCAACATCAAATCTTTAATGGCCTCTAATGCCTTGAACCTCAATGGTCGAGTGCAGCAAAACACCATGGAGAGTTTGTCCACTGGCAAGCGTATCAACCGTGCGTCTGACGATGCAGCGGGTTTGTCTATCCGCGAAACCATGACCGCACAGATCAATGGTTTGAACGCAGCGGTGCGCAACGCCAACGACGGTATTTCATTGCTTCAAACCGCTGATGGCGCTTTGAATGAAGTGTCCACCATGATGCAACGTATGCGTGAGTTGGCGACCTTGTCACGCACAGACACTTACAGCTCAGTTCAAAAAGCTGCGTTGAATGATGAATATGTGCAGTTGGCTTCTGAGATTGACCGTATCGGTGAAAAAACCCAGTGGAACGGTATGAACATCCTAGATGGTTCAGGCGGTGTAGCTGGAAGCAATGGGAATTTCGAGTTCCAAATCGGTGCCAATGCAGGTGACACCTATGCAGTCAGTATTGCATCCATGTTTACCTCAGCAATATTCAGTATTGACGCGACCTCTATTGGTGCTGCCTCAGCTGCAAGTGATGCCATATCAGCATTAGACCTTGCTTTGAGCACTTTGAATTCTCAGCGCTCAGTCATTGGTGCAGCGGTCAATCGCTTGACCCATGCCGTTGACAATTTGACGAACGTGGCGCAAAACACAAGCGATTCACGCAGCAAAGTTGAAGACACCGACTACGCCGCAGCAACCAGCGAGTTGGCGCGTCAGCAAATCATCCAGCAAGCTGCCACAGCCATCTTGGCGCAGGCCAACCAACAGCCACAAAGCGTGTTGTCTCTTTTGAAATAAACATGGATTGTCAAAGATTTATTTCAATCAAAACTTAAGGAATCTAAATGTCTAATTCAATCAATACAAATATAAAAGCGCTGATGGCATCTAATGCATTGGCATTGAATGGCCGCGCTCAGCAGATGACCATGGAAAGTCTGTCTACAGGCAAGCGCATTAACCGTGCGTCTGATGACTCAGCTGGTTTGTCTATTCGCGAAACCATGACGTCGCAAATCAAGGGTTTGAATGTGGCGGTGCGTAATGCAAACGACGGTATTTCTCTGCTTCAAGAGGCGGATGGTGCATTGAATGAAACCTCCTCCATGCTTCAGCGTATGCGTGAACTGGCTGTATTGTCCAGAACCGATACATACAGCTCTGTTCAAAAGGCAGCTCTTAATTCTGAATACGTACAACTGAGTTCACAAATCGCCAGTGTGGCTTCGAACACCCAGTGGAACGGAATGAATATTCTGGATGGCTCTGGCGGTGTAGCTGGCACTACGGCAGCAAACTTCGAGTTCCAAATCGGCGCTAATGCGGGCGACACATATGAGGTCAGCATAGCTGACATGGGTTTATCTACCAACTTGAATGTAGACACCACTTCCATCAGTTCAGCAGCCGTTGCTAGTGAAGCAATCTCAGCCTTGGACTTGGCAATGAGCTTTTTGAATACACAACGAGCAACTATTGGCTCAGCTGTCAATCGTTTAACCCATGCGGTGGATAACTTGACGCTGGCAGCCCAAACCGCTTCTGAGTCACGCAGCAAAGTCGAAGACACCGACTATGCCGCCGCCACCAGCGACTTGGCGCGACAGCAAATCATCCAACAAGCAGCCACAGCCATCTTGGCACAGGCCAACCAACAGCAGCAATCCGTTCTTTCACTCTTGAAGTGAAATAGGTAAATACATCTAGGAGTAAATGAAATGTCCGTTATCAATACCAATATCAAATCTTTAATGGCCTCTAATGCCTTGAACCTGAATGGTCGAGTGCAGCAAAACACCATGGAGAGTTTGTCCACTGGCAAGCGTATCAACCGTGCGTCTGATGATGCAGCGGGTTTGTCTATCCGCGAAACCATGACCTCACAGATCAATGGTTTGAACAATGCGGTGCGCAACGCCAACGACGGCATTTCATTGCTTCAAACCGCGGATGGCGCTTTGAATGAAGTGTCCACCATGATGCAACGCATGCGTGAATTGGCGACTTTGTCACGTACAGACACTTACAGCTCAGTGCAGAAATCTGCGTTGAATGCTGAATACGTTCAGTTGGCTCAAGAAATCGATCGTATTTCTGAAAAGACACAGTGGAATGGAATGAATATTCTGGACGGATCAGGTGGTGTGGCTGCAGGCAGCGCAACTTTTACGTTCCAAGTCGGGGCAAATGCGGGTGACACCTACGATGTGGTGATCAGTGCCATGAGTACCGGTGCATTCGATATTGCTTCTGGTGATGCGCTGATTGATTCGGCTGGTGGCGCAAGTGATGCAATCTCAGCCTTAGATCTGGCTTTGAGTCAACTCAACACTCAGCGCTCAGTCATTGGTGCAGCGGTCAATCGCTTGACCCATGCCGTTGACAACCTGACCAACATCGCTCAAAACACTTCTGATTCACGCAGCAAAGTTGAAGACACCGACTACGCCTCAGCAACCAGCGAGTTGGCGCGTCAACAGATCATCCAACAAGCTGCCACAGCCATCTTGGCTCAGGCCAATCAACAGCCCCAGAGTGTGCTTTCGCTCTTGAAGTGATCTTGAGTTTGTTTCTCAATGGTTTATTTTGAACAATTTCATCTTTAGGGGTTAGGTATGTCAACAATCAACACTAATATCAACTCGCTTCACATTCAAGGCGCGTTGACCAAAAACCAACGTGACATGACAGTCACTATGGAGCGATTGGCTACGGGGCGTCGCATCAACAAAGCCTCTGACGATGCTGCTGGTTTGAGTATTTCAGAAGGTATGGGCGCACAAATTAAGGGTTTGGGTGCAGCAGCTAGAAATGCCAATGATGCTATTTCTATGCTTCAAACCGCAGACGGTGGAATGGCCAGCCAATCTGACGCTTTGCAAAGAATGCGTGAACTTGCTGTGCTGTCTCGTAGCGACACTTATTCTTCAGCTCAAAAGTTGGCATTGAACACAGAGTTCACAGCCTTGCGAGACCAAATCACCACGGTTGCAACCTCTACCCAGTGGAATGGAACCAATTTGCTAAGTGGTTCCACCGTCAGCTTTGGCTTTCAAATTGGTGCCAATGCCGGAGACACTTTGGAAATTTCTATTGTTTCCGGGACGTTGGTTGGCTATGGGTTGTCTGCAACCATGGCAATCAGTACGGCTGCCAATGCAAGCGCTGCTTTGTCTATGATTGATTTGGCTTTGTCAGCATTAAACACCGGCCGGTCAACAGTGGGCTCAGTGATTAACCGCTTAACGTATGCGGTAGACAATCTCAATAACTCGATTCAAAATACTTCTGAATCTAGAAGCAAGATTGCCGACACAGACTACGCCAATGCCACCAGCGACTTGGCACGACAGCAAATCATCCAACAAGCCGGTACAGCCATGTTGGCGCAAGCCAATAAAATGCCAGCCATGGTGCTTGCCTTGCTTAAGTAATTTATTGCTTCACATTTAAAAGGCCCTTCGGGGCCTTTTTTTATTTTTGCTTAGTGGCGCGACTTAGCCATTCATTTCGCAACCACTTGCTGAGTTATCAATTTCCTTTAGGTAGTAATCCAATTTCAAAAAAGTTGCCGTATTTGGTTCCCCATTCAGGTAATTTGTCATCAGACATAATTTTTAATTTGACTTCATCCCATGAAATTACTGTATTGTTTTCATCAGTAGGATGGTATATATCATTTAATGAATATAAATTTTCAAAAACACCTGCTTTGTCTTGGTAAAAGGGGGGGTGGATACTGAGCCAAATAGCAGCATTAGTATTGAAAAAAACACGAAGATCTTGGATGATAAATTCCTCTGCACCCTCGATATCTATTTTAATTAAAGAATAAACAGACTGTGGGTCTAAAATATCTTCGAATAGGACTGATAGTACCTCTACACCCTTTTGATCTCGAATATTGGTTGCACTGGAGCTATTCATTATTCCATCAATAGGACCAATTTGTAAAAAACCTCTAGAACTAGAAACACATAAATTCAATATTGTCCATTTGTCTAATAAATCTTTATTAGAAAATTGAGTAGTTAACAGATTGATAAAATTCATAGGGTTGGGTTCGACTACAAATACTTTCTTGGCGCCAAGTTCGGTTGCGATCAATGCCGTTGGACCCACCCAACCACCAATGTCCAAATAGGCGGTATCTTTTACCAAATTCTTTTTAAAAAAGTGAATGTTTGCGGTTCCCAGTTTGCTTCAAACTGTGGCCAAAACCAATGATTTGGCACTGAATATGTATTTTCATCTAGATTAATAGATACAGTTCCATTTGAATTTTTTTGAGTTTTCACTTTCATCTTTGGTTCCTTAAATTGAAGATTAAATACTGTAATTGGTTTGTGCACTCATCTTGCAGCAAATTAGCCATCCTGCATAGCTGCTTACACACAAGTGGTTAGTTTCAATTCATCTGCATCTCATTATGCCGTGACATTAAAAACTTCAATGACATAGAAGTTTTAAATTTTCTAATCTATCCATATTTTCAACGGTTATTCCATTCCTTGTGCAACCATTTACCAATGTTGTAGCGCCGCTTGGCACCCATGAACGGGTATTGCAAGCTGAGCCAAATCAAGCCTAGCCAAGTATCAAGCCTTGCTGCATTCAAAGGTATGGCGTCACAGCGCACAGAAATTCTGTCGATTCCTGCATCATGGGTGCGGTGAATCACATCCGCACGCATGATGAGTAAGTCACCCACTTCAAGCTCTGGCACCACTTTGTGTGCCTCTAAATCGATATTGAGTTTGAAGCCAGGGCTTGCATCGTTGTAATCATCAATGGCAAACCAGTCGCCCACTTTGATTGATTGACCAGGAAAACGCATCTCAAACCATTCCATGGTGTCAGCCTCTGCGCACCTGAAGCGCATGGCACCGCGGCCCTGAATTTGTTGGTGCAAATAAGGGTCATGCTGCTTGACAACATCTGTGGGCACAATGGCCAAGTTGGCAAGTTCCTTCGAGGGCTTGAAAATAGGTATGTAGCAAATCAACCAGTTGGTGTGATCTTGGTGAAGGTAATAGCTGTAATGGTCTATATGCCAATTCAACACACCCCCAGGTGCAACTTTTGGGTCTTGGTGGTAGTTGAAAGGTTTTTTTAGTTGCGGGTCAGAGGTTGATTCATCGATACGGATAGCGCAGTAAGCAAACCGGTTTAATGCTATTTTGAGATCTAGAGCTTTGGCCAAGTCTGGAATAATGCTTTTGATTCGGTGACTGATTGCAGCCATGTAGGTATGGGGTATGGAGGTGATGACACCATCGGAAAATTTTTCTGCAACATCGAGAAAGTTATAAAGCTCTATAAGAATTTCAGATTCAGCAAGAAATTTATCAATAACTATAAATCCGCATTGGTTAAGTTGATTAGAGATCATTTGGATAAAGAAGTCAGGAGTGTTCCAACGTTTTCACATCAGGATTTCGTAAGTTAATGACTTACCTGAGAACACCTTTTTCAAGGTAAATATTTTCGACACAAAATATATGAAATATCAAATACTTCAGAATCATCCACTTTTTCAATTAATAAACCAGCTCGACTTAACAGTGTTCTAAACTCACCAAGTGATCTTACTTTGCCTGGAGTCCAAGCCATTTGCTCGACATTTCTCAAATGTAAATATTCAGACTCATCTTTATTAGAATTAAAAGCTCTATCTAAAACACCCTCAATTATCATTAGCTTAGAATCTATTCTCATAGAATTACAGATGCAAGCAAGAATGAGTTCTGCATTGTCGTCATCCCAGTCATGAAGTACATGCTTGATTGTATAGAGATCAAAATCAGATGGGATATCTTTAAAAATACTTCCACTCTTAAAATAGCAATTTGAATTATTATTTACTTGTTTTATTTTTTCAACTGCCTTATTGAAATTAGCCTCTTGATCAAAAATGGTAACCGAAATATCGGAAAATCTATTCGCTAATGCACAACCTAGGCTGCCAACACCCCCACCCACATCCAATATTGATTTACAACCATATAAATCTATATCGTCTGCGATAGTTCTTGTGTGTCCCTGATCTGTAACTTTATTCATAAAATCAACAAAAATTTTATTTTCGACTTCATTATTTGCGTAGAAATCCCATATTTTCTTCCCATGTGCTAGTTCAAAAGCATTTTTTCCATTTTTAACCGAACTTTGTAAATTGAAAAAAGCGGGGTTTAAATGTCGACCCCAAACAAGTAAGTAATCCCTAAACCATATATGGGAAATTTTTAAGAAATATCTTCCTTTTTTTGCTAATTGATATTTTCCTTCAACTTTAGAAATTAATTCTAATGAAACACACGCATCCATTAAAGCTGTAAGAATAGGCAAATCTAAGTTCTTCTCAGTTGACAATTCAACTGCGGTTTTCTTTGCTCTAGCGATATCCTCCAATATGCCAGTTTCTAAGATAATATATATGACATTGACTGCATAAGCAGCAGACACCATCTCATATATGTTCAATTTTTTAAGATCTATCATCATTACCTTTCAATGAGGTGCCCTTAAAGGGTACTTAACATGGTTTTTTGTATTCAGTGTGGATTTTCAATATCTGCTTAACCGACTAAGCTAGCGTTGAAAAAGTCACTACAGTCCCGTAGGCTGAGCTAACTCAAACATCGTGTGCGATCAAAAGGGCTTACTGACAATTTTCTATTCCAGAAAAAGTTTATACCGTCACGTTGCAACGTGAGGCCGTCACGGTCGAAAGTGGCAAGTGCATCACGTTTTTCAGCAAAAACTTCGTCCTCAAAACTCCTTTAAAAGTTCGTCAAATTGGGGAAGTGTGCTTCATTCAAGCGGCCCAAGGGGGCGCATCGACTCCATCAACTGGCGAACCGTACAGGACCAAGTCGTAATACCAGCCGGCGTAGTGCTGGCGCAGCTTGTAGTGATAGTTCTCGACGTTCTTGTCCAGCACACTCAGCACATCCAGCAAATCATCTGCCATGTGGTAAACGCAAACGGCTACGCGCGGGCGCTGCGCCAGCAGTCGCGTGGACCCTTGCAAAGCCTTGCTTTCGAAGCTCTCGATATCCATCTTGAGGAAGGTGGCATGCTCGACTTCATCGTCCAACGTGGTTGTCTGGACGATGGTGTTTCCGTTGGTGGAAACGTAACTCGACATCGTGCCAGTTTCCACGAATCGCAGTTCTTCTTGTTTATTGGAAACCGCCTTGTTGATTGGTTTGTAATTGGGCAACGACACCGGCGCTAAGTTCTGGAGCTTTTCAAAATTGATGCGGTCCGGCTCGAAAGCGGTGATGCTCTTATAGCTTCCTCCCGTGGCCGCCAGCAGCCTGTGGATGATTGTGCCTTGATGTGCTCCGCAATCGACGAAATGCTCGTTCAACCCCGGCTTGAAAGTGGCCGTCTCACCGTGGTCGTGTTTAGAGAAATATTCATCGTAGGGGCTCCACACCGGTAGCAGATGATCGCGATCGTAAGTCAAGCGGAACAAGAGATTTGAATACAAGGTTGCCCGGCTGAAATCATCGGTGAAACGATCGGCTAAGGCGAGAAACTCGTCCAAGCGCGCAAGAGTGCGATCACGATAAACATCGCAGGTCTCGTAGACTGCGCTCAGTTTCAGTTGCCCTGCCACCAAGGCAAAATCACGTCGTTCCACACCGCCGGCCTCCTGGCAAAGGCGGGTGAACAGCCAACGCACGTAGGGGCCTCCGGAAAAATCGATCGCGATGGCATTGGGGTATTGCCTGGCCCGCTCCAGAAATTCCGCGCTAGTCCAGCGGGGTGCGCCATGAATCGACGCGTGTTTTGAAATATCGTCGACCGCGGCGACCACTCGCGTCGCGGCTGCTACCTGTTTCCCGAACAAACTACCAACGGTTGAGGTAGGCCCCATCAGGAAAACCGGGCGTTCGGCAAGACCTTCAATTTGCGGCGGGGCATAGCCTGCTCCTGCGGCCAGTACCACTTTCTTTCTGATCAGATCAATATCGGTTTTCATTGTTTTTCTCTTTCAATTGAAAATACGAACCGGCGCTCGAAAGCGCGGGTCTATGAACAGTGTGGTGCTAGGGGATTGCGTGATGGTGACGTTGTTACCGAGGGTGCTCCAGTCGGGAAGCGCGACATCCGGGCCAATGATGGTGCCATGCCCCAGAGTGCAATTCTTACCCAGTGTCGCGCGCTCTGATATTTGGCAGTTCGGGCCTATCCAGCAGGAACTACCAACCTTGCAGTTGGTGCCCAATTCGCTGTTTTGCATGACCCAGGTATTAGCACCAATGCTGGCGCCGGGCAGCACCCGTGTGGCATGGTCGATCCACACGTTTTCGCGAAGTTTGACGCCATCTGCGACGGAGCTACTTAGTACTTTCAGCGGGACGATACGTCCCCCCCCCGCTTTTATCGCCATGTAGGCCGCAAGGCGGGATTGGTTGAGCAGCCGCGCATCGCCAATGATGAAACAAGCAGTGCCATCCTGGCGCGCCTGCGCAAGGATGGCTTTATCCGGGGGCTGGTGCGTGCCATAACCACCCTCTTCCAAGTCAAGCACGCGAACTATTTCATATTGCCCGTCTCTAAGAATTTCGTGCCGTATGTGTTCCAGATCGCCGCCCGCATAGAAGAGCCACAATTTTTTCATTGTTGCTTCTCCAAAATTTGCATTTGCGTCAGGTACGCAGCCTGAAAATCCAGAATACCAGTTTCATAGGCACCATGGATGAAACAGCTGTCCTGCGCTGATGCCAGCCCGATCTGCAAGGCTTCCAGACAGTCAATGTCCTGCTGCAACACCATCATGTCGCTGACCAGGTGCTCCCACAGCACCACAGGCTTGTAGGGGAAATCGTCTACTGGCCTTGTCAACGCCACCATCATTTGCATTTCGGTCAGCCCCGCGGCCAGCGGGTTGTAAACCTGAATAGCAAACGAACTGCCATCTAAGATCATCAAATTTACATTAGGGAAAAGATGAAAAGTTAGGTAGTTGCCTTGGCAGTCTAGGCGATGCACCAGTCGTTTCCATTCGTGCGTTGGGGTATCTCCATCCTGAGAGAAAAGTAGGCGACCGCTGGAGGTGGCTTGCTGCAGGCTAGTGTCGCGCGGCAGGTAGGTACTGTCGCGGCCCTGGTAAGTTTCATCTCCCATGACGTCCACGTGAAAATACGTGGGAAACGTCGATTTGTGAAGGCAGGGGACGTGCAGTGCATCCTTAATATTCTCCATGCCCGTCTTCCAGTTGAAAGCGCCCTCGTATCGGGTGTAGATGAAGCTGCTGTCCATCTGTCCCGTGTAGCGTTCCAATAGTTCCCGGGTGTGGTTGTCGAATTGCTCCTCGATCGGCAGCGGCTCGTTGCTCAAATTGACGAACACCAAACTGCCTATGGTTGCTACGGCGTATTGCGGTAGGCGGATGTCAGCGGTTTCTCCGGGCGTGAAGCCAAATACCGATGGGTCGCGGTGGGTATGAATTAGCTTGCCGCACTCATCGTAGGCCCAGTTGTGGTATGGGCACACTAGTGCTCGGTTGCCGAATTCCTCGTTTTGAATGCGGGCCATGCGATGGCGACAGACGTTGCTGAAAGCGCGAATAACGCCATCATGGTTCTGCAGCACGACCTGTTTGCCTGCCAGTGTAAGTGTGCGGTAGTCGCGGTGTTGGGCCAGCATCGGTTTGACCGCCGCAAGCATCCACAGCCGCCCGAATATGCTGGCCTGCTCTTGCAGGAACCAATTTTCGGAGGTGTAGTGTTTCGGCTTGAGCAATGGACGCATGGTCAAAATCCGGTTTGGGGGTGGGGACGTGCCTTCATTGTTGAAGACGCATCAGGCATGGCTTGCCGAGTGAATAATGAACTTATTCCCGTAGGCGCTGTAGTTGCCGCAATCCGTAAAGTTGATCCTGTATTTTTTGACCATTTCATTCCAGGCACGTCTTTCTCCAAGGTCTGGCGATGCAGCGCCGCAATTCCAATCATCGAAGAAGATGGTTCCTCCGTCCGAGATATGATTGTTTGCGAAAAGATAATCTAGAACATCAATGGTCGACTCGTAGATGTCGCAGTCAACATGGACAAGTGAGAACTTCTGGCCAGCAGCCAATGATTTGAGTGTGTCTTTGAACCACCCTGCGTAAGTGCGCACACTGTCTGCGGGTAAATACTGCTGAACCATGGCGTTCAGTTCGGCTTCACTTTTGTCTTTGTACGAGCCCTCCTTCCAGCCGGCGCGTATATCCAATTCGTTTGTTATGGCTGGCAGGCCCTTAAAGCTGTCAAAAAGATGCAGCTTGCGGGGTTGTTCCTCAACATTTTCTATCTTCCCTCTCAGACTATAAAACGCTCCGGCCATAGCGGAAGCCAGACAGCTTGCGGTGGTTCCGGAGCAGGTTCCGAACTCAGCAATGTCCCCTGGGATATTTTCGTAATGGATGAAATGCACCTGCTTGGTGAGGGCACGGCGAACATCGCTGACAAACTCAGACAGGTAGCTGTAGCTTTGTTCGTTGGTGCCCTCAGCAGCTGAGCCGCTAGGGTTGGCCGTTGCCTGATGAATCAGTTGCAATGTAAAAGGGTGGACTATGCCGCTTTCAGCTGCGAGCTTAAGGCTCGAAAGAATTTCTAGTATGCGGTTGCGACTCAAGATTGATGGATCATCGTAGAAAATGACCGGTACGCTTGGAATCCGCCTGCAATATTCAGCAATCTGGGCGCGGAAGGTGGATGAATAACCAATTATGAGGGTCGTCTCCGGCGCAAGCTTTAGCAAGTCCTCTGGGGCGATGATGGGCAAGCCGTGCTGAACCTTGCCGATCAACTCGGGTGCCGTATGGATGGCGGCTTGCAAAGGTATTCCATGCAGTAAGCGGCATGCCTCAAAGGTATAACCGATACCCCAAGCGTAGGCGTGCCTGGCGCCTTGGCGTACTTCTTCCAAAAGTTGATGGGTGTTCTGTTGATCAGTTTGCATGGGTTTTCTCAAAATTTTTATGAGGCATAAATACAAAGCACACCTGGTTCCAAAGACTGATGGCGCAGTGCGAGCTGATAACCCATGTCTGTTTCTTCAATGAAGTGCAGTAGGTCGGGAAAGTCGGTAGCTAAGTGATATGCAGACACTGTCATTGTTGGTCGGTGCTTGAGGATCAGTTGGCGGGCACCATGCAGTGCTGCAAGCTCCGCACCTTCGATTTCAAGGCGCAGGTGGGTCAGCTCATCCAGATGGTTGTCCAGCTTGCAGACATGCAGTCCGCCCTCCGAAGTAGCGGCATGGTCGGTAATAGCGACGCCACCGTCGTAGCCTGAGGCATGCAGATAGCCGTCACGGTTGAAAACGCCCATCTCGTGGCAATAGATCGGCGCGGGGCCGTGCTGCTTAGCGTAGCGCTGGATGTTGTCGCTGAGTTTGATGAAGTTTTGGCGATCGGGCTCGAAGGCATGCACCGCCTTGAACTTGTGGCCCGCGCGTTCGGCGAAGATGAAAATTTCAGAGCCGTCGTTTGAGCCGCAATCAGCGTACACGGTGTCAGCGCCCAGTTTCAGGTCGATATCGGCGGGAAAATACCGCTGCCGAAAATCTCCGCAGTGAAGCGCAAAGTACTGGTAGTTCATGCTAATGAACGACGCCAAGGCATAGTAGTAGGTCTGGCGCGAGAAGTTGTCATGCCAGTGGCGCTCCAGTGAGAGGAACTGCTCGAAGTTGTCGAGCATGAGCTTCGAGTGCTCGCGGTACGAGCACTGAACGGATTCGAAGCCTGGCGCATTCAGAAACTGTTCGACGCGCAGCACATTGAACCCTGCTTGCTTTAACCTGACCTTGTAGCGAATACCCGGGTACCAGGTGCTCGTGCGGTCGATGACTATACAGCCGGCAAACGCGGCGGCATGAGCGAAAAATTCGTCCGATGTAATCTGTCGGTAGCGGGAAAGCCGCGGGTTATTGCGGTTGTCATGGTCGTCAGTATCGTGAATCACTGCCTCGACACGGCCACCTTTTAATCCGAGCACCGCGTCTATCTCGTCAAGCTGTTGGGCAAACCCCAGGCCGCGGGAGCTGAACACGACAACCCGCAATTCCTGCGAATCGCTAAGCAATTGGGCCGCCTGGGCCGGAAAAAAGGCGTACCGGTTCTCAAGGCACCGGCGATGAATGTCGATCAACTTGTCTCGTGCTTGCCGCGTGGATTCGTCGCTCAGAAGGGTGGTGGTCTGTTCCATTGAAAATTTTCAGAGGTTGTTGTTTACGTCGGGCTTCCAGTCGAAGCGCCGGGCTGGATTGCCAAGTACGGTGGTTTGGGCTTTGACGGATTTGAATACCACGCTGCCTGCGGCGACCACGGACTGCTCGCCGATGTGTACTTTCGGGGAGATGATAGCGCCGGGATAGACGCGCGCGGCAGAACCTATCTTGACATTGCCGCTGATCAAGCAGTGTGTGCCTATGTCCGCCCAATCATCGATGTGCGTATCGTGTCCTATCACCGCACCGTAACTAATGGTGACATGCTGGCCTATATGGCAATCGGGCGACAGGCTGACGTACGCGCCAATGATGCTGCCTAACCCGACACTGGCAAAGGCGGAAACCGCCGCCAGCGGATGTACCAAGCGAACAAACTTTGCACCTTTGGCCAGCAAGGGTTCGACATATTTTCGTCGCTGGGCAGGATCGCCCAAGGCGCAGAGGAATACATCACCTTCCTGTGGTTCGTAGATCAAGGGGTCGCCAAGAATGGGGTAGTTCCGGCGATAGCGCGTGCGCTTTTCTTCAGAATAATCCATGGCATAGGCAATCTTGTTCGCATCCTGCGTGAAACCGTCAAGGATGTTGGGCCGGTTGTCAAGAAAGCCCTTGATAACCCAATCCGCACCATTACAAGGGCTATCGACTGCCATCATCAGAACTTCGCGCCCGAAACCGCCTGCGCCAATGATAATAAGATTCTTCATTTTGTTGCCGTTGAATACGCACGCTGGAAGTGAAGTACCCGATCCTCTAAGCCCGCAGCCAAAGTCGCTACTTTTTCAGCACTTTGAAGGCCATTTTGAACTTTCTTGCAAATCAGTCCATCCTCTGCAAAAACTTTACGCGTGAAATCATGCCCATCCGAGTAAATAAGCTCCATTATTTTTTTTCCTGCTGGAGTAGCGTTCTTAAACTCAACACCAACAGTTCGGGAATGCACCGTGGTTCTATCTACACCGGTGGGATCAAACTTCTGAATATGAAAGCTATACCCCATAAAGGAGGTAACTGTCAGATTTGGAAAAATGAAATGATGCGTGTAATGCTCAAAGTGCCAAGGCCATTCACCGATTTTTGAGCGCAGACGTTGGAACCGACTCACCCACTCTGTTTCAGCAGCATGTTCTAGATGAGTGTGTAGCCTATCCCCAAGGAAAAATTCCGGAGAATTTTCCTCTTTAGCCATACCACTTGCCTGCATAAGTGTTGCTGAGTGCACCGCAGGAACGTGATACCCCTCCAAGGAATTTTCAATCACCACCTTCCAGTTGGCGTGAACATCTTCTCGAAACTCATCCAAATAACCAGACATACCTTGACTTGCGCGAACCAAGAACTCATATTGATCGCCAAGGTACTCCCGCAAATTCCGGCCGCCATCCGCAATACGGACAAAAATAAACTGTCCTGCACATTCACACTGAAATTCTTTAAGCCTGAACTGTTCTGGAGCAGCAATCACTAGGGGAAAAGCTTCTCTTTGCGGGATGCCTACAGGCACGCCGCGTCGGTCATATGACCAACCATGATAAGGACACCTCAAGGCCCCCTGATGCACACCGGCTTCGCAGATTTCTGCGTGCCGGTGTGAACAGACATTCAAAAAAGCTCGTGGTTTACCTTGGGGGTCGCATTGAATAACGATGCTTTTGTTTGCGACGCGAACGCCATTGTGTGACAAACCCTCAAGCTCAAACAAGAGGCCGACAAATACCCAAGACTGCTGAAAAAGATTCTCGAGTTCGTGATGCCAAACTTTTTCCGAGGTGTAGCATTTAGGATTAAGCATTGGATAGACCTCAAATACAGACCGTGACAAGCACTAACAAGTGTGAATAACCAATGCTGCGAAGGTCTTGAATCATTTCAACTGATGGTCAAACCGCCGTCCAAAACAAGACTGGTACCAGTAATCCATCGGCTTGCATCAGAAAGTAGGAAAACCGCGGCATTGGCCACATCGTCTGGTCGGCCAAAACCCAATGGATAGGCTTTTCGTTCCTCATCTAAGTATCCAGGCATCAGACTCGGCGCCTCAAGCATGGGTGTTTCGACTAATGCTGGCAAAAGACTATTCACCCTGATTTTTCTCTTGACAACCTCCAGGGCCAAACACCTCATCATTCCAATGACTGCAGCTTTAGAGCCAGAGTAACCGCCTACCCCTTGAACGCCGACATGGGCAGCGATGGATGATATAAAAAGGATGGAACCGTTATTTTGAACTTTTTGTTTTTTCAACAACGCTTGCGTCAGTAGCATGGGTGCAATGACATTAATGGACATAATTTCCATTAAGTGATCTTCATTCATCATTCTGAAAGGGCTTAATTTGGATATCCCCGCACTGTGTACACAACCATCGATGGGTTGTGACAATTCATTGATCAATGTTTCGCGCTCGTTATCGTGGGTAAGGTCTGCTATCACCATTTGATGTTTGCCTTGGTGCAGACTCTTCATCGTTTCAAACAGCCGCAATTCATCTCTGCCTGTAATAACAATGTCTGCGCCCATGTGGCTACAACCAATTGCAATCGCACGGCCAATACCCGACGAGGCACCAGTCACCAAAATGCGTTTACCTTCAAGAGAAAAGGGGGTGTTCATGCTTCAATCATTTCAGGCAACACAGCGCCATCTATATCCAAGATACAAGTTCCCCATGACAGCCCAATACCGAAACCGCACAAAAGTAACTTTTTCTTTTCTGCTTGCAATGCTTCGCGTAACCGAGCTGTCATAGTCACTGGGATAGATGCGCCGCTTGTGTTGCCAAATTCTTTAAGGGTGCTAGGGACTCTGTCGTCTGTCAAGCGCAGCTTTTTGCGGATAGTGTCGTTGATCATGCGATTGGCTTGATGAAATACAAAATAATTAATGTCTTCC